>Ga0207696_1001689_pt1 | contig 11474 bp, 6 predicted proteins | sample KBSS54metaG_FD_184403 | JGI IMG/M metagenome (GOLD analysis project Ga0207696, IMG submission 184403) | Switchgrass rhizosphere microbial communities from Kellogg Biological Station, Michigan, USA - KBS S5-4 metaG (SPAdes) (version 2) | ecosystem: Host-associated > Plants > Roots > Rhizosphere >...
TCAGATCCACCACCAGTCGGGCGTAGAGTTCGATGTAGGTGTGGATCGCGCCGACTTCGAGCAGACCGTCTTCGAGCAACTGGCTGATGCGCAGGCTCTGGGTGCCGGCGAAGGAGAAATCGAGCTTGCGGGCGATGCCGCGTTCGAACAGGTCCAGATGCTCGGAGCGACCGACGCTGGGCATGATCATGTGCAGATCGTGGAGCTTTTCAGGATCGGCCTTGGCCAGCGCACGGGAAAGAAAATCCGCCTGCTTCTGGTTGTTGCCCTCCAGCACCACACGGTCGCCCGGATGGATCAGCGCTTCGAGTGCCGCGACGATTTTGTCGGTGGGCAACACCGCACCGTCGGCCAGCCCGCGCACCTTGTCGAGGCGCCGCTGCTTCTCGTCACGCCGCCGCGTCCAGCGCGAGTCGGGGGAAATGGTTGTTGTCATGCTCACTCCACGGGGTTCGCTGTCGTGGAGCTACCTTAGGAGTGTGATCGAGGGGCATCAATCAAGCGCAGTGGCGAACCGTTACGGTGAGCGTAACGATCAGTGGACAAGCCCCGCATCCACCAACAATGTTTCCAGCGCCAACAAATCCGGCACCTTCGCCACCTGCTCCCCCACCTGCACCGCCGCCTGCTCCAGCGCACACAGCGGCACGTCGACATAACTCAACTGGCTGTCGAGCTTGTACGAGCGCGGAATCCCCTGAACCAGCAGTGCGATGAACTTCAATTCCGGCCGCCCGCCGAGGGCGTTGAGGATGACGATCCGTGCCCGTTCGCCGATGACGATCTTGTTGCCGCACGCCGACTCGAAACTCAGAAGCGGAATCTGCCGTTCGCGCCAGGTCACCCGACCGAGATACCACGGCGGCGTGTCGAGATCGAAGGCGCTCGACTGGTAGTCGATCAGCTCGGCGACGGCGACGTTGGGCAGGATCAGGTTGCGATCCGCCAGCGGCAGCAGCAGCCCGGTGAGTTGGCTCGTGCGCTGGTTGTGCCGGCGTTCATGCATGTTTTTTGCTCCACAGGGCGATGCTTTCGAGCAGCACCGATTCCTGGTACGGCTTGCCGAGGTAGTCGTTGACGCCGATGGCCATCGCGCGGTCGCGGTGTTTCTGGCCGGTGCGCGAGGTGATCATGATGATCGGCAGGTGTTGCAAGCGTTCGTCGTGGCGTACCTGGGTCGCCACTTCGAAGCCGTCCATGCGCGGCATTTCGATGTCGAGCAGCATCAGGTCCGGCATGTGTTCTTCCAGCAGCAGCATGGCATCGACCCCGTCCTTGGCGGTCAGCACGTTCATGCCGTGGCGTTCGAGCAGACGGCTGGTAACCTTGCGCACCGTCACCGAGTCGTCGACCACCATCACCAGCAACGGCTTGTGCGGTTCGCTCTCGATTTCATGGCCGGCCGGACGCTGCGGCAACCGCGCCTGCATCGCGCGGATCGGCGCCAGCAGGTCGAGAATCAGCACCACCCGGCCATCGCCGAGAATCGTCGCCCCGGAAACGCCCTGCACCGAGGCGAACTGCGGGCCGAGGCTCTTGACCACAATCTCGCGGGTGCCGGCCATCGTGTCGACCTGCACCGCGATGTGCCGGTCGTTGCACTGCACCAGCAAGACCGGCACCGGCAGGCTCTGGCCGGACAGTTTCGGCCGTGGCACGGTTTTCAGCAGCTCGCCCAGATAGCACAGCTCATAACACTGGCCGCCATACTGATAAGTCGGCGGGTCGAGACGGAAATGCCCGTCCAGTTCATTCGGCAGCACGCGGACGATGCCGTCGATGGTGTTCAACGGAATCGCGTACTGATCCTCGCCGCACTGCACCATCAGCGCACGGTTGACCGACACGGTGAACGGCAAGCGAATCCGGAAGTGCACGCCCTGCCCCGGCACCGAATCGATGCTCATGGTGCCGCCCAGTTGCCGGACTTCTTCGTGCACCACGTCCATGCCCACGCCGCGCCCGGAAATCTGGGTGATTTTCTCGGCGGTGGAAAAACCTGGCTGGAGGATGAACTGCAACACTTCGCGGTCGCTGATGTCGGCATCCGGCGCCAGCAGACCGCGCTTGATCGCCTTGCGCCGCACCGCGTCCAGCGGCACGCCGGCGCCATCGTCGCGGATGTCGAACACGATGTCGCCGCCCTCGCGGGACAGGTCGAGGCTGATCTGCCCTTGTGCCGGTTTGCCCGCCGCCAGCCGGACTTCGGCGGACTCCAGACCATGGTCGACGGCATTGCGCAGCATGTGCTCCAGCGGTGCGGCCATGCGTTCGAGGACGTTGCGGTCCATCTCGCCTTCGGCGTTGCCGACGCTGAACGCGACGTCCTTGCCCAACTCTTCGGCGACCTGTCGGACGATGCGTTTCAAACGCGGCAACATGCGTTCGAACGGCACCATGCGCGTGCGCATCAGGCCTTCCTGCAACTCGGTGTTGATTCGCCCCTGCTGCTGCAACAGGTTCTCGGCGTCGTGGGTGCGCCGGTCGAGGGTTTCCTTCAGATCCAGCAAGTCGGAAGCGGACTCGAACAGCGCCCGTGACAGCTGCTGCAACTGCGAATGGCGGTCCATTTCCAGCGGGTCGAAATCTTCGTAGCCGAGGCGTTCGGCATCCACTTGCTGACGACTGAGGATCCGCCCCTGGGTTTCGGTGTCGAGCCGGCGCAACTGGTCGCGCATCCGCTCGATGGTGGTTTCCATCTCGTGCAGGGCGGTCTGCGCATCGCTGACTTGCTGCTCGATGCGCCCACGGAAAATCGAGGTTTCGCCGGCGAGGTTGACCAGCTCATCCAGCAGCTCGGCGGAGACCTTGACCATGTCCGCCCCGGCCTCGGGCGCCGGAGCAGCAGGCTCGACCTTGACCGCAACCGACGGCACAGGCGCCGAGGTCTGCACGACCAGCGGATGGCTGAAATTCTGGATCGCGCTGATCAGCCGGTCCGCCGGCGGACACGGCTGACCGGCGCGCACCGCGTCGAGCATCTGCGCCAAGCGGTCCTGGCCGCGCTGCAACAGCGCGAACAGTTCGGCGCTGCCTTGCAGGGTGCCGGCGGACAAGCTTTCGTAAAGGTTTTCCAGCTCATGAGCGAGGTCGCCAATCGGGCCGATTTCCACCATCCGCGCGCCGCCCTTTAGGGTATGCAGGTCACGCAGCAGGGTTTCCACTTCCTGGCGATTGCCGGGCTCGGCCTGCCAGCGCAGCAGCGCGGCGCCGGAGTTTTCGATGATGTCGAAACCTTCTTCGAGGAAGATTTCCAGCAGCTCCGGATCGTGCCCCGGGCCGTCCTGCGCGACACTGGTTGGCGGCGTTTCAGGATTGGCGGCCGAGCCCTGACGGAACCGGCGGATCGCCTCGATCAGATCCTGCGCCGGATCCAGCGGCTGGTGCCGGTGCAAATGTTCGAGAAACTGTGCCAGACGCTCGTGGCTCTGGCGCAGCAATCGGTCGAGGGCTTCGCTGTGGCTGTAACGACGATCCACCAGCCCTTCGTAAAGGCCTTCCAACTCATGGGCCAGATCGCCGACCGCTGCCACCTCGGCCATCCGCGCGCCGCCCTTGAGCGTGTGCAAATCCCGTTGCAGCGACGACAGCGGTGCGCCGTTTTCCGGATCCTTCAGCCAGCGCTGCAAGGCTTGGCCGGCGCTGTCGAGAATGTCCACCGCCTCTTCGAGGAAGATCTCGACGATCTCATCGTCCGGCCCGCTGTCGACGCTGTGTTGTTGCAGTTCGGCGGTGGCGCTGCCCAGTTCGCGGATGCTCAGGGTGCGGCTGCCGTCGCTGCGGATCAGGCCCATGGCCGACGGATCGAGGCTCTCGTCGAGCAGTTCGTGCAAGGCGCGGATGCGTTGCGGTTGCGGGGTGATTTCCTGGCCGGCGGCCAGTTCGTCGAGCATGTTGATCAGCGCTTCGTGGGCCTGCTGCGCCTCATGGAAAAACCGCTCGCTGACCGCCAGGCTGCTTTCTTCAACCGCGCCGTACAGGTCGAGCAAGGCTTCGCACAGCACATCCACCGGCAGCAGATCCGCCAGGTGTGCGCCTTCGCCCAGCGTGGTCAGTTCATCCAGCAGCGCGCTGAGTTCCTGACGTTCACCGGGGTGCTGCTGCCAGCGCTGCAGGAGGTTTTCGGCGTCGAGCAGGATGTCCATGCCCTGGGCCAGGAAGTTGTTGATCAGTTGCGGATCGCGCTTGACCCGCACCGCACTGCTCGGGGCATTGAGGATCGATTCCAGGCGTTCGCCGAGCAGGGTTTCGGTACGTTTGATCAGCGACTGCGCGCCGACAATCGGCGCCAGCGGATCGTGTTTGAGCTGACGCAGACCGACGCGGAACAGGCCCTCGGCCTCCAGCAGCAGTTCCACTTCGTCGAGGTCCAGCGCCAGTTGATGGGCCTTGAATTCCCGGGCCAGTTTGTCGAGCGGCGCCGCCAGTTCGGCAATCGGCGAAACCCCCGCCATCGAGGCGCTGCCCTTGAGGGTGTGCAGCGCACGCTGCAACTCGTCGCTGGCCTGTAACGGCACATGCTCGGCGGCCTGATCGAGAAAACGGTTGAGGCTGGCGAGGTGGGTCTCGGCTTCGTTGCGGAAAATCTCCAGCAACAGCGGATCGAGAGCCGCGACGTCTTCCACGTCTTCGGCCGGCAGCGGCGTGTCGCCCTTGGCCAGCGCATGGGCGCGAGCCGCCAACTGATCGACATCGTGGCGTTGGCGCTGGCCGTTGGTGGCGAATTCGGCGATCAGATCCGGCAACAGCAGCAGTGTGTCGGCCAGCAACTGGCGCACCGCCGGGCCGGGTTCGACGCTGTGTTCCAGAACGCGGTTGAGCAGGTTTTCCACCGCCCAGGCCAGCTCGCCGAGGACCAGCGCCCGAACCATCCGGCCGCTGCCCTTGAGGGTGTGGAAGGCGCGGCGCAGTTCACTCAGGGCGGCGCGGTCATCGGGCTCGGCAGACCAGCGCGGCAGGTATTCGCTCAGTACTTCGAGCACTTCCCCGGTCTCTTCGAGGAACACTTCGCGCAGCTCGTCATCCACCGGTTCTTCGTCGGCCGGTGGCGGCAGCAGGCTGCCCGGCGTGGTCAGCGCCGGCGGGTTGACCGCCGAGACCGGACTGGCCAGCACTTCGGCCAACGACTGCACGATCTGCGGGTCGTCCAGCTCCTGCAAATCCTGCATCACCAGCGCTTCGCTGGGGCTGAGCACATCCTCGAGCACCGGCACATGCGGCTCGCCGGGCTGTTCGTCAGGAAAGAAGCCGAGACTGGCGAGGCTTTTCTGCGCGATATCCAGCAAGTGTTCGCTGGGTGCCTGCGGGTCGTCGGTCAGGCGTTCGAGGTAATACTCGAGGCTGGTGATGGCGTCGGCGAGGCTGTCGAGTTGCTGCCAGCCCGGCTCGTGAGGATCGAGCAACAGATGTTCGCGGATAAATCCGTTGCAGGCTTCGAGCAGGCTTGCCGCACGCGCCAGCGGAATCATCGCCAGTGCGCCGCGCACCTGGGTCAGCAGCGCCGGCAGGCTTTGCAGTTGCTGGCGATCCCAGTCGGCGTCGATGTAGTCGACGATCATGTCCTTGGCCTGTTGCAGGCAGATGCGCGCTTCCTTGATCACGATCTGATGGATCTGCGTCAGGTCGGTGGTCGGCAGGCGCGAGTCCTCCGGGCTCTCCGGTTCCACTGTGCCGACCATCCCGGCCAGGGTCGCTTCGACGTAGAGCAAGGCGCCGGCGACGTCCATCAGCGTGGCGTCGTTCGGCTCACGCTGACCCTGCGCAAGGCTTAGCACCACCGCCAGTTGATCGATGATGACCTTGCGCGGCTGACCGAAACCGAGCACCGCCAGGGTGTCTGCGATCTGCCGCAACGGCGCCAGCAGGCTGTCCAGATCCGAGGCGTGCTGGCGGTCGCTGCGCACGAACAGGTCGAGGCGTTCCTTGACCCGCACCAGCTCTTCGCACAGCGCCGCGAGTACCGAGCGCATGGCATCGCGGTCAGGGCCGGCCAGACGTGCGCGTTCTTCGTCGACCATCGCGCTGTCGGGCAGCGCGTCGTCCAGGGAGTAGCGATCTTTCATGGTCAGCATCTGCCCGGTGGGATGTTCGGCTTTGGCGATATAAAACAGCAGGCTTTTCAGCAGTTCAGGCGGTGGCGGCTGGTTGAGGCCGGGCATGCCCTGTTCGAGCAGGCGCTTGAGTTCCTTGTCGGCGTCCTTGAACAGACTGCGCAGGGCCGGGCTGTTGGCGATCCGCCCTTCGCGCATGCCCTCGACCAGCGCCGAGGCGACCTGCCACAACGGGCTCAGCGGCGAGTTACCGCTGAGTGCTTCCAGCCGGGTAAAAACCTTGGCCAGATAAGCGAGGTGCGTCTGGTCGTCCTGCTCGCGGAGCAATCCGACCAGCGCCATTTGCAGCATCTGGCGCAATTTGCGCAGCACATTCGGCAGCTCCGCGGGCTCCAACAGTGCCAGGGTTTCCTCGCCCAAAGGCGCAAGTTCGGGCAACTGCGGGCTGAACAGGCTGGTTTCCGACAGCAGGCTTTCGCCACGGGCGCTGCGCAAGTCGTTGATCAGCGGCAGCACCACCAGCGGCAGGTCACGGCGGGCGCCCTGAACGCGGTCGAGGTAGATCGGCAATTGACCCAGCGCCTGCAACAGCAAGTGAAGCGCTTCGTCACGGTGGCTGACGCGGTCGTTCTGCAACGCTTCGACCAGGTGTTCCATTTCTTCGGCGAGCAAGGCCGCGCCGTAGAACTCGACCATCTGCAGGCTGCCGTGCACCTGATGGATGCAGGCCAGGCATTCGTCCAGCCCCGGCACCGACTGCGGATCGTCGAGCACGGCTTCGATGGCCTGATGCGCCTGCCTCAGCGTCTCGGCTATTTCACCCTTGACCCATTCGAGGGCCACGTAGTCGTGCCGGTCACCCATAACCACTCCGCTCGACATGGACTCGCCCGCAGGCCTCACGCCTTGTCCGCGACGGGCGCAGGCGCCGCCGGCAAGGTGAACCCGGACACCGAGCGACGCAACTGGCTGGCCATTTTCGCCAGGTTGCCGATGCTCTCGGCGGTGGCCGTGGAGCCGGACGAAGTCTGCGAGGTGATCTGCTGGATCACGTTCATCGTCAGGGAAATCTGCCCGGCCGAAGACGTCTGCTGCTGCGCGGCGTTGGAAATGCTCTGGATCAGCGCCGCGAGGGTCTTGGACACGCCTTCGATTTCTTCCAGGGCCACACCGGCATCCTGCGCCAGCCGCGCGCCGCGCACCACTTCGGTGGTGGTCTGCTCCATGGAAATCACGGCTTCGTTGGTGTCGGTCTGGATCGCCCGCACCAGCGTCTCGATCTGTCGGGTCGCGGCGGACGAGCGCTCGGCCAGCCGCTGCACTTCGTCGGCAACCACGGCAAAACCGCGCCCGGCGTCTCCGGCCATCGAGGCCTGGATTGCCGCGTTGAGGGCGAGGATGTTGGTCTGGTCGGCAATGTCATCGATCAGGCTGACGATGTCGCCGATTTCCTGGGACGACTCGCCCAGACGCTTGATGCGCTTGGCGGTGTCCTGGATCTGTTCGCGGATGTTGTCCATGCCGTGGATGGTGTTGTGCACCACCTCGTTGCCCTTGTTGGCGATCTCCACCGACCGCTCGGCAACCGCCGAGGATTCAGCGGCGTTGGCCGACACCTGATCGATGGACTGGGCCATGTCGCTGATCGCGGTCGAGGCTTCGGAAATCTGCTGGGCCTGATGCTCCGAGGCCTGGGCCAGGTGCATGGCGGTGGCCTGGGTTTCCTGCACCGCAGCGGCGACCTGGCCGGCGGTGAGGTTGATGGTAGCGACCAGATCGCGCAGCTGGTCGACCGAATAGTTGATCGAATCGGCGATGGTCCCGGTGAAGTCTTCGGTCACCGAGGCGGTTACGGTCAGGTCGCCGTCGGCGAGGTCTTCGATCTCGTCGAGCAGGCGCATGATCGCGTTCTGGTTACGCTCGTTCTTCTCGGCGGTTTCGCGTAACTGACGGTTGGTTTCCCGGACCATGACCAGGCCGATCAGGATGATCGAGGCCAGCGCCAGCAGGCCCAGCACATAACCGCCGATGGTGTCGGTATTGCGCCCGCCGGCGAGGTTTTCGAAACGGCTGGCCAGGTGCGAGGCTTCGTCAAGCAGGGTCTGCGACAGGCTGAAGATATTGGTGGCCGACTCACGGACCTTGAACAGCTCCGGCGAGGTTTCGAGGATTTCATCTACCGAACCCGAGACGAACTGGAACAGTTCGGAGATCTCGCTCAAACGCGCGCGCGCATCGCGGTCTTCGACCTGGCTGATCTTCAGGGCCGGATTGCCCTGCAGCATGCCGTTAAGCACCTGACCGAAGCGTGCGGCATCACGACCGAAGGCGTCAGCGGCCTGCTGGGAGTTTTCATCGCCCGAGAGCACGGTGTTGACCGCGCCGAGAATCCGTTCGGCCAGCAGCGACTGACGCTGGGCCATCGCCACCTGCGCCGCCGGAGCGCCGCGTTGCAGGAGAATCTCGACGACTTTTTCGTATTCGATCTGCAACTGCGGCACGGTTTCGGCCAGGGTCGCGGCCACCTGATGCAGGGACAGCACGGTCTGTTCGCTGGAGAGAATCGCGTCGGTGTTTTTCAGCAGGCGTTCCCAGTCCAGCTGCACGGCGCGCATTTCCGGGCGCACGGTGGACGGCGCGGGCGGCAGGCCGGTGGCCGGGTCGCCCTTCTTGAGGTAACCCCAGCGCTGGGCAAAATCGTTGCGCGCATCGCTCAACAGTTTGAACGCGGCAGCCTTGCCGGCGGCGGCTTCGGTGGCGTTCTTGGCGATCCGCTGCGACAGCACCCGCAGCTCGCCGGCGTGGCCGATGTACTGCTTGTCGTAGTTGGCCTGGGTGTTGAGGTAAGCGAAGTTGGCGAACAGCAGCATGATGAACACGATCAGTGCGATGAACAGCACGATGATCTGCGAGCGGCTGCGCGAGCCTTCTGCGGGCTTGCCTGTTTTTGCTTTGATCATCGGTCCTCGCCTGTTAAACCGCGACGTGCATGAAACTCGGTGACTGCGCCAGCGCAAACAGGCTGAACACCCGCCAGTTCTGCTCGCGCCGGAAATAACCCTTGATGAACTCGCCCTTGGAGCCTTGCCGTTTACTGATCGAGACGGATTCGAAACTGTCCTGCTCGAAGTGCTGCAGGCCGAAGACTTCATCGACCAGCAAACCGGCAAACACGTCCTGATGCTCTACCACCAATACCCGCCGCTGCTTGCGCATCGGTGACAGCTCATGGCCGAAAAAGCCGCACAGGTCCATGACCGGCAGCAGGCGCCCGCGCAGGTTGGCCACGCCCTTGACCCACGGCTTGACGCCCGGCAACTGGGTGACGCGCAGTTCAGGCAGCACTTCGCTGACTTCGCCCATCGGCGTGACGTACCAGTGCTCGCCCAGACGAAAGCCGATGCCGCTCCAGCGATCCTGGCGCGCCGGTTGCGACGGCAGGTCCGCCGCCAGCAGGCGACAGCGCTGGTCGATCTGCCACAACAGTTCGAACGCGGTCAGCGACTCGCTCATGGCGGCGCGATCAACCGGCCAGCACGTTGTTCAGGGTCTTGATCAGCGTGTCTTCGTCGACCGGTTTGGTCAGGTAGTCCTTGGCGCCCTGGCGGGTGCCCCAGACCTTGTCGGTCTCCTGATCCTTGGTGGTGATGATGATCACCGGGATGTGGCTGGTTTCCGCATCCTTGGTCAACTGACGGGTGGCCTGGAAGCCGTTGAGGCCGGGCATGACGATGTCCATCAGCACCGCGTCGGGTTTTTCCTGGCGGGCCAGGGCCACGCCGTCGGCGCCGTTTTCGGCTTTCAGCACTTCGTGCCCGTGTTTTTCCAGCATGCCGGTGAGTTTGTACATTTCGGTCGGCGAATCATCGACGATCAGGATACGTGCCATGGTCTTCCCCATTTTTCTTGTCGACACCGGGCCCGCTGGCCGAGCGTCTCTGTGCGTGTCTTACTGCGGCAAAGCGGCAGCGAAGCCCGGAACATGGGCCGAAATCGCGTCGAGCAGTTCTTCCTTGCTGAAAGGCTTGGTCAAAAATTGATCGGAACCGACAATCCGCCCCTTGGCCTTGTCGAACAGCCCGTCCCGGGACGACAGCATGATCACCGGCGTGCCCTTGAACGCATTGTTGTTCTTGATTAAAGCGCAGGTCTGATAACCATCCAGACGCGGCATCATGATGTCGACAAAGATGATCCCGGGATGGTGGTCGGCGATCTTCGCCAGGGCGTCAAAACCGTCGATCGCGGTGATGACTTCGCACCCTGCATTTTTCAACAGGGTCTCGGCGGTGCGACGAATCGTTTTCGAGTCGTCGATCACCATGACCTTCAAGGCGCTGGACTGCTGTTCCATAAGGGGGCTCTACCGTCGCCTTTGCGAATCAATTTGTCCGTTTTGCGATGCGTAATGGCTGGAAACCCTTGATGTTCAAGGGCCAGCACGACATGGCAGCCTTTTTAGCACAGTCTCCTGATCCAATCTATCGACGGGTTTTTCCTTGACCGAAAACCCGCCCGGCGCCACTCTGGCGGCACTTTTTTCATACCGATCCGGTAGCCAATTTTCGAGGAAAACCCAATGAGCGTTCGCGTCGGGATTGTCATGGACCCTATCGCCAGCATTTCCTATAAAAAGGATAGCTCGCTGGCCATGCTGCTGGCGGCGCAGAAGCGCGGCTGGGAACTGTTCTATATGGAACAGAAAGACCTTTATCAGGGTGAAGGCCAGGCCCGGGCGCGGATGAAGCCGCTGAAAGTCTTCGCCAACCCGGAAAAATGGTTCGAACTGGGCGCCGAGCAGGATTCGCTGCTGAGCGACCTGAACGTGATCCTGATGCGCAAGGATCCGCCGTTCGACATGGAGTTCGTCTACTCCACCTACCTGCTCGAACAGGCCGAGTCCGCCGGGGTGCTGGTGGTCAACAAGCCGCAGAGCCTGCGCGACTGCAACGAAAAGCTGTTCGCCACGCTGTTCCCGCAGTGCACGCCGCCGACCGTGGTCAGCCGCCGCGCCGACGTGCTGCGTGAATTCGCCGCCAAACACGGCGACGTGATCCTCAAGCCGCTGGACGGCATGGGCGGCACCTCGATTTTCCGTCACCGCGCCGGCGATCCGAACCTGTCGGTGATCCTGGAAACCCTGACCGCCCTCGGTGCCCAGCAGATCATGGGGCAGGCCTACCTGCCAGCGATCAAGGACGGCGACAAGCGCATCCTGATGATCGACGGCGAGCCGGTGGATTACTGCCTGGCGCGGATTCCGGCCCAGGGCGAAACCCGTGGCAACCTCGCGGCCGGTGGTCGTGGCGAAGCTCGTCCGTTGACCGACAAGGATCGCTGGATCGCCGCCCAGGTCGGCCCGACCTTGCGCGAGAAAGGCCTGCTGTTCGTCGGCCTGGACGTGATTGGCGAGCACCTGACCGA
>Ga0207696_1001692_pt1 | contig 11465 bp, 17 predicted proteins | sample KBSS54metaG_FD_184403 | JGI IMG/M metagenome (GOLD analysis project Ga0207696, IMG submission 184403) | Switchgrass rhizosphere microbial communities from Kellogg Biological Station, Michigan, USA - KBS S5-4 metaG (SPAdes) (version 2) | ecosystem: Host-associated > Plants > Roots > Rhizosphere >...
TATAGAGGGGGTGTGACTATGTTCTGGCGGAATTACGCGCGGCGCACGTGACGGGCATTGTGAAGTAAATGAGACAATGGAAGGATACAAAAATCCCCGCAGGCGCGGGGAAGTTAATAGGTCAGATTAGCCGGAAACAGTCACCAGGACAGGTGCGCCACTGTCATCGACAGATAATTGCTTTCCTTCGGGTATTTCGGTTGTGACGAAAAACCAGTTATCTTCCGGCAGCTCAATCGCACCGGTAATATCATGAAAGCCAGGCAAAACCTCTGTCATCGTGACGGGATTAAACAGGCGCATAGATTACCCTCCATGAAAAAGAGTTTGATGATGCAGAGCCATCATATAGCTGGCAACGAGCGGTAAACCCCGAGGCAGTCACTTCATTATCAATAATCATTGAGACATGAAGCGCATTAGAACTTCTGTCACTCGCTATACGCTCAGCGATACTGATATATCTTGAAAGTTCAGGTAGTGCGATTGGATACGTGATGGTGGCCTTCCCGGCGTTATGAACTCCACTCATCCCATATAATTCAATGGCCCCGTCTGACCAAATAATCCATCCACCATTAGCATTCCTTCCACGGCTGGTAACAAACTTCGCCTCTCCCAGGCCCAGATACTGCAGCAACCCCGAAACATTTTTCCCGCTTAATGCCGTCAGGGTACTGTCCAGCGGCTGCTTCCCTGCCAGGGCATTAGTCATCGTTGTGGCAAAGTTCGGATCGTTACCCAGCGCGGCAGCCAGTTCATTCAGCGTATCCAGTGCCGCCGGGGATGAACCTACCAAAGCCGCCAGAGCAGACTTCACAAACGCCGTTGTAGCGATTTGAGTGCTGTTGGCCGTCTGCGCGGCTGTGGGTGCCGTTGGCGTGCCGGTCAGTCCCGGACTTGCCAGCGGTGCTTTCAGCGCCAGCGCGTTATTGAGTGCCGTCACCATCGCCTGTACAAACGCGGTGCTGGCAATCTGGGTGGTGTTCGTTCCCGCCGGTGCGGTTGGCGTTTTGGGCGTGCCCGTCAGGGTCGGACTCTCTTTCGGGGCGTACTGCGAATGTGGATCGGCTGCAGCCAGGTGTTTCGCCATCTGGTCGTCGACATACACCTTCAGCTCCAGCACCTTGTCATCGACATACTTGCGCGTTGCCAGCACCACCGCCGGGTCAATTTTCAGAGTGATGGTGTCAGTGCTGCTGGTAATCAGCACCATGCGCACCGTCTGCGTGCGCCCGCTCCCCTCCGCCAGCTGCGGCTTGTAGCTTTCCGGGCAGTTGCCCACGGCAATCAGAGCACCCGTTTCATCGAACAGCCCGACCTCACGAATCCACCACCCGCCTTCGGTTTCGGGGATCACCTGCTCAGCAATAATCTGGCTGCTGTTCTGCGGGTCGATGTACAGCATGTTGAGATCGGCCCGGCGCTTTTCAGCAATCAGCCTGGTCTGCTGCGCGCTGGGTGTAGGCAGCACGCCGCCACCATCGCCCACCGCCATCTGGGTAATTTTCAACGGCACGCCGAGCGCGGCGGCGCTGGCCAGCTTCGCTGCGCCGATATCCGTCAGCAGGGTGTAGAATTTTGCGCTCATGGATTCACTCTCACTGTGTCAATAACGTGGACCGCCCCGCCCTCGTAGGCGGTGCCGCCGGAAATAATGGTTTCGTTGATATACGGATAAATTGTGATTTCTTCGCCGGTATAGGTGGCTGCGCCGACAAAATACGGTCCGCTGGTCTGCAGGTTGATGGACATGCCGATCAGATGACGGCTGCAAGGTTTGGCGTCGCTGATGAGGCGCTCCAGCTCCAGATAAGTTTCTTCCGTGATGCCCTGGTCCTGCACGCCGATATCCAGGCGGAATGTGCCCGGCTGCTCACCGGTCTGCCACCATTCGATAATGCGGATCAGGAAACCGAACGGCTCCACTACCCGACGCACGGCACTGGTCGTCCCTTTGTGCTGATGGATATAGAACGCATCCTGCACCACCCTACGCTTCACGCTTTCCGTCCAGCTCTCGTCCCAGCGGTCCACCGAAAAGGCCCACGCCAGATACGGCAGAAAACTGACCGGACAGGTTGCCGGGTTCCACAGGTCACGCAATGGCACTTCCAGTCCGGAAATTCCGCTGCAGCTCTGCGCCAGTCGGCGCTCAAGGGGCGATGAGCCAGGCGGCAGGAGACTATTCATCCGTGCCCCCGTTGGTTACATTCCACTGCGTGCAGGAGGCGGCCTGCGTCTTGTCCAGCACCACATCATTCAACGGAGACGCCAGCTCCACGCGCTGTACACCTTCAACATGCAGCGTGGCATACAGGGCACTGCGGCGGATATCTCGTCCGAGCCGCGTCTGGCTGGCGATGTACTTTTGAAGGCTGGCTTTTGCCGCCGCCATCACCGGCTCCGCCTCCGGTCCCGGATAAAGAAAGATGGTGGCATCCACGCTGTACGGAATAATTTCAGCGCTACGCACCGTCAAACGATCCGCCACCGGGCGCACGCTCTCGCTGTTCAGCGCCTTTTCAACCACGGCCAGCAGGTCATTGTCTGCCGTACCGTCGCCCTCACGGCTTAGCACGGTCAGCACCACGTCCGCCGGTGCCGGGCTGGTTGCGCTGGCATCCGCTACGCGTCCGTCCGCACTTCTGGCGTGAAACTCATAGGCCGCCGTCGGCCCCGCAACGGACAGCCCCTCAAACGCGGCGGGCACGCGCAGGCGCAGCGCCTCGTCACTTTCCATCACGGCAGCAACAGGCGGCACGGCGTCGGTATCGGCGGGCGTTACCGTCAGGCGCTTCACGTTATAGTTGGCGGCGAGTTGTTCCAGATCGCCCCCGAGGGCATACGCCACCATGACCGCCTGTGCGGCCTCGTTGATACGCTGGCGCAGCAGAACTTCACGGTAGGTACTTTCCTGCAGTTGTTTGGTGATGGGTTCAGATTCAAGCGCCAGCGTGCGCGCGACAGCTGCCTGCTCGTCCGCCGGATACAGCGCCACAAAGTTGGCCTTACGTTCTGCCAGCAACGTTTCAAAATCCGGCACGTCCACGATCTGCGGCGCGGGGAGCTGGGAAAGGTCAATGACCGCCATTGTCTGATCCTGTTGATACGGTAAGGGAAACTGGTGCACCGTTGTTGCGCTCCCCGGTCAGGTCAACCACCATCGAGCCGTCAAAGAGAGAATTGATGGTGATGGAGTCCAGCGTCAGGCGTGGCTCCCAGCGGCTCAGCGCCATATATACCGCCGACATGATCTGCAGGCGCAGCGCCGGGTTTTGCGGCTGGTCAATCAGTACTGACAGCAAGGAACCATATTCACGCCGGGCAATGCGACTACCCTGCGGAGTCAGCAAAATATCGCGCACCGACTGGCGCAAATGATCTGTGTCCGTAATGGCTTTGCCGTTGCTCTGGCTCATGCCGAGATATAGCGTCATACCGGACCTCCCGACGTGTCGCCGCCCTTCATGACTTTGATATGAGCATGGTTATCGACCACAATTCCGTTGGAACTCATCGCGCCGCCGCCCTGGGTGACGCCGCCATTAATGATCACTTCACTGTTGATGCGCGTGGTGTCGGCCTCCACCACAAACTCCGAGGTTTTGAGGGTGATATTGTCGGCAGCCTCGATCACCATGGATTTGATCCCCCTGACATGCCAGCGCCCGGTGGCGGGTTCGTACTCAAACCAGCCGCCGTCAGGGTACTGCGTCACGCAACCGTCCACGGAATCCGACGGCGGCGCAAACTGGCTGGAGTAAATGGCAGGCAACGCAAACGCGGTTTCGAGATTCCCGCCCATGCTGAGGACCACCACCTGCTCATCCGGCGACGGGCACCACCATGTAAGGGCACCACCGGCGCGCAGCGTCAGCCAGTTAATCCAGTTGGTTTCGAGGTCGCCCACCTTCACCCGGCATAGCCAGTTCTCCCGGTCCACTTCGGTCACGGTGCCGGTGCGGATCAGGTTGGTGATAAGGCGCATGATTTCGGTGAGTTGTGCGTTCATACGCCAATACTTTACCTTTTTTCAAAACTATGAAATAAAGCTAGTTTGTTCCATTGATCAGACAAATCATGATGAAAAACAGCGATATTGAAAAATTCCTCAATCAATACATAAACTCAAAGTCACATCCGGGATATGGGGTACTTATTTCAGGAGAATGGGGAGTTGGGAAAACACACTTTTTGAATAAACTAATTAACTCAATTGATACTCCCAAAAAGATCCTTTACATCAGCTTATATGGTATGAGTAAAACTAGTAGTATCGATGATGAGTTTTTTAAAATCCTTCATCCTGTACTTGGCAGCAAAGCTACAAAGTTTGCAGGAAGAATGGCGAAACTAGCCCTGAAAGCAACATTAAAAGTTGACTTGGATGGTGATAAAAAAGACGATTTAAATATAAATCTACAGATACCATCCATTGACCTTAATGAACTAAACAATTTAAATAAAAACTTAATTGTTATGTTTGATGACCTTGAAAGATCAAACATAGAATACCATACTCTTTTAGGTTACATTAATCACCTTGTCGAACACGAAGAAATAAAAGTCATTGTCGCTGGTAACGAATCCGTTATTTTTGAAAATTACAACCAGTACAAATCAATTAAAGAGAAAACCATTGGCAAGACATTTACCATATCCGCCGATTATGAATCAGCTTTAGACTCATTTATATCCAATGTTTTCACACTTACTGCCCGTGATTTATTACATGAACGTAAATTCATTATGCTTGATATATTTAAAGCATCTGAACACCACAATCTTAGATTCCTAAAACAATTCCTTATAGAGTTTGAACTGCTACTTCTTACACTTAAAAGTTACCTTAACTCAAAAGATTTTATTGATAGCCTATTAAGACAATACCTCATTTATTGCATTGAGTATAAATGTGGCAATCTTCAACAAGAGGACTTTGAGAAAATAGACTCAATTCCGTTCATTAGTGAGAAAAATGACACAAAAATTGATTCCATCAGAGATAAATACAAACACATTGAGGACTTCAAATACATATTGGATGCATATACCTGGAAGAACATTGTCACATACGGACTAATCGATGAACCGAATATAATTAAACAAATTAACGAGAGTGTTTTCTTCACTTCAAATGAAAGGAAAATGCCGACCTGGAGAATGCTGTGGGAATGTAGACTTCTAAATGATGATGATTTCGATTTTGCAGTTCAAGGTGCAACAGAAATTCTAATAAACAAAAAATCCACTGAAATTGGAGAAATACTACACATTGCAGGAAGTTTCATTCGTTTCATCGAAGCCAATGTAATAGATATTACCATTGATAATTTAGAGTCACTGGTAAAGGTCGCAATCAAAGAAACCATAGATAAAGCAACTTATGATTTCGATACTAATAGCTACAGTTGTGGCGATGATTTCATGAACAGTTGGCACGGCCATTACTATACGAATCATGAGCACCCTAAATTAAGAAATTTAATAGATTTAGCATCGAATTCATTGGAAAATAAAAAAGCAACTGAAAGAGAGTCATATGCAACATCTTTGTTTTCATACTTAAATGATGAACCAGAAAAATTTATTAGGGAGATTTATTTTAACCCTCAAGCTACAACAACACTTAATGAATCCCCTTTCCTAAATTACATATCAGCAAAAGACTTTATTAGCAAATTAATTAACCTCCCCCCTAAAACACGCTCTAAACTAGCGGCGGCGTTATCGAAAAGATATGCTCACGGAAGTTCATTCCGAAAGTTAACCGATGAAAAAGATTGGTTGCTTGCTCTAGATGAAGAAACAAAACTAAGAATAGAAAAATCAAAAAGTGCAACAAAATTATTTCTTATAGATTTCTCGAACCACACAGTCTCAAATTCCATTAGTCAGTTAGACCGTGCAATTGATGAATTAACTAAAATAGCTGCTGACTATCAAGCTATTGATAATTGAGAGAAGAGGAACAATAACAAGCATTAATGATAATTATTAAAAATCTGACAGGTAATTAGTTAATAAAGATTGGATTAGCTCATCAACACTTAAATTACGGCCTAACAACTGTCTTTGTGAATAACGTACCTTCCCTCCCTTACGGCTTACACGATCACGTAAGCCGTAATGATGCACCCTCGCAATACGCTGCACCTTACCTTCAAACTGCACGCTGGCTGACTCCGCACTGGCTGCAGTTTTCAGGTATTTCGCCGTGCGCAGTTTCGCGAACATCTGCCGCTTGATGCGACCCTTTTTAGTCCGCGCCGTGACTTTTCGCGGCTCGTAGCCGCTGCCGTCAGGGTTGCGCTGCAGCCTGATGTTATGCTGCTGATTGCGGCGCAGCTCCTGCGCCAGCTCGCGCATCATGCGCTGACGTGCTGCAGGCTCCAGATTCGCCAGCAGCGCCGCCAGCCACTCGTCCACCTTATGCAGATTATCCACGTTTCACCGTCCACATTTCTTCCGGCTCATCAGGTTCCGGCTCAGCCTCAACCGTTGAGATCCCGCCGTCGGTACTAACCAGCACGCGTTCCGTCAGCTGCAGGTTCAGGCTGATATCGCACACGTCGTTGCGCAGAATATCCACCTCAAAGGAAAACAGCTTTTCGCGCAGGTCCGGGTTGTTAATGGCATCCGTCTGATTCGCTTTCAGCCACAGCAGCACCGGGGCCATCAGCAGGTTCTGGTCGCCGCTGAAATCCTCGATTACCACGTTCAGGGTGTAGCGGTATTCCCACGACATGGACAGCGCACCGGTTGCCACCAGGGAGCCGTTATCCACGAACAGATGCAGCTTGTCCGGGTTATCGCGGACATAGGGCACCGCCTTATTCAGGGCGCGGCGTAAGGACTGCGGTTTGTTCACTGTTTCGCTCCTGGCACGCAACAATCGTGTCCACTTTGTCAGCACAGACCGCCCAGGCGGCCTCGGTTTCATCCAGCATCGCGTTCAGGTCGCCGTTAGTGCGTGGCCCTGACGGGTTCAGGCTGCACGGCGTCACTCTGGGACAGCCATTCACGGTAAGCTGCACCTCCGGCGAGGGCCGGACGTTCCCGCAGCCGGATAATGTCAGCAGGCAAAGGAGTATCAGCCCAGCGGCGCAAATCTTCGTTCTCACGTTTCAGTTCCTCGATCCGGTGCTGGCGGTTGCGCAGCAGCACAGCGGTCTGCTCTGCTGCCGCATAAAGCTGCATCTGCTCCCGGCTGTTGGTTTCGGTCAGAATGGACAGGCCGATCAGCTGGCTGTTTTTCTTCGCCAGTGCCTGCGCTGTAGTCACCAGCTGTTCGCCTTGCGTTTCGATAGTGTGCCGGGCGTTGATCAGCCGCCACGACTGCCAGCCCAGCGCCGTCAGTACAAGCGCGAGCATGACCGCCAGCGTGCGCGTCATACTCCAGCCCCTTTCAGGCACCAGGCCATTTCCCGCGCGCGGCGGTTATCCAGTCCCTGATTAAACACGCCTTTGACGTACACCCAGCGCGGCAGCTGACGGCAGGCATCCGCCCAGCGCTTTTGATTGAGCAGTTTCACCAGCGTCGAGCTGCAGGCATTATTACTGCCAACGTTGAAGGCAAACGACACCACGGCGTCATAGACCTTTTGCGGCATCGAGGGCACCACGCACTTCTCCAGCGCCCGTTCGACAATCAGCACGTTGCTGATCAACCCCTGCGCCGCCTGCCGTTCGGTGATGGTTTTGCCCGGAGTGACGCCTGACGTGTTGCCGATCCCGTCAGTCCAGACGCCCGCGCTGCACTGGTACGGCTGCAGGCGACAGCCTTCGTAATCGGCAATCAGTTTCAGTCCGTCCACAGAGGTCTGCAGCGACTGAAAACCGGGCAGCGTGGCAGCGATAGCCAGCACCGCCCCGACCAGGCAGCGCTTAACGATTGAAGGATTCATACTCCCCCTGCGAGATTTTGCCGCCGCGCAGCAGTTTGAAAGACTGGTGTTTGTAGTACCAGTTGATCGCCAGCATCAGCACGCCAATCAGCACGCCGCCGACCGTGGAGGCATCCTTGAGCGACAGATCGCCCAGCCAGGCCAGCAGCACGGCGATGCAGTAAGTGATAAAGGCGCTGACTCTCTCAAGCGTCATGATTCAGTCCCATAGCTGGACGGTCTGGGCGGTGGTCGATGCCGGGAGATCCGGCAGTTCCACCTGCAGTCCGTGCGGTAAAAAGGGGCCGTGTTCGGCCAGCCCTGGATTGGCACGTAATACCTGCTCCGTAACACCCTGCGTGCGCCCGTAGAGACGCCAGCACAGGGCATCCACCGTGTCATACTGGTGCGCACTCACTTTCATTAGATAAGCTCCACCGCGCAGTGCGGGGCGTCCTGCACCCGACTGATGGCCCAGCGCGCATCCCGCCACAGGTCGCCGCTGGCCTCCGCCAGCTCTTCCCCTCGCTTCACGCCTGACGCCGTGGTGTCATAGTCCTGATAGCGCTCATTGAGCACGGCGCGCGCCCAGCAATACACGGCGTTGTGATAGTGCTGGATGCGCTCGCTTTTGCCGTCCAGCACGTCCGACGGCACCTCCGCCAGTGCCTGAAACCCCAGCATTCGCTGGCGGTTGCGGAAGTCGAACAGCTCGGCGTTCACTTCGGAAATGGCGGTCAGCAGCAACTGCTTTAGACGCGGCTGCGTCACCGTGCCGTCAGTGCGCATCACGCTGCGAAATTCCGACAGGCTCACATCCGGCCAGAACGGCGTGTTTTTAATGACCTCCGCCTGTTCCGGTGCCGGTTCGGGCGCAACAAACTTCATGCGGTCTTCTCCTGAATAAGTGGGCGGTGGACGGGATTTTGATAAGGCAGCGCCTGTCGCCATCCCGTGCCGCCCGTGCGCGGGGCACGTTCCGTCAGCGGTCGTTACGCAGTCTGCGCTCCAGCCGCTCTTTGTCTTTCTTCACACCGCAGCGGGAATCCAGCTGGAGCGCATGAGTGAGATGATTCAGGGCCGAGGCCGGGTTACTTTCGCTCAGCACCGCGCCGATGGCTTTATGCAGGCGCGCCCGTGACTGGTCCGGCATATCCTGCCCGGTGGTCAGGTCCAGCGTCTGCAGCAACGGATCGGCATCAAACGGGGCAGCGGCGAGCATTGCGCTTTGCGCCGCGTCGGCCATTTCCTCGGCCAGCACGGTCTGCACGTTGCGATTCCCCAGCGGCATCACCCAGCCATGGCGCAGGGCGTGACGCCCGATTTCCAGCGCACCGGCATAATCCCCGGCATCGATACGCCAAAGCATCACGTACATCAGGACGTCATCCTGCTGGGCACCGCCAGCGGCCAGCACGCCGTCCGCCCAGGCGGTGTATCGCGGTAATAGTTCCACCTTGATTTGCGCCTTTTTCACCGTGGACTGGATGCCTTTAAGACGGCGACGGTCTTCTGCCAGCTGGAGCAGCATCAGGTCATAACCCGAGGCATGGCGAACACTGCCGCCCTCGCGGGCGGCCTGTTCAGCCTGAATGCGCAGGCGGTGCTGCCGTGCGGGACTCAGGCTCATGCGTTACTCCCCGGCGTCCGGTGCGGCAGGCGCGCTGAAATCGCCGATGGTGATGTTTTCCACCAGGGCGGCGCAGCGGTAGTCTTCGACCACATAGGCCTCGTTCACCGATTCGAAGTTTTCGATGCGGTCACGTTTCGGGTTATCGATAACCGAGCGGCGGCGGGTGTCTTCCTGCCAGTAGATGGACAGGTTATCCAGACGGGTGATCAACACCGCGTTCGCCGGGAAGTAAGGCGCGCGCACGGCCTGCAGGCCGCCCATGCGTTTCTGACTGATGATGAGATCGGCGGCGATTTTCTCGCTGTTCTCCTGCTCCTTGTTGACCAGCGGGAAATACTTGTCGGATAACAGCTCACGGCCACAGACCACAACCAGCTCGTCATCGTCCTGGAAAATCGGATCGATAAGCTCGTTGACCGCATCCATCACCAGCGCGTCCAGGTTGGTGTACAGACCGCCCTTCCCGACTTTCACCGGTTCGACGGTCACGGTGCCGTCGTCTGCCGTTTTAGTGCCCAGCACGTTGTCCGGCGCGTCTTCGCGGATTTTCTGCAGCCAGCCCTTGTTCACGTCCTGCAGCAGCACGTTTTCGGCACGGTTGGAGGTTTTGGCACGCTTCACGCCGTTGAAGCCGATCATGATGCGGTCCAGCGCCTGGCGCTTCACGATGGCGTTGCGGATGCGCACCTGGAAGTCCTGGAACTTGGCCCACAGGTCCAGCTTCGCGTAGGTCAGCACCGTGTCGAAGTTGGTCTGCTCGCACTTGTATTCCACGTCGGCCATCAGCATCGGATCGGTGGGTTCGCGCTCTTTAGTGGTGGTGTCGGTCGTTCCGGCAATAGTGCTGCCGACGCCCAGCCCCAGCAGCTGGCCGGACTGCTCAGCCACGCCCATCACGTTGATCAGCGTCAGAAACGCGGCGGACTGCTGAATTTCATCTTCCAGCGTCTGGGATACCGACGGCTCCACGGTGAACTTGCTGGCAAGCTCGGTCACGGCCACACCGTTCAGGCGAGCCAGCTGCTGCAGGTAGGCGTTAAAGGCAAAGCGGGTTTTCTGTTTCATTCGTGTTTTTGCTCCTCAGCAATTGGTCACGGTGCCAGCCGGAGCGTCACCGCCCGGCGCGCGCTGGCGGTAGTCCCTGCGGCTGTCTTCGCGGTTGAGCTTCTGCTCCAGCTCAGCAAAGGCGGCCTGCTGCTCCTGCAGGGAGGATTCCAGCGCGGACAGGCGTTCGCCGTTCTCAGTCATAGATTTTGCGGTGCGTTCGCTCAGATTCTGCTGCTCGGTGGCAACCAGCTCCACGGCCTGATGCACGTCAGAAAAACGCGCGTCGTCGGTCAGCTCTTTTTTGGTGAACAGCGCGGTGACACGGGCAAACAGGGAGGGTTTATCGTCCTGGATGTCTTCCAGTTCGATCAGCGTTTCTTCAGCGGCAGAAAACAGGTTGTCTGGCTTCTGCTTGCGGTTCGCCAGCGGGTTGTGGGCGGCACTGGCGCTGAACGCCAGCATTTCGGTGCCAAGGCTCGCGGGATCGTCGGTTGCGGCCAGTCCGACAAGGTAGGCTTTGCCGGTATCGGCAAATTTAGGGCTGACCTCCATGGAGGTGAACAGCTTCTGGCCTTTTTTAACCAGTTCCACCAGTGAGGTAGTCGGCTCCACGTCGGCATACAGCGCCATTTTGCCTGCCAGCGGACCGTCTTCGATCTCTTCGGCAACCAGCGCCGTCACCTGGCCGTAGCGGTTAAAGGCGCTGTCCGGGGCGTAAGACTTGATGTGCTCAAGGTTAATCAGCGCGGTGTAAACCGTCGGGTTGTAGCTCGCCGCCATCTGTTCCAGCCATTCGCGCTGGATTTCGCGTCCGTCGGTGGTGGCACCTTCCACCCCGATGCGGAAACGCTTTGCTTTCACTGTCATGAGCCGTGCTCCGTTAGAAAACTGTCTGG
>Ga0207696_1001693_pt1 | contig 11454 bp, 14 predicted proteins | sample KBSS54metaG_FD_184403 | JGI IMG/M metagenome (GOLD analysis project Ga0207696, IMG submission 184403) | Switchgrass rhizosphere microbial communities from Kellogg Biological Station, Michigan, USA - KBS S5-4 metaG (SPAdes) (version 2) | ecosystem: Host-associated > Plants > Roots > Rhizosphere >...
CGAATCATGATGATACTCAACATACGGAACGTGCGAACGTACAAAAGAGCCAAGATCTTCATGATACGCTTGATCGAAGTATTCCCGAAGCTGGGTAATTTCCTCATCATTTGCCTGGATTTCAAAGCTATATGTATCTGCCGTTTTCACCTGCGAGATCTGACCATTTCCTACTGATATATAGTAAGTTTTCTTATTATCCATATAACGCCCTTCTTTCACCCTTTTTCTTTCTATTATTTTCAACAATTACAAAATTATGTAAAGTAAAGTTTCGTTTAATGGTAAAATTAAGAAAAGGAGAGGAACTGGATGTTAAAAATATTAATCATCGGCGTCATTATTGTCATTCTCGTATTGGTACTCTCTGTATTAACGATTAATAAGGGCTATTCATATAAACATTCGGTTGATAAACCAGAGGACAATCCTTATCTGGCAAATAAAAAGGAGGATCAATAATATGCTTCGTATACTCCGCCTCTTAACTGCTTTCATTGTCATTATCGTATCCTTGTACAGTCTATTTACACATAATGATTCATTTCTTACTCTTTCACAATTTTTCTTAGGAGCCTTAATATTTATAATCGCGATTGAACAAATACAAAAGAAAGACCCAAGCACAAGTTTGACCTGTATGGTGGCAGGAATTTTCGTGTGGGCTGTTCTCGCAGTAAAGTATATTATGTAACGACTATTTTCTTACGGAGGGATTAATATGCTAAAAATCGCTCGAATTACATTTGCACTCATTGCATTAGCTTTGTCTATCTATAGTTTTATCACAGATAACAGAGGCATTATGCTTTATATGTTCATTGCTTTAGGCTTAATGTCTTTCATTATGAGTATTGAGGAATTACGTGAACAAAAGAAAGTAAGTGGAACGATCTGTTTTCTAGTTGGAGCTGCCGTTTTATTCATCGCTATATCAGAATTTCTCCGCTAATATTAGCTTTTGAAGGAGGGACACAATGCTAACTGAATTACGTGTTTTTTTCGGACTACTGACACTCGTTCTTTTAGGGTATTACTATTTTACAAAAACTGATGTACTTCCTTACATGCAACTCTCACTCGCATGTATGTTCATTATCATGGGCATTTCTGAAATGAAAGCGAGTAGAAAAACATTAGGGGTTGCTTCTTTTTTGGTTTCTGGTTTTATCTTCTTTATTGTAATCTCAATACTTTTACACTAAAAAGATAAAAGCCACCTTCCCACTTAATGTAGAAAAGATAGCTCTTTTCATTACTCTTGTCCTTTATTTGATCAAAATCGTTCTATCCCATTTATTGAACAAACTGTTTTGGATATTCTTTTATATGCTTATCATCGTCACGCCAATCATAGGTTTCTTTCTTTGAAATATCTAACGTTTGATCTCCGATTCTAACTCTATCTTTATCTATCCATTCAATGTATGGATCTGTATCTGGATAGTTCCAATATATATTCTTGGTGGAAGCGGAACTAAGATTAACCAGCTCTCCTCTAACAGCATCTGCACTTAATGACCCGCCATTATGAAAATAAGTTTTTATAACATGTTTTCCATCTGGGGATTTCACAGTTCGAATCACTTCTCCTTTCGGAACGCCTTGCAAACTAAAAAATTTCCAATATCCGAAGCCAATGATTATTACTAGCGCAGCAAATAATACCAATGCTACTTTCCTCTTTGTCTTTTTGATTTGAATTTTTGCATCGTCCACTCAATCATCCCCTATAATATTGAATATAATCCTTTTAAAACCATATTACACCACACAATAACCAATTAATATCCCCCAAAAAAAGACTTATCCCGCTATTTTAGGACAGTAAAAGCACGATTCGTTCAACTCACCAGCTTAAGCCCCGCAATCGTCCCCATAATCCCAACAATGCAAAATATACGAAAAGCACTTTTCGGTTCGGTGAAGTCAATACTATTCTCCCTATAAAAAGAAACTCCTGTTTCAATAAGCAGGAATTTCTTTTTTCATTTATTCATTTACTAAAAACTACTTTTCCTAATGTTTAATTTCGTTGACAAGATTACCTTTTTAGCTACATTCCGTCCTGAAAATCTTTCCATTAATAAATCCACTGCCGTTTCTCCCATAAGCCCCGTATATACTTTCACTGTACTGAGCGCTGGAGAAAGATACTGAGAAATACTGATATCATTTACACCAATTATATTTACTCTTTCTGGAACAGGAATCTCACATTCATGTAATGCCCGCAAACATCCGATTGCCATCGCATCATTTCCAACAAAAAAAGCCGTCGGTAACTGATCCTGCTGCTCTTCTATCGCCTGCTTCATTAATAAATAACCATCGTTTACTGAAAACTGACCCGTGTATATATAATTCTCATAAAATAATTCTTTTTCCTTCATATATTTTATAAAGGCACGTTCCCTTGGATCTTCAATTTCGGAAGTCTGATCTTTAAATGTTTCCCGTCCTCCTATGTATCCAATCTTTTGATGTTCCTTTTCTATTAAATGATCGATCACCTTCATTGTTACCTTTTCAAAATCTACCACAACGGCATCAAAAATATCTTCATTTGAAGAATAATCTACAAATACAATGTTTTTTGTTATCGTTTCAAATAAACCTATTTCTCGGTCACTAAACTTCCCTATTGCAACCATGCCTTGAATGTTTTCCTTCATCAACTCTTCCATTTGGCTATGAAAAAGTTTTACAATTTTCAAACCTTGCTGTTCACATCTTTTTTCTATTCCTAAACGAATGGACATATAATATAAATCGTTAAGCTCTTCTTCTTCTGTATACCAATGAACCAAAGCAATTTTCGGTAATTCTTTTTTACGATTTGTACGCTTCTTATAAGAAAGCTCCTCTGCTGCCTCAAATATCCTCTTCTTCGTTTCATCACTGACAGAAAGTAATGGATCATTATTTAACACCCGAGAAACAGTAGCAATGGATACGCCTGCCTTCTCTGCTATATCTTTAATCGTTGCCATACCTGATTCACCTACTCTTCTCAATTATTCAATCCTAAACGTATATTTCGTTGAGGAGGAGAATAATTGATTTTTATTTAAAATGTAAGAAGGGAAATTCGGATGATGAATGGCATCAGGCAATCCTTGCGTTTCTAAACAAAGCCCTAAATACTTTTTGGATTGTACCCCACATATTTCAAAATCACTTGGTAATTGGTTTCCTGTATACAAAACTACCCCAACCTCATCTGTTTCCACAACTAATTTACGACCACTTTCTTCATCCCATAATATGATTTCCTGGTCGTAGTTGCTATTCAAAAGAAAAGGATGATCATATCCTTTTCCTACTAATTCATTTTGATAATAGCGAGAATATACTCCCTCTTTTATTTGTCTTCCTGCTCGGAGATCGAAGGGCGTACCTATTACATCCAATATTTCACCCGTTGGTAATAATTGCTCGTTTAATTCTAGAAACTGATCACTATTCATTTTTAAAGTATGCTGTAAGACATCCCGTTTTAAATTGCCACTTAAGTTAAAATACGTATGATTCGTTACGTTTAATATGGTCGTTTTATCTGACTGCGCTTCATAACGAATCAAAAATTCATTCGCGTTATTTAACGTATAGATCACTTTTACATGTACAGTTCCTGGATATCCTTCTTCTCCGTCAAGGCTAGTATAAGTAAATTCAATCCCGGTTTCCTTCTCATTTTTTATTATTTTAGCATTCCAAACAATATAACTAAATCCTTTAAAACCACCATGAAGATGATTTTCTTGCTCGTTTTTCACTAGCGTATATGTGTTACCATCCAACTCAAATTGAGCACCTTTGATTCTGCCAGCCACTCTTCCTACAACCGCTCCAAAGTACGTGGAATATCTCTCGTAGTTTTCCAATTCTTCAAAACCTAAAACGATATTTTCATAATTTCCTTTCCTATCAGGAGTAATGATTTTCGTAATTACACAACCGTAATTTAAACACGTAACTTCTATACCCTTGTCATTTTTTAATGTATAAGCGTACACATCTTCTCCATTTACTTTACCAAATACATTTTGAAAGACTTTCATATCCCTATCTTCGGCTCCTCTAAACTTTGTATAAAACGTTTAAATGCAGCTATTCCTTCATCGTTTCGTTTGAAAACCCCAGCATCTTCTAATGCCCTTAAAAATTTAGCGGCTAACTCTTTTTGAACAATATCGTGAATATCCCCTTCATTCGCTTCCTTTTTATACCGCTCTCTCAGTTGTTCTGCCCATCGTTTGTGATATTCCGCTACACTATTGTCTTGATACAATACATATCGTTCTACCTCTTGTAACTCTAATTTCAACCTTGCTGGAAGTACAGCTAATCCCATCACTTCAATTAAACCGACGTTTTCCTTCTTAATGTGTTGTACATCTTGATGCGGATGAAAAATACCAAAAGGATACTTCTCACTTGTGCGATTATTGCGTAGTACAAGATCTAACTCATACTGTTTATTTCGCTTGCGAGCAATAGGTGTAATCGTATTATGTGGCACCCCGTCTGTACTTGCGTAAATATGAACAGATGAATCGCTATATTGCTTCCATTTGTCCAAAATGGACTCTGCCACATTTACTAATAAATTAGAATCCTTACCTTTTAAGCGAATAACAGACATAGGCCATTTCACTACTGAACATTGAACCCCCGAAAATCTATCTAATTGAAATACATAATCATCTTCTGCTTTTGCCATTGCAAATTCGTATTTCCCACCTTGATAATGATCATGTGATAAAATGGATCCACCTACAATAGGTAAATCCGCATTAGAGCCAATAAAATAATGAGGGAACTGTTTCACAAAAGAAAGTAATCTTTCAAAAGCTTGACGATTTATTTCCATATTCCGATGTGTTTCTGCTAACACAATACAATGTTCGTTATAGTATACATAAGGGGAATATTGTAAGTACCATCTCTCTCCTAATAATTCCATTCGAATCATCCTATGGTTAGAACGTGCCGGATGATCAATTCTACCCACATATCCTTCATTTTCAATGCAAAGCAAGCATTTCGGATAATCCGTATTCTGTATTACATTTTCTTTTACAATTTCTTTTGGATCTTTTTCTGGCTTAGATACATTAATCGTAACGTCCAATTCTCCATACTCTGTATTGGCTTTATAACTAATATTTTTCTGAACATGCTTCGTTTGAATATAGTTGCTTATTCGACTTAATTCATAAAAATAATCTGTCGCATGTTCTGGATGGCACTCATAATATTGATAGAAACATTGATTAATAGTCGATGGTTTTGACATGAAGCAGTTCATAATTTGACTCGCTAATATGTTTCTATTATAAGAATAATCATCGATAATTCCTTGTTCACTCGCATATTGAACTAAATCTTCTAGTAAATCTGTTATTTCTTTTTCTTCCGCTTTACTTTCTTGCTTTTCAAAACGCTCTAAATGAAGAAGGTGAAGAATTTGATTTCTTATATAAATTCCATCTTCTCTTTCGATAAACCGAAGTGAACATGCCCGTTTTATAAGTTGCTCAATGACTTGATAAACATTCATGATACTTTCCCTCCGCTGAATCGTTATATCCATTTGGATTATTTTCATACCCATCCTAAACTATAAAAAAAATAAAATAGTTACACATTAGCTGTAACTACTACATTGAACTTTGCTCTACGAGTTGCTATACAAGCACGAAACCTGCCATTCATTGCATTTCTTCTCTCTGCAACTCTCGTGCCCCATCTCCAATATCAGCAACATAAAATGTCGCTTCGTAACCGATAATTTCTTTATACTTTTGTCCAACGTTGCAAATAAATTGATCGGTATATTTTTCCCCAACGATTGCAATCGCACAACCACCAAACCCTGCACCTGTCATACGTGCTCCTATAACCCCTTCTTGTTCCCAAGCTGATTCAACCAATGCATCTAGTTCTCGTCCTGTCACTTCATAATCATCACGTAAAGAACAGTGAGATTCATTCATCAGTCTTCCAAATTCTTTTATATTATTTTCTTTTAATTCTTTTACAGATTGCAATGTTCGGCAGTTTTCATACACAACATGTTTAGCCCTTCTTCTTAAGCTATCTTCTTTAATTACATGCTTATATTGTTCAAACATTTTTTCAGTTATTTCTCCTAAGGAATTTATATCAATTATCACTTGCAAATTTGCAAGTGCCTGCTCACATTCCTTTCTTCTCTCATTATATTTAGAAGCCGTAAGTTCTCGACGCTTGTTCGTATTCATAATAATGATCTTGTAGTTATCCAACTGCAGTGGCGCATACGTGAAATTCAGTGTTTGACAATTCAATAACATCCCATATCTTGCTTTTCCCATCCCAATAGCAAATTGATCCATAATGCCACTATTTACACCGATAAAATAATTCTCCACCTTTTTACCAATTTTAACTAGTTCTATACGATTTAATTCGAATTGAAATAATCCTTCCATCGTTACCCCTGTTACAAGCTCAATAGAGGCAGATGATGACAATCCCGCACCATTGGGAATATTTCCATAAAACATAATGTTAATTCCTGAATCAATGCTATATCCAGCTTCTATGAGATAACGAATCATACCTTTTGGATAATTCGCCCAATCATGTTCTTGCTTATAATCTAAATCATGTAAAGAAAATGAAATAACACCCTTTTCGGCGAAATTCAATGAATAGGCACATATTAACGCATCATCTCGTTTACTTGCTAACGCATAAGTACCGAAAGTAATGGCACATGGAAACACATTTCCTCCGTTATAATCAGTATGTTCTCCAATCAAATTAATCCGACCAGGCGCAAAGAAAGTACGATACTCCTCTTGATGAAATATTTTCTTAAAACTCTCCATTAACTGGTTATATATCATCTAAAAGCCCCCTCATGTAATACGAACTAAAAAGGTTTTCCATCCTAACTCCGAATTCATTCTACTAAAAAACAAAGACCTATTATCTTTTTACTAAAAAAATTCTAAAAAGTCAAAATATTTTTAGTAAAAAATAGTATCATACCATTATATATTTTAGTAAAAAACACTACACCTTTTTACTTTATATTTTAAACTAGACTGAAAAATATACATAGGAGACCAAGAAAGAAAATCTAACTAAAAACCATGCCCTCTGTTTTTCAGAAAAACGATCATTTAACTGCTAATCCATTAGCTAATTTTATTAATGATGCTGGAGTGAATAAAGAGGCTTATTTTTATTCGATTAAAGTGAAAACAAAGTATATTTTCTTAATTTGATTTGACAGTAAAAGTTAAATATGATGATTCAAGCTCTCATAATTGGTTTAATCATACGGAGAAACCTGCTAAGTTTTTATTTGTGAGCTCGCCTCCGATGTTCTTTAAAAAATAACTTTTTCCTTCTCATATATCGGCGCTTCGACAACATATGCCATATACAAAAACTAAAAAAGCTGCCTTTTCACAGGCAGCTTTTTCATCTATTAACCAAATACTTTCTCAAGCTCATCTTTATCTTGGCTTAACCAGAAATTCATTAAGCGTTTTGCTCCTTCTAAATCATGAAGTTTCGCTTGACCGCACTGCGTTTCGTTTGCAGCTGGAATTTCTGTAATTTGAACCGCATCTTTTAATGTGAGTTCTAATAAGTCAATTACTTCACGCACTGTTGGTGTACCACTTACTACAAGATAATATCCTGTTTGACAACCCATTGGTGAAATATCGATAATATCAAAATGCGGATAACGATCAATATATTTACGTAAATTAAATGCTAATAAATGTTCTAACGTATGAATGACATCTGGTTTCATCGCTTGTTTATTTGGTTGGCAAAAACGAATATCGAATTTATTAACAATACCGTCACTACCTACTTTATGAACACCACAATGTCTTACATAAGGTGCCTTTACAATCGTATGATCTAATTCAAAGCTCTCTACTGATGGCATAAAACATCTCTCCCACTTTAATTTTAATTCCGTTATATCCAATATGATATAACGGATATCTAGATTAGTAAAGTATTATGTATAGCCGTGCTATAATACTAAAAGAATATGCTGAAAAGGAGACCGTTATGAAACAGATTTTTATTGGCATCATACGCTTTTATCAAAAGTTTATTTCCCCGATGACACCACCTACATGTCGCTTTTATCCAACATGTTCTCATTATGGATTAGAGGCATTTCAAAAACATGGTGCTTTCAAAGGCTTTTGGCTCACACTAAAGCGCCTATTAAAATGTCATCCTTTTCATCCAGGAGGATTTGATCCTGTCCCAGATAAAAAGGATGACAAAGTAAATTCTTAAACTTCGTAGCCATTTACAACTAAATCTAATTTTCCTGTGTCAGGATGAATCACAAGACCATGAACAGGTACTTCTGCTGGAAGTAACGGATGGTTACGAAGTACTGAAACGCTGTGCTCTACACTTTCTTTGGCGCTAGAGAACCCCTGTAAAAATCTTTGTAAATCAATTCCAGAATAGCGAAGTGTATCTAATTTTTCTTCCGTTACCCCACGCTCTCTCATTTTTTCAATTGTACTGCTCGCCTGAATTTTTGCCATACCGCAGTCATGATGACCAACAACGCATACTTCATCTGCCCCAAGTTCATACACAGCAACTAATACACTACGCACAATACTTCCAAATGGATGGGAAATAACAGCGCCCGCTACTTTAATAATTTTCACATCACCATTACGCATATTCATTGCTTTTGGCAATAATTCAACAAGACGTGTATCCATACAAGAAATGATTACCATTTTTTTATTCGGGAATTTTCCTGCCTCATACTCTTTATATTTTTTCTCTTCAACGAATTTTTCATTATACTGCAAAATCTCTTCTAATGACTTCATAGTAAAAAGACCCCCTTTTCCTTTATATAAACTATTTATTAAGTGTACCAAAATCTAAAAAATCCCAAAAGGATATTACTTTATTGCAAATATATAATTTTTCAGACAACCGACATAATTCTTTCATAATATACACACAGCTCTGTAACAACTCTCCCATACTTTACTCACGTTTCCACTATAAACTAAATGTAGATAATGTTAAAAAGGAGTGAAACTTTATTATGTCCGACGTTCTGTTACTGAGTCGTTTTCAATTTGCAATTACTATTTTTTATCACTTTTTGTTTGTACCACTCACAATCGGACTTGTTATTTTAGTAGCGTGTATGGAAACACAATATGCACGTACATTAAATCCAACGTATCGAAAAATGGCGAATTTCTGGGGTAAGCTATTTACGATCAACTTCGTAATGGGAATCATAACCGGTATTACGATGGAGTTCCAATTCGGAACAAACTGGTCTGAGTACTCGAAATATATGGGGGACATCTTCGGATCACCACTTGCAATCGAAGCACTTGTTGCTTTCTTCTTAGAATCTACCTTCATGGGAATTTGGTTATTCGGTAAAGATAAAATCTCACCAAAGTTCCGTGCTTTTTGTATGTGGATGGTTGCGCTTGGAACAAATATTTCCGCACTTTGGATTATTACAGCGAACGGCTTTATGCAAAACCCTGTTGGCTACGTGGTGCGTAATGGCCGTGCTGAATTAGATAACTTCTGGGCACTTGTTACAAACCCATATGCATGGCATATGTTCTTCCACACAGTTGTTGGTTGTTATATCGTGGGTTCTTTCTTCGTTATGGCAATTAGTGCGTATCATTTATTACGTAAAAACGACGTGGAGTTCTTTAAGAAATCATTTAAGTTTGGGTTAGTATTAGGAATATTCGCCGCAACTGCAACACCTTTCATCGGTCACGAATCCGGTGCTTTCGCAGCGAAAATGCAACCTGCAAAAGGGGCTGCAATGGAAGCAGTTTGGGAAACTGGTAAAGGTCAAGGCTTCTCAATCATCCAAATTCCCGATGTGAAAAATGAGAAGAACTTCGAAGCATTAACAATTCCAAAACTCGGCAGCTTCTTCTATACAAATTCATTTGATGGAAAAATCGTCGGTTTAAAAGATATTCCAAAGGACGAACGCCCAAACGTAAATCTAGTTTACTACAGCTTCCGTTTAATGGTTGCACTTGGCACATTCTTTATGGCACTTACATGGTTTGGTTTCTATTTAAGCCGCAAAGGAAAACTAGAAAACTCAAAACGTTTCTTAAAAATTACAATGTGGTCTGTATTACTTCCATATGTAGCAATTAATGCGGGTTGGATTGTTGCAGAAGCGGGACGTCAGCCATGGACAGTATACAAACTGATGCGAACAGCAGAATCAGTTTCACCAATTTCTGTACCGCAAATTTGGTTCTCATTACTTAGTTTAGTATTGTTCTATACATTACTTTTAATTGCCGATGTATATCTCATGCTGAAATTTGCTAAGAAAGGACCAGCAGCATTAGAAGAACCTACTAAAGGAGGTGCAGCTCATGTCTCATGATATGCTTGCAGTCATTTGGTTTGGTTTATGGGGCGTGATTTGGACGGTTTACTTTATTCTCGACGGTTATGCACTTGGTAACGGAATGATTTTCCCGTTCGTTACCAAAGACCGGCAAGAACGAAATCAAATGCAAGAAGCAATTGGACCGTTCTGGGGCGGTAACGAAGTATGGTTAATTACAGCAGGCGGTGCAACATTCGCTGCCTTCCCAATCACATATGCAAATATGTTTAGCTACTTATATACACCTTTATTTTTAGTATTACTTGCTCTTTTCGCTCGTGCAGCTGGGCTTGAATTTATGCATAAGGATGATTCACCAATTTGGCAAAGTACTTGTAAGTGGGCGTTTGCAATTGGTAGTTTCCTGATTGCCTTCTTATTCGGTGTTACATTTGCAAACCTTTATTACGGTCTGCAAATTGGAAAAGACGGCTATGAAGGAACATTATTCAGCTTATTAAACCATTACGGTATTTTAGGCGGTCTCTTCTTCACTGCAATCTTTGTTGTATCCGGTGCACTTTGGGTCATGATTAAAACATCTGGTGAAGTATCAGATCGCGCTTATAAAATTGCAAAACCATTTTCAATGGCAGCTGCGATCATTTTAGCCATCTTCTATGTAGCAACTGCAAACCGTACAAACTTATTCCAAAACTTTACGGAATATCCTGTACTGTTCATTCTTCCGCTACTAGCAATGTTAATGAGTGTCTTAGCAATCATTATGGTTTACAAACATAAAATTGGTTTTGCATTTACATTTGTATGCTTAACAATTGCTATGTTTATGACAACCGGCTTTGCAGGTATGTTCCCAAGAATGTTACCATCACGTATTAACGATGCATATAGTACAACACTATACCAAGCAGCAGGCAGTGAACTAAACTTAAAAATCATGTTCTTCGTCGCAATGGTAATGGTACCAATCGTTATCGGATATCAATTATGGAGCTACACGATTTTCAAAGAAAAAATTCATAAAG
>Ga0207696_1001695_pt1 | contig 11447 bp, 11 predicted proteins | sample KBSS54metaG_FD_184403 | JGI IMG/M metagenome (GOLD analysis project Ga0207696, IMG submission 184403) | Switchgrass rhizosphere microbial communities from Kellogg Biological Station, Michigan, USA - KBS S5-4 metaG (SPAdes) (version 2) | ecosystem: Host-associated > Plants > Roots > Rhizosphere >...
AACGGTCATCGCATGGCTGAATGTGGACGACACCAAAACTTACCCCGGCGTGGTTGGCCGTGGCAGCGATGAAACCCTGTCAGCAACGAGCAGCACATTCAACGGCCTGCTGACAGCGGGCAACGGCGTTAATACTTCATCAGGTGATGCGGGCGGCGCGGGCGGAACGGCAGTCGGCGGCGATTTGAATATTCAGGGTGGAGACGGCAGCGATGCGCCCGGCATTATCTCGACGACCACAAACCCTTATCGGGGCGGTTCTGGTGATGGCGGTGTAAGTTACTGGGGTGGCGGCAAGCGAAGCGGAGACGGTAATTTATCCGTTAAAGGGAAAACCTTTGGAGCCGGAGGTGGCGGTAATACCCGATCCGATCCTTTTATTGGTAACTACGGTTCGGACGGCGTTATTTTTATTGAGGAATTCAGCTGATGAAAACGTATGCCCGCATTGAAAATCAGCGCGTCGCGGAAATTGTCGCGCTGAATGTGAAGCCTGAAAAACTCTATCACCCTTCGCTGGTATGGGTGGATATCACCGCGCTACCCGAACAGCCCGATATAAATTATCGCTACAGTGACGGCGTCTTTACTGCCCCGGTAACAGATGCTGAAAACGCGGCGCTGATTGCCAGCAGCAGGCTGGCAGCCGAAACGGATGAGGCAAGCCGGGTCATGGCTCCGCTGCAGGATGCAGTTGATATCAACATTGCGACAGATGAGGAGATCACCCGTCTGGCAGAGTGGAAGCGATACCGGGTGGAGCTAAGCCGGATTGATATCAGTGAGGCGCCAGACATTGCATGGCCGGTCAGGCCGGAATGAATAAAGCCCGCGATGCGGGCTTTTTGTTATTGAGGTTTCTGCGGCCAGGTGATGTCGGGTGCCTCATGAATGTTCACCGCCTGAACGTCCTGCACATATTTCATCCATGCCATAAGTGAAGCCTTATCTGCGTCGGTGATCATGTCGAGGCGCAGTTGCGTTTGCCATGCCTGTGTGGTGCTGTTCGCCTCGGTAATCAGTACGGCCTTCCGTTCTATGGCTTCCTTGATAGCTGCCGCTTTCTCTTCCGCCGGATCAGTGACCCACTTTTCACCGTCCCATTTATCCCAGGCCGTTGCCGGTTTAAGCGGCGTTGTATCTGCCGGATAGTCGCCCGGCACGTCGATCAGTATTGCAGCACCGTCAGTAACTGAATAAACAGTTTCCCCACGGTGATCGGCAACATCAAGCCAGCTGCCATCACGGTAAAATGCTACGCGCCCGGCCTCAGTAGCTGGCGGCTCCGTAATACAGGCGTTAGCGGGCAGGCCGACACCCTGCGCCAGAAACTCATCGCTGGAGCCGGTAAACTCGCCGCTTACCGCATCGAAATTATAAATCGTCAGTGTGCCGGCCGATTTCGCGAGGCCGTTTTTATCGAGCGTTACTTTAGCCATTATGCGGCCCTTACGATGTAGTTAAATGCGACGTTACGCGGGCGCGTTTCACCTGCAATACGCGCAGCCCCGCCGTTGAAGTTGCGCGCTGATACATCCCCGACTAAATCATTGTCGCCAGTAAATTCAGAACTTCCGTCGGGTATGGCAAAGTTGCCACCGGACCCGCCGACGAAGCGCAGCCTGATGGTGCGGTGGCCGTGGTTCTGTAATGCGTCGGCCTGGCTGCTCATCAGAGCGCGCCCGCTGTCAGCGCCGCGCCCATCATCCCATCCACGGATAAACTCACCGCGCAGATCAGCCAGCTTGAGCGCCGGATAAGCCAGCGCCAGCTTTGGGTAAAGCGTGCTACTGAAACTCGCCCCGTTACTTTTCAGAAAGACCATGCCAGCCATAGAGGGAAACAACTCATTGGGCATTTTCGCGTGCGGCCAGGGGAAAGGCGATCCGATTACTGGCGAGCCTTCGCCTAAACCGAGGTTTCTGAGAAGCAATCACCTGGCCCTGCACCGGCCCGCACTGGCACACTTGCGGCCATTTGCGGAGAACTCAGCGTGCTGATTGGCTACATCAGGGTGTCAACAAATGACCAGAACACGGACTTACAACGGATTGCGCTGCAGAGCGCAGATTGTGAACTGATTTTCGAGGACAGGATAAGCGGTAAAACCAGCGACAGGCCAGGGCTGAAAAAGGCGCTGCGCTGCCTGCAGCCCGGTGACACGCTGGTCGTGTGGAAGCTGGACCGGCTCGGCAGAAGTATGCGGCATCTGGTCATGCTGACTGAAGAGCTGAGAGAACGGGGCGTGAACTTCCGCAGCCTCACTGACAGCATCGATACCAGCACGCCGATGGGGCGGTTTTTCTTTCACGTTATGGGCGCCCTGGCGGAAATGGAACGCGAGCTGATCGTAGAGCGCACCCGCGCCGGGCTGGCCGCCGCGCGTGATAAAGGCCGCGTCGGTGGCAGGCGGCGAAAGATGACAGCGGAAACGGTGGAGCGTGCCCGGCGGATGCTGACGCAGGGAGCAACGCTGCTCCAGGTTTCGCTGGTGCTGGACGTGTCAGAGAAAACGATTTACCGGTATATCCCGGCCCCGGAACAGAAAAAACTGCGCGAAAACGGCGCGTCTGTTGTGTCAGACACCGCACAACAGCCAGCGCGTGCCCCGTCATAGCGGACCATAGACCATAGCGGAACCCCTTCACAGGAGAACAGCCCTATGGCACAGGATTATCACCACGGCGTGCGCGTTGAGGAAATCAACGAAGGCACGCGAACCATCACCACCGTCAGCACCGCGATTGTCGGGCTGGTCTGTACCGGCGACGACGCCGACGCGGCCACCTTTCCGCTAAACCGCCCGGTGCTGTTAACCGACGTACTCACAGCCAGCGGTAAGGCCGGAGAGTCCGGCACGCTGGCGCGCTCACTGGACGCCATCGCCGATCAGTCCAAACCCGTCACCGTCGTCGTGCGCGTACCGCAGGGCGAAACCGAAGCGGAAACCACCGCCAACATTATCGGCGGCGTGACCGACGGTCAGCGCACCGGCATGAAGGCGCTGCTGGCCGCGCAGTCCGTCTGCGGCGTCAAACCCCGCATTCTCGGCGTGCCCGGCCACGACACCAAAGCCGTCGCCACCGAGCTGCTGGGCGTGGCGCAGAGCCTGCGCGGCTTCGCCTACCTGTCCGCCTACGGCTGCAAGAGTGTTGAAGAGGCGATCGCCTACCGCAGCAATTTCAGCCAGCGCGAAGGGATGCTGATCTGGCCTGACTTCATCAACTTTGACACCGTGCTGAAGGCGGACGCGACGGCCTACGCCACCGCCCGCGCGCTGGGCCTGCGCGCCAAAATCGACGAACAGACCGGCTGGCACAAGTCCCTGTCAAACGTCGGCGTGAACGGCGTTACCGGCATTTCAAAAGACGTCTTCTGGGACCTGCAGGATCCGGCCACTGATGCGGGCCTGCTGAACCAGAACGACGTCACCACGCTTATCCGTAAAGACGGCTTCCGCTTCTGGGGTTCCCGCTGCCTCAGCGACGATCCGCTGTTTCAGTTTGAGTGTTACACCCGTACCGCGCAGGTGCTGATGGACACCATGGCTGAAGGGCAGATGTGGTCCGTTGACGGCGCGCTGAACCCGTCGCTGGCCCGCGACATCATCGAGAGCATCCGCGCGAAGCTGCGCAGCCTGGTGACTCAGGGCTATCTGATTGGTGCGGACTGCTGGCTGGATGAGAGCGTTAACGATAAAGACACGCTCAAGGCGGGCAAGCTGTTGATCGATTACGACTACACGCCGGTGCCGCCGCTGGAAAACCTGCTGCTGCGCCAGCGCATCACAGACCAGTACCTGCTCGATTTCAGCAGCCGCGTCAGCGCATAAGGAGACGGAAAGATGGCATTACCCCGCAAACTCAAGCATCTGAACCTGTTCAACGCAGGCAACAACTGGCAGGGGCTGGTTGAGTCCGTGACGCTGCCGAAATTTACCCGCAAGTTTGAGAAGTATCGCGGCGGCGGCATGGCCGGTGCTGTGGACATTGACATGGGCCTGGACGATGGCGCGCTGGATACGGAATTCACCATTGGAGGTACCGAAGCGCTGCTGATTAAGCAGATGGGCACCACCACCGTGGACGGGATTCAGCTGCGCTTTACCGGCTCCATTCAGCGCGACGACACCGGCGAAGTGCAGGCGGTCGAGCTGGTCACGCGCGGACGTTATAAGGAGCTGGACTCCGGCGAATGGAAAACCGGCGAATCCAGCACCACCAAAGTGTCCGGCACCAACAGTTACGCAAAACTGACCATCAACGGCGAAGTGCTCTATGAGTGCGATCTGGTGAACATGATCGAAATCGTGGGCGGCACCGACCTGATGGAAGCGCATCGCAACGCGCTGGGCCTGTAATCATCCCGGCAGGCGCTGCGCCTGCCGCTTATCTCTCTTTTTAACGGAAAAGCATCATGACTGATAAAACCACGCCAAATGAAAAAGCCGTTGAGCTGGACACCCCGATCCTGCGAGGCAAAACCGAAATCACCTCCGTCACCGTGCGCAAGCCGCAGTCCGGTGCGCTGCGCGGCACCCGCCTGCAGGCGCTGCTGGACATGGACGTGAACGCACTGATCACCGTGCTGCCGCGTATCACCACCCCGGCGCTGACCACGGCGGAAATTAACGAAATGGACCCTGCCGATCTGGTCAGCCTGTCGGTGGAGGTGGTCACTTTTTTGCTGAAGAAGTCGGTCCTGTCGGATTTAGCGACGGCCTGACGGTAGACGATCTGGTGGCGGACATCGCCACCGTCTTTCACTGGCCGCCCTCCGTTACCGAGTCCATGACGCTGACCGAGGTTCTGGAGTGGCGGCATAAAGCAATCCTGAGACACAGGGCCAGCGATGAGTGATAAAAATCTGCGCTTACAGGTCGTGCTGGGCGCGGTCGATAAGCTGACGCGCCCCTTCCGCAGCGCCCGCGACAGCACGCGCGAGCTGGCTGGCACACTGCGCGACACGCGCAACACCCTCAAGGCGCTGGACGCACAGGCCGGGCGCATTGACGGCTTCCGTAAAACCCGCTCACAGCTTGCCATCACTGCTAACAACCTTAAAGCCGCCCGCGAAGAAGCGGCGCGGCTGGCCGTGCAGTTTACGGAAACAAACAAGCCCACCGCTGCACAGGCCCGCGCGCTGGAGCAGGCAAAAAACCGCGCCAGCCAGCTGCAGCAGACTTACAACGGGCTGCGCCTGTCGGTGCAGCGTCAGCGTGAGGCGCTGGGCGCTGCCGGTATCGACACGAAGAAACTGAGCCAGGCACAGCGCGAACTTAAAAGTCAGTCGGACGAGGCGCGCGCCGCCATTGACCGGCAGCAGCAATCGCTTAAAAAGCTGGGAGATCGGCAGGCAAAAATGCGCGCGGTACGTGAGCGCTATTCACGCTCGCTTGAGGTGCGCGACCGCGTGGCCGGTGCCGGTGCGGCAACATCCGCCGCCGGGCTGGCAATGGGCGCACCGGTGCTGGCCGCCGTGAAGTCTTCAGCGGCTATGGAAGACGCCATGAAGGGCGTGGCAAAGCAGGTCAACGGGCTGCGCGACGACAGCGGCAACCGCACGAAGCAGTTTTATGACATGCAGGCCGCCATCAAAGCCGCCAGTGAGCAGCTGCCGATGGAAAACGGCGCGATTGACTACGCCGCGCTGGTTGAGGGCGGCGCGCGCATGGGCGTGACGAACCAGAATGATTCTTATGAGGACCAGAAGCGCGACCTGCTGGCCTTTGCCACCACGGCGGCGAAGGCGTCCACCGCGTTTGAGCTGCCCGCCGGTGAGCTGGCCGAAGGGCTGGGCAAGATTGCGCAGCTGTACAAAATCCCCACGCGCAACATCGAGCAGCTGGGCGATGCGCTGAACTACCTGGACGATAACGCCATGTCCAAGGGGGCAGACATCATCGACGTGCTGCAGCGCATGGGCGGCGTGGCCGACAGGCTGGACTACCGCAAGGCCGCCGCGCTCGGCTCAACCTTCCTCAGCCTGGGCGCGACGTCAGAAACCGCCGCCAGTGCTGCGAATGCCATGGTGCGTGAGCTGTCCGTTGCCACCATGCAGGGCAAGTCATTCATGGGCGGCATGGCGCTGCTGAAACTCGATCCGGCAAAGATTGAAAAGCAGATGACCACGGACGCAATGGGCACCATCCAGCGCGTGCTGGAAAAGGTCAACAACCTGCCGAAAGACAAACGCCTGACGGCCATGACGATGGTGTTCGGCAAGGAGTTCGGCAAGGATGCGGCCAAACTCGCTAACAACATGCCGGAGCTGAGGCGTCAGCTGCAGCTGACGCAGGGGGACGGTGCGAAAGGCTCCATGCAGAAAGAGTCAGACATCAATAAGGACTCGCTTTCGGCGCAGTGGATGCTGACCAAAACCGGCGTTTCCAACACCATGAGCGGCCTGGGCGATTCGCTGCGCACGCCGCTGATGGACATCATGAACATGGTGAAGAAAGTCACCGGCGTAACCCGCCGCTGGGTGGAAAACAACAAGGAGCTGGCGGGCACGCTGGTGAAGACTGCCGCCGTTCTCTCATTACTGGTGCTGGGTTCCGGGGCTTTTCTAGTTAGCCTCGCGGCTTTTTTCGGGCCGCTTGCGTTGCTCAGGTTCAGCTTCAGCGTGTTAGGTATTAAAGCCTTCAGCGCCTTCGGGCTGATTAAAAGCGCCATCGGCATCGTGGGAAACAGCGTGCTCTGGCTGGGGCGGCTGATGTTCGCTAACCCGATTCTGGCCGTTATCGGGCTGATTGCCGCTGGCGCGCTGCTTATCTGGAAGAACTGGGACACGCTGGGACCAAAGCTTGCTGCCCTGTGGGACGGCATCAGCACGAAGGTCAGCAGCGTCTGGACCGCGATCCGTACCTTCATCAGCACCAAATGGAATGAGATTGTGTCCGATGTGCAGGCGCTGCCCGCGCGGTTTCAGGAGGCCGGTTCGCAGATGATTGACGGCCTGATGGCGGGCATCAGCCAGAAGTGGGACGCCATCAAAGACAAGCTGTCGTCACTGACCGACTACCTGCCGGACTTTCTGAAGCCGGGCGGCGATAAGTCCGGCGGGCCGCAGCTGCCGCGCCCGGCACTGGCAAGAACGGGGGGCGGTGTATCCCTGCCGCCGGGCGGATTCCCGGCGTTTGCGGGCATGTACGACAGCGGCGGCTTTATCCCGTCCGGGCAGATTGGTATGGCCGGTGAGAACGGGCCGGAGCTGGTCAGCGGTCCGGCGAACGTGACCAGCCGCCGGAGCACCGCACGGCTGGCGGCACTGGCGGCACTGGCGCTGGGCACTGCCGGCACCACTGCGGAGGCAAAGCCGCTGCACCCGCTGAGCCTGCCCGCACAGGCTTACCGGCAGGAAGCGCCGCGTCAGTCGTCTGCGGGTGGCAGTATGCCGGCGGTCAGCATTCACGCGCCGATCACCATCGTGCAGCAACCGGGCCAGAACGCGCAGGACGTGGTGGACGAGGTGATGCGCAGGCTTGAGGCGAAAGAGCGGCAGGCGCAGTCCCGCGCCCGCAGCAGTTACCGAGACCGTGGAGGATTTGAATCATGATGATGACGCTGGGCCTGTTTGTTTTCATGCTCAAAACCGTGCCGTATCAGGAGTTGCAGCTGCAGCGCAGCTGGCGCTTCCCGTCGAACAGCCGCGTGGGCGTGCGTCCCGCGCTACAGTTCCTCGGCCCGGACAACGACACGATCACGCTGTCGGGCGTGCTGCTGCCGGAAATCACCGGCGGCAGGCTGTCGCTGTTCGCACTGGAGCAGATTGCGGAGCTGGGCCGCGCGTGGCCGCTGATTGAGGGCAGCGGCACGATTTACGGCATGTTCGTGATCGAGAGCCTGAGCCAGACCAAAGCGGAGTTCTTCAGCAACGGCGTGTGCCGCCGCATTGAGTTCACGCTGACGCTGAAGCGCACCGACGAATCGCTGGGTGAGATGTTCGGCAGCCTCAGCGATCAGCTGTCGGCCATGCAGGGCGCGGCCACCGACGCCGCCGGTAAAGTCGGCGCGGCAGTGGGCGGGCTGTTCTCATGATGGCGGTCAGCTGGATTAACGGCCAGGCGAACGCGCCCGCGTTTCGCCTGACGCTTGCCGGGGCGGACGTCACGCAGAAGATAGAGCAGCGGCTTATCAGCCTGACGCTTACCGATAACCGCGGCTTTGAGGCGGACCAGCTGGACATCGAGCTGGACGACGCGGACGGCCAGCTGCTGATGCCGCGCCGTGGCGTTGAGCTGTCGCTGGCGCTGGGCTGGAAAGGGGAGGCGCTTTTCCCGAAAGGCACCTACACCGTGGACGAAATCGAACACAGCGGAACGCCGGACCGGCTGACCCTGCGCGCGCGCAGCGCGGACTTCCGCCAGACGTTGAACACGAAGCGCGAAAAGTCGTGGCACCAGACCAGCGTGGGCGAGGTGGTGAAAGAGATTGCCGGGCGGCACAAGCTCAAAACGGCGATGGGGGAGGACGTGGCGAAAATGGCCGTGGACCATATCGACCAGACCAACGAGTCAGACGCCAGCTTTCTGATGCGCCTTGCCAAACAGTGCGGCGCGGTGGCCTGCATCAAGAACGGCAATCTGCTTTTTATCCGGCAGGGGCAGGGGAAAACGGCCAGCGGCAAAGTGCTGCCCGCCATCACCCTCGTGCGCAAGGACGGCGACGGCCATCGCTTCACGCTGGCTGACCGTGACGCCTACACCGGCGTGATCGCAAGCTGGCTGCACACACGCGAGCCGGAGAAGAAGCCGGAAACCACGGTGAAGCGTAAGCGCCGCAAGCCCGCTGCGCAGAAGAAGGAGCCGGAGGCGAAGCAGGGAGACTATCTGATCGGCACGGATGAGAACGTCCTGATACTGAGCCGCACCTATGCGAACCGGGCCAACGCCGAGCGTGCCGCCAAAATGCAGTGGGAACGGCTACAGCGCGGTGTGGCAACGTTTTCTATCCAGCTGGCACGCGGACGCGCCGATCTTTACACGGAAATGCCGGTGAAGGTGAGCGGGTTCAAACAGCCGATCGATGCGGGGGAATGGATTATCACGACGCTGACGCACAGCCTGAGTGCGGATAACGGCTACACGACCAGCATTGAACTTGAAGTGAAAATAGATTCACTTGAAATGGAATAGTGCTATCTCAAAATGGTTAAATTGAGTAATATTTATCTCAATTGGGTTTTGGAGAAGACATTATGATGAATTGCCCTTTGTGCGGAAATGCCGCACATACCCGCAGCAGCTTTCAGGTATCAGCAACAACTAAAGAACGATATAACCAGTGCCAGAACATCAATTGCAGTTGTACGTTTAAATCCCATGAAACGGTTTCTGAGATCATTATGAAACCGGGTAGCGTTAAACCGGTGCCGCCGCATCCGGGAAGAAATCAACAGCAACCATTGTGGCTTTAATTGCCAACATATTAAGTATGAAGCCCGTATTGCACGGGCTATGATTTTGCATCTATTTTACTCTTTTCTGTCAAAATTAACTTTGCCAAACTTTAATTTTATTTTGCATCATTCATCATGATGAAATTTCAATAAATCCTTCCATTAGGTAGCGAAGTTATTATTTTAAAAGTTGAGAAGATGTTCATAAATGATTTTCTAGAACTTCTGACGTGTCTTCAATAACAGGTAATCTGTTAAATTCAATAATTATTTTTCCGTTGTCAATACTATAGTGAGCTGCATTGAATAATATATTTTTAGGGAAGGGGTGCAATGCATTTGGATTATGGTAAACAATTAAGCCTTCATCCCAACTTTCTGTGTAATTTTTTGTTGGGATTATCCTTGTGATGGATTCTATTTTCCATGTTTTTTCATTTGGAGTTTTGATTGTTCTCTTTATTTTATATTTTGTACTGTTGAATTTATCTTTCAATCCCATTCTGTTGAATTTTTCAATATCACTAGCAGGTGAGAATATCACGGCACTGATGTTTTCTGATTCCGGAAAATTGAAGAAACCTGAAGCGACCTCTTTTGTTCCCCAAACATGAAAATCAATATCTATGCGGTTTTCAACTCCATTCTCTGCAACTTTTTGCTGAAATCCATAGAGATATAGAGGTAAGGCATCATGACTTATGTTGCCAGCACCTTTAAATTGACAGTCAGCAATAGCAATAGCAAACGGCTTGCCTGAAACATGCTCTTGCTCCCAATATTTTTTTTTAAGCTTAGCAAGCAGTGGTCCAGAGTAACGTGTAGGGAAATAATTAATCAATAAGTTATTGTACTCTTCGATGTTAGAAGTATTAATTTTAGGCATAGGAATGGGGTTGCCTTCCCGATCTATTGGACGGTTGATTGTCGTTGCTTCGATTGCAAAAGGAATAGACATTAATCCCTTAATGAAATTGAGATTAAAGTCAGGTGCATTATAAGAACTATCAAAAACACAGTCATTTTCTGTGAAGATGCAAAAGAGAAGAAGTTCCCAAATCCTTTGGTTAAAACCTGTTGTCTGAAATTGCTCAACAAAGTTTCCATCTATATCAACATACCATCTCATTAGTGGTTCAATTATGTTTTTTGCTGCTGAGTAATTTGATGAGTTATTCAGCAATAAGAAATCTGAGTTAATATTTTTCTTCTTTAATTCAATGAAAAAGTCCATGGTTTCTTTAATTTCGTCACCCTGAACCCCCAGTTCATCAGCAGATGGATGCAGTTCTTCTATTTTTTTTAATAATTCTTTTTTTGTCTTATTTCTGTTCTCGCCGAATTTTGTCATGCTAATAAAGCGATATCTTTTATTAAGGTCTCGGGAGAATATCAAGCCTAAATAATCACTGTCTATTGTATCGATCAATAAAACACCTAAAACCTTTCTGTCATGTGTTTCAAACCATTCAAGCTCTTTTGAATGTGATTTGACTCGGGGGTTTCTAGCGTATGTAGCTAAAGCATTAAATCTAGATAAAGTTATTGGATTGATTACGTTAGGTTTCATATGAGGTCCATTTTTTTAAACTAACTAGTCAGACAGCACGCGACCTTATGCGCAAGTATATTTCTCAGAACTATGGATAACAGCATAATTTTCAAAGATAAAACATGTGTTTACGTCATAGGTTGATTAAGATTTGGATACTAAGCTCACAATGATATGAACACAGCACCCTTAAACAATCTGATCGCCGTCAAGGTTATGAGAATTTGAAAAGCAAAACCTGTTTTTGAACTAGTGACGGCATAGGTGTAAGACGGTTTAAAGAAAATCTGCTGCCATTTTGCTGCCAATCAGTTTTTTGGCTACAAAAAAAGCCGCTAGAAAAGCGGCTTAACTGCATGATTTTCATCATTAAATTTGGTGGCCCCTGCTGGGCTTGAACCAGCGACCAAGCGATTATGAGTCGCCTGCTCTAACCACTGAGCTAAGGGGCCAGCGGAGCGGGGATTATAAAGTATCTCTTCAGGGCAATCCAGCA
>Ga0207696_1001697_pt1 | contig 11436 bp, 9 predicted proteins | sample KBSS54metaG_FD_184403 | JGI IMG/M metagenome (GOLD analysis project Ga0207696, IMG submission 184403) | Switchgrass rhizosphere microbial communities from Kellogg Biological Station, Michigan, USA - KBS S5-4 metaG (SPAdes) (version 2) | ecosystem: Host-associated > Plants > Roots > Rhizosphere >...
GCGAGGAACGAGCAAAGGGAATAAAAAGGCGAAAGCGACCGTCTTAAAGGGGGTGGTCGCGCGTAGCGGGCGACGGTGTGCCGCCGTTGACGTTGGGGGTTTTGGCACGGCGTCCAGCCGCGACATTACCCCCATGCGACAGGCAATAAGGGCGTCCAGCCCGCATGTAGTGGCGCACGCCGTTTAATGCAGGAAAGCATGCTTCCCTGCATATGGCCGCAACGCGGCCACCTTCTTTACCCCATACGCTCGCCCCGCCTTTTCGCCCAATACCGTTGGGCGAATTGATGGGGCGATGTCGTGGGGCGAACTGCTGACGAAGGAGGCATCGTGATTTTGAATAAGCTGGCCGTTTCACTGTCGCCGATAGTGAATGGCGCGTTGAGCTTCATTGCTTTTATGCAACAGCATCAGCTGATGCTGGCGCTGTTATCGGGGTTGACGATGCCGTTTTTCATGTCGATGAAAAGCGATGAACGGCAAAAAGCCCCGTTGTGGCAAAAGCTGATTATTGCTTTTTCCCTGCTGTGTTTTCTTTCCGGTACGATGGCCCCGGTTGTTATCTGGATTTTCCAGTGGTTTTATAAAGACAAAGTAGTCGCCAGCATTCCCGTTCTGGCATGGCCGGTGCTAATTACCTTTACCCTGACGGGTTTTATTTTGCATATTCTGCTGCGCAGGGTATTAACACCTGAGTTAGATAAAATAAAGAAACGCCTCGTCAGGAAAACCACGCTTGAACGGGAATTACGCACCGATGTGCGCACGGTGAAATCCCTGCTGCCGGAAACACTGCATTATAACCCGCTGGATTATATTGACCTGAACAAAGGGTTATTTATCGGCATGGACCGCGATATTCAGCCGATGTACCTGCCGTTAAAAGACTGGCAAAAACAACACGCGGATATTATCGGCACCACAGGAGCTGGTAAGGGCGTTGCCACCGGGATATTACTTTATCAAAGTATCCTGGCCGGTGAAGGCGTATTTGTTATGGACCCCAAGGATGATGAATGGGCCCCCCACCTTTACCGGAAAGCCTGCGAGGATGCAGGCAAACCTTTTGCCCTGATTGACCTGCGAAAACCCCAGTACCAGTTAAACCTGATTGAAGAAATCACCGCCGATGAACTGGAAGAGCTTTTCGTTGCCGGGTTCAGTCTGGCAGAGAAAGGTCAGGAATCGGATTTTTATCGCATTGATGACCGGAAAGCGGCCCGGATAGCCGCGCAGTTTGTCACCCAGAATACTACCGCAACCATTCGGGATGTTTATAACGGAGACTACGTTCAGGGTATTGCCGATAAGATAAAAGCCTTTTTCGGAAAAATTGAAGAGCTGGCTTTGCTCAATGCCATTAATGCCCCCACCGGATTTTCGCTTAATACGATATTTGAGGAAGGCGGTTGCTGTTATGTCATCGGTTCGATGCGCAACAGCAAAATCATTACCGCTCAGCGTATGCTGCTGGTTCGCCTGTACCAGCTGGCAGAAAGGCGCGAGCGAGTGAAAAACGTGCCCCACCCCATTGCTATTTATCTTTCCGAACTGAAATACCATTTATCCAGGCCCGCGCTGGAAGGTTTAGGCGCGGCACGGGATAAAGGTGTACACATTATTATGGATCACCAGTCCATTGCCGATTTAAAAGACTGCCCGGCCGATTTGAAAGGTGACGCTGTTGTCGGCGCAGTCGTTGAGAACGCTAAATTCAAACTGGTTTATCGTGTCATGGATCCGGACACCGCTGAATGGGTGGCCAGGATGTCAGGCACTATATTAGTCGATGATGAGGTCCGCAAAGCGAAAACCGATGCCGTGCTGACAGAGACTATCGACGATGAACGCACCATCAGGCAGGCGGAGCGTTTCTTTACCGACAGCAATATGATCCTGAACCTACCCGATTTCGTCAGCTTCATCTTCACGACAAAAACACTCCCGGCTGCTTCGCTGATTTCGCCCATCAGGGTGAAAAAACGCGAACTGGAGATCTGTGCCGTGTCGCCCGCGATTGCCGCCACCGCCGCAACGGTTAACATATCCTTGGATTTTAGCGAGGAGGAAACATCCCCCGACCCCGCATCAACGCCGAATATCACCACAACGCGGCCCGATCTTTTTTTTGATGAGACGGGCGAAAAAGACACGACAATACCGAATGCCGATCAAGAGGAAAACCCGTCATTGCTGGATTTTTAAAGGGGGGAATGATGCTTATCACCGAATACAGCGAACGCCAGACGCGACACCGCGAAAAAATACAACGACTGCTGAATTTTCTGAAGGAAGAAACGTACAGTGACTTTAAAACGCTGATGCTGCTGTTCGGATTCCGAGATCATAAATCACTGTATTCCCTGCTTTCAAAAGTCGAGGGCATGGGCTTAATTCACAAGCACGTCTTGATATCGCGGACGATGAAAATTTCATTATGGGGCATAACCAGTGACGGACTGGCCGTTGTATTAACACCAGACGATGCGCTTTTCCCGGCGCGGTTTGAGCCTTCAAAAATCACCGGCTGGACGCTGGAGCATCACCTTGATAATCAGGCGGCCCGGATCATCCTTGAGCAAAAAGGCGCATCCGGGTGGATAAACGGGGATCGCACAACCTTCCTCAGCCGTTATCAGGTCAGTCACCGCCCTGACGGGCTGATTACCCTGCCCGGCGGCACCGTGATCGCCATTGAGACCGAGCGTCGCATGAAAACCAGAGCCCGTTATCAGTCGATTATCGCCAGCCATTTACTGGCCCGGACCCGTAAAGACTGGATTTACGTTTTTTATATCGTGCCGGACCCGCAGAAAAAACGCGGTCTTGAACGGCTCTTTGACAACATCAGGCACGTCATCGTTAACCATCAGCACATCCCGCTGGAAACCCGCCACCGAAATGTCTTCCGCATCTACACGCTCGACGAGTTGCAACGGCTGGATTTAGGCAACTGCATATAGTTGTTCTGTATCACTAACTGCCCCAACCCGCCCACCAGCAGCGCAACGACCGGAAGTAATGCCCTACCGAAATACTCCCCCATCATCAGAACAGACAGGACACCAGAATGAACAGAGAAACTGACCGACTTGCGGACGTACTGACCGAAATGAGCGCAAAAGCGCTGGTGACATGGATGACGCATTCCGCATTACAGGACATACCGCGCGAAGCATTACTGACTCGCGGCAGCGATTTTGTGTATGCCTTACAAGCAAATTTTGTGCTGCTGCGGGATGTTCTGTCAGAAACACTGGAAGATATTGAGCAGCAGAGTCATGGCCTCGAAGAAAGACTGGATAGCCTGGAACAGCGGCTACTTGCGCTTCAGGTAGTTGCTGGTAACCTGGAATAGCTGCATATTCAGCCCTGTCCGTGTGACTTGCTTTATTCCACTGTAGAGACATGACTGTTCGGTGCTCGCCTGGCTGCGCTCCGCCTCACTCGTGTCCCTACAGCGTTACTGTTTTAAGCGGCCCTACACGCAAAGCCGCATTTCGTTGTGACTCCTTCCTGCTCAGATTTTATCCATCAAATAACGATGCGCTTTGGATGCCGAGCTGGCGGCCTTGAAAATATAGCGTTTGTCGTTCCTCAGTGCTTTCAGCCAGGAAGCAATATAACTTTCATGCTGAACCGCTCCGACAATCCCCAGGTCCGCCATCAGGAACGCGCTTCCAAGCTCGGCGATCAACTCCTCAAACGCATAACCTTCACTACCAAACTTCCCTTTCATTTCTCGATTCAGACGGCTTTTACCACCACTCCAGTGCACCAGTTCATGCAGACCGGTGGCGTAAAAATTGGCAGCATAGGCAAAAAGATATCGTTCCGGTAAGTGAATTTCATCGGTTGACGGGATGAAAAAGGCGTTTTGTCCTTTCTCGATGATGTTTGCGCCACTCTTCCGTAACAGGTTCTCAGCCTGCGGCAACGGGTCAAATGTTGCTTCCGGGCTGACTGTTTCAGTTGTCAGGGCCAGGCCGTCGATTTGCTGAACGTTAAACACGGTGAAGGTTTTCAGCATCGGGATATGTTCAACTTCTCCGGCGTCGTTTTCCTTTTCCAAGGTCGCATAGAAAATGGCAGTAGTGCCGTGTTCTCCCTTGCGTACCTGCCCGCCTTCCGCTTTTGCCTGTTTGTAGGTCATCCAGCGCGAATCACTGAATCCCTGTTCTGACGCACTGTACCACAACAACATGATATTCATTCCACTGTAAGCAGCACCAGTCGCGTAGTTTGAAGGTAATCCTGACATGCCCGGTACGCGCTGCCACGGACAGGACCACGGCTTAACGCCTGTTTCAAGGGCAGAAATGATGCTGTCAGTGACTGTCTGATAAATATCGCTTTTGGTTTTGGAACATTTCGTTTTTGAGGAGCCTGACTGCTCCAGCGGGGATACGCTGGTCGCCGTTGCGGTGTTAGGGGCGCTAGTCTGGGTATGCAGGGAAATAGTCATGGTTTTTCTCCGTCAGTGGTGTGATTTTCGTCTTCGTATCGCCTGACGGTTCGCTTTGCCGACATCGTTCCGTCCCGCAAGGGCGCAGCATGCGTGCTATTTACCCTTGAGGGACGGGTTGAGTTGGGAAACGATTAGCCGGAAGCTGATACGGGAACGGAAAGCACACGGGAGAAAAAACTGCCCCTGCATAGCCGGGCGTAGCGCCCCTTACTTCGCAGTGGTGAAATGGGTTAAAAATTGTGGTTTAGAAATTGAATTTAACTGTATAACTTTAGACCTGATATAGCAGTGTTCTGAGGTAGAACACACTCAAATCTGACTTTCTGCTTTGAGCGAAAAGCGGACCCTGGCGTTCTTTATAAAAATCCGGTTTGTGTTGTTTTGCATTAGTTTAGAGACGAAAAATATTGCGTCGGTGATTTACCCAGTGCTTTTCTGAACATCGTAATAAACGCGCTGACCGAATCATATCCCAGCATTCCGGCGACGCGCTGCACGGACTGACCTTCTGCCAGATGGCTCAGGGCAATCATCAAATGCAGTTGCTGACGCCAGCGACCAAAGCTCATTCCTGTTGCCTCTTTTATCCGTCTGGCCAGAGATCGCTCGCTGATGGCCAGATGAGCAGCCCACTGCTTTAACGTTCGCCGGTCATCAGGCTCATTAAAAAGTGCCTCAGCCATTTTCCGGATTTTAGGATGATCCGATACGGGAAGATGGAGCGCTTTAACCGGCACATCTGGAATATGTTCCAGCAGCACTGCTGCGAGCCTGGCGGTTTTACTGTCAGGAGAATAAACCTGTCCCTGCTCTGCAAGATACAGAACAAGCTCGCGGACCAGAGGCGTAATCGCCAGGGTACAGCAGATTTCCGGCATCACCGCCGCGCCGGGCTCGATAAACAGAAAGTAGGTATCTGCATTCTTCGTGACCCGGCAACTATGAGGGACTTCACCCGGAACCCAGACTGCATGTCCCGGTGGAACAAGCCACAGCGCATCCTCAACCTTACAGCTCACTGCACCGCGCAAAGAGAGAATAAGTTGCCCCTTGCGATGAGCGTGCGGACTTTGACCGGCATACTCGCCTGACGATGATACATGCAGGGCAATAGCAGCCTGACTGAAAGCATCGGCGTTAAACTCCTCCGGCGAGGTCACCGGTTTTTTATTAACTGGCATGATTTAGCTATATGTTGTCAGGTTATCTATATTCTGTAACTCATGCGTTCTTTAAAGTCTTTCTTTTTTCCAGAGAAAGCAAAATTTATGTCCCACATTACGAACAAGTGGTCTTCAATCATACTTGTGACCGGCATCCTTTTTATCGCCATTAACCTGCGTGTTCCTTTTACCGCTATCGCACCCGTTTTAGAGTCTATCCGCCATGATTTTGGGCTAAGTATTACTGCAGTTGGGTTACTTAACTCGCTGCCTTTACTGGCCTTTGCCGCCTTTTCTCCCCTGAGCGCATCCATCTCCCGCAAGTACGGTCTGGAACGCACCCTTTTTGGTGCTCTGGCCGTAATTTCAGCGGGCATCCTGCTTCGCTCCACAGGCAGTATCTGGACGCTTTATGGCGGAACAGTATTGATAGGTATCGGGATTGCCTTGGGCAATGTCCTGCTGCCTGGCCTTATCAAGCGTGACTTTTCTGGCAGGGTGGCTTCCGTGACGGGGGCATATTCCATCACCATGGGCGCTGCGGGTGCCATTGGCTCTGCCATTGTCATTCCTCTGACGCAGAGCTGGGGCTGGAATATCGCGTTAGCCATGCTGGTTATTGCACCGCTCCTTGCGTTGCTTTTATGGTTGCCCCAGTTAACGAATAAGCATCAGCTGCCAGTTGCGGGTGAGAAAAAAGTGGCGACCGTCGCGGTCTGGCGCTCGCCTCTGGCATTGCAGGTCACCCTGTTTATGGGCCTGAATGCGATGCCGTTTTATGTTGCGGTCGGCTGGCTGCCAGCTATTCTAACGGACAGTGGACTCTCCTCAGCTCAGGCTGGCGAGGTACACGGCATCCTTCAACTGACCACCGCCATTCCCGGCCTGATTCTGGCGGCCACGCTGCGTCGTCTCAACGATCAGAAATTAGCTGCTGCTGGCGTCAGCCTGTTAACCGCAGTGTCCTTTATCGGCATCCTGTATCTGCCGGGTATGGCGATGCTGTGGGCCGCGCTTCTCGGCTTCGGCTCAGGTGCCAGCATGATGCTGGGTCTGACATTCATCGGGCTGCGTACTAAAAACGCGGGTGATGCTGCCGCCTTGTCAGGCATGGCGCAGAGTGTCGGTTATCTGATGGCGGCGATGGGTCCGCTGTTGCTGGGCAAAGTACAGGAGTTGTCCGGAGGCTGGACGGTGCCATTACTGATGACCGCAGCAATCGCAGTCGCAGGCGCCTGCACCGGAATGGCTGCCGGACGAAACGCTCACCTGGAACCTGCACTGCAGCCGGGCTGAATTCACAGATACAGCAGGGGAACGCTCAGTTCCTCTGCTGAGGGTGCTATTAATTGTCGTTTTGAAGAGTCTTCCTGTTACCGGAGGCATCTTTTACCGGGAAGACCGTTCCTCTCCTGCGCCCTCGTTGAAAAGTCCGGCGACCCATTCAGCAAAAACACGCACGGCGGGAGAGAGAAAACGCTGATGCGGATAGAGCATCGTCACCGGCACGGAGGGGGGCTGCCAGTCCGCCAGAACCTCGACCAGTTTGCCTTGCTGCAGATTCTCCGAAATCACATTCTCAGCAAGCTGCGCCAGCCCAAAACCCTCAAGACACAATCTAATGTAGAGTCCCGTTTCGTTAACGGCTGCATCCCCCTCAACCGAAACAGAGAAGGTCTCAGTGCCTCGAGTAAAACGCAGTTCATTAGCGCGTCTTCCCGAACCGGAAAAGTAATGAATTGCCCGATGCTGTGACAACGCTTCAGGCGTCTCAGGGACACCGAACTTCCTGAGATAGTCCGGCGAGGCACAGGTCACCCAGCGAAACCGGCCAAGCGGACGGGCAACCAGCGTGGAGTCAGTTAATTCACCGGTTCGTATGACGCAATCCACCCCTTCCTGAACAAGATCGACCTGCCGATCGCTCACGCCAATCATCAGGTAAATATCCGGATAAAGCAGGAAAAAGTCTTTTAGGTTGGGCATGACGATGAAATGGGCGATCCCACCAGGCATATCTACCCGCAGCCGCCCCTGAGGGCGTCTGACGGAATCGGTCAGGCTGGATTCACTATGCTCAATCAGCGACAGGATCTCCCGGCATTGTGCCAGATACTGCAGGCCTTCAGGAGTAAGGCTGACTCGTCTTGTCGTGCGGTTCAGCAGACGCACCTGCAGGTATTTCTCCAGGTTTTTAATCGTACTGGTAACGGTGGAAGAAGGCAGAGACAGTGTTTCTGCCGCGCGTACAAAACTCCCGGCTTCAGCAACCCGCGTGAAAACCTGCATAGCCTGAATCCGATCCATCGTCCTGCTCCTGGGTAAAAGTGAGTCTGATTATTCGCGAATTATGAATGATGAAAACGCTTTAATCATCTTTTTCGGGCTAATGACGTGGCGTATCGTTTCCCCATTGATCAGGAAAGAGGCAAGTTTATGGCCGGTTACATCAGAAATATTGTTAACAATCAAAATGTCACTTCACAGGCTACGTTGGTTCGTGGCGCGACGATACTGAGCATGGACGAGAACATCGGTAACATTGAGCGTGGTGATATTCTCATCAACGGCTCAACGATTACCGCCGTGGGCCAGAACCTTGATGTGCCGGGTGCGCATATCATTAATGCCACCAATATGATTGCCATGCCGGGAATGGTCGATTCTCATCGTCATGCATGGGAAGGACAGCTGCGCCGCATTAATCCAAACGCCACCTGCCTGGACGACTACAGCAACGCCACACACTTCTCGTTCGCTAAATATTACCGTCCTGCCGATATCTATGTCGGCAACCTGCTGACGGCGCTGGGCGCTATTGATGCGGGCATCACCACAATGATCGATAACTCGCACAACAGCCGAACCGCAGCGCATTCCGATGCCGCCGTCGAGGCCCTGCTTGATACCGGCATTCGTGCCATTCATGCTTCCGGCGCACCGGTAGCAGGCGAATGGGATAAAGCGCACTGGCCGGGAAACTGGCAGCGTCTGCAGGATAAGTATTTCACCGACAACCCTGAAAGCCTTGTCTCTCTCGCCGTCATGGCCCAGCTGGAGCCGGAGTTGTGGGCCGAGGCCCGCAGGCTGGGACTGTCGATTGTCACTGAGTTCTTTGGCGCTGAGATGGGGTCTGAACTTGAGTCACTACATCAGCAGGGGCTGCTGGGTCCGGACAATATTTTCAATCACTGCACAGCGCTACCTGACCGGGGATGGGAAATTCTGCGGGAAGCGGGTGTCCGGGTGAACGTCTGCCCGCGCTCAGATTCGCACTATGGCATCGAAAGCGGAATGTTCGCCATAGCGGCCGCGCAGCGTCATGGCATAAATCCTGGCCTGAGCGTAGACAATGAAACATCGTACAGCACCGATATGTTTATGGAGATGCGCGTCGCCTTTTACCTGCAGCGCGTGATGGGCATGCATCAGCAGCAGTGCTGCGATTCCGAACATGCGCTGAAAACGCTTCCGGCGGCGCAACTCCTTAAAGCCGCGACTCTTGATGGCGCTGCCTGTGCAGGGCTGCAGGACAAAGTGGGCAGCCTGACGCCAGGCAAACAAGCCGACCTGGTGCTGATTAACGCCAGTGATCTCAATCTTTACCCGTCCGGCAATGCCTTTGGCACGGTGGTACATGCTGCCGAGCGCAGCAACATCGACACCGTCATGATCGGCGGGCGCATCGTAAAACAGAACGGTAAGGTGCTGGGCGTAGACAGCGCGCGACTACGTGCGGCGATTGATGAATCGCGTGAGCACCTGTTTGCCGCCTCTGGCTACCAGAGTAACATTTTTGCTGACGCCTTCCTGCCGCTGGAGCAGGAAGACTGAACGGGATGAAAAGCATGGGTATGATCTATTACGTAATCGCCTTTGCCGCAGGTCTGGGGATCACCCTGCAGACGACCCTGAACAGCCAGCTGGCAAAGGGACTGGGCGGCGACCCGGTCACTGCGGCGCTGTTTTCCTTCACGGCGGGCGCGTTCAGTCTGGGAGTTTACGCGCTGCTGCGGGGTGGGCTGATGACATCGTTAGTGGCGCTCCCGTCGCAACCCCTCTGGAGTCTGGCGGGCGGGCTGATAGGCGCATGTGCCCTGTTCAGTTATGTCGTGCTGGCGCCGAAAATCGGGTTTTCAGCGCTGCTCGGGCTCGCGATTGTCGGACAGTTACTTTCCTCGCTGATGATTGACCATCTTGGCTTGCTGGGCGCTGTGCGGCGTCCGGTTTCGTTACTCAGGCTGGGGGGAATGGTTGTCATGCTGATCGGACTTGCCGTCATGCTTTTCGGCGATCGGCTCTCTGCACGTTTTCTGCAGTAACTGCGTTATCCACTTGCCCTCGTGCAGTAAGACTTTTTTATCCGGAGGATTAACATGTTTTCAATTGCAGCTGATGTCAGAAATACGCTAGGAGAGTGCCCGCTGTGGTGTGAAAGAACCCGCAGGCTCTACTGGACTGACATTGAAGCCAGCGAACTGCTCGCCATAAAAGAAGGCAATGATGCTGTGATGCGCTGGTCGCTGCCTGAACGCCTTTGCTCCTTTTCCCTGACTGAACAAAGTCACATTCTGCTGATGGGACTCGCGTCCAGGCTGGCTTTCTATGATCTCAGCAGCGGATTGCTTACCACAGTGGCCGCTTCACCAGGAAACACCGGTACCCGCATAGGTGATGGACGGTGCGACCGTGCCGGTAATTTTGTCTTCGGAACGATGGATGACGGTTATCCCGTTAAAGGCATCGGTAAGTTTCACCGGCTCAACGCGACGACGCTGACTGTTGAGACGCTTGCACTGCCCGATGTCGCTATACCGAACAGCATCTGTTTCAGCCCCGATAGTGGCACGCTTTATTATTGTGACTCGATGCAGGGTCGGATTATGTGCTGCGATTACCCCTCGCTGCAAAACCAGCGCGTGTTCACCAAAATCGAAGGCGGCGGCGCGCCTGATGGTTCCTGCATTGATGCACAGGACTATCTGTGGAACGCAGAATGGGGCGGCAGTCGGGTTGTCCGATACAGTCCGGGGGGAGAAATACACAGTATTCTTTCTGCTCCAGCCCTCCAGACAACCTGCCCGGTGCTTGGTGGTTCGTCACTCCACACACTTTCATGTACCAGTGCCCGGGTAGGCCTCGCAGAGCCAACCGCTTATGACGGTGCGCTTTTCAGCATTCGGTCACCTTTTTTTGCCGGATTACCAGAAAGCCGTTTTGCAGCGCACAAAATATAACCTCTGGCATTTGATCAGATTCAGGCTGAGAGAAAGCGTCCGCTTCTGGCACTAAGCAGTCGGTCATTCTGGTCTACTATAGTACGTAACATCCGGGCGTGTTCCTGAAAACGGTCGTAGAAAGTGCGGACTCAGTCGTTCCCTGGCCGACGCCGGTCTCGGTGAGTTCTTCTGGCTGCTCGAGTACAAATGCGCCTGGCACGAGGTGAAGCTACTGAAAGTGGGCAGGTGGGAACCCAGCAGTAAACTCTGTTGTTCTTGCGGTGAATTCAATGCTGAGTTGACACTGGCCATGCGGACATGGACATGCCCCAGCTGCGGCTCCGGGTTTCACTGATAGCCCTGGGCGTATCCGGGAATCCTTGTCGGGTATGTAAAAGGTTGAGCAAACCCACCGGCGTGGTTGCGTTCTTTGTCGCCATAGCAGCGGTGAGCTGTTGCTAACGTCAACAACGCTGGGGAATTGAAGCGTTGTTGAATTTGACTTATTAGATGGCCTTACTTCGATATTCAATTTCTAATATCGCCTTTGTCATTGCCGCAATAGCTATAGCATCTGCCATAGTCA
>Ga0207696_1001698_pt1 | contig 11434 bp, 7 predicted proteins | sample KBSS54metaG_FD_184403 | JGI IMG/M metagenome (GOLD analysis project Ga0207696, IMG submission 184403) | Switchgrass rhizosphere microbial communities from Kellogg Biological Station, Michigan, USA - KBS S5-4 metaG (SPAdes) (version 2) | ecosystem: Host-associated > Plants > Roots > Rhizosphere >...
CGCAGCCCAAGCCCGACGCTACGCCGCAAACCACGGTGACACCGCAGCCCAAGCCCGACGCTACGCCGCAAACCACGGTGAAACCGCAGCCCAAGCCCGACGCTACGCCGCAAACCCCGGTAACGCCGCAGCCCAAGCCCGACGCCACGCCGCAAACCCCGGTAACGCCGCAGCCCAAGCCCGACGCTACGCCGCAAACCCCGGTGACGCCGCAGCCCAAGCCCGAGGACACACCGCAGCCGTCGGTTAACCCAATCGTGCCAAAGCCTGCACCTGATGTGACTAGCCCGGGCCCAGCCGAATCTCACGCAGATCTTAAAGGTTGGAGCTTTATCAATCGTCGCCGCGCAAGGACCTGATGCCTGGCGTTGTATTTCGACCTCTTCGATAGAAACAGCGTTCTCCGGACGTAATGTTCGGAGAATCGCTCACAATGTAGAGAGACAATCATGTCATGCTACCCAATTAATAATATTGCTCGCATAGTGGATGTGCGTCAGGTGTCGCACAGGGAGTTACCGACCGCTATCAATGAAGCTGCGCTGCCTTCCAACTCGGAAAGTGCTGTCTTTAGAGCAGGATCCGTATCTACGCCTGTAAGTGTTCGGTCAAATAGCGTTTCGATAGGAGATAACTTAGCTCCAATTGCCAACTTGATCACGTTGTTCAACTCATTAGTCACTCAACTGATTAACCTGGTCTCGGTTAAACCGGATAAGAGTGATCGAGATGTTGCACCGAAACCGGAAGTTACCCCTCCATTTGTACCAGCTCCGATACCTGCGCCAATACCTGCACCGGAACCGAGGCGGGATGTCCCGGCCAATATTCCGAACTTGTCCGATAAGCGCAATGGCGCCAAGCCCGACAATATCTGGAGTGGCTTCCGCCAAGGCCCGGATGGTAACTGTGTCACGGTATCTGCCATCAAGGCCGCGATGTACAAGTTCGGCCAAAGCCCCACGGATATCTATAAGGAAGTACTCAGAACCGGCGACGGCTATCGGATAACGATGCGTGATGATTTCGTCCTTAACCTGAGTGACCAGGAGTTGCGAATTGGCGCGGCGGGTTCGAAATTCATCGGCCCTGATAAAGGCATGCTCAAGGATGCGCAGTTCCTGTTCGCCGCCAGTGCCAAGCGCGCACAAATGGAAAATAACGACGGCCGGGCCAGCCGCAGTTTTCAGGCTGGCGTGAGGAGCTTGAACGATGGTGAGGATGAACGTGGCCCCGGTGAAGGCTTCCAGCGCTTGGGTTTGAGAAAACACATGAAGACGGTCAGCGTGCGAGATCTCGCCAAAGGCCAGTTGGGCATGTGCAATCGATCCAGTCATTCGGTGGCTGTGATCAATGGTCGCGAGGAGTTATACGGACGACCAGGTGGCGCGCCGACACACGGGCAGGCCATCGCACTGGTTTGAGCGGCGCGTACTTGTTTCCTGGTCAAGGGATGCAGCCAGGGTTTCTGGCTGCATATTTTCCAGCAGTCCTGCTTTAGGAGCAGATCCATGAACGCTTCTGTTGATGGCCGTGGCACCGGCATGGCGATTCGCTTGCCTGAGCACCTTTCAAGTATGTCCAGAATGAAGCCCGGCGCGAAAGGGGATGACCCTGTGAGTGCACTCCATGGTGCCGAGCGTCGATTCGGCGAAAACGTTGACTGCAGTACTCACGTGGCCGTTATCAAAATGATGATGATGACCCTCGGCTCGCGTCCCAGCGATGTTTTCAACGAAGTAACCCCTGTGGGTGAAGGATATGCCGTCACCATGAAGGATCAACACCGGGTGTATGTTTCCCAGGCAGAGCTTGAACGGGTCACGCAGGCTTCAGGGGTCACGGGGCCGGACCCTGACGTGGTCAGGCATGCCAACTTCATGTTGGCGGCCTTTATAAAGCGCAAGCAAAAGTCGGGTGGTTACTCGACGTTTGAGGCGGCCCTTGCAAAGAGCCTTGAGGGCGAGACAAGCAAGCGTTGTCTGGAGGGAATGGGCGTGTACGGGCTGTCGCGGTGGGTGGCCGCCCGCGACTTGGCTGACAGGAATTCGGCCTGGGTGCGTCAAACCCATGACTTTGGCGCTGAGCTCGTGGTGGGCGGGGGCAATCACGACTACGGCGAAGGTTACGGGTATGTGCTGTTTGATGATCGTCAGACGCCACCGCAGCGTGACGGGGTGCTGGCTCAAGTGTCGGAAAGCATCCGGCATGCCGATATCTGGAGCGGTTTTTATCAAGGTGTGGAGGGCAATTGTGTGACGGTGTCGGCGATCAAGGCGGCCATCACCCGTTTCCCCGAAGGCATCTACACAGCCATCCACAGGACGCCGACCGGCTGCGAAGTGAGCATGCGCGATGGCTTCCGGCTGCGCTTGACCCATGAGGAACTGAGGCAGGCAACCGCTGCGTCGAACTTCTATGGCAGCGACCCAGTATTACTGGATTATGCCAATTTCCTCTACGCCTGCAGCGCCAAGCGGGCTCAGTTGGAGAACAACGATTTCCGGGCGGGGAGGAGCTTTGCGGCGGCCCTGGAAACCCTCAACGATGGCGAATACCCAGGCGAGGCGCTCCAGCGCCTAGGTCTATTCGGTTACATCCGTAACAGCACCGTCGAGGAGTTGGTCAGCGGTGCAATCGGCACGATTGCAGACAGTTGGCATTCTGTGGCGGTTATCAGTGGGACGCTGGACCTGTATGGGCAAAAGTACAATTTGAACGCGTCGCCCTGGAAGAACAGAGCGCTCACCGCGTTAAAGCTGGTGTAAGGACTAGCCCAATAACCGCCGAAACCCCTCGATCGGCAGCGGCCGACTGTGCAAATACCCCTGGAACAAATGGCAGCCCAGCTTTTGCAGGAACGCCAATTGCTCCGGGGTTTCCACGCCTTCGGCAATCACCGTCAGGTTCAGGCTGCGGGCCATGGCCACGATGGCGCGGATGATTTCGGCGTCGTTGGGGTCATGGGTCGCGTCGCGTACGAAGGACTGGTCGATCTTCAGCGCATCCACCGGCAGGCGCTTGAGGTACGTCAGCGATGAGTAGCCGGTACCGAAGTCATCCATGGCAAAACTGACACCGAGCTTTTTCAGGCGGCGCATCTTCGCCACGGTGTCGTCCAGGTTCTGAATCACGATGCCTTCGGTGATTTCCAGTTTCAGCAGGTTGCAGGGCAGTTGATGCCGCTTGAGGCTGCGCTCCACCCGTTCGACAAAATCGTTCTGGCGAAACTGCCGGGGGCTGATGTTCACGCACAGGCTGAAATTCAGCGGGTCCACCAAGCCTTCGGCAATCAGCTGTGCAAAAGCGGCGCAGGCCTCGTCGAGGATCCAGGTACCCACTTCGAGGATCAGGCCGCTGTCTTCCAGGACCTTGATGAATTCGGACGGCGACTGCGCGCCCAGCTGCGGATGCTGCCAGCGCACCAGGGCCTCGGCGCCGACGATCTTGTTGCCGCGCGCGTCCACCTGGGGCTGGTAATGCACGCTGAACTCACCGCGTGACAGGGCCAGGCGCAGATCGGTTTCCATGCGCAGGCGCTCGCTGGCGGCCTTTTGCATGCTGTTGTGGAACATCTGCGTGGTGTTGCGCCCCGAATCCTTGGCCCGGTACAGGGCGATGTCGGCGCGCTTGAGCAGGTCCGCCGGGGTCGTGCCATGGTCGGGAATCAACGCCACGCCGATGCTTGGCGTGACCTGCAGGCGATGGCCATCGAGGAACATCGGCTCCGAAAGCAATTCGCGCAGGGTATCGGCCAGTTCCTGCACCTGGGCGCTGACTTGCGTGCGGGTGCCATCCAGGCCGCTGAGCAGTACCACGAACTCATCGCCGCCCAGGCGCGCCACCGTGTCCTCCATGCGCACGCTGGCTTCCAGGCGCGCGGTGACGATTTTCAGCACGGTGTCGCCCACCGGGTGGCCGAGGGAATCGTTGATGTGCTTGAAATGGTCGAGGTCGAGAAACAGCAGGGCGCCGCGCAGGTTATGGCGCTTGAGCAAGGCGATCTGTTGGCTCAGGCGATCCATCAGCAGCGCACGGTTGGGCAGGTTGGTCAGCGGGTCGTGATAGGCCAGGTGACGAATCTGCGCCTGGGCGTTTTTCAGCAGGCTCACGTCCCGCGCGGTCAGCAGCAGGCACGGGGTTTCATTGAGGGTGATCGGCTCGACCGAGACTTCTACCGCCAATACGTCGCCGCGCTTGTTGTGCCAGAGCATTTCCAGGTGAGGGATACGCCCCTTGATCTGCAATTCGGCCAACAAGGCTGAACGCTGGTTTTCATCGGCCCAGATGCCGATCTGGTAAAGCGTCAGGCCAATGGCTTCTTCGGCGCGGTAGCCGGTGAGGCGGCAGAAGCCGTCGTTGACCTCCACATAACGGCCGGTGTCGCGCTCGGTGATGGAGATGGCGTCGGGGCTGGAATGGAAGGCCTTGGCGAATTTCTCCTCGCTGGCCTTCAGCGCGGCCTCCGAGCGTTGTTGCTGGGTGATGTCGCGCAACGTGGTGACGATGCACGGCTGGTCGCCCACCTTGATCAGTCGGCTGGAAATCATGCAGGTCAGGATCTGGCCGTTCTTGTGGTGCACCACGATGGCCACATTGCTCAACGCCTGGTCGCGAATCACCTGTTCAATACGCTGCAGGCGTTTGCTTGACTCGTCCCACAGGCCGATCTGTTCGGCGCTCTTGTCGATCACCTCGGCCGCCGTCCAGCCAAACGTCTGGGTGAAGGCGGGGTTGATCTCGATGAACGCGCCACTGTCCAGGCAGGTCACGCAGATGGGATCGGGGCTGGCCTGGAACAGGCTGGCGAACTTTTCTTCGGAGGCGGTCAGGCGTTGTTCGCGTTCCACCTGGTCGGTGATGTCCAGCAGGGTGCCGGCCATGCGCAGCGGCGCCCCTTGTTCGTCGCGGTAGAGGCGGGCGCGGCTTTCCAGGTAGCGCGAGCTGCCGTCTTCCAGTGGCACGCGGTAAGTGAGTTGGTAATTGCCGGCCGGGCCTTCGCGCAGGGTGCGGTAAGCGTTGCGCATGTTCTCGCGCTCTTGCCTGGGCATGCCCTCGAAAAACGCCTCGAAGGATTCATGGAAGGGCTCGGGCGGCAGGCCGTGCAGTTGAGCGGCGCGGGCCGAGCCGTAGAGCATGCCGGTGGGGATGTGCCAGTCCCACGTGCCCAGTTGCGCCGAGTCCAGGGCCAGGTCCAGGCGCTCCTGGCTGTCCTTGAGGGCATTTTCGGCGTTTTTGCGCTCGGTAGTGTCGAGAAAGGTGCTGATCAAGTAGGCCTCGCCCTCCAGCTCGACCTTTTGTGCGCTGAGGGTGCCATCGTGGATCTGGCCGTTGCTGGCGCAGAACTGCACTTCCATGGTGATGGGTTCACCCTTGCGCTGGGTGGCCTGGACCAACTGCGCGCGTTGTTGGGGGTGGCGCCACAGGCCCAGGTCCAGGGTGGTGCGGCCGATGGCATCGGCCACCGGCCAACCGAAGAGCATCTCGAAATACTGGTTGGCTTCGCTGATGAGGCCGTCGCGCTGACGGGTCAACAACACCATGTTCGGGCACAGGTGGAACAGCGTGGCGAAGCGTTTTTCGGAATGGCTGAGGGCGTGCTCCCGCTCGCGCTGGCGAGTGGTCTCGCGGATCACGCCGATCATGCGGCGCCGGCCGGCCTTGTCTGGTGCCAGGCTGCCATTGATCTCCAGCCAGTGATGGGTGCCGTCCGGCCATTGGATGTGATGGTGCATGGCCTGCTCGAACGGCTCGCCGGCCAACACTGCATGAAAGGCGCGTACCACACGGTCCCGATCCGACGGCGCCAGCAGGTCGAGGTAATCCAGGTCCTTGGGCAGCGGTTGGCGCGGGTCGAAGCCGAACAGCGCCTGGGTGCCCCGTGACCAGCTTATTCTTCCGGTGTCGATTTCCCAGCACCACGCGCCCAGCCGGGCCGCATTCAGGGCTGCCAGCAGTTGTGGGGCGCTGTCCCAGCTTTGTTCCGCCTGCTGGGGGTCCAGGGCGTAGATGCGGGGCAGGGGAGGTAGAGGGTCGACAGGGTTGCGCATTATCAAAGGGCCTTGGCTCGATGGGCAAACAGCGCGGTTTTATTCACAACCTGGGGCCGCACGGCGTCATACCGGTATCACTGGCAGATCCACCTGTGCATCCAACAGGCTCATGAACGCCCGCGCAGCGTTCGACAGCGTCCTTTCGGTGTGCACGATATAGCCTAGCTGGCGACTGAGTTGTATGCCCGGCAAAGCGATACTCGCCACCTGCTCATCGAGCATGGTGCGCGGCAAGACGCTCCAGGCCAGGCCGATGGAGACCATCATCTTGATGGTTTCCAGGTAGTTGGTACTCATGGCGATGTTCGGCGTAAGGCCCTGGGCCTCGAACAGTCGGCTGACAATATGGTGGGTAAAGGTATTACCGCCAGGGAAAACCGCCGGGTGGCCGGCAATATCGGCCAGGCTGACGTTGCGGTTGCCGGTGAGGCTATGCTCCGGCGCCACCACGAAATCCAGCGGGTCGTCCCACACCGGGGTGGCGCGTACCAGGTGATGGGGGGCGGGCGCCAGGGTGATCACTGCCACTTCGGCGCGGCCGTGGAGGATTTCTTCGTAGGCCACTTCCGAATCGAGAAACTGAATATCCAGGGCCACGTTCGGGTATTCCCGGGTGAAGGTGCGCAGGATCGGTGGCAAGCGATGCAGGCCGATATGGTGGCTGGTGGCCAAAGTGAGGCGGCCGCTGACTTCTCCCGTGAGGTTGGTGAGGGCGCGGCGGGTGTCGTCCAGCACGTTGAGAATCTGATAAGCACGTGGCAGCAGCGCCCGGCCGGCTTCGGTCAGGCCGACTTCACGGCCCAGGCGATCGAACAGTCGCACCTTCAATTGCTGTTCCAGGCCGGCGATGCGCTTGCTGATGGCCGGTTGGGTCAGGTGCAGGCGTTCACCGGCACCTGAGAAGCTGCCGGTTTCGGCAATGGCAATAAAGGCATTGAGGTTGGCCAGGTCCATGGGTGTATTCCAGTTGGTAATCCAAAGCATAAAAAATATGAATTTGAGTTATTTAATGTAGCGCCATACCATCAGCCTCACAAGCCAAAGGGTTATTGAAAAGCCCGGCGCATAGAAACACCGCTGATGAGGACCGACTGATGGCCGGCAAAACGCTTTACGACAAGCTTTGGGATTCCCATGAAGTGAAACGGCGCGACGATGGCTCGTCGCTGATCTATATCGACCGTCACATCATCCATGAAGTGACCTCGCCCCAAGCGTTCGAAGGCCTGCGGCTGGCCGGGCGCAAGCCTTGGCGCGTCGACTCGATCATCGCCACCCCGGACCACAACGTACCGACCACCCCGGAGCGCAAGGGCGGGATCGACGCCATTGTCGACACCGTGTCGCGCCTGCAGGTGCAGACCCTCGACGACTACTGCGACGAATATGGCATCACCGAGTTCAAGATGAATGACGTGCGTCAAGGGATCGTCCACGTGATCGGCCCGGAGCAGGGCGCCACCTTGCCGGGCATGACCGTGGTCTGCGGCGACTCCCACACCTCCACCCATGGTGCGTTTGGCGCCCTGGCCCACGGCATCGGCACCTCGGAGGTGGAGCATGTGTTCGCCACCCAGTGCCTGGTCGCCAAGAAAATGAAGAACATGCTGGTCCGTGTCGAAGGCACCTTGCCGTTCGGCGTGACCGCCAAGGACATCGTGCTCGCCGTGATCGGCAAGATCGGCACCGCCGGCGGTAACGGCCATGCCATCGAGTTCGCCGGCAGCGCCATTCGCGACCTGTCCATCGAAGGCCGCATGACCATCTGCAACATGTCCATCGAAGCCGGTGCCCGCGTGGGCATGGTGGCGGCGGACGAGAAAACCGTTGAATACGTGAAGGGGCGCCCATTTGCACCGCAAGGCGCCGATTGGGACGCCGCGGTTGAAGCCTGGAAAGACCTGGTGTCCGACGCCGATGCGGTGTTCGACACCGTGGTTGAACTCGACGCTGCCCAGATCAAGCCGCAGGTCAGCTGGGGCACTTCGCCGGAAATGGTCCTGGCCGTCGACCAGAACGTGCCGGACCCGGCGCAGGAAGCCGACCTGGTCAAGCGCGGTTCCATCGAGCGCGCCTTGAAGTACATGGGCTTGAAGGCCAACCAGGCGATCACCGACATCCAGTTGGATCGCGTGTTTATCGGCTCCTGCACCAACTCGCGGATCGAAGACCTGCGCGCGGCGGCGGTTATCGCCAAGGGCCGCAAAGTCGCCTCGACTATCAAGCAGGCCATCGTGGTGCCAGGCTCGGGCCTGGTTAAAGCCCAGGCTGAAGCCGAAGGCCTGGACAAGATCTTCCTCGAAGCCGGTTTTGAGTGGCGTGAACCGGGCTGCTCGATGTGCCTGGCGATGAACCCGGACCGCCTGGAGTCGGGCGAGCATTGCGCGTCTACCTCCAACCGTAACTTCGAAGGGCGTCAGGGCGCCGGTGGCCGTACCCACCTGGTCAGCCCGGCCATGGCCGCCGCCGCTGCCGTCAACGGTCGTTTCATCGACGTTCGCGAATTGATCTGAGGAAAACCCGATGAGAGCTTTTACCCAACATACCGGTTTGGTCGCGCCGTTGGACCGTGCCAACGTCGACACCGACCAGATCATCCCCAAGCAGTTCTTGAAGTCCATCAAGCGCACCGGTTTCGGCCCCAACCTGTTCGACGAGTGGCGCTACCTGGACGTGGGCTACGCCTACCAGGACAACTCCAAGCGCCCGCTGAACAAGGACTTCGTGCTCAACGCCGAGCGCTACCAGGGCGCCAGCGTGTTGCTGGCCCGGGAAAACTTCGGTTGCGGCTCCAGTCGCGAGCACGCGCCGTGGGCCCTGGAAGAATATGGCTTTCGCAGCATCATCGCGCCGAGCTATGCCGACATCTTCTTCAACAACAGCTTCAAGAACGGCCTGTTGCCGATCATCCTGACCGACGAAGAAGTCGACGAACTGTTCAAGCAAGTGGAGGCCGATGAGGGCTACCAACTGACCATCGACCTGGCTGCGCAAACCGTGACCCGTCCGGACGGCAAGGTGTACCACTTCGAGGTGGACGCCTTCCGCAAGCACTGCCTGATCAACGGCCTGGACGATATCGGCCTGACCTTGCAGGACGGCGATGCGATTGCCGCGTTCGAAGCCAGGCACCGGGCGAGCCAGCCCTGGTTGTTTCGTGACGCATAAATTGATGTAGGCAGGACCGGCTTCATCGGGGGCAAGCCCCCTCCCACCTTTTGAGTTGTGAATACATTCAAATGTGGGAGGGGGCTTGCCCCCGATAGGGCCGGTACCAGCAACACAACCCTTGAAGGATGCCACCATGACCAGCACCGCCCACACCCAAGTCGTGCAAAAACAATTCGGCGAACAGGCGTCTGCCTACCTGAGCAGTGCCGTGCACGCCCAAGGCACCGAATTCGCGCTGCTCCAGGCCGAACTGGCCGGGCAGGGCCATGCACGGCTGCTGGACCTGGGCTGCGGTGCCGGTCATGTGAGTTTCCATGTGGCGCCATTGGTCAAGGAAGTGGTGGCCTACGATCTGTCCCAGCAGATGCTCGATGTGGTGGCCGCCGCTGCGCAAGATCGCGGTCTCACCAATATCAGCACCGTAAACGGCGCCGCCGAGCGCCTGCCGTTCGCCGATGGCGAATTCGACTTCGTGTTCAGCCGTTATTCGGCGCACCATTGGAGCGACCTCGGTGTGGCCCTGCGCGAAGTGCGCCGCGTGCTCAAGCCGGGCGGCATGGCGGCGTTTGTCGATGTCTTGTCACCGGGCATCCCGTTGCTGGACACTTACCTGCAAACCGTCGAAGTGCTGCGCGACACCAGCCACGTGCGTGACTACTCCGCCGCCGAATGGATGCGCCAGCTCAGCGAAGCCGGCTTGCACGTACGCAACAGCAGTCGCCAGCGCCTGCGCCTGGAATACACCTCGTGGGTCGAACGCATGCGTACACCGCAAGTGTTGCGCGCCGCGATCCTGCAGTTGCAGCAGGCGATGGGCCAGGAAGTGCGCGATTACTACGAGATTCAGGCCGACGGCACCTTCAGCACCGACGTGCTGGTGGTCTGGGCCGAACGCTGATTAATTTTCCCGGCCTGCCCACGGGCAGGTCGCTCGATGAAATGAGGAACCCATGAGCAAGCAGATTCTGATTCTCCCTGGCGACGGTATTGGTCCGGAAATCATGGCCGAAGCGGTCAAGGTCCTGGAGCTTGCCAACAGCAAGTACAGCCTGGGCTTCGAATTGAGCCACGACGTGATCGGCGGCGCTGCCATCGACAAGCACGGCGTGCCCCTGGCCGACGAAACCCTGGACCGCGCCCGCGCCGCCGATGCCGTGCTGCTGGGCGCCGTGGGTGGCCCGAAGTGGGACAAGATCGAGCGTGATATCCGCCCTGAGCGCGGCCTGCTGAAAATCCGCGCGCAACTGGGCCTGTTCGGCAACCTGCGCCCGGCGATCCTCTACCCGCAACTGGCCGATGCGTCGAGCCTGAAGCCGGAAGTGGTGGCGGGCCTGGACATCCTGATCGTGCGTGAACTGACCGGCGGTATCTACTTTGGCTCGCCACGCGGCGTGCGCGAATTGGAGAATGGTGAGCGCCAGGCCTACGACACCCTGCCGTACAGCGAGAGTGAAATCCGCCGTATCGCCCGTGTCGGTTTCGACATGGCCCGCGTGCGTGGCAAGAAGGTCTGCTCGGTGGACAAGGCCAACGTCCTGGCATCCAGCCAGCTGTGGCGCGAAATCGTCGAAGAAGTGGCCAAGGACTACCCGGACGTCGAACTGAGCCACATGTACGTCGACAACGCCGCCATGCAACTGGTCCGTGCGCCGAAGCAGTTCGACGTGATCGTCACCGACAACCTGTTCGGCGACATCCTGTCCGACCAGGCGTCGATGCTCACCGGTTCCATCGGCATGCTGCCGTCGGCGTCCCTGGACACCAATAACAAGGGCATGTACGAGCCTTGCCACGGCTCGGCGCCGGACATTGCGGGCCAGGGTATTGCCAACCCGCTGGCGACCATCCTGTCGGTCTCGATGATGCTGCGCTACAGCTTCAACCTGAGCGACGCTGCGGACGCGATCGAGAAGGCCGTGAGCCTGGTGCTGGACCAGGGCCTGCGCACCGGCGACATCTGGTCGCAGGGTTGCACCAAGGTGGGTACGCAGGAAATGGGCGACGCAGTAGTCGCCGCGCTGCGGAATCTGTAATCTCTCGGGCCCGCTTGCAGTTGTTGCTGCAAGGCGGCCCACTTTTTAACAAGGTGTAGTTGCGATGAAACGTGTAGGTCTGATCGGTTGGCGCGGTATGGTCGGTTCCGTGCTCATGCAGCGGATGCTGGAAGAGCAGGATTTCGATCTTATTGAGCCGGTGTTTTTCACCACTTC
>Ga0207696_1001699_pt1 | contig 11431 bp, 10 predicted proteins | sample KBSS54metaG_FD_184403 | JGI IMG/M metagenome (GOLD analysis project Ga0207696, IMG submission 184403) | Switchgrass rhizosphere microbial communities from Kellogg Biological Station, Michigan, USA - KBS S5-4 metaG (SPAdes) (version 2) | ecosystem: Host-associated > Plants > Roots > Rhizosphere >...
ATCTCAACCCGATCCACAGCGATGACAGCCTCATCAGTGGAAACCGATAACCGCGGCCCCCGCCGAACCTTATCCAGATCCTGATACAGATCATCGATCGACTCGGCAAGGTACTGCAGCTTCTGATCCAGATGCCCCAGCTGCAGACTCTTCTGCCGCTCCTGCAAAACCACTGCCTGACGCGCAATCCCTTCGAGCAACTCACCCGGATTAATCGGCTTCTGGTAGTAATCGGCAAACCCGGCCCGCAACGCCTTGATCACATCCTGCTTGTCCGCACGTCCAGTGAGCATGATGGCTTCAAACACTCGGTGCTTGCCGGATAACCGTTGCAGCTCCTGAACCAGTTGAATCCCGTCCAGACCGGGCATGTGCAAATCGCAAAGCACCAGGCTGATCGTTTCGTCTTCATTGAAACGCTCGACGGCCTGATGGCCAGTCTCGCAAGAAACGCAACGGTAACCGCGGCCGTCAAGAAGCTCGCAGAGCTCTGCGGCAATCAACGGCTGGGCATCGACCACAAGGATTTTTACTGCCGATGAAAGCTTGTTCACGTGCGACTCCCTGCAAGGTCAAAATTGACCGTTCCTCTACAAACAGCCACAGACAGTACAAATGCTGAGTTGAAAGTAGACGTACTTTCCGACTCTGTACATAGAACGGGCGACTAGTGAAACCAGGCGAGTGTGAGCAACAGGCCCACCAATACGAAGGGTGCAAAGGGCTGTTTCTTTGACATTCCAGGCCCCAGATATCGAAGATGATTTCTAAGCCCTTGGCCCATATGAAGCCAGACTCTTGGCGCCAGCAGCAGCCACAGCACACTGGCCAATCCGGCACCGATGAACACGCCGAGCAGGTGCATGCCGTCCGTCGCCAGACCCAGGCCAGTCATTAATTTCACATCGCCTGCGCCCAAGCGTCTCAGCGCATAACCGGGCAAGGTGAAAGCCAGCGCCAGCAAAAAAGCCCAACCGCCCTGCACCGCTTCGGCCCCCAGCCAGGTCGTGCCCGTCCACAGGAGATACGCCAGCGCCAACGCCGCTGCGCCAAGGGTCAGGCCATTGGCGATGTGTCGTTCTCGAGCATCCTGTGCTGCGCATAGCGTCAGCCAGATCAGTAATACAAAGCTCTGCATCCGGTAAAAAACGTCCGTTTTGGCTGAATGATTCTATGCTGATATCACGTCGTGAATATCAGGGTAGACGCAGTCATGAAAACAGGCCTCCCCCGTAAGCAAAAAGGCGCTGTAGCGATTGAATTCGCGTTGGTGTTTCTCATCTTTTTCGCCGTGTTCTATGGAATCGTCACGTACAGCTTGCCGCTGTTGCTGATGCAATCGTTCACCCAGTCGACCGCCGAAGCGGTGCGCCGAAGCGTGGCGCTGGACCCTAGCACCCCCGGATACGCCACTGCGGTAAAAACCGTTGCCACGACAGAACTGAGCCGACAGTTGGCCTGGATTCCTGCCGCACTGAATTTCAATATCGCCACCGACGCCAGCGCCACCTACGTGGGCGGGGTGTTGAAGGTCAGCATCAACTACCCCACCAGCAAACTGCAGCAGGTCATCCCGTTTCTGAACGTGCCGGGAATTGGCCAAGTGCCCAATCTGCCGGCCAACCTCTCCGCCAGTTCGAGCCTGCAATTTTGAGTTCCGCAGACAAACTCTTCGGGCGCCTGCTCAATCGCCATCCGCCTCCGCCAGTGGACATGCCAGACACCCTGAGCGTGCAAAGTGTCGGTTTGCAGATGCACCTGGATGCCGAAGGTCGAGTGATTCACCTGACCGGCCCGCTGCGGCATGTGCTGGCCCAGCAGACGCCCGCAGCGCAAGCACCGCACCTGCTCGATTTCCTCATGCCCCACAGCGGCCTCGCCGTTGAAGGCTCGCCCGTCGACTGGCAGGGCCAGAATCTGGACCTGGACTTTTGCAGCCTCAACGGACAAGCCCTGCACTTGCGTGGCTGGGTCCAGCCATTGGCTGATGCCTGGTTGTTGCAGTTGCTGGACATCGGCGACTTGTTGCTCGATCGCCGGCAATCACGCAGCCGCGAGCAATGCCAATTACTCGCAGCGCAGATCGGCGAACAGTTGCGCCGGTGCAGCCTGACGCGCCTGCCCGAGGTGTTGGAGGAACAACTGCAAGGCCTGGCCCAGCGTTTTCACATGCCCTGCATTGCGGTGGCGTTACTCGATGAACAGGAAGAAGGCTGGCAGATTCACCAGCATTACACGGCCTCCGATGCCCCCCTCCTGTGGCAAAACGCTCAGCGCCTGGGCACCGGGCTCGACAGCCTGAACGGCTCTGCGCCGCAATGCCTGACGCCCGCTGAACATCCCCGTTTGCAAGGCATCTTCGGCAATGCCGAAGGGTTCGCGGTGCCCTATCACGATGCTCAGGGTGTGGCCGCCTGGTTGCTGTGTGGCCTTTATCCGGTGCAGCAACAGGCGCCCGACCTGAATGATCGCGACTGGTTACAACTGACCGCCGCGCTGGCAGGCCCGTTGCTTGAGCGCTTGCGCGAGCACCGGCACCATCTGCAACTGGAACGGCTGGAGTCGCTGCAAGCCCTGCTCGGCACCGGATGGTGGGAGGTGTTCAGCGACAGTCGCGAGGTGCAATTGGCGCCGTCGCTGGCCAGCAACCTGAACCTTACGATCGATCGTTTGCCGCTGCCCGAGTGGCTTGATCGGGTGCACCCCGCCGACCGTGAAGAGTTGAGCAGTCGTCTGCAAGCCTTGCAAGACGACGGCACCCCGCTGCTGCTGTGCGTGCGTTTGGCACAAACGCCGAACTGGTATCGCCTGCAAGGCCAGGTCCTGGGCATCGGTAAAAACCGGCGGTTGGTGGGCTTCATGCTCGACATCAGCGACATCAAAAACCAGGAGCAAAACGCCGCGGCGGCCCATGCCCGACTGGACAATCTGATCGCCAGCTCGCCGGCGGTGATCTACGTGCAGCGCTATGTCGAAGGTGCGCTGCAACCGACGTTTTTCAGTGACAGCCTACTGCCGTTACTCGGCTGGACACTGGCTGATTGCGCGACGGGGGCCTTGGTTGAAAGGGTGCACCCGGATGACCGCGATCGGTACTTCGAACGTACCCGACATTTGCTGCGTGAAGGTTCGGTGCGCGCCCGCTATCGGCTGCGCGACAGTCGCGGCGAATACCACTGGCTACTCGATGAAGCCAAGCTCCTGCGCGACGACCTTGGCTTGCCGGTGGAAGCCGTCGGCCTGTGGCTGGACGTCACCGAAGCAACCCTGGCCGCCGAACAGGTGAAACAAAGTGAAGAACGCTACCGGATCCTGGTGGAAGACTCTCCGGCGATGATCTGCCGCTACCGCCCGGACCTGACCCTGAGCTTCGGCAACCGCCCGCTGGCGACTTACCTGGAGTGCCAGCCCGAGCAACTGCCCGGGGTGAATCTGGGCAGCTGGATGTCGCAGGAGCAGCGCGAAGCGTTTCTCCTGCGGCTCAGCCGACTCAGCCCGGAATTCCCGGTCAGCACCGCGGAAATCAACCTGCAACTGCCGGGACGGGAACATGCCTGGTGGGTGTGGTCGGATCGCGGGGTGTTCGATGAGCACGGCCATTTGCTGGAGATTCAGGCCGTGGGTCGCGACAACACCGAGGTCCGCCGCGCCCAGCAGCAGCTCACCCAAAGTGCAAAAATGGCCACCCTCGGTGAAATGGCCACAGGGCTGGCCCATGAAATCAATCAGCCGTTGAATGTGATGCGCATGGCCATCGTCAACGTACTCAAGCGTCTGAGCAACGGCGATGCGCAAATCGATTACCTGACCGACAAGCTCAACCGTATCGATGCACAGGTCCAACGCGCCGCGCGGGTGGTGGATCACATGCGGGTGTTTGGCCGCCGCTCGGAGATCGAGCAGCATCCATTCAATCCGGCGCAAGCCATCGAAGGCACGTTGTCGCTGCTGGCCGAAGGGATGCGCGGCAAAGGGGTCGATCTGCGGGTCAACGAAACCGGGTTTGACGTGCAAGTGCGCGGTTACGTCGATCAGCTCGAACAGGTGTTGATCAATTTGATGGTCAATGCTCGGGATGCGTTGCTCGGCAAACGCGAGGCCGATCGCGAGTTCAAACCGTGGATTTCGGTGTACGCCGAACGTGATGCGTATTCGGTGCGGCTGTGGGTCGAGGACAACGGCGGCGGTATCGATCCGCGGTTGCTGGAGCGGATTTTCGAGCCGTTCTTCACCACCAAACCCGTGGGTGTCGGCACCGGGCTCGGGTTGTCGGTGAGTTACGGCATCGTCGAGAACATGGGCGGAAAACTGAGCGTTAGAAACTCGGTCGAGGGCGCACGGTTTTGTATCGAACTGCCGATTATTGCCGATGATCAGATCACCAGCGTCGCTCGTCCTGAGTGACAACTGAGGTTGGCGCCGACATCGACCTTGTTCAGATCGATTCCCAGGCTGAGCAGCAGTGTGTTGATCAAGGTGTCGAGTAACGGGCTGAGCACGCTGTTGATCGTGTTGATCAGCAATGTGGTGACAGTGCTGAGGATCGCTCCCAGACCACCGACCAGACTGCCCGTCGGGCCGTACATGTCGACTTTGATATTGGTCGCCGTGTCGGTAAGGCTGCTGACGATATTGCTGGTGGAATAGGAATAGTAGAACGGTGTCTGGTTGATCTCCGGCAGGCTGGTGGCCGGCGGTGCGGAATAGACGTGCGGCATGTTGGCGCTGGATGCCACGCTGGTGTCGGCCATGATATCGATACCGCCGCCGACGCCTGGAATCCGCGGGTCGCAACTGACTGGAAGGAACAGGAACCGGCGACAGGTTTTCACCCCGATATCGATCACCTTCAACGGTTGCACCACCACGGCGGGCGGCGTGGTGTTGTTGCCGAAAGCCGTGCTCGAATCGATCTTGCCGATTTTCAGCGTCACCAGTGAAGTGCTGGTATTGGTGGTCAGGGATTTGTTGGTAGTGCTGACGCAGCTGTAGGCGGTGACGTAACTGGAGGCGCTCGCAACGTCCAGTGCGACATCGAGGCTCACGGTACTGGAAAGCGGCACGATCGAGGGTGTTTCACACGCCGCGCCGAGCGCGCAGGTCAGTGAGTTAATGACACCGACCAAATCAAGATTCAGCAAGGCGTTCAAGGTATTGGTCAACGGTCCGGCAAGATCAGCCGCCGCATCGACCAAAGGTTGAATCGCACTCAGAATGGGCAAGTCGATCGACAGCAATGTACGCACCTGAGCGGTTTTCACATAGATCCGGTTAGGTCCCAACGGCGCGAGCGCGGCGTTTTTCGGATTGCCGATGGCCGAGAGCTGTGGCGGCTCCAGTATCTGCACCCGAGCAGTGATTTGCGCGAGCCCCGCGAGGTTGATCGGCAAGGTTGCCACCAGGCCGTTTTTCTTGTTGGCCAGTTGCACGAAGGCTTCGATCAGGTCGAACACTTTCAGGTTGGTCCCCAGCGCCGTCACGGTGCTGCCAGCCTCGACGTGCAACACATTGCCGAGTACGACGGTGGTTGCGCCTGCCGCGACCTTCAGCGCTTGAAGACTGGCAATGGTTGCGGTCGCGCCGAGTGTGCCGCCGGGGTCCAGTACATTGACGGCGGTCTGAATCAACTGGCTGACGGCAATCGTATTGCCCAATACCTGGTCATACCCGGCAGCGCTGAGGTTAAGGTCGACCTTCAATCGATCGAGGTAGCCGAGCAGGCTGATGTCGGTGTTCACCAGTCCGTTCCAGCCCGCCGCGCTGATGTTCAGGTTGCCCCCGAGCAAACCACCGAACAGCGCATTGAGCGTGGCCGATTTGCTGGTATCGACGCTCAACGTCGTGCTGCGCAGGGTCAGCGAAGCCTGCGGTGGCGGTAATGCGGCGACAGCGCTGGCCGTCAGGTTGATGGTCGCTGCGCGTGGAGCGCCACCGAACAGGGCGCCGACACCGCCGGCGAAACTCTGCTGGACCCAATGGCTGGCGATCACCCGAATGGCTTCGCTCTTGCTCGGGTCGGCGCCAAACACTCGCAGGTTATTGGCATCCAGGGTCAAGGCGCCGCAAGCGACCAACAGATTGCGATTGGGGTCAGGAAGGGTAAAGCCGTTACGGTTTGCGCTGGCGGTGGCATAGACGGTGGCTGTGTTGCCAGCGGCGCAATCCCCCCCTCGGGTGGAAGCTTCAAGTGCGGCCATGTCCGCCACGCGCTGCAGGTCACGCTTTTCCAGGTACAAACGACCGCTGTCGACCACGACCAGCAAGAACATCAGGGCCATGCCCAATGTCAGCGCCGCCATCAAACCGATCGCCCCCCGTTGCCGGGACGGGCTGCGAAACTGCAAACGCGGAGACATCGCACACTCCTTTGCCGGTGCACAACCGAGGGCTACCTCCATGGGTGAACAGCAGTGTAGACAAGACTTGGCTGAACTGCTGGCAACATGCCAGCGCAGACAACAAAAACCACTGTGGGAGCGGGCTTGCTCGCGAAGAGGGAGTGTCAGTCGACATTGATGCTGACTGATACACCGCATTCGCGAGCAAGCCCGCTCCCACAGGTTTTTTGGTTGTTGAGTTTATTTGGGTGGGTAGTTGGCGAGAATTCGCCCGACCGTTTCCTGGATGGCAGTGCTGCGATCCGACGGGTTCGGTGTGCGGCTAAGTATCTGCTCGTCACTGCCGCGCCATACCAGTTTGCCGTCCTTGCCGTCGAGCAGGTCGATCTGGATGATCGCCACGTTGTAACTGACGTTACGGGTTTCGGTGTACATCGGCCCGCCCCAGTAGCCGTTCCATGGATTACCCCACGCGCCGCCGTAGTTGGTGGTTACTTGTTGCTGGCGCTGTTCGACGATCAGATAGGTCTGCACGTTCAAATCGCCCTTTTGGCCACCGGCAGCCGGACGCAGGCCACGCTGATCGAGCTGATCGCTCACCGATTGGCGGATGCGTTGTTCAGTCAGGTCGCTCTTGATGCGTGGGTCATCGGGCCGATATTGCAGGGCGGGCTCTTTCCAGCTCCAGCTGCGATAGGCGGCGAAGTCGCGGCTGGCATCGAAGTCATGATTGACCTGGTTGCCGGCGCAGGCACTGAGCAGCCCGGCCACAGCCAGTAAAGCGAGACGGCGGAACATGATAGTTCTCCGGTTGAAGACGCGAACCTGCGTACTGCTTCTTGACTACAGAAGCTAACTAGGAGGATACGCCGACATCGCCTTTTCTACAGCTTCCCGTATCGCATCGGCACGCTCCCTCTCGCTGCCGCGATTGCTGGTTTCGGCGCTGGCACTCCATACCGGTTGACCGTTCTGAGCGTCAAACAAATCAACCTGCACCACCACGACCTGTTCCTGATAAGTCCGCACGATCGGCACGGTGTTGTACATGCCGTAACCGCTGCCGTAGCGGTTGTAACCGCCATAGCCGCCGCCGTAATAACCATAGTCATCCCGAACCTGGCGCAGACGGGTTTCCAGGTGCAGTTCGGCGCTGACAAACAGGTCGGCCGGGCGGTTATCGTGCAGCGGGCGCAAGCCACGTTGATCGAGCGCATTGCTGACGGCTTCGGCGACCTGCGCCGAATCCGCCCAGGCGGTGCCCGACGGCAGCTGCCCGTTGAGCCAGGCCCAACTGCGGTAACGCCCGTAGTCGCGCGGCGGTGCCGGGTAGGCGCTATGGTCGAAGGTGTTGGCCGCCTGAGGCGGCGCGGGTGGCAAGGGGTTGGATGACGCCACATAAGGGTTGCTGCCCTGACAGGCCGCCAACCCGAGACAGATCACCAGTAACCCCGAACGACTGTTCATTTCGTGCTCCGATCAGACCGGCCGACAGATCCAGTGCAAGTAGCGCCCAAGCCCGGCAAAGCTTGGGTGACGACGGTGGGCCAGTTCCATTTCCAGCAAGTCCACCAGTTCGGCACGGGCCTGGAATTCCACTGGCATGTAGTCGTGAAAAACCCGCACCCCGCTCTGGGTTTCGACCTGCCACATTCCTTCAAGTTGCGCCGCCAGTTCCCGTGGATCAAGGGGCTGCTGCGGGGTCAGGCTTTGCTTTTCGCCGGCCATGTCGTTCTTGCGCATCTTGCGGAAGTGGCCTTTGAGCAGGTTGCGATAGATCAACGCATCGCGGTTGTAGAAGGCCAGGGACAACCAGCCATCTGGTTTGGTCAATTGATGCAGCACCGGCAGAATCGCGTGGGGTTCGGCCAGCCATTCCAGCACGGCGTGACACAGCACCAGATCGTAGGGTTCGGTGAGTTGACCGAGCAGGTCCTGCCACGGCGCCTGAATGAACGTCGCTGTTTGCCCGGCGTCGGCAAAGCGCTGACGGGCGCCTTCGAGCATCGGCTCGGCGGGCTCGGCCAGCGTGACCTCATGACCACGTTGGGCCAGCCACAATGACATGTGGCCCAGGCCGGCGCCGATGTCGAGAACGCGCAACGGTCGGTCCGGCAAGGTCTCGGCCAGGTCGGCCTGAAGCACCGCCAGACGGATCGCGCCTTTGGCACCCCCGTAGATTTTTTCGGCGAAGCGGGTCGCCAGTTGATCGAAATGACGGTCGCTCATCAGCTGAACCTCCGTTCGCTGTCGGCGAGTTTGCTGCGCACCACTTCATTCATGTCCAACCCCAACTCGCTGCACAGCAGCAGTAGATAGAGCACGATGTCGCCGATTTCCTGCCCGGCATGGGCGAGCTTGTCCGCCGGCAACTGGCGCGACTGGTCTTCGGTCAGCCACTGGAAAATCTCCACCAGCTCGGACATTTCCACGCTCGCGGCCATGGCCAGGTTCTTCGGGCTGTGAAATTGCCGCCAGTCATTGCGGTCACGGATGGCGTGCAGGCGTTCGGTCAGTTCAACAAGGTTCATCGGGCTCTCCTGAAGGCGTATAGCTTCGGGGGGATGACGGGGGAAGGCAAGCGTCTCGGTGTGACGCGGATCTTTGCACCATAATCAAAAGATCGCAGCCTGCGGCATCTCCTACGGGAACTCGGCACCCTGCTCGATAGCCCAAGGCTCAAGTCCGGCAACCACGCCACCACTTTCATCAAGGACGCTCACGATATGCAGGTAGAAAGTTTTTTCGAATGGCTCGGCCAGGCACTCGGTTCGGTTATCCGTTTCATCGTTGACAGCCTCAGCGGCTTGTTCAATCTGCTGAGCCATGCGGGCAGCAACTTTGTCGAAGGGCTGTCCCGTGCGCTGGGCATGGACGCGTCGATCATCAGCATCATTGCGCTGATTCTGGGGTTGATGCTGTTGTGGTCGGCGATTCGGGCGTTCATGAATGCGTCGATCATCATGGGGATTATCTGGTTGCTGCTGGGGTTGTGGTTGTTGAGCTGGATAATCCACTAACACCACAAATCCATTGTGGGAGCGGGCTTGCTCGCGAAAGCGGTGTGTCAGCCAACATCAATGTTGAATGTACTGCCGCCTTCGCGAGCAAGCCCGCTCCCACAATGGATCGCTGCAGACTCCCAATGTGTCGCTACAATGCCCGCTCCCCCAAGGAGCCTGCATGTCCAACCTGATCGCCGACTGGCGCGACCGCCCTACCCATCGTCGAGTCTGGGCGCTCGCCGCGCCGATGATTCTCTCGAACATTTCCGTACCGCTGGTGGCGCTGGTCGACAGTACCGTCATCGGCCACTTGCCTCACGCCCATCAGTTGGGTGCCGTGGCGGTCGGGGCCAGCCTGTATACCTTTCTCGCCTGGGCCATGGGTTTTCTGCGCATGGGCACCACCGGGTTCGCCGCACAGGCCGCCGGACGGGGGGACGGCGCGGCCTTGCGGCAGATTTTGCTGCAGGGTCTGTTGCTGGCAATGGGCCTGGCCATTGTCCTGGGAACACTGGGCGTGCCGTTGAGCGGGGTTGCGCTGCACTTCATGCAGCCATCGGCGGAGCTGGATCAGCTGACCCGCGAGTTTTTCCACACGCGCCTGTTCGGTCTGCCGGCAGCACTGGCCAGTTATGCGCTGGTCGGCTGGTTCCTCGGCACTCAGAACGCCCGGGCGCCGCTGGCCATTCTGCTGAGCACCAACCTGGTGAACATCGCGCTGAACCTGTGGTTCGTTCTCGGGCTGGAGTGGGGGGTGGTTGGTGCGGCTCGCGCATCGGTGATCGCCGAATGGACCGGTGCGCTGATCGGCCTGCTGATGACCCGCAACGCCCTGCGCGCCTATCCCGGCCACATCGCCTGGGCCGCGCTGGCGCTGTGGCAGAGCTGGCGGCCGCTATTGGCGGTCAACCGCGACATTTTCATCCGCAGCCTGGCGCTGCAATCGGTGTTTTTCCTGATCACCGTGCAAGGCGCGCGACTGGGTGATGCCACCGTCGCCGCCAACGCGCTGTTGCTCAATGGTTTGCTGCTGACCGCCCATGCGTTGGACGGCCTGGCCCACGCGGTGGAAGCCCTTTGTGGCCACGCCATTGGTGCCCGTGATCGAGAGGCCCTGCGCCGCTCATTGGTGGTGGCCTGCGCTTGGTCGTTGCTGGCGAGCCTGGGCTTTGCCGTGCTGTTCCTGTTCGCCGGGCATCTGTTTATCGAGATGCAGACCAACATTCAGAGCGTGCGCGACACGGCGTTCATTTACCTGCCCTACCTCGCCGCGCTGCCGCTGATTGCGGTCGGGAGTTACCTGCTCGACGGGTTGTTTATCGGCGCCACCCGTGCCCGGGAAATGCGCAACGGTATGTTGCTGACAGTGATTTTGTTGCTGCCGTTCGCTTGGGCGCTGCAAGGTTTTGGCAACCATGGACTGTGGATAACCTTTCTATTGTTCATGTTGCTGCGCAGCCTGACCCTCGGCGCATTTGCCTGGTATCTGCACAAAAACGACGGCTGGTTCGCCGGCAAAGCTCACTGAGTCGGCGTGGCGGGTGCGCGAGAACAGGTCCTGCACCGGCACGCCAGACCACCGGTGTGTTCAGGGTTGATCGCTTTGCCAGCGGTTGCGCAGGCTATCGAGCCGCTCCTGCTGGGTGAGTCCCGGCAATGCGTGCCCAGGCAAAGCGCCGGGGTACTGCAAGCGTAGCCATAACCAGTCATCGAGTACCGGGCGCTCGGTAAAACCCAGGGCCAACCCTTCCTGCACGTGGGACCACAGCGTGTTGTAGTCAGTCCCGGTGGATCGACTCCAGTGCCAGGCATGTTGCTCCAGCAGGCAGGTTTGCAGTTTTTCCTGCTGACGAGGACTGAGGTTTTCTTCAACCGCCAAAGGGCAGACGGCAAGCCCCGGATTGACCAACTGCTGCCAGCCCTGACTGCCGATCGCACGGTCGGCCCACGTCCCGCCGAACCAGCGCAAATGGCTGATAGGACCCAGCCAGCGACTCAGCTCCTGCGCATCGCAGGCATCGAACAAATAACTGGCCGTTTGCGGGTTGTAGTAACTCAACATGGCTCGGTGATGCAGGCCGAACGTGA
>Ga0207696_1001702_pt1 | contig 11420 bp, 11 predicted proteins | sample KBSS54metaG_FD_184403 | JGI IMG/M metagenome (GOLD analysis project Ga0207696, IMG submission 184403) | Switchgrass rhizosphere microbial communities from Kellogg Biological Station, Michigan, USA - KBS S5-4 metaG (SPAdes) (version 2) | ecosystem: Host-associated > Plants > Roots > Rhizosphere >...
TCCTCACTCCGGCTTCTTTCGAAAAGGTTCATTTCCTGCTCATGCTGAAATTCTTGAAGATGCCCAATTAATTGTCATTCCTATCGTTGATTTTGAGATGATTTTAATTAAGCACCCTGGATTATGTATTAAATTATTTAGAGTTCTTGGAGAAAAAATCGTGGATCTTCAAAATAGATTAGAAGAACAAATTCTTCATGACACATATGCGAGAATTATTATGCTACTGCTACGCTTATGTAAGTCAAATGGTGTACAGATAGATGACAAATATAAAATAACGACCCATTTTACGAACCGCGAACTCGCTAACATGATTGGAACATCAAGAGAAACTATGAGCCGAACTATTACTTACTTAAGAAAAAATGAGATAATTGCTACGGATGAGGATGGTTATTTCCTTATCGATCTAAATAAGTTGGAAAATGAAATTATATAATCAGATGCCAAACTGTCCTAAATCAATATTCTATTCGAAGTCATCCCCCTTTCATTAGTGATACTCCCATCAGCGGAGGCTTTCATCTTCCACTGATGGCGAACCTTCATTACAGCCTTTTACAGGCTGTTTACTCTGCGCTACCTCCCTTTTTCTCTCTAAATCTTGAGATCATAATCTCACCAACTGCGAATAACGAGATGAAAGTAAAAGTGACAAACTTGTTAAAAAAACGAATGTGTGATTTGGCTCACAATTTTATTCCTGCCTTTATGTTACAGTGCAATTGATAATTAATATCAATCATTTCGAGGTGAGAATAATGACAAAGCAAATTAATTTTCATCATACTGTTTATGATTTAACGACTCAATGTCCTGAAGTTCTTCCGATTTTAAAAAATCTTGGATTTGAAAATATAACAAAACCTAATATGCTACAAACCGTTGGACGAGTAATGACGATTCCGAAAGGATGTCTACTGAAAGGTATTTCATTAGACGTAGTAAAAGAGGCTTTTCAAAATAGTGGATTTCACATTAACGAGTAGAGGAGAATCCTTATGAGCGAAATCATTAATAACAGGGAACAAGAAGATATAAATAACGCTGAACGTCAAGCAATCTTAAAGACGATTATTAAAGATCTTCATAACGGAAAAAACATTGAAGATGTAACAGCTCAGTTTCAAGAAGCGATCGGAAATATTACCGTAGCAGAAATTTCAAAGCTCGAACAGGCACTTATGGAGGAAGAAGGAATTCCAGTTGAAGAAGTACAACGCTTATGCTCCGTTCATACAGCTGTTTTTAAAGGATCCATTGAAGAAATTCATCAATCTAATAAACAAGAAGAGCAACCAGGCCATCCCATTTATACATTTAAAATGGAAAACAAAGAAATCGATCTACTTGTGAATTTCAAACTTCAACTTCACTATGAACGTTTTGAAAAAGAAGATAGCGAAGAAAATATTTATAAACTAATAGAAGACTTAAATTTATTAATCGATGTTGATAAACATTATAGCCGGAAAGAAAATCTACTTTTCCCTTATCTAGAGAAATACGGCATTTATGGACCAACTCAAGTTATGTGGGGCGTTGATGACAGAATTCGTGCTGCTATTAAAGAGGCAAAACAAAAATTAGTAAATTATAATCAAGATAAAAAATCAGTCTTAGACAGCGTTTCTTTCGTCATCCATGACGTAACTGAAATGATTTTTAAAGAAGAAAATATTTTATTTCCGATGGCCCTTCAAACTCTTACAGAAGATGAATGGCTAAAAATCGCTCATGAAAGTGATGAAATTGGCTACTGCTTAACAAGTCCTACAAGTACATGGAAACCAGAAAGAAATATGATCAAAGAAGAAGCCCTGTCCGGAGGCCTGATTCGTTTTGAAACAGGTATATTATCTTTAAAACAGTTAGAACTAATGTTAAATCACTTACCTGTTGATATTACATTCATTGATGAAAATGATGTTGTGCGTTACTTCTCTCATGGAAAAGAACGAATCTTTGCTCGTACGAAAGCTGTCATTGGTCGAACAGTGCAAAACTGTCATCCACCAAAAAGCGTTCATGTCGTTGAAAAGCTCTTAGAAGATTTCAAATCTGGAAAAAAAGATTGCGAAGATTTTTGGATTCAATTTCAAGATAAATATGTATATATTCGTTACTTCGCAGTGCGCAATGCAGATGGAAAATATATAGGAACTGTCGAATTCACACAAAACATTCAACCAATTCGTGAGCTCCAAGGAGAAAAACGGATTCTTTCATAATTTATCTCGCATTAACGGGCAGTAAGACCCCCACCTCAAGATTCAAAGAAACCCGAGGTGGATAGGTGAGGGATCAACTGCCCGTAAAAGCCCGATTGGTGAGGGCTAATAATCAGTGGGGGATGAAGACCCTCCCACTGATTAAAGTTTCACTTTATATGAGAATGATAAAGTGAACTCATTGACGATTCAACACAACATATCGACCATTCACAGTAAAACAGCTATCGCGTGGGCGATAGCTGTTTTACTGTTTATTTTGCACATAAGCAGCCAGCGCTTCTAAAGCAGCTTCTGCATCTGACCCTTCTGTTATAATCGTTACACTGCTGCCAGATCCAATCGCTAAGCTCATAATCCCCATTATACTCTTCGCGTTGACTGTTTTACCATCTTTCTCAATGAAAATATCAGCATGAAAACGATTCGCCTCTTGTACAAACAACGCAGCCGGACGTGCTTGCAAGCCGTTTTTTAATGCAACCTCAACCTGTTTTTGAACCATAGCTCCGTTTCTCCCCTTTACCGTTATTTTTTTGCTACCGGTTCCCCCGCGCGTAATTTCTCTGCGATTTCATCGATTTTACGCAAACGATGATTGATACCTGATTTACTGATTTTCCCCCCAGATACCATCTCGCCTAATTCTTTCAATGTTACATCCTGATAATTAATACGTAATTGTGCAATCTCGCGCAGTTTATCTGGCAAGACATCCAGTCCCACCGTCTCATCAATGTAACGAATATTTTCGATTTGCCTTAAAGCAGCACCAATTGTTTTATTTAAATTGGCTGTTTCGCAATTCACTAAACGATTGACTGAATTACGCATATCGCGAACAATACGAATATCTTCAAATCTTAACAACGCATTATGTGCACCAATAATGTTTAGGAACTCCGTAATTTTCTCCGCTTCTTTTAAATACGTAATATACCCTTTACGCCTTTCCAACGTCTTACTATTTAAATCAAATCCGTTCATCAGTTCACATATAGAATCATTATGTTCCTTGTATAGCGAAAAGACCTCTAAATGATAAGATGATGTTTCTGGGTTATTTACTGAACCACCTGCTAAAAATGCACCTCTTAAATACGATCGTTTACAGCATTTCTTTTCAATCAATTCCTGTGAGATATTGCGAATAAATGAAAAGTCTCCTCTTACAATATGCAAATCTGCTAATATTTCACGTGATTTTTCAACAAGCCGAACGATATATACATTATTTTTCTTAAGTCGCATCTTTTTACGAACAAGTAATTCTACCGTTACGTCATATCCTTTTTTCAGCAATGTGTAAATTCTTCTGGCAATTGCTGCATTTTCTGTTTGAATATCAATCGAAAGACGACGGTTTGAAAAAGAAAGTGATCCGTTCATTCGAAGCAATGCTGATAACTCCGCTTTCTCACAGCACTCCTTCATCTCAAGCTTTGTCAGCTCTTTCTTTGTTTCTGATGCAAATGACACAGCCCCACCTCCTTATACGATATTTGGGAACAACAATTTTGTCCTATATGAATGAGTAGCGTTATCTCATAAAGAGATAACGCATGCTTATAACAACGAATATAAAATAGAAGCTAGTTTTAATGTATCATGTCTTACAACTTGATCATCATACTTTGCTAATTCATCTTGAATTAAACGAATCTTACTTTCAGCAAAACGATCTTCATCAACCACAACAGGTTCAGACAGCTCTTCTGCATACAGTTTACGTAATCCAGCAGGAATATCATGATTATTTACAATCGCTGTATCGATGAAAGGTGCTCCAAGATGATCATGCAAAGCTTGCACATGATCAAATGCTGTATACCCCATTGTTTCACCGGCTTGTGTCATGACATTACATACATATGCCTTTTTCGCCTTTGCAGCAAGAACAGCGTCCCCGATTTTTTTCACGATTAAATTCGGTAAGATACTTGTATACAAACTACCCGGACCAAAAACAAGCAAATCAGCCCGCTGAATCTCCATCAATGTCTCATACAGTGGTTCTACATCACCCGGTGTTAAAAATACGCGATTAATCTTTTTCCCAAAATACGGAATTTTCGACTCACCTGTTACAATTTGCCCATCTTCCAGTTCTGCATGAAGCACAACACTTTGATTGGCCGCTGGTAAAACACGCCCTCTTACATTTAACACTTTACTCGTTTCTGTAATGGCATGGAAAAAGTCTCCTGTAATCGACGTCATCCCAGCTAGCAATAAATTACCTAATGCATGACCCGTTAAACCTTCTCCGGATGTAAAACGATGTTGAAATAAAGCTTCCACAAGCGGCTCTACATCTGATAACGCAACAAGTACGTTACGAATGTCGCCTGGTGGTGGAATTTCTAACTCATCACGCAATCTACCTGAACTGCCACCATCATCAGCTACTGTAACAACCGCTGTAATATCAACAGGATATTTCTTCAATCCTCTTAATAAAACAGATAGTCCAGTTCCTCCTCCCATGATGACAATTTTAGGTTTTCTCTCTTTTTTCATCCCCTAATGGCCCTTTCTCTTCTCCACATCACGATGAGATACATGAACGATATATTCTGGTTTCAAATGTTTTCCAAGGTATTCTGCAAGCGTAACAGAACGATGTTGCCCACCTGTACATCCAATTGCAATTACAAGTTGACTCTTACCTTCTCTTTTATAATGAGGAAGCATGAAAGTAATGAGATCCGTCAGCTTTTCTAAAAATTTATGTGTTTCATTAAATTTGAGCACATATGACGAAACTTCTTCATCCAGTCCTGTTAAAGGCTTCATCTGTGGAATATAATATGGATTTGGTAAAAAACGAACATCAAATACTAAATCAGCATCAATCGGAATACCGTACTTAAATCCAAATGACATCACATTTACACGAAACGCTTGCTCATTTTCTGTTGAAAACAGATGAACAATTTTCTCGCGCAATTCTTTCGGTTTTAACTCAGACGTATCGAGTACAATATTAGCTCTTGCCTTCATATCTGTTAATAAATCACGCTCTGCCTCAATCCCTTTTAACGGCAAACCAGTCGGCGCAAGCGGATGCGAACGTCTCGTTTCTTTGTAACGCGTTACAAGCGTGCTATCTTTCGCATCTAAAAATAAAATATGAGGAATGATCCAAGTGCGTTCTGATAAATCATCAAGCGCTCCCCATAAATGTTCAAAAAATTCGCGGCCACGTAAATCAATACCAAGTGCCACTTTATTCATTTTTCCTTTCGAGTCTGCCATAAGTTCAACAAACTTCGGCAATAACATCGGTGGTAAGTTATCTACACAAAAATATCCTAAATCTTCAAAACTTTGTAAGGCTACTGTTTTTCCTGCACCGGACATTCCTGTAATAATTACCATTTTAATATCATTATTCGCTGTCATTGTATCCCCTCCTTGACGGTTTAGCTCGGATCCAATCGATATGAAAGTAATTCAAAGTCTGGTGTATATACAAACGTACCGTAGATTATTCCATTTCCTTTAATTAAATAATCAATAATGTGATAATCTCCTGGTGCCATTGCTAACTCATCAATTTTATCAAATGTATGCCAGCCTATGATGCCTTCTTCGCTTTCCAATTTGTTTTCTCCTGCAAAATCTGTCGCTAAAAAGGAGAACATCATCCATTCAGAAACAACTTTATCACCTTCTTGAATGACAAAAGTGAAGACCCCCTTTAACGCTGGGTTCTTTAAATAAATACCTGTTTCTTCACGATATTCGCGAACAACGGAATCTCTTACTGTTTCACCGCGTTCCATTTTCCCGCCCGGTGCAACCCACCAGTTCCGACGAGGTTTTTGTAATAGGAGAACTTCATTATCTTTGATTAACACACAGTTTGTTACTCTTTGCATGTTTCTTCACCTCAGCTACTTATGATGAATTTCTTCATCACATACTCATTTCATTATACTATCAAAAACACTTTGTCACAATGAAGGAGCTCCTGGCCTAAAGAAACAAAAAAACGATGGAAATTAATTCCCATCGCTGTTGGATTACAAAATAGAATCCCTCACAATTGGCATATCTTATACGCAATATACAAAGATCAAGTCAAATCTTTTAACTCATTATTTGGTAAGGAGACGTAAATCCTTATTGATCATCCACAATAATATACGCTGTTCTGATTGGCCCATGTACACCTACGACGAGATTCATTTCAATATCTGCACTATTTGACGGACCAGAAACGAAATTCACACAAGCTGGCAATTTGTCTCCCGCTTTATTTTGATGGTGAATGACTTTTGTAGCCTGGGTTAACCTTGGCACAATCGTACTTTTAGGAACAATTGCAATATATGACTTAGGAAGAAGACTAACGTGCCTTCCTTTTAATCCATCATTAAATAGAACAACGGTTCCTGATTCAGCAAGAGCGATATCACTGAACGTAATGCCAAGGTCAGCAGCTTTCGCAAATTCTATGTTCTCTTCTTTATGATCTAAGCCCCACTTACGAAAATGTATTGTACCTTCATTGCTTAAAAATTGACTGAGACCATATTCCTTGAACCGTTCATCATTAGAATACATAACAGATTGGATATTCCACTCTGTTAGAAAAGATTGTAATGTTTCAACAAGCCTGGCCTTTGTTGTTCGCTTAACTTGTGTATGAATTACCTCACATTGCTCTATTAACTTTAGTACAAGTTCATCTTGTGTTAATCCGTCAAAAACAGTCCACTGCGGAGAAAAAGACCAGTTCGGTTTTTTTACTGCTTCCGGACGTTTTCTGCCAAGCTTTTCTGATAATTGGAATAAAAATTCCTCACGATTTTGGATGGCCATTATCGTTCTCCTTTACACGTTTTTTAAACCAATCTCTAAACGGTTGTTTTTCTGGAACTGGAAAATCTCTCGCATCCGTCCAAGCTTTTAACGGACCGATTCCACGCTCGATCTTGTCCCCTTTTGTAAGAGGCTTTAATGCATACGGAGCGGTCTTTGTAGCAAGGGAAAATAACCTGGAGCTATTCACCGCTTTTTCAAAACCTTTCATAGCCACGTTCCAAGCTACAGGTGATTGTTTCGCTTCTTCTACAATGTGGCGGCGATGTTTAATTAATAAATCGTGTAACGGTATTTTCACTGGACACGCTTCTGTACAAGCTCCACAAAGGCTAGATGCATAAGGTAAATCTTTATATTCATCATATCCTCCTAAAAGTGGTGTCAACACAGCTCCAATCGGTCCTGGATAAATGGAGCCATACGCATGTCCACCGATATGCCGATATATGGGACATACATTAATACATGCCGCACAGCGAATGCACTGAAGGATACTTTGAAATTCTGTTCCTAAAATATTAGAACGACCATTATCAACAATGACTAAATGAAATTCCTCAGGTCCGTCTGTCCCGCCGGGCTCGGTTAACCCTGTAATATAACTTGTTAACTTTTGTCCTACAGAACTTCGGCATAGAAGTGTTACTAATACATCAAGCTCTTCCCATGTCGGAACAATACGTTCCATTCCCATAACTGTAATTAACGTTTTCGGAAGCGTCGTGGTAAGTCTTGCATTTCCTTCGTTTGCCACGATAGAAATAGACCCAGACTCTGCAACAGCAAAGTTACATCCTGTCACCCCTACATCCGCTGTAAAAAAATCATCACGCAAATAATTCCTTACAAACCTCGCCATTTCCGTAGGATCAGATGTTCCAGTATAATCTAACTTTGTTTTAAATATTTCACAAATGTGTTCTTTATCCTTATGAAGACACGGAACAACAATATGTGATGGAGGATCGTGGTCGTTCACTTGCAGAATAAATTCGGCAAGGTCCGTTTCTAACACTTCTCCTCCAGCCTCTTCAATCGCTTCATTTAAACTAATCTCTTCCGTTACCATAGATTTTGATTTCACAATTTTTTTCGCGTTTTTCTTTTTTACAATCCCTTTTACATATTCCCTTGCGTCTTCTGCAGTCTTTGCAAAATAAACAAAACCACCGTTTTTCTCAATATTTTCACTCAGTTGATACAAATAATAATCAAGGTTTTCTAATGTATGCTTTCGAATTTCTTCCCCTAAAGCTCGCCATTCCTCCCAATTCCCAAGACTCTCAGTAGCTTTTAATTTCTTGCCTCTAAGACCATCTTGTGCTTTCCTGACAGCCTGTCTCATGAATTGATCCCCTATACCTGTTTCAGCACGCTTATGAAAAGGATCGTTCCCAATTTTCATTCCCATCTTTATATCCCCCCTCTTATTTTCGATCTTCATTTAATACTTGAGCAATATGCTTTACATCAATTGGGTAACCATTGCGTGTTAAACGTCCTTTTATATTCATTAAGCAGCTACAATCCATCCCGATTAACAGTTCTGCACCGGTTTCCATAATATGCTTTACTTTTTCATCGACCATTTGCTCAGAGATTTCTGGCATTTTCACTGAGAATGTGCCCCCAAATCCACAGCAATCATAATTATGTGATAACGAAACAACTTCCAGTCCCTTTACACATTTTAATAATTTTTGCGGCGGTTCCTTAATCCCCATTAATCGGCTCATATGGCAAGATGTATGAACCGTTGCTTTTTTATGAAGCTCCGCACCTAAGTCTTCTTTCCCTAATACTTCAACAAGAAACTGTGTGAATTCATATGTTTTATTTGCAAGTTCAGTAGCTTTTTTCTTCCACTCTGCTTCACTTTCAGAAAATAAACTAGAAAACTCGTGAACCATCATAGCGCAAGATCCTGATGGCGCTACAACATATTCCGAATTCGCAAAAGCTTTAATCATATGTTTTGCAGCTGTTCTTGTTTCTTTATGATAACCGCTATTATAAGCAGGCTGTCCGCAGCAGGTTTGGTCTTTAGGGAAATCAACTTCACACCCTAAATCTTCAAGAATTTCCACAACATCTTTTCCTACTTCTGGATAAAAAACATCTACAACACAAGTGATAAATATTGACACTTTCATATTTTACACCCCCAAATAAAGTAAAGTAGCCTGTCATGAATTGTACTTTTACAGAAGGTTTACCTTCCTACCAAATGTTGAAAGGCAAGATAAAGCAGAAAAGTAAGCTCAAGTAACTTTTTCACCAAAAGGATCGCTTTCGTATATTCTTGGTAAAAAATACAAAAAATATAAATGCAAATAACAAAAAAAGTGATTGAGAGCTATCTCTCAATCACTTTTTCTTACTAAAATACGATACAATCGCAAACCCTAAAATAAACGTAATAATAGAACTTACAATCGACATACCACCGGCTGGAATCCCAGGAAACACTACTGCAATCGATCCGATGACAAGCCCAATAATTGCAGCGAATGTTGCACTTTTAAAATGTGCTAATAAGTAGCTAATCCCTTTACTACTCACCACAAATCCAACCATAACACCTGCACCAATGACTGCAATTAGCGGTAGGTTTAATGTTGTTAATGCATTAATCGCTGTTGGATATACACCAATAATTAATAAAATAAATGATCCGCTAATCCCTGGAAGTAGCATAGCCATACTTGCCATCCAACCTGCCAAAAATAGTCCAATTGTATTTAAAATTGTTAACGTAGTAATCGGATCTGCCGCTTTATCTGGCTTAAAAAATGCTGTTACAGCTACAAGAGCCGCTGCAACGATTAGTAGAACAATATGTCCTGCTTTAAATGTTTCCTTTGCATTTGCTTCCTTCATTAACATTGGTAAAATACTCAAGATTAAACCAAGGAAGAAAAACTGCGTTGGCTCATAATGATTTGCCAGTAAATACTTAATCACATGACTTAATGTTAAAAATGCCACCGCTACACCAGCAGCAAGCGGAATTAAAAAGCCTAAATGTTTTTTCCATTCACGACTAAAGAATCCGCTAATTGCCGCAAGCAATCTTTCATAAATCCCTAGTACAACAGCAATTGTCCCGCCGCTTACACCAGGAATTAAATCACTAACTCCCATACAAAAACCACGATATATATTACGCCATTCCATACTGAATAAACTCCTCATTTCCCATAATCATTTTTTTCGTAAATTCTAGTATAACAATAACTATTTGTGCGTCCCATGAGAAATTTGACAAACATTTGACATTTTAGGCAGAAATTGAACTACCCCCACCTTCACTTCGTTTAGAGGAGGGGGTCTTCTCGGTTAAAATGATAAAAAAAGAAAGCTACCATCTATGAAGGTAACTTTCTTCTTTAAAAGGATTCATATCCTTATTTTTCTGTTACAGTTTTTAATTCCTCTAACAACTCTTCTACATAATGCTGTGCACTTTGTGCTGCGATACTACCATCGCCAGTTGCTGTTACAATTTGACGAAGCATTTTTTCGCGAACATCACCAGCTGCGAAAATACCAGGAACTTTCGTTTCCATACGTTCATTTGTTTCAATATAACCATTTTCATTTGTAATGCCAAGCTCAGTAAATGGTTTTGATAGTGGTAACATTCCGATATAGATAAAAGCACCATCTGCTTTAAATTCTTGTTCTTCACCAGTGTTAACATCTACAAGTGTTACACTACCTACTTTACCATTCTCTTCGTTAATTTCTTTTACAGTATGATTCCAAATGAAGTCCACTTTCTCATTTTGGAAAGCACGGTCTTGAAGAATTTTCTGTGCGCGAAGAGCATCACGACGGTGAACGATTGTTACTTTTGATGCGAAACGTGTTAAATACACACCTTCCTCAACAGCAGAATCTCCACCGCCAACAACAACAAGTTCTTTCCCTTTAAAGAAAGCGCCGTCACATACCGCGCAATATGATACACCACGGCCGCCAAGTTCTTTTTCACCTGGTACACCGATTTTTTTATACTCTGCACCACTTGCAACAATAATCGCGCGTGTTTTGTATTCTTTTTTACCAGCTACAACTGTTTTATATTCTTTGCCATCGATGACTTCTTTCACATCACCATATGCATATTCAGCACCGAATTTCTTCGCATGCTCGAACATTTTATTTGATAAATCAGGTCCTAAAATAGATTCATAACCTGGATAGTTTTCTACATCTTCTGTGTTTGCCATTTGTCCGCCTGGAATACCACGTTCAAGCATAAGCGTGCTTAAATTTGCACGAGACGTATACACTGCAGCTGTCATCCCAGCTGGCCCAGCACCAATAATAATGACATCATAAATTTTT
>Ga0207696_1001704_pt1 | contig 11399 bp, 8 predicted proteins | sample KBSS54metaG_FD_184403 | JGI IMG/M metagenome (GOLD analysis project Ga0207696, IMG submission 184403) | Switchgrass rhizosphere microbial communities from Kellogg Biological Station, Michigan, USA - KBS S5-4 metaG (SPAdes) (version 2) | ecosystem: Host-associated > Plants > Roots > Rhizosphere >...
TTCGGTCTCGGTCTGTCGAGCCTGCAGTCGGACCTGCGCGAGCCGCTGGTGAAGATGTTCCAGGGCGTCTCGGAAAGCATGTTCAAAGTCACCCACATGATCATGAACTATGCGCCGATCGGCGTATTCGCACTGATCGCGGTGACCGTCGCCAACTTCGGCTTCGCCTCACTGCTGCCGCTGGCCAAACTGGTGATCCTGGTTTACGTCGCCATCGCCTTCTTCGCCTTCGTGGTACTGGGCCTGATCGCCAAGCTGTTCGGCTTCTCGGTGATCAAACTGATGCGCATCTTCAAGGATGAGCTGGTGCTGGCCTACTCCACCGCTTCTTCGGAAACCGTGCTGCCGCGCGTGATCGAGAAGATGGAAGCCTACGGCGCGCCGAAAGCCATCTGCAGTTTCGTGGTACCGACCGGTTATTCGTTCAACCTCGACGGTTCGACCCTGTACCAGTCCATCGCGGCGATCTTCATTGCTCAGCTGTACGGCATCGATCTGTCGATCAGCCAGCAACTGCTGCTGGTGCTGACCCTGATGGTCACCTCCAAAGGCATCGCCGGCGTACCGGGCGTGTCCTTCGTGGTGCTGCTGGCCACCCTGGGCAGCGTCGGCATTCCGCTGGAAGGTCTGGCGTTCATCGCCGGTGTCGACCGCATCATGGACATGGCGCGTACCGCTCTGAATGTGATTGGTAACGCCCTGGCGGTGCTGGTTATCGCACGCTGGGAAGGCATGTACGACGATGCCAAGGGCCAGCGCTACTGGAACTCCCTGCCGCACTGGCGCAGCAAGGAAAAACTGCCAGCGGGCGAAATCTCGAAGAACTGACACAAATCCCTGTAGGAGTGAGCCTGCTCGCGATGAGGGCTGTACATTCAACATCTCTGTTGTCTGATACACCGCGATCGCGAGCAGGCTCACTCCTACAGTGGACCGAGTCAGCCATACGAACCCCGGAGAAATCCGGGGTTTGTCGTTTCTGGCGACCCCGCTATCATTCGCGGCATTCTTCGGGGGATTTGACTGATGCTTAATGGCCTGTGGCTTGGCTTCTTCATCGTGGCAGCCGTATCGGCGCTGGCGCAGTGGCTGATCGGCGGCAACGCCGGGATCTTTGCGGCGATGGTGGAAAGCATTTTCGCCATGGCCAAGCTCTCGGTCGAAGTCATGGTGCTGCTGTTCGGCACCCTCACCCTGTGGTTGGGCTTTCTGCGCATTGCCGAAAAGGCCGGGATCGTCGAATGGCTGGCCAAGGTGCTCGGCCCGCTGTTCCTGCGGCTGATGCCGGAAGTCCCGGCCGGCCACCCTGCCCTGGGCCTGATCACTTTGAACTTCGCCGCCAACGGTCTGGGCCTCGACAACGCGGCCACGCCCATCGGCCTGAAAGCCATGAAGGCGCTGCAGGAGCTCAATCCCAGTGCCACCATCGCCAGTAACGCGCAAATCCTCTTCCTGGTGCTCAACGCCTCCTCCCTGACCCTGCTGCCGGTGACGATCTTCATGTACCGCGCCCAGCAAGGCGCGCCGGACCCGACACTGGTGTTTCTGCCAATCCTCCTGGCGACCAGTTGCTCGACGATTGTCGGCTTCCTCTCGGTGGCGTTCATGCAGCGTCTGCGGATCTGGGATCCGGTGGTGTTGGCGTATCTGATTCCCGGTGCGCTGATTCTCGGTGGCTTCATGGCGCTGCTGGGCACCCTGTCGGCGACGGCTTTGGCAGGATTGTCGTCGATCCTCGGCAATCTCACACTGTTCGGGTTGATCATGCTGTTCTTGCTGATCGGCGCGCTAAAGAAGGTCAAGGTCTACGAGGCGTTTGTTGAAGGCGCCAAAGAAGGCTTCGATGTCGCGAAGAATCTGCTGCCGTATCTGGTGGCGATGCTCTGTGCGGTGGGCGTGCTGCGTGCGTCCGGGGCCTTGGACTTTGGCCTGGACGGGATTCGCCATCTGGTCGAGTGGGCCGGCTGGGACACGCGGTTTGTCGATGCGCTGCCGACGGCGATGGTCAAACCGTTCTCTGGCAGTGCGGCGCGGGCGATGTTGATCGAGACGATGAAGACGTCCGGTGTCGACAGCTTCCCGGCGTTGGTCGCGGCGACGATTCAGGGCAGTACCGAGACCACGTTCTATGTGCTGGCGGTGTATTTCGGCGCGGTGGGGATTCAGCGGGCGCGGCATGCGGTGGGGTGTGCGTTGCTGGCGGAGTTTGCCGGGGTCGTGGGTGCGATCTTCGTCTGCTACTGGTTCTTCGGCTGAACAAATATCCAAACTGTAGGAGTGAGCCTGCTCGCGATAGCGGTTTATCAGTCGCCATCATCGGTGACTGTCAGTCCGCTATCGCGAGCAGGCTCACTCCTACAGGGGGATTGTGTTGGGCTTAAGGTCTTTGGGGGGCTAGTTTCTGGCCCTGGTCGACGGCCCAGGCCACGACTTTCGCGGTCAGGCGATCACTGGCCTGGCCAAAGCCTGCGACCACTGCCGGCACCTGCACATCGTTCAACGGCTGGCGCTCTTCAAAACGGCGGCTGGCCAGAATCCGCTGGTCATAACCACGCACGAGCAACGCATCAACCCGCACCACGACGCTGGCCTGCGTGCCCTGATACTCGGTCTGAAACGCCTGCAAACTCCCGCCCAATTCCAGATCCGCAGCAAAGTTGCTGTCATCGGTACTGAGCAACGTCACCCGACCATCACGCTGAAACCCATCCAGCAGACGATTACGCACCAGCACCGGCGCCGGATCGCTCCAGCGCGAGCCCTTGTAGCTGCTGATCACATCGCCCTGCGGAATCACCGCAATCGTCGGCCGGTTCAACGCCTCACTGGCCTGCAACTTGTTCAGCCGCAACGACCACCGTTGCGTCGCCGCTGAACTGGCCGAGGCGGGCGCCTGTGCGGCCGGCAGGCGATAGACATCCGACGGCTCGGACTGCGGCAGAATCGAGCAGGCACTGATCAGCGTGAAGCCGGCGAGGAGGGCAAGTCGAGTCAGCTTCATGGCGTGAATTCCTTGTTCTTGTCACGGCCCAGCAGGTAGCCGCTGGGGTTGGCCTCAAGGCGTTGCGAGATGGCGCGCAGCGAGGTCAGCGTCTCACGCAGTTCGCGGATTGCCGGGCCCAGGCCATTGAGGCCCTGCATGCCGTTGTCGAGGGAGTTTTCGTTTTTGCTGAGCAAAGTGCTGATGGTGGTCGTGCTTTGTTCCAGAGACTTCATCGCCTGCTCGGCGCTGCCCAGTGCCTGCTTGCCCTGATCGTTGATCAAGCCGTTGGCGTTGCGCATCAGTAACGAGGTTTGTTCAAGCATGCTGCCGGCCTGTTTACCGACGGTCGCCAGTTGCTGCATGGCTTGCTTGATGTCACCGCGCTGATCGTTGATCGTCCCGGTGGTCTGCTCCAGATGGGCGAGGGTTTTGCTGACGCGCTCGACGTTCTCGGCGGAGAACATCTGGTTGGCGTTCTGCAGCAGCGCAGTGATGCCGGTCATCAAATCGTTGGAGTCATTGAGCAAGCGCGAAATAGGCGAGGGCGATGCAACGATGGTCGGCAGATTACCGTCATGCCCACGCAATTTCGAGCTTTCCGGTGTGCCACCGCTGAGCTGGATGATCGACGTCCCCGTGATCCCGGCCAGCGCCAGCTTGGCCTGGGTGTCCTCCTTGACCGGCGTATCACCGGCCAGACGAATCCGCGCCAGCACCCGCCGTGGATCTTTTGGATCAAGGCGCAGGTTGATCACATCGCCAACCTTGATCCCGCTGTACTGCACCGGGCTGCCCTTGGACAAACCGCTGACCGCTTCGCTGAAGACAATCTCGTAATCCTTGAACTCGGTGTCGACGCTGGACTTGGCCAGGAACAGACCGAAGAGCAGGGCGCCTGCCACCACAATCACCGTGAACAGGCCGATCAACACATGATGCGCTCGGGTTTCCATGTCAGACCTCGTTGAGCAATTTGGCGGCGTCCAGCGCCGAGCGGCCGCGCGGGCCGTGAAAGTATTCGTGAATCCACACGTCGGCGGTTTCCGAGACGACGTCGATGGGACCGGCGACCAGCACTTTTTTCTGCGCCAGCACCGCCACGCGGTCGGTGATGGTGTAGAGCGTGTCGAGGTCGTGGGTCACCAGAAACACGCTAAGGCCGAGTGCATCGCGCAGGGTCAGGATCAATTGGTCGAATTGCGCCGCACCAATCGGATCGAGGCCGGCAGTGGGTTCATCGAGAAACAGGATGTCCGGATCCAGCGCCAGGGCCCGGGCCAGCGCGGCACGTTTGATCATGCCGCCAGAGAGCGACGCCGGGTATTTGTCCGCCGCTGACAGTGGTAATCCGGCCAGCGCCAGCTTCACCGCCGCCAGGTGCTCAGCGTCGTTGCGACTGAGGCCGGCGTGTTCGATAAGGGGCAGGGCGACGTTCTCGGTGACCGTCAGCGAGGAGAACAGCGCGCCTTTCTGGAACAGCACACCGAAGCGCCGCTCAACCAGTGAGCGCTCATGCTCGGACAGGCTCGGCAGGTTCTTGCCGAACACTTTGACCATGCCTTCGCTGGGCCGGCGTAATCCGACAATGCTGCGCAGCAACACCGATTTGCCGCTGCCGGAGCCGCCGACCACGGCGAGGATTTCGCCTTTGTACAAATCCAGATCGAGGTTCTCGTGCACACTCTGGCTGCCAAAGCGATTGCACAGGCCACGGACTTCGATCACCGCCTCCGAGGGCGCGCGGGGTAGACGACTCACCAGCCCATCTCCATGAAGAACAGCGCGGACACCGCATCGAGCACGATCACCACGAAAATCGATTGCACCACGGCGGAGGTGGTGTGGGCGCCGACCGACTCGGCGCTGCCACTGACCTTGAAGCCTTCCAGGCAACCAATCGCGGCAATGATGAAGGCGAAGATTGGCGCCTTCACCAAGCCGACCAGAAAGTGCTGCACGCCGATGTCCGACTGCAACAGCGTCAGGAACATCGCCGGCGAGATATCCAGTGACACCGCGCAGACCACGCCGCCTCCGATGATCCCGCAAAGCATGGCGAGGAAGGTCAACATCGGCAGCGCCACCAGCATCGCCAGCACACGCGGTACCACCAGCAACTCCATCGGGTCGAGGCCAAGGGTGCGGATCGCATCGATTTCTTCGTTGGCCTTCATCGAGCCAATCTGCGCGGTGAACGCGCTGGCGGTGCGCCCGGCCATGAGGATTGCCGTGAGCAACACACCGAATTCCCTCAGGAACGAGAAGCCCACCAGGTCCACAGTAAAAATCGTCGCGCCGAAACTGGCCAGCACCGTGGCGCCGAGAAACGCCACCACCGCGCCCACCAGAAAAGTCAGCAAAGCCACGATTGGCGCGGCGTCGAGACCGGTCTGCTCGATGTGCGCGATCATCGGCGTGATCCGCCAGCGCTTGGGCCGAAACAGGCTGCGAGCAATGGTTTCCATGATCAGGCCGACAAAACCGAGCAGTTGCAGGGTGTCTTGCCAGACCGTGTCGACCGCGCGGCCGATGCGCGTCAGCAATTGCACGCTGACGCTGATTTCCGGCTCTTTGATCGGCACGCAGAAATCGGTCATCGAGCAATACACGGTTTGCAGCAGCGCGCGGTCGGCGGAGGTCAGGGTGCAATCGGGGTGTTCGGCGGACTTGCCGAGGCGCTCGGAGCCGAGCAGTTCGACCAGCAACGAGGCGCCAGCGGTGTCGAGGGCGCCGAGACTGTTGAGATCGATCGGCGTATTGGCATCGTACTGGCCGTGGAGCTTTTCACTCAGTTGCTTGAGCTCGGCGTAATGGGCAAGCGTCCAGTCCCCCGTCACCCGCAAGCGGGCAGGGCTGATCGACGTGTCCAGTTGGGCATTACCGCTGATCGAGCTGCTGGTCATAAGCTCCGTGCTTGTTCGGCCTTTATGCGAACTAACGTAATAGCACGAACCGGATTACTTTTCTTTGATCGCTGTGCTGTCCGTGACTTCGAAGCGCAGCACGCCGATCACCTGGCCGTCTTCGGTCAGCACCCGCACTTGCCACTTGCCCGCCGGGTTGCCGGGGAAATTCTGCTTGTGCGTCCAGGCGCGGTAGCCTTCCTTGCGCCCGCCATGGATATCGAGGGCGATGCGGTCGACCTCTTTGCCGTTGAATTGCCAGACGTGATAGATCCGCTCATCGAGCCCGCGCGGCGCGTTGATCGCGGTGTAGGCGTAGAGGCCATCGCCACGAATCTGCTCGGCGCTGACCGTGTCGAGGCTGGCGCCGGGGGTGCGGTCCTGCATTTGCGTGCTGATCGCCACGTCGGTCATCCACAGCGTCGCCGGCGGCACCCACGAACGCAACGCCCAACCGACGCCACCGATACCGACGGTGATGCACAAGATCGCCAGGGCATTGCGCACCGTGCGGATCGGGAAGATCGACGCCAGACTCGGGAACGACAACAGCACAGCAATGCCCAGCGCCCATTTGAAGCTCTGCGCCGTGGTCAGGTGCATGATCACCGGCAACGCGGTGAGCAGGGCGGCGAACAGGGTCAGGGTGTGCAGCGCGAGAAACGCCCAGCGCCGTGGCGCCAGCCATTTGTAATAGAGCGGGTCGACGATGGAAATCAGGGCGGCGACGCTGAGCAGGCCGGTGAAGAACAACTGGCCGCTGTTCCAGGTCGTGGTGATGAAGAAAAACGGCAGGACGAAGAACAGGCTTTCCTGATGGATCATCTGCGTCGCGTAACGCAGCAGCGGCTGGGGAATCTCGCGTTTGAACACGCGGGTGAAGAGGCCGGTGAGGGTGTTTTCCAGCATCAGCCAGATCCAGCTGAGCAGCATGATCACGGTGATCCAGCTCGCCAGCCCTTGCTGACGATCGACCATGATGAAACTGCCGACCCCGGAAATGAAACCGCCAAGTGCAATGACCCCGGGATAGCGCTTCATCAGTTCGAGAATGCGCTGGATCAGGAGCTGTATTTTCGGCATTTGGGCGGTTCACGACTGGATAGGAAAAAACCTCGACAGAGTAGCGCCCGCCGGGCGTTGTGGCGAGGCTGCCGGTCACTTAAAGCCAACGCATTCCCCCTGTAGGAGTGAGCCTGCTCGCGATTGCGGTCTTTCAGTCACTGTTTATGCGGCTGATACACCGCTATCGCGAGCAGGCTCACTCCTACAGGGTCAGTGTTCGGCGGGTTTTCGGCGGTGGTGCAGGCGCCAAGCGATGAGGATCAGCAGCAATAAACCAACGCCACCCGCACTCAACCACAACACCTGATCATCACTGATCAACGGCTTCTCGATCCGCAAATACCCCGGTTGCAACAGCAACTCACGCATGGCCTTGTTCGCCGCTTCCAGGGTCACCCCTTGCAGCTCCCGCGCCGGGTTGGCAAAACGGCCGTCCTCGTAATCGCCCAGTGCACTCCAGTAGTAATCCGCCATCGCGCTGTTACCCTGCACCGCCCAGGCCTGATGGGCGATGGAAGCCTGTTTGATCCGCGCGAAGGTGTCCGGGTCGAGGCCGTTTTTCAGCAGATCAGCCTTGAGGTCTTCCAGCACCTGAATGGCTTCATCGACGTCATCACGATCGAGGTCGGCATTCAGGCTCATGAAACCGACGCCGCCAAACACCTCACGCTCGGCCCATGGCCCGTAGGACAAGCCGTGGTTGAGACGAATCTGCCGGTACAACGCCCAGTCGAGATAATCCTTGAGAATGTCGAAGGTCTGATCGTATTGATCATCGATCACCGGTTCCGGCACCAGCCAGTGCAGCTTGGCGCTGTCGCCGATAAAACCACGGGTGAGGGTGCGTTCATGGGCGGCGCTGGTGCTGATGTCCGGCAGTGGCCGATGCTCGCTCGGCTCGACCGCGTCGAGCGCGCCCCACGTGCGCTCCAGATACGCCGGTAGCAGTTTGTCGAGTTCGCCGACGACGATCAGGGTCATGTTGTTTGGCGCGTACCAGGCTTTGCGCACCTTTTCCAACTGCTCCTGAGTCAGGTGACCGACTTCAGCACGCTGCGGGCATTTCAGGCCCAGTTCGACGGCGAGCTGATTGCTCGCGGTGTGGCCGAGATCCTGACGATCGAGAAAGCGTTGCAGGCGTGTGTAATGGCCGCCGTCCTCGCGCTCGACCACACGCTTGGCGGCGTTGATTGCGTTGTCGTCGATGCGCGTTTGTGTGAGCAGAGCGAGCAGCAGGTCGAGGACTTTGCGCTGATTTTTCGCCGGCGCTTCGATGACGAAGGTGGTATCGGCGTTGCTGGTGAACGCATTCCAGTCACCGCCCAGCGCTTGCATGCGTTCTTCCAGCCCCCCTTCGCCAGTGGCGTCGATGCCGCTGAACAACAAGTGCTCAAGCAGGTGCGGCAGCTCCTTGTCATCGCAATCGAAATCATCGAGGCCGACGCCGACCACCAGCCGGATCGCCACGTGCCCGCGCTCAGTGCCGGGTTTGAGCAGCAACTGCAAACCGTTGGGCAACGCATAGCCTTCGACCTGAAAACGATCCAGGGCAAAGGCGGGCAGGGAACCGAGCAACAGACAGGCGAACAACAGGCAACGCATAACAGGCTTCCGTACGGCTGATTTGGAGATCCGTGTCGTCAGTCAGGCCCCCATCGCGAGCAGGCTCACTTCTACATTTGCAATGCGTCCCACTGTAGGAGTGAGCCTGCTCGCGATAGCGGCCTGAAGGCTGAATCAATGTAACTGACTAACCCCAGCCCCAGACGTTCAAGGCGAATGCGTTATGTCGGCCATATCATCCGACTCCAGCGCCCCGGTATCCGCCGTTTCCAGCACCACATACGCACTGCCGCAAAACAGCGAATTGAGCCGCTTCATATCGGCAATCAACTCCAGGTGCAACGAACTGGTTTCCAGACTCTGGACGATCTTGCGTTGCAAACGGCTGACATGCGCATGGGCCAAACGGCGTTCCTGTGCGCGAAAACGGCGTTTCTCGCGCAGTAGCTGGCGGGCGCTTTCGCGGTCACCACTGAGAAACACCGACAGCCCCAAACGCAGATTAGCGATCAATTGCTGCTGCAACCCAGCCAGATCCTCCAGACCTTCTTCGGAAAAGGAGCGGCGCTGCGAAGTCTTCTGCTGCTGAATCTTGCGCAGCATGCGTTCGATCAGGTCGGCAGCCAATTTGAGGTTGATCGCCAGCTCGATGATCTCGGCCCAGCGCCGACTGTCCTGCTCGCCGAGGTCTTCGCGGGGCATCTGCGCCAGGTACAGCTTGATTGCGCTGTACAGCGCTTCGACGTCATCGGTCAGCCGACGCATTTCCTGGGTGACAGCGGTCTGCTTGCCGCGCAGCACATCGAGGGTGGCGTCGAGCATGTTGTCGAGCAGATCGCCCATGCGCAGGGTTTCCCGCGCGGCATTGGCCAAGGCCAGACTTGGCGTGACCAGCGCGGTAGCGTCGAGGTGGCGCGGTTTGGCAGTACCGTTGACCTCCGGCCGCTCCGGGAGCAACCACGCGCAGAGCCGCGCCATCGGCCCCACCGACGGCAGCAGAATCAGGCAGCGCACGGTGTTGTAGAGCAGGTGAAAACCGATGACCATTTCCTGCGGGCTGAAATCGAGGCTGTCGATCCAGTGCACCAGCGGATCGAGCACCGGGATGATCAGCAGCAGGCCGATCAGTTTGTACAACAGGCTGCCCAACGCCACTTGCCGGCCAGCGGCGTTCTGCATGCTGGTGCTCATGAAGGCAAGAATGCCGCTGCCGATGTTGGCGCCAATCACCAGACCAATCGCCACCGGCAGACTGATCACACTGGCGCCGGCGAGCGTCGCCGTGAGCAGTACGGCGGCGAGGCTGGAGTAGGAAATCATCGCGAACAGCGCGCCGACCAAGGCGTCGAGGAGGATGTCGCCAGTCAACGAGGCGAAAATCACCTTCACACCTTGGGCATGGGTGATCGGCGCGGCGGCCTCGACGATCAGTTGCAGCGCGAGAATGATCAGCCCGAGGCCAATGGACACCCGGCCCATCTGCCCGAGGCGCGTCTGTTTGCGCGACAGAAAGAAAATCACCCCGAGGAAAATCAGCAGCGGCGACAGCCACGACAGGTCGAACGTCAGCACCCGCGCCATCAGCGCGGTACCGACGTCGGCGCCGAGCATGGTCGCCAGCGCCGGGGTCAGCGCCATCAGGCCCTGGCCGACGAAGGAGGTGACGAGCATCGCGGTGGCGTTGCTGCTTTGCACCATCGCGGTGACGACGATGCCAGCGACGAAGGCCAGCCAGCGCTTGGACATGTTCTGGCCAATCACATGGCGCAGGTTGGTGCCGTACACCCGCAGGATGCCGGTTCGAACGATGTGCGTACCCCAGATCAGCAGGGCGACGGCGGAAAGCAGATTGAGCAGGGTGAGCATGCAGACCCCCTGTAATAGCAGTGCCTCAGAGAGGCAAGTTGACGGTACCGCGCGGTTTCTACGTTTTTGATACTTAAGCTGTAGTTGGCTAACGGTCTGGGCGCCAGCATTGCACAGCTAAAGTGTGGATTGAAACAAAAGTGTCATGAAAAGCGCTTCATGCACCCACCTGAATCCACCACAAACAAATGTAGGAGTGAGCCTGCTCGCGATAGGGCCATCAGCCTCAACATTGATGTTGACTGACAGACCGCTATCGCGAGCAGGCTCACTCCTACAAGGGGTGTTGCCTGAAGACTACCGGGTTACTGGCCCGGGATGTCCTTGCGCAGTTTCACCGGGTCTTGCTGCTGCTTTTTCTTGGCCATCGCGCCACGCAGCTTGATGTTGATCGCCTCAACCGCCAGCGAGAACGCCATGGCGAAGTAGACGTAGCCCTTCGGCACATGCACGTCGAACGACTCGGCGATCAGCACGGTACCGACCACCAGCAGGAACGACAGCGCCAGCATCTTCAGCGACGGGTGCTTGTCGATGAACTCGCTGATCTTGCCCGAGGCCAGCATCATCACCAGCACTGCTACGACAATCGCCGCGACCATTACCGGCACATGGGAAACCATGCCCACGGCAGTGATCACCGAATCCAGCGAGAAGACGATGTCGATAATCGCGATCTGGATGATGGTGTAGAGGAAGTTGCCGCCCTTGCCGCCGGGGGTGTCATCACTCTCATCTTCGCCTTCCAGCGCGTGGTACATCTCTTGCGAGCTCTTCCACAGCAGGAACAGACCACCGAAGAACAGGATCAGGTCGCGACCCGAAATGCCTTGGCCGAACACTTCGAACAGGTCAGCGGTGAGGCGCATGACCCAGGTGATCGACAGCAGCAACAGGATGCGGGTGATCATGGCCAGGCCAAGACCGAAGATCCGGGTGCGCTGCTGCATGTGTTTGGGCATGCGGCTGACCAGGATCGAAATCATGATGATGTTATCGATGCCGAGGACGATTTCCAG
>Ga0207696_1001708_pt1 | contig 11391 bp, 6 predicted proteins | sample KBSS54metaG_FD_184403 | JGI IMG/M metagenome (GOLD analysis project Ga0207696, IMG submission 184403) | Switchgrass rhizosphere microbial communities from Kellogg Biological Station, Michigan, USA - KBS S5-4 metaG (SPAdes) (version 2) | ecosystem: Host-associated > Plants > Roots > Rhizosphere >...
CTCCCGTAACGGCAGCCGCACCCCCGCGCCCGGCAACGCCGCGCGCCAGCGCGCCCGGCCTTGGCCCACTGCGCGGCACCACGCTGCTCAACCGCGAAAGCGCCCTCGCCCGCGTTGCCAGCGGCGAAGTGCGCCAGGTCACCCAGCTCCTGCTCGATCCGGCCCGCGTGCGCGTATGGGCCGGCAATGCCCGTTCCTATGCGCACCTCACCGAGGAATCCTGCCGCGAGCTGATCGATTCGATCATTGCCGAAGGCGGCCAGAAAGTGCCGGCCGTCGTCCGGCGGATCGAGAACGATCCCGCCTTCGATTACGAAGTGATCGCCGGCACGCGGCGCCACTGGTCGATCGCCTGGCTGCGCGCCAATTCCTATCCGCAGTTCCAGTTTCTCGCGCAAGTCGCCCAGCTCGATGATGAAGCCGCGTTCCGCCTTGCCGACCTGGAAAACCGCGCGCGCAAGGACGTTTCGGATCTGGAGCGCGCGCGCAACTATGCGCTGGCACTCAAGGATCATTACGGCAACCACCTCACCCGCATGGCAGAAAGATTAAAACTTTCAAAGGGTTGGTTGTCAAAGATGCTACGCGTCGCGAGCTTGCCGGACAGCGTGGTTGCAGCATTTGCCTCTCCAGCAGATGTCCAGCTCAAGCCGGGTTATTCCCTGGCCCAAGCGCTCGACGACAAGCAGGCGCAAGCCATGATCCTCAAGGAAGCAAGACAGATCGCGCGCGAGCAGGATGCTGCGCGCAGCGGCGGGCGGCCCCTGCTGCCCTCGGCTGAAGTGCTCCAGCGGCTGCTCGCGGCACCGCGTACCGGCCAGTCGCCGCGCGGGCCCTTGTTCGTGTGGGATGCGCCGGCCACGGGCCGCTGCGCCGTTTCGGTGCTATCGGCCGGCCGGCAGGGCATTACGCTCAAGCTTCACAATGGAACCGGCGCCACCGAGCAGGACATGATCGAGGGCGTTCGCGCCGCGCTGGAGGCCCTGGAAGCCCAAGGCAAGGGCATGCAGCGGTGACACGCACGTTTCCCCGTTTCCCCGGGGAAACATCCCTGCCGGATTTAGGCCGTGAACCCATGTTGGCGCCTCGGTGGCACCGTTTATGGGTTCACGACCTGGCAAGGCGCTACCCAGGCGCATGGCCCCCTGCCCTGCGCCCGCCCCCCGACCTGATCACGGCGCCTCGCCCGCGTTTGGCCCGGTCCGGCTCTTGCCGGTGCCGGGCGCTTGCGCATCGTCTCTTCCCATCAACCGAAACAGTACCGGAATGACCCGCAGCAAATCCTCTGCCAGCTCCGAACGGTTCGACGTCTTCCTGCCCTACGTGGCCGACATGCCGCTGCGCGATCAGCGGGAGATGATGGAGCGCCCCTTCTTTTCCCTGGCCAAGACCAAGCGAACCAAGCCGATCGACTACACCAGTCCCGACGGCAAGCTGTGGGTCCATGTCTCGGGCAATCCCGACTATGGCATGGCCACGATCTGGGATGCAGACATCCTGATCTACTGCGCCAGCGTGCTGGCCGACATGGTGCGGCGCGGGGTCAACGATGTGCCGCGCAAGCTCAACATCATGCCTTACGACCTGCTGCGCGCGATCGGCCGCCCGACCACTGGCCGTGCTTACGAACTGCTGGGCCAGGCGCTCGATCGGCTGGTGGCAACCACGATCAAGACCAACATTCGCGCCGAAAATCGCCGCGAAGCAACTTTCTCCTGGCTCGATGGCTGGACGCAGCTGGTGGACGAGCGCACCGAGCGCTCGCGCGGCATGACGCTGGAGCTGTCGAACTGGTTCTGGGAAGGCGTGATGATGCAGGGCGGGGTCCTGGCCATCGATCGCGCCTACTTCAACATCACCGGCGGGCGCGAACGCTGGCTCTACAAAGTGGCGCGCAAGCATGCCGGTGGCGCGGGCGAGGATGGCTTTGCCATTGCCATGCCCACGCTATTCGAGAAATCCGGGGCAGAAGGCGAATACCGCCGCTTCAAGTTCGAGATTCTCAAGCTTGCCGAAAAGGATGCCCTGCCCGGCTATGCCCTGCGCGTCGAGCAAGGCAAGAATGGCGAGCCGCTGCTGCGCATGGTGCGCGTCGACGGCAAGGACGGGGCAGAAACCGTTTCCCCGGGGAAACGCCCCTCCCCCATGGCTGCCTTGCTTCCCACCCCGGAGCTCAGCAAGCAGGAAAGCGCCGGTGGCGAGCGTCGCCAACCGACAGCCCTCACCCCTTCCCGCAGCCAGTCGGCCACGGCGCCGGTGTCAACGGTGGATGCGCGCCACTTGATCCGGTCCACCATTGCCGGGCTGAGCCACGCCGCAACGCGCGGCTTCATCACCGACGAGACCCTGGCGCACTTGCGGGAAACCTGCCCAGGCTGGGATTTCCATGCCCTTCACGCCGAATTCGAACGCTGGGTCTCGGCCGACCCGGCGCGCACCCCGGCGGACTGGCAACGCGCGTTCATCGGCTGGACCAAGCGCCACCACGAAAAGCACCGCCATACCCTGCGCTGATCGATCGCGTCGACGGCGTGCAGATTGGATCGCTCCCGTTCCCCAACCATCCGTGCCGGCCATGATGGCAGTGCTGCTGTTCAGGCTCGCGATGATGAAGGACCACCATGTTTCGGCGCGCCAACCAGAAGCGATCCGGGGTTCTGCGCGCGCCAGGCCGCCCGGCAATCGCCGCCGCCATGGCATGTGCGGGGCAGGGGCCTTCCGATATGCCGCCCCAACCGTTCGCGAAGTGTCGTGCTCCATCCGTGCCCCGGTCAATACGGGCTTGGCGCAATCAGCGATTGAACATCGAATACGGCGCATCGTCGAAAAGAAATTCAAATCCGCAGGTGATTCGAGCCTATACGAGCGAACATCGACCTATCGGGAACACCAAGGGCGCCATATTCGATCTATCGGGAACAGGGCATCGATCCATCAGGTACGTTTTGTCGATCCATCGGGAACGCCGGCACGACCTATCAGGAACGGCGCCCAGCCTGCGAATCGCGATGGCTGCGCGAGTCGGGACTGTCGAGCGCAGCCTTAACTTATTTAAACTCCATAAACCCGTCTAACCGGTGGGAAGCTGATTTTGTTTTTGGGAAAAGGGGGAGGGGACAACACTGCGCCGTTGCTGGTGACAGAAGCTGCACCAAAATCCCCCATCCATGCCGACATATCTTACCCGAATACCGGGTTGCATGGAAAACGTCGTGATAAGTGATTGATATTATGGCACACATTGCACAAGAATCGGTTTGGGCGGCAAATCGTGACCGATCTGCCGCCCGCAACCGTCTGGAGTTGATCGCGCGTCAGCGGATCACAGGAAGAAACGCAGCGAGGCCGTTACCGTGCGCGGATTGAGCACGCTGGCCGTTCCCACGCCGGTGAGGGGCAGGGTGCCATTGCCGACATTGACGATGGCCAGCTTGTCGAACAGGTTGGACACATTGAGGCTGATCACGAACCGATCGACCGGGCGAACCTGCAGGTACGCGCCCACCGTGGCATAGCCGGGCATGCGCAGCTGGTTGCTGTCCTGCGCAAAGCTTCCGGTGGTGCCGATGATGTTGAGGCCGGTGGTGAACAGGTCGCTGTCGTATTGCGGGCCCAGCTGGTAGATCAGCGTGGCGGCATGGCGCGGCCGGTTCCCGACCAGTTCGGGCTGGCCTTCGACACCGGTGATCTGCGCCTTGGTCAGCGTGCCGCTGGCCGTGAGCGAGAAATTGCCCTTGCGAATCTGCCCTTCGAATTCGGCACCATAGGCACGATAGCTGCGCGATACCGTGCTGGAATTGGCGCTACCGTCGGGATTGGTGATCACCTGGGTGCTGGTTTCGCGGCTGGTGGCATAGAAGCTGGTGAGGTTGAGCGACAGGCCCCCGGTGCGGAACTTGGCACCCACTTCGGCTTGCCGCACTGGCGCGCGGGCATAGTCATCCTTGATCAGGCTGCCATCGGGCTTGAGCATTCCGGCAAACAGGATGCTGTCAGCCGCGGCCCGGCCACCCAGGCTGTAGCGGGCAAAAACCGCAGCTTGCGGCGCGATGCGCCAGTTCACGCCGGTGGAATAGGAAAGATAGTGATAGTTGTAGTTGACCGGATGGGATGCGTTGCGGGGTATGTAGGCCCAGGTCGTTTCCGAGAAAGAGGATGGCACGCCATTGCCGTCGAGATCGAAGAACTTGACGTTCTCGGGCCCATCGTTGGCCACCGAGCCGCGCACGCGACCGGTGTCATACCGAACCGATGCACCAATCGCGATATGGCCGTGCTGGAAGTTGAACGAACCATAGGGCGCGGTCACGTCGTAATCGACATCCATCGAGTGCTGGTTGCCGACCGAACCCAGCCCGGAGTGGAACAGCGCACCGTCCTGCGTGATCTTGAAGCCGTTGGCCGCCGTGATATCGACCAGTGCAGACTGGCCATTGCCAGCCAGATCCTGGACATCCGAGGCGACCAGGCTGTCGAGGTGCAGGGCCTGGCGCGAACGATAGACGCCGCCGGTAAGCGTGAGCGAACCACCACTGACCGGTAATACCCGGCTGGCGCGCAGATCGTTGACAACAAATCCCAGGTCGCGGCCGTTGTGCTGGTAGGGCAGGCCGAGCAGGAGTATGCCGTTGCCATTGAGAGTTGACGGCGAGGTGATGGCCTGTCCGGCCTTTGGCCCGCTGGCATAGGACAACGCGGCGCCCGGCCCGCCGAACGTGGTGGCAATCACGTCTGCCGGGGCGGCAAACCCCGGATAGCTGCCGTTGGTATTCAGCGTGGAAGAGGAATAGCGGAACCGTTCGGAAACGGTCCATCCGGCCACTTCGAACTGCGTTTCCACGCCCAGGGCAACGCTTTTCACATGGCTGCCCGTGCGCAAGTTGATCGTGGCGATCTGGTCTTCGCGGCCCATGGTGTACATCGACGGGATGTTGGGCGACGTGGCCAAATCGCGCGTGGCGGAAAATCCGGCCAGGCTTTCATATTTCGGATCGGCATCGCTGCCGGTGATGCGCAGCACCGCCGGCGGGGAAATCCCCGTGCTGTCATCGAGGACCTTGGCCGAAAAGCGGATGAAACCATTTTCAAGCTGGCGCGTGATGTTGAACTTGACCTGGCCACCGTGGAAAACGGAAAAGCCCGCATTGCGTGGGCCTTCGCCGGTGCGATAGAAGCCGCCAATGTGAAAGCGCAGGTTGTCGCTGAGCCGGCCACCGTAATCGAAATCACCGCGCGCCAGGCCATAGTCCAGCCCCGCCGAAGTCATGACCGAACCGCCCGACGCCTCGCCGGTCTTGGAAACCAGGTTGATCACGCCGCCCGGCGAATTGGACGCGAATGTGGATGCCGAGCCGCCACGGATGGATTCGACTTGCGCGATATTGAGATCGGCGCGCACGAAATTCGTGGCCGCGCCGCCCTGGATGTCGCCAAACTCCATCACCGGCAGGCCATCTTCCTGCACCACGACATATTTCGAGCCATCGCCCACCAGCGGCAACCCGCGAATGGTGAGGGCGGTTTCGCTGTCGCCCGATCCGGCTTCAACGCGCATGCCCGGAATGTTGCGGAACAGTTCGGCGAGGCTGAGCGGGGCAATGCGCGTGATCTGCACTTCCCGGATCGAGCTGGTGGAGGTTGCGCTGTCGAGGCGGTCGCGTCCGCGCGCCACGCCGGTGGTGACCATGTCCGATTCCGCCGGGGCGCGATCGGCCTCCCATGCAGTCGGCTGGGCCTTTTCCGGCTTGTCTGGCGCGTTGGCCGCCATGGCTTGGGCCGATGGAAGCAGGATGGCCATGGCGATGGCCGAAACAGATGCAAGCGAAGTCATGTAATCCCCCTCGATAAGCACGATTCTGGGTCGAGCAGCCCGAGGGACTAGCGGCTGGGGAGCTTAAGGCATGTTAGGGTGGGGGGAGGTGAGAATACGCAGGATAAGGCCTGTGTCGTCGGTATATTCTACACGGCACAAGGCCGCTTTGTTGTTGAATTGACGCCTTCTTGTTGAACGACCACCTTGTTGACAAAAGAATTGTCCCGAAGCGCCAAGTTCGGGCATCGTGCACCGGTTCTGCCACGAGAGTATCCCGTACCATGAAGAAACCGGCAACGCCGCGCCCGTCGGCAACGATGCTGATCTTGCGCGATGATCCATTCGAAGTGCTGATGGTGGTGCGCCATGCCGATCAGGATTTCTCGTCGGCCATGGTGTTTCCCGGCGGGCTCGTCGATCTTGCCGACAGTGATCCTGCCTGGTTGCCCCATATTACGGGCGCGGACGGACTATCGGATCTGGAGCGGGCCCTGCGCATCGCTGCCATGCGCGAGACGTTCGAGGAAACGGGCCTGTTTCTGGGCCGGGGAAGGGACGGGCAATGGCTGGACACGGTGGAAGCGGCCGGCTCGTTTCTCGACACCGTGGCGCGCGCGGGGGCCGTGCTGGACCTGGGCCAGCTGGTGCATTTTGGCCATTGGATCACGCCCGAACTCGCGTTGCGGCGCTATGACACGCATTTCTTCCTGGCGGCGGCCCCTGGCGGCCAGATCGCGTGCTGTGATGGCCGGGAGGCGGTGGAAGCGGTGTGGTTGGAACCGGCTGTGGTGTTGCAGCAGGCGCAAACCGGGCAGCGCGACCTGCCGTTTCCGACACGGCTCAACGTGAGGCGCCTGGCAGGCAGCCAGACATTGGCCGATGCCATGGCCAAGGCCGCAGAGCGGACCGTATTCACGGTGCTGCCCCACATGGAGCGGCGGCCGGGCGGCGTGCGGGTAACCATTCCCGAAGAAGCCGGATACGACGAAACCGAGGAATTTCGTCCGCTTTAGGCAGGAATTTTCCCCAATCCTGAGCTGAATGCTTCAGTTGGCGGAGGCCGATAGGCAATTTCACCTAGTCACCACTGCCGGCCTGTCAGGGCCTGACGTTCCATATTCGGATGATGAATTGGAAACATCGGGCTTGGGGTCGATCTTGCAACACAATGTGATTTCGGTGGCAGAGTGGCTTGGGACAGGCGACCAGACCACGACAGGCCGAGGAACGCCGGACCGGAGCGATGCCGCGTGCACCGGTGCGCGCCGCGACGGCCTGTGCGCGCAGGCGGCGCGGATTGCGGTGCTGGGATCCCCTTTCGTGTCCCATTTGGTGGAAGCGGCCTGGCGCGCGCTTGATCGGGCACCGGCACTGGCGCTGATGCTCGACAGTTGGCCGGGCGATTTCGGGGCAGACGCGGTGGCCTTGCGACTGGCTTCGGCGCTTCATGCCCTGGCGCTGCGCGGAACGCCGCCGCGCCTTGCCGCGCTGTTTGCCGCGCGCGAGGGCGATTTCGACAGCGTTGTGGGCGAAGCGCTGGCCCAGCAGGAAAAATTCATCATCGCCTGGATGGCCCGACCGACGCAGACCAACGAGGTGGCGCGCTCGGCCGCGCTGATGGCGGCCCTGCTGACGCTGGACGCAGAGCGTGCCATGCCGGTGGACCTGCTGGAACTGGGCGCGAGTGCCGGGCTCAACCTCAACGTCGCGCACTATCGCTTCATCCTGGGCGACACGGCCTGTGGCCCGGCGGATTCTCCGCTGCAACTGGCGCCCGATTGGCAGGGCGGCTCCCCGCCGCAGGGCCGCATCGCAGTGGCCAGCGCGCGCGGGGTGGACCTGGCGCCGATCAATTGCTGCGATCCGGCAGCGGCGCTGCGGATGCAGGCCTATGTCTGGCCCGACAAGCCGGGGCGGCTGGTGCACCTTTCTGCTGCGCAGCAAATCGCGCGCGTGCATCCTCCGCAGGTGGATCGCGGCAATGCGGCAACCTGGCTGCGCCAGCGCCTGGCCTTGCCGCAGGCGCGCGGCACCCGGCGGGTGATCTTTCACTCGATGGTCATGCAATATCTTTCCGCCGGAGAGCGCGGTGCGATCGCCCAGTCCATCATCCGTGCCGGGGCGCTGGCCACGCCCGATAACCCGTTGGCCTGGATCGCCCTGGAATGGACGCCAGACCGCCGCGCCGTGATGCTTCATGCCACGCACTGGGGCGGGGGCAGGGCAGGGCAGGGGGGCAGCAGCGATGGCTGCGGCAGCACCCGTGCGCTGGCGCGGTGCGATCCCTATGGAGAATGGCTGGCCTGGTTGGTCCCATGACTATTGGACTGATGACTATTGGCCCGATCATCCGCAAATCTGCTTAGCAAGCGAACACGGATAATTTTGCCACGGCCCTTATGCCGAAATGCACACCTTGGCCGATGCGGGGCACGACGGACCCGGTTCGGAACCGCCCCAACGGCCAACGGAATAAACGTTTTACACCATCGACTTCATTCAACGGCGAGGCCGGAAGAGCGCATATGGAACGCAACCTGCCCATTCCCCGCAAGCTGGCCCTGGCCCTGATGGCCGTGGCTTTGACCGCCGCGCTGATGAGCCTGATCTTCGGCATCAACATTGCCCAGATCAGCGCATCGGCCGAACGCAGCGATTACAACCGCGGTGTCCATGCGGCATCGCTGACGCTGGAAACCGCGTTGCTGCGGCAGAACAGCCAGCTGCGCGGCTATCTGGTGACGGCCGATCCCACGTATCTCAAGTCCTATTACGAAGGCCGGGACGATTACGACAAGACCAGCCAGGACCTGGAAAACACGCTGACCGACCCGGCACAGCGCGAGCTGGTCGTGCAATCGCGCGCAGCAACGCTGGCCTGGCGGCGCAACTGGGGCGACAAGTTCGTGGAAGTGGTCAAGTCGGGCCACCAGATGGAAGCCCAGGCCGCCGTGCGCGCCGCGGGCAAGGCCGTGCTGGTCAGCGATGCCGTGCTGCCGCTGCGCAAGCTGCGCGATCTGCAGAGCGAGGCGATCGAGACCAACATGGCCAGCCAGTCGCGCGCGATCACGCTGGCGTGGACCACGCTGGCGCTGGGCGGCATCCTGTTGATCGGCCTGCCGTTCTTCCTCTCGCGCATGTTGAGCCGCGCGATTGCTGCACCGATCGGCGAATTGACGCAGACGATGAAGCAGCTGGCGCAAGGCAACAACGAGATCGCCATTCCCGATGCCGACCGGCGCGACGAACTGGGCGAAATGGCCCGCGCGGTGGAAGTGTTCCGCGACGCTGCCCGCATGCGCGTGGCCGCCGTGAAGGACCGCGAACGCGCGATGGAATGCCTGGCGCAGGGGCTGCATGCCCTGGCCGATGCCGACCTTACGGTCCGCCTCGAAGGCCTGCCGGCCGATTTCCAGGAACTGGCCGACCATTTCAACCAGGCGCTCAGCCGCCTCGGCTCTGCCATGCGCACGGTGAAAGGCAGCATTGCCAGCATCAATTGCACCACCGGCGAAATCAAGCAGGCGACGATCGACTTGTCCAACCGCTCTGAACGCCAGGCCGCCAACGTCCAGGCATCGGCCAGCGCGATGGACGACATCACCCGCAAGGTGATGGAATATGCCGACCTCACCAGCAACGCCAACCAGGCCATGACCGAAGCGCGCAGCGAAGCGGCACGGGGCGGGGACGTGGTGGGCCGCGCCATCGCCGCGATGAGCGACGTGGACCAGGCGAGCCGCGAAATTGCCGAGATCATCACCCTGATCGACGGTATCGCGTTCCAGACCAACCTGCTGGCGCTCAATGCCGGTGTGGAAGCGGCGCGTGCGGGCGAGGCGGGCAAGGGCTTTGCCGTGGTGGCGAGCGAAGTGCGTGCCCTGGCGCAGCGCAGCGCCGAAGCCGCGCAGGAAATCAAGGCCCGCGTGGGCGCGGTGACCGAGCACGTCCGCTCCGGTTCGGAACTGGTGCATGACACTGGCGAATCGCTGCAGCGGATCATCGCCAAGGTCAGCGGCGTGGGTGGGGTCATTTCCGCCATTTCGGAAACCGCCACCCAGCAATCGACCGGCCTGAGCCAGATCAACCAGGCCATCGCCTCGATGGACGGGATGACCCAGCAGAACGCCGCGATGGTGGAAGAAACGACTGCCGCAACCGAATCCCTCGCGCGCGAAGTCAACATGCTGGCGCAGTCTTTCGCCAGCTTCCGCATCGAGGGCGACATGGCTGCCGCGCGCAGCGAGATGCAGCGGCGCGCGGCTTAGGCGCTGTGGAATGTGTTTACACGACCTAATGCTCAACGCCCGAAGAACATCGGACCGTCGAGCGTGAACTTGAAGCCGAAGACGAGCGCGTTGTCAGTGTTGGTCTTGTTGAACGGGGCGCCGGTGTTGTCAGGGTGCAGGATGTACTGCACGTTGGGCGACACGCGCAGGCCCGGCACCACATCGGCGCCATAGGCCAGCTCCATCATCACCTGGTGGCGGTGAACGGTATCCTCGCCCCCTGCGGCAAGCCGGGCGGCGCGCATGCGCTCCATCGCCAGGTCGGAAAAGCGCTGGTCGTTGATCATGAAGCCCAGCGTATCGGTGTCGCGGCCCTTGAACGTGCCGGTCTGCACCACGCCGAAATCGAGGAAGCGGCTTTCCTCCACCCGGCCCGACAGGTTGGTCATCGCCGCGCCGAAGATCGCGAGGCCGCGCTTGGTGGCGGCATCCGGGCGAGTCAGCTGCTGGTCAAACCGCACATAGATGCCGCTGCGCCCGTGCAAGGTGCGCGCCGGGCGGCCGGTGAGAATGGCAATGCCGCCGGCGTCGTCGCGCAGCGGATCGGCATAGTCGCCACGGTCGAACCAGCCACCCAGGATATAGTGGCCGGGCAGGCGGGTTTCGTTCTTGTCATCGGCATAGCCCAGTTCCCACGGCACGATCACGCCGGTGCGGTTGCGCGAGGAAAAGCTGAAGCCATCGTCGTTCCAGCGCTTGCGATCGGGATTGACTTCATAGACCCCGGCATGGGCAAACCAGCGCGGCGCGACCAGCACTTTCGCATGGGCCATCCAGCTCGACGCCGGGAAATAGGTGAAGTTGCTGTTCTTGAAAACGAACGTGGGATTGCCGCAGGTGGAATTGCTTTGAAACAGGCAATAGAGCGGCGAATTGAGGAAGTGGATATTGGCCTGGCTGCGGCCCGCCTCGATCGTGAGCCGGTCGTTCAGCAGCTTCTGCTCCCAGGTCAGGATCGCAAGGTGGGTGTTCTGCGTGCCCCACACTTCCTGGACCGAAGTATTGTTGCCCAGGGCGATATTGGTCAGGCTCTTGCCGTGGCGGTTGGTCACGGCAAAATGGATCGTCGCGCCCGGAATGCCGACCAGGCGATCCATGTCGAGATCGGCGCCGAGATAGACCTGGCCAGTATAGGCGCTCTTGCGCGCCAGGCCGCCCGTGGCATTGGCCGCCGCTTCGCCGGTATAGCTCCATTGCAGCGTGATGCCCTGATCGGCCAGCGGCTGGAACGGCTGGCGCGGCGCAGCCGTGGTGGCGGCGGGCAGAGTGGGAGGCGGTGGCGCATCTTCG
>Ga0207696_1001719_pt1 | contig 11364 bp, 8 predicted proteins | sample KBSS54metaG_FD_184403 | JGI IMG/M metagenome (GOLD analysis project Ga0207696, IMG submission 184403) | Switchgrass rhizosphere microbial communities from Kellogg Biological Station, Michigan, USA - KBS S5-4 metaG (SPAdes) (version 2) | ecosystem: Host-associated > Plants > Roots > Rhizosphere >...
AAGATGGGGCAACTAAAAATTTTAGAGTTACGAGAGTTAGCTAAACATGAGCTCGGAGATCGTTTTGATATCAAAGCATTCCATGACATGATTTTAAATGCAGGAACATTGCCTTTAAATATATTGGATGTCCGTATTAAAAATTGGATTAAGGAACAAAAAGCGGCAGCTTAAAATAAAATTCGAAATTTAGGTCAGGTCCTCGTTGGGCCTGATGTAAAAACCGATAGAAAAAAGAATATAATCATGAAAAATATAGTTTCTTTTAGAATTTTAAATTGGAAAAAATAATGAACCAGAAGAATAACCCGATTGGAATGATTGATTCTGGTTTAGGCGGGCTGTCTCTCTTTAAGTACATTCGGCAGGCACTTCCGAATGAAGATATTATTTACTTTGCAGACTCGAAATATGTCCCGTATGGAGACAAAGAAAGCGACTGGATTGTTTCAAGAACCACGCATTTAATTTCAAACCTAGTTGCACAGGGTAAATGTAAGGCGATTGTGGTTGCTTGTAACACCATGACGGCTGTAGCGATTGAAACGATTAGAGCACAAATTAGTGTTCCACTGATTGCAATAGAACCAGCGGTAAAACCTGCGGTGGCAATGACCATGAGCAAGCATATTGCTGTCTTGGCAACTGCAACGACGGTTAAGGGAAAAAATCTCAAGAATTTAATCGAAACTTACGCACAAAATATCAAAGTATCTTTAGTACCTTGTATTGGCTTAGCCGAAAAAATCGAAACTGGCATGGCACATACGACGGAAGTTAAGGATTATTTAGAAAATATTTTGGCGCCGTTGGTCGAGCAAAAAGTAGATACGATTATTTTAGGGTGTACACACTATCCATTTGTATCACACACTATTCAGGAAATTGTAGGTTGTGATATCCAAATTATTGAGCCTTCCGAAGCTGTAACAGCGCAATTAATTCGGCAGCTCAATCAATATAAGTTAAGTTCTGAAAGTCCAAATGAGGGGAATCATATTATTTGGACCAGTTCAGACCCGTTGGAAGTTGCGGACGTTACTTTTTCATTGTTAGGTAAACATTTACCCGTAGAAACTACTGGTTTTTAAAGCCAAGAAAAACGCCTAGCCCCATAAAAATGAGTCCCCCCATAACTGACATAGATTGTTGGGGCTTCTTTGATTTAGTTAATTTTTGGCTAATGTAATTGGCTAAAAACACACAAACAACATCAGCAGAAACAAAGATTAGATTCACGATAAGCCCCAGAATGATGAATTGAGACCAAACTGGAAAATCTAATGAGGTATTAATAAATTGAGGTAAAAATGCGATATAAAAAATAGCGGTTTTAGGGTTTAAAACTTCGACCAGAATGCTCTGCTTTAAAGATAATTGACCATTTTCAACATTTTGATAAACAGTCGGGGACGAGGTAGATCTAATTAATTTAATGCCTAACCAAACTAAATATAAAGCACCTAAAATCTTAATAATATCATAGAGTTTTGGAATAATTTTAAAGATGGTCGTTAAGCCTAAAGAGGCTGCAATGATATGAAAACAACCTCCTAAGAAAATTCCAAATGCTGCCATCAAACCAGATTTTCTGCCGCGAGAAAGCGTCTGTGCAGCCGTATAAAGCATTGCCGGACCCGGAATATAAGCAAAAATAATTGTAGTAATTAAAAATGTAATGAAAAGCTCTAAAGAAATCATGTTTTACCTATCTTATTGTTACTATTTTTGAGTGAATTTTAAACAATTTAAAGTATATGAAATTTATAAGTATTTCAATTTTATAATCAGATTTATGGCTATAAAAACTCAAAATAACTTGATCTAACTTTTAGAATCACTGTCAAAAAATCTCAATCACAAAACTCTAAGCTCAGAGCACCTAGATTAAGATATTTTTTATACTTAACTTTTCTCATCTTAGACGTATTTATATTAATTATTAATTTAGAATTAACGATCAATCTATTTTATTAACTAAATATATATAACTCAGTTTTATATTATAAATTTAATTAAAAGCCATAAGTATAATAAAGAGGATAATATTATTTAAATATTAATAAAATTATTATATTTAAAATTTTTTATTAAAATAAATTGACGTAATTAAAATCACCGATTATTATCTCGTTGCTGGCCTACATTGCCAGTCGGTTTTAGCAGACCGTACCCTAGCGTGTCGGGTTATACTTTCTCAGTATTTCCCGTGTTGAACCTTTGTGCCCCCTTTTTCTCTATGGTAGGGCGGAAGGGGGACGCGTTCGCGCGTGCTGGTCGCTAGGTCAGTCTGCTAACCCTCTTTCGTTCTACCACCATAAATTAATTCGCGGTGATCTGGTGGTAGGACTCCATTTTTAAGGAGTTGGCCATGCCACAATTCAAACTCATTTTCTCTCTTATTTAATTATTTTATTTATTTAAAATTTGGGTTTTTGCGACCTGATTTTTTAAATTTATAAATTATTTTTATTTTAAAATTTTAATTATTTTATTTTCCTATGTTTGTGGGAGGGTTAATTATTATTTAAGAAATATTTTAATATTTAGGCGAATAATATTTTTATTTTATTTAAAGATATAAATAATCATGAGAATAATATGAAACTTCATAAATTTATATTAGTTTTAAACCTTATGGTCGGTGCTTACAGTATTACAAATGATGAAGCTAATGCTCAGCAGGAATTTAAAAGAATTTGCTTGTCAGGTGAACACAGGCAAGCCAGTTGCAATTGTATTTGCCAACAGCTTGCACAGGTGTATTCATCTCAAACCGTACAACGTTTAAAACACAACAGTTTGCAAAGTCCTGATCTCCCACAGGACTTTGCCCCTAATTTGTTTAGAAGCATTCGACGCTGCGACAAAAATGAAATGGGCTAAGTTCGCTTAGCTCCTTTATCTCTGTGTCGCAATGATCTCTCAAACTTTAAATCAGCGCAAAAGTAAAAGTCCGTTGTGACACAGGGTCCTAGGGAGGCTCTCTATATCAAACTAGTTTTTCTTTCACGGGAAAGGGGCTGTGTAGCCGTATGAATGCAATAAAAAGCCCGATATGCACTTACACATATCGGGCTTTCTAATCAGCAGAAGTGATCTACACCATTCATGGCATGGTGTAGTTAGACAATAAATTTTCATACTGAGAGTGTTTTATGTCATTGATATTTATAGTTCACAAATAATGCTAGAAAAAATAAATTTTCATACTGGACTGAAACTTTAAACTCAAGTTAATCTACATTCAAATTATATCAGTGATGTTAGAAAATCACTGTAAGCTTTTATTTTTCAATATTTTGAAGTAACTGAATTTTTGTTCTTAATATTTCAGTTTTTAGTTCTGTAAAGCCTATAAGAGTTTGTTTAGAAGCTTTGATTTGATTTTCGTAAATATTTTGCTTTTCTTTTAATTGATTAGTCTTGAAATGAAGTTTTTTGAATCACTTTTTACAGTAAAATTTTTAGCTAATAAGGAGAGCTAATCTATGTCGGCTAAAAATATATCTAACGAAATTGTTGAGAAAAATGATTCATTGACTACCTTCATAAATAATTATGTCTCAGAAAATGGTGAAGAGAATTTTTCTGAAACTATAAATAATAAGCTTCAAATTTCCAAAGATAGATATGATTTCATAGTTAAAATATTAACAAGAAATATCAAAGTAAATGAGTTTTTAATGAATGATATTTTAAGATGTATTGTGAAAAAAATATGTGAATCACAAGGTATAGATTTTCTTAGTACATTTAAACTTCCTGAAAATCATCTTTTATCTAAAACTCCCTTATACGAATATGATCCAGCTAAAAATGGTCAAAATATTTTAAAGCACGGTTTAGATTTTGGATCAGTTGTAAGCTTTGGGGGGGCTGACTATGGTAGATTAATTAGTTACACTAAATCAGGAGATGAAAAAAGAGTTGTAATATTTTCAAAATATTATGTTCTCAATAATAATAATATATTTTTAAGTGATGATAAAAAGACAGAAGATTTCTTATGTATTGCTACAATTGCAATTAATGTAGATCATGGCTTTAGATTTATTTCATCAAGAGCTCTTAAGGTGAAAAATGAAAAAACTTTGCAAAGAGAATTAAAAAATATAATTAAAGACTATAATCTAGAGGATTCAGTGATAGATAACCTTAGGAATGGAGCATATCAGATATTAAGCGAATATTATGAGCTAAAGTAAATAGTTTCCAATCTACTTTAGCTAAATTAAGGCAAAATTTATTTATCTTACATATAATTCATTAATACCTGGTCTCGATGCATGATTACTTGCCCTTAAAATTAATTGATTAAGTAATTGCTCCCGAATCCTGTATTTGACTTCAAAAATAGAAGTTTTTTGTGAATGTAATGTTAGTAAATATTTTAAATTAATAACTAGATAGAAAGGTTCCGTTTCTGTATCTGTAAAGAATAAAGGAGAATGCCATTCAAATTCATTCTTGCGTTTAACAAAATCTGTTCTTGAAATTTTGTAGCCTAAATAGTACGGGATTAAACCTTCTTTCTGTTGTGCATAATCACATACAGCACCTAATCTAATAAAGATAGGTTCATAACTGGATGATTTTTCGGGTTTTATACCAAAAACATCTGTTTTAATTTGTTCTATAGTTAGCCCAAACAAATCACATGTCATTTCATTACCCCAATAGATTGGTCTGAGTACAGCCCCCCAATCTAAAGGTGACATTTTTTCATGCCCAGTAACAGCAAGATGTAGCATTTTATTATATTTACCCACAGCTTTAGGATCTGTGATTTTGGAATCCGGAGTATTGACCTTGGTAATAGCATTTTCCCAGATTCCTTGATTAAAATTTTTATTATTCAATATTTTATCAGTTAGAATTGGTGCGGTTGAAATATTAAACGCTTGTTGGCGGTCTTTATTAACATGGCCATCACCCAGTGTAGAGCTAGTAATACAGCTTAATACTTTGTCTATTTCAGCTGGATAGTCGTTAAAAGTTCTCTTATCATTTGGCACTAAATTTAATAGTTCAATTAGAGTTTGATTTACAGCTTCTAAGACTCTTGACTCCCAATCAAAAAGAGCCGCTATTTGTGGAACAGAAGCAAAAAAACCTTTTATTACATCTTTTAAAGATTCAGTAGCGCCTGTTTTAAAATTACTGTTTTCATCAATATATTGAGTTTTCGAAAGAGGCTTAATAAGTAAAGGTTTACAATATTTTTTTTCGGGATCTAAACGTTGTTCTATATATTGAATTAAGTCATCACATTCTTGAGCATTTTCTGTCCATAAAACCATAATAAATGGACCATTATCAGATGTAATAACATTTTCTAAAATACCGGTTATTATTGCATAATGACTTTTATCACCAATTGAACTTCCCCCAGATAAATTCAAATCAATAAATAAACCTCTGACCCCTTTATAATAGTCTTTAAATAAATGAGATGCATCTTCATCATTATATTGAACTCCAATACATGAGGAGCCAATACGTTTAAATGTTTCAATTATAGGCTCTAAATGTTCTTTCTTATCATCAAGTACAACAAAACGTGGAGGTGTTAACATTACTAATCTAACCCAAAATTAATCAAAAACTAAAGCCATAGCTGCACCATCAAACTCATTTGGCACATCATCCTGATCATCAAGAATTACTAGACGTCCTTTATTTACTTCCATAGCTAGATTTACATAATACAAGCCAATACCCATACCATTAGGTCTTCTCGTGAAGAAGGGTTTTACTAACTGTTCTTGCTCATCTTGGAAACCTGGGCCATTATCAGCAACAATAATTGCCGTTTTACCATAAAAGTCTCTACGTACATCTATATAAATCTTTCTTTGACCTATAGTATCTTCAGGCCAACGTGCTTGAAGCCAATATATTGAATTATCAAAGATATTATTCAAGCAACCGATTAAGATTTTAAATATATATTTTTGTTCAATATCAGGAATATTTTCCTCAAGGAATGGACAAACGAATTGAACCTTGTGTGCTCTAAATCGAATCGAAGCAATATCTCTTGCGCGACGGATCAAGTTTTTTAGACTAGCAGGCTTATTATCACCTTTTCTTAATAAGTCCGAAAAGCTATCTAAAATTTTCACAAGTTCATAGGCATGGTCTTTAATTAAAGTTATATCTTCACTATGCTCGATTGTTCGATATAAAGATCTAACTCCATGTTCAACTTCATGAAAAACAATAGCTAGTCCCATATTATTAAATCCTGAAGTAAGCATTACTTCACGCATTTCATTATAATTTTTTTCAGTTTTCTCAATTAATGGTTCTAATTCGTCTGTTAAATTATGTTTCTTCGCCAGTTTTCTGAGTTCAGTTAATGGCTTTTCAATTTTTTTCTCTTCTATATTTTTCCCAGTTTCAGTTACTTGTCTTATACGTTCTTTATCTTTTTGGCGCTCTGTCTCAACAATAGATAGTACACTTAATACAATTTGTTGGAATCTTTCGTATGTTTCATTTTCAATGAAACCTTCTCGATTAGTTTTCTCTTGAAGATCAAAGCTATCTTCCACACTAAGATCTAAAGATCCAACAATGATGTTCCGACTAATATGCCTACCAGGTACATTGACTCTTCGTAAATCTAAACCGAGCCAATCATCACCTGGTTCACCATAGTTATAAACCCGAATGTTATCGCGATATACACGAATACCACCATTTTCATTTAAGAAGCTCTCAACAAGTTGCTGCTCCCCAAACTTTGATATAACTAGTTTATCGCGATCATAGATAAAAAATTCACCGCTTATATCTCCAATTCCACGTAAGTCTTCAGGCTCCACTACAACTTTGTTTTTTTTCAAATTTGATGGTAATAAAAGTTTCTCATTTTCTAATAATTCCTGACGAGGTTCTACTTTTATGCCAGGAACACCAATAAAATTATAATTTAAAGATAGTAAGCCCTTGTCAATTGAAAATGAGATATGCCAAGGCGCTCTCTCCTTTAATTTATCAATATCTGAAACACCTTCGGTCCAGTCTGGATGTCCTTTAACTTCAAGTAATGTTTCAAACTTGTCACTTCGTTTTTCATTAAAAGGTGTAGATATCGAAGTAATTTGGCGTAAAAGTTTTCTTACATCACCTCTAGACCAATTTTGTTCTCTCAAATTACTTATAGTAATTTGAGTGCCTGTATTTTCTCCTGTGAAGATAATTGGGCTTCTCGTAACTACTTCTACTCGAGTATCTTCCAAAAAAGGTTTATCAATTAAATCTTGCCAATTAATATGAAGAACACACTCATCAGAATCTTTAGCCCTAGTGACGAGTTGAATTTCATTTCCTAATTTATGTACTGCGAATCTACCTAAACCTTTCTCACCTAAAGGTAAACGACCAGCTTTGGTTCGTCTTTTTTCTTTTTTCTGTTGTTCCTTATGATCGTGAGCAGGGACAAGCCAAATATTCTTAATAATATCAGCTGACATTCCTTCACCATTATCTTCGACAATGATTTTTGCATTCTCTGTATTAATTTTATCTAAAGTGATTAATACAGTATCAGCATCAGCATCATAAGCATTTTTCACAAGCTCAAAAATTGCTAAACGAGAAGAGCCGATCAACTGATCACCGAGCATTTGTAATAGACGTGCTCGTGGGCGAAATGCTAAATCTTCTGAAGTAATGTAATTTTCAGTCATTCCCAATCCTTTAATAATTTTTCTGCAATTTTTTGTGCAAGTAAAACAGGTACTGCATTACCAATTTGTTTGAAGGCACTTGTACGTGCTGGTTTTCCTGAAACATTTTCAAAATAATAATCATCAGGAAAACTTTGAATTCTTGCTGCTTCTCTAGGCGTCAATGAACGATTCTGATCTATATCAGGATGGATATAATGATGTCCATCTTTTGAGATATGCGCAACAACAGTATGGCAGGCAGTTAAATCGCCAGCAACTACTTTAAAACGATCAACAAAAGAATTACGCCCTTTATGACTTTTTAGGTGTTCAGGTAAATCGTCATAATGAAGACGCCTTTTTTCAGTATTCCATAAATTAACTGCGTGCTTATAAATTTCTAAATCTTGCTCAGAGTGTGGACGTGCCTCGTGCCAAGTTAAAGGAAGATCATTTGATATCTGAGCATCTTGTAACCATTGCGATGGTTTAGAGATCGGTTCTAATGGGGAAGGTTTACCTCCACCAGCATTTATTTTAGGAAGATCTTTAAGTAGATCCCAGACGGTTGCTTCAGGAGCCCATTTTTCAATTTCAGGGTAAAAAGACTTTTTACTACGATGTCCGCGTTTACCTACTAAAATTATTCGTTTACGGTTCTGAAGAACACCGTATTCATTTGCAGATAAGACTTTATACTCAATTGAATAACCGGTTTCGATAAATAAACTTTTCATTTTATCGAAATAAAGTTCGTCGTTTGGATCTTTAGCGGTCAACAGCCCAAGTACATTTTCGAAAACAAAATATTTAGGTTTATATTTTTTTAGAAATTCTGCATAGTATTTATATAGATGATTACGAGGATCATCATCCATATTCCCTCGAGCTCGACCAATGAGTGAGTAAGCTTGGCAAGGTGGACCACCAATAATCAGATCTAGTTTTGCGTTATTTAATTGGCTATCAACTTTCTTAAAAATTGTTTTAAGAGTATCTGGGCCAATGAATTCATTGATGACTGAATCTATTTCGTTGGGGGGAACAGCACCATAAAGTTCTTGACGTGTTATTTCATTTTTTAAATATTTTGAATAGATATTTATTGCATTATTATTTTTAAGCCAATGAAATGCTTGTCGTGTTTTAAGCGTGAAACAAGCTGAAGCATCTGCTTCGACATGGGCGACTGGTTTGAAGCCAGCTCTAATAAATCCCTCAGATAAGCCTCCAGCGCCAGCAAATAAATCCAGAAATTTTAAAGGGCTAGACATACATCATCAAAAAGCAAATAAATAAATGCCAGGATACCAGGAAATATTAAAATTAGCAAAAATTTAGCTAGAAGAATTTATTAAAATGCTTGCTAAATGTAGCATCCTTCCCTTTATCTCTTACTGTGATATTTCCTGATTCCTAGTATTCATTCGAGGATGGTTCAAGGTACTATTTTATAGCAAATATTTTTAAAAATTCCTTTCGACCATATTAAACACTGAGTGACTACAGGTTCTGGGAATTTAGCTCGATTAGTAGTATTCCACTGATTTCTATCTTTAAGCGATAAAACACGAGTGGAAGTGGTTTCTTATTATCAGAAGTATCAACATCTAATATCACAATATTTTAATTATTAAACTAGAAACTGACTCTGGCTACACATCTAGGATTGCCTTCCATTTTTATATCAATCCTTTTAATCAGGCAATAAAAAAGCCCGCTATGCACTTACACATATCGGGCTTAATCAATCAGTTATTAAAGCAGGGGATGCCTTAATAATGATCTTTTTTGAATTACTCTACAGTAACTGACTTCGCCAAGTTACGTGGCTGGTCAACGTCTGTACCACGTAATACAGCAACGTGATAAGACAATAATTGAACTGGTACGCTATAAACGATTGGAGCTAGCCATTCGTTTACTGCTGGAATATGCACAACGTGTTGACGGTCTTTTCCATTGATTCCGCTATTTTCGTCAGCGAAAACAAATAATTCACCACCACGTGCCTGAACCTCTTCCATATTCGATTTTAGCTTATCAAGCATTTCATCATGTGGCGCAAGAATGACGATCGGCATTTCATTATCAACAAGTGCTAATGGACCGTGTTTTAACTCACCAGCTGCATAGCCTTCTGCATGAATATATGAAATTTCTTTTAGCTTTAATGCGCCTTCCAATGCGATTGGATAATTCGTACCACGGCCTAAGAATAAGCAGTGATTTTTTTCAACGAATAATTCAGACAAACGCAAAATTTCTGGATCATGTTTAAGCGTATCAAGAATAACTTTCGGGCTGTGCCATAGCTCACGCGTAATTTCTTCAAGAAGAGCAGGGCTAATACGTTGTTTCACTTGACCAATTTTCAAGATTAACAACATAAGCGCAGCGAGCTGAGTCGTGAACGCTTTAGTTGAAGCAACACCAATCTCAGGACCAGCAAGAGTCAATAAGTGATGATCAGTTTCACGAACCATTGAAGACGTAGCAACGTTACAGATAGTCAAAGTCTGAATATCGATATTGTTTGCTTTCGCACGCTTTTGAGTTTCACGTAGTGCAGCTAAAGTATCAGCAGTTTCACCTGACTGTGAAATACAAATATAAAGTGTATTTTCAACAATTACAGGCGTGCGATAGCGGAATTCACTCGCGATTTCAACTTGGCAAGGCACGCCAATCAGTTGTTCAAACCAATATTTCGCAATCATTCCTGAGTGGTAACTTGTACCACAAGCAATGATTTGTACGCTTTGAATTTTATTGAAATCTGCTTCAGCATTTTTCAAGAAATCATCACGTAAGCTATTGCCATCAAGCGCTTGAGAAATCGTTTGCTTGATTGCTTCTGGTTGCTCATAAATTTCTTTGAGCATGTAGTGTTTGTATTCACCTTTTGATGCACTGCTTACGGTTGCATCAAGCTCTCGCACTGGACGCTCAACGCGCTCGCCATTTGCAAATACTTCAATTGAAGTACGTGTAAGACGTGCAATATCGCCTTCTTCTAGGTACATAAAGCGGTTAGTCACTGGTAAAAGTGCAAGTTGGTCTGAACTAATAAAGTTTTCACCAATACCTACACCAATCACTAAAGGTGAACCTTCACGTACAGTAATCAGTTCATCTGGATAATCGCTGTGGATAATACCTAGCGCGTAAGCACCTTTAAGCTGAGGTACAACAGTTTCAACAGCATCTAAAAGGCTATCTGTGCTTTTTAGAGCTTCAGCAACTAAGTGTGCAACAACTTCAGTATCTGTTTGAGAAGTAAAAACATAACCTAAAGCTTGTAGGTCATCTTTTAGTTCTTGATAGTTTTCAATGATACCGTTATGTACGACAGCAACCTTACCAGACATATGCGGGTGAGCATTATTTTCAGTTGGTTTACCGTGTGTTGCCCAACGAGTATGCGCAATGCCGATAGCCCCTGTAAGTTGGTGTTCAGCAACTGCATCTGCAAGATTGATGACTTTACCTACACGGCGCTCACGTAAAATTTGTTGATTATTTAGTAAAGCAACACCCGCAGAATCATAACCACGGTATTCAAGACGTTTTAAACCTTCAATTAAAATCTCGGTTACACAACGCTCTGCAACGCCTCCGACGATACCACACATACTTCAATCCTCTTATTTTTTAACCTTTTGGGGACGTTGATAATTTG
>Ga0207696_1001723_pt1 | contig 11348 bp, 12 predicted proteins | sample KBSS54metaG_FD_184403 | JGI IMG/M metagenome (GOLD analysis project Ga0207696, IMG submission 184403) | Switchgrass rhizosphere microbial communities from Kellogg Biological Station, Michigan, USA - KBS S5-4 metaG (SPAdes) (version 2) | ecosystem: Host-associated > Plants > Roots > Rhizosphere >...
ACAATCAAAAATCACAATAAAATTAAGGTGAAATAATGAAAAAAAATATATTGATTCTTAGCTTATTAATTATCAGTGTACAGAGCTGGGCCGAGTGTAAAATTGGTGATCTAGAGATTGATCCAAGTGCTTCACAAACACCAGAAGGGACACCAAATCCAAGCAACTATATAACAATAACTGGGCAGAAAGTGTTAACTAAGGCTTTGGCTAATATAAACATAGGAACACTGATAAAAACTAAATCTGATACCAATATTGCTCAGTCTAATGTGATTGCTTTTGAATATATTTTTAAGAAACCAATAAATCTAAATTCAAATGAACTAGCTTCAGGGTTTATCACAGGAACAAGTAATTTTGATGGTATTGTTTTTGCTGCGCCAAGTTTTGGAAGTGCATATGGTTCACAGCAAAATTTATTTATGAGTTCTATTTCTGGAAACATAACCCCAACTCAGACACAAAATGAAGTCTTAGCAAATGAAACAGTTAGAGTTGGGATTTATTACAATCAAATCAGCAAGAAAATTGGCTATATTGTAAATGGAATAGATAAAGGATACACATGGAGTTATACAACTCCATTAAGCAAAATGAAATTTGCTATTGCAATTGAAGAGGGATTTTATGCTTCCAACTCAAGTGCTTTAGGTAAAGAAATATCATATGAAATAGTATCTGATTATTCAAAACTACAATTTACCTATCCAACAGGCACTACAGATATTTGTGGAACACCTCTTTAAAATAGACCAAATATCCAAATGCTGCCTCACTATCTAATGAGGCAGTTTTTATTAGTCTATTGAATAATCCATTTCTATGTTGGGGATTAAATAAAATAATTTATACATTCTTGTTTATTAATATTGAGAGGTTACTCCTTTAAAATCATTTTTAAAGTTATTTATAAAAGTAGTACAAGCATTTATTAATTCTGAATATGTTACATAAATATTGTTTTGATCTTTATTGAACCAGGCAGAGTTAATTCTCCATAAATTATCTTTATCTTCTTCAAAAGTGAGAATATTTTTTCTTCAAACTCCATAGAGGAATAAGAAAAATTTGGTTTCTCATCTCTATCAAGCCATTGTTTTAAGTAAATGGCAAATTCTAATAAGAGTAGATCTTCTTCATTGAAGATAATTTTATTTTTAACTTTAATTATCAAAGTACCTTCAATTTCTGATGAAACAATAGGAAGTATGATAGAGCTTTGTGGACCATGCGTGATTACGTAGGAAATTTCCATAATGCCTTTCTTTAATTTTATATAGTAGATATCTTAATAAATACTTTATTCTAAAGTTATTTTGTTTAATTCAGTTTTGAGCCAATTAAAAAAAATAATAAAATCTGTTTCAGATTGAAAGTAAATATTTGCTTCATCTGTGAAGATCTTCCAATCTAATAAATCATCATTTATTAGCTTTGAAATTTCATCAATACATATAGGAATTTCATCAGGATTTTTTTGAAAATAATTTAAAATATCTTGGTTACTTTCAAGAATATCTAAATATCCCAGAAAAAATCCTATTAGATATCTATATTCATCTAAATGTTTGGCCATGAAACTCCCTTTAGCTAAACCATGCACAGGTTCATCTACTTCAAAATTGACATTATATTTTTCTAGTAATAGTGTTGCAGTTTGATGTGTGCGTATATATTTGACACTATTATATGATCAATCTCGGATAATTTTGAACAAATTTCTACTCAAGGCAATTTATGAAGAGAATAATTTTAAAAAAGGGTATGGTATATCCATTAAAGTTTAGAGAAAAAGAATGACTGCTCATGCTCTTGAACAAGCAATTAAGAATTTAGTTAAAGCTGCACAAATCGATAACTTTGGCGATGTGCAAGCTATTGATACGGCTCTTGCAGAAGTTATGATTTTTAATGATCCTTCAGTGATTCGACCCTTAATTCGTTTAATTGATGATAGTGCCCAATACGATGAGGCAATATTTTCGATCATACATAGTATTGAATCTTTTGATGATGATGTTTATATCTCTGAAGCTCTAAAAGAGTTACCTTACTTAGTGCATAAATCTCCAAAATGGGCTGATATTTTATTTATGAGAATATTAAATAGCGATAGTGCAAGAGAATGTATGATTGAAAAGCTCTATTTGGCTTCTTCTGAGATTAAATCGGCAGTCTTATGGGCTGTTACGAAAATTAATGAGAGGAGTCCTAAGTTTTTAGAAAAAACACTTTCTATCATGGTTGTAGCAAAGAGATGTTTATAAATTATTTAGTGTTGAAATAAATATGTTTTACGATGAAAAGCTCTTAATGTATCCTTATAAAATTCTAGTAATTTGAGTAAATTTATGTGGGACACAGTCATTCATATTTCTATTTTTGATCATTGGCTTTCAGAAGTAGAAGCTGATCAATCGAATATCATATGCTATGAAATCTCATTGAAAAATAATAGTTTGGATGAATATTTAAACGGGGAAGAAAAATTCTTAAACTTTTACTATCAACTTTTTGATGAATACTCTTTTAAAGATAATAAAAAAATAGATTTTGATGAATATAAAACCACTGTTATACAAAGTCTAAGAGAACAACGGTTGATGGATATTTATGTTCAAAATGGAAGAATAAGGCTACAGGGTGGATTTGATAGGACTAATCAGCTCTTTTTAGCTAATACATCTCTTATCCCCGCTATTATGAAAAAACTAGAAATAAGTAAATTACACGTTTTAAAGATAATGAGTTATGAAGATTATTTAAAATTAACATAATACAGCTTATAAGAAATTTTCTAACTTAAAGCAGTCTAACTAGGCTGTTTACGCTCTTTATAACCCCCATTTAATAATAACTCACTTATTATTTTTCCTTACTTTTTAATGATCTAATTAAAAGAAATGTCATTTTGTGTGCTGGCTGTAAAAGGGTAGAGTACTATTCTTTGCCTGCTGGTCCATTGCCAGTCGGTTGTCGTAGATCAGCTCTAGTAAATTGAAAAAACACTTTTTATATTATTGAAATCGAATAAAATAATTTATACATTCTCATTTACTGCTAATTTGGTTTTTACTAAAAAATTAGTATCAGAAAAGATTAAGTACCTTTCCGAAAAGCAAACATGAAAAAAATTATAAAATAGGATGAGAAGTACCCTTTTATAAAAACATGTCTTAAGCTTTCTTCAAAATAAAGAGGGTAACTTTTTCCTATGAGAATGGAGAAAAAATTGAAAAACTCATAAATAAAAATACATAGAATACTTTTGAAAACATTATGTAATTTTCAGAAAATTCTTTTTTATTAAAAAATACATTTGTTATTTTTTCTGTAAGAAAAATTGAGACTAGAGAAGTAAATATACCCAACATAATACTAAATAAAATTGTATTTAACATTTGAATTCCTGTTTTTAAATAGTGAAATAATTTATGCTTCCTGAATGAATCATTAAATAGTAAAATTTTACCATCTAGATTAATTTAAAAAAATTTTTCCTCAAATATATTTTTTTGGTAGATATTTAATGAAAACAGTCACCATTGATAAAAAATAAATGATATATATGGTACATCTAATATATTTATATTTTTTTATCTTGTAAATGCTATATAAAAATAATGAGGTGATAGATATGAAGAAAATTATAGATATAAAGAGTAATGATAGAATATACCTATCTTCACTCCAGTTCCATTCGCTCAGATTGTAGTAATAGTAATGAATTTTTAGATAAAAATAAGTTAGTAGAACTAATAGGATGTTAACTAAAATATTAAGAAGATGATTTATTGTTTTCATTTTTAAAAATCCTATTATTTTTTGAAATCTATATATGAAATTTACTATAATTTTTTATCATCATATTACATTTTATACTGTGAATATATTGAAACTAATTTTTATTTTCTTGGTCGAGTAGAGTACAAAAGTCTGCTAATAAATTACTTCCTATAACTACTTCTTTATCATTTTTATCTATGTATTTTAAACAAAAGTTACCCTGTTCTTTATCTAAAGAAGTAGATCCATCTATAATTCCTAAAATTGTACTCGTTGTATCAATAATAGTCTGCTGGATAATTGACAATAGAATTTTTTGTTCTTTTTCCTCTAATTTTTTAAATAGATTTAAAGCATCTTTCCAATGTTGAATTGTATTATCTGGTATGTCTTTAGTGTTGAGTGTTTCTATATAAAATTTCATAGACTCATCAAGAACACTATCTTTAAGTTTATTAATAAAATCTTCAGGTTTCATAATTAATCCTATTTTTTCTTAAACTAATTTAGATATGTAGCTTTATTCATAACTATAAGTTCCTGTAGGTAGCTATTAGGAATATTAGAATATACTCTTTTTCAAGACTCTGTTTCTATCCTAAATGAATTGAACAGCCTCCTAAGGCTGTTTTACCCCCTTTATAAACCCCAATTTAACAATAACTCACTCATTATTTATCCTTACTTTTTAATGAACTAATTTAAAACAAATGTCATTTTGTGTGCTTGACTGCAATAGGGCGGAGCACTATCCTTTGCCTGCTGGCCTACATTGCCAGTCGGTTTTAGCAGACCGTACTCAAGAGCATTGAAAAAACTCGTTTTTTTAATGTGAACTCGTTCGTCTCCCTTTTGTTGCGGTAGGACGGAAGGGGGACACCTTCGGGTGTGCTGGGTCTTGAGCCAGTCTGCTAACCCCCTTTCGTTCTGCCACCATAATTCCTATTCATGTCTGGCGGAACTCCCAATAAAAAGGAGTTGGCTTTGCACATTCTTAATTTCTTGGCAGCCTTTGCCAAAGTCTATATCGACACAACTTAAACTTTTAAAGCAGTTTGATGGCCATTGGGCTTTTCAGGCTTTAAATCATTTCGTCTAAAAACTTAGTTCAACAATAAAACTTGAGATGTGCCCAGCACAGTCTTTACGGCTTTGCTATGCCTTTTTTCTCCCAAAAAAGTATCTCGCTTATCTACAACAAGAATTTTATAACGGTAAAACTATGCGACATTTAGTGATCTCCCCACGTGCCATACAAGTCGTAAATAAATCAATTAATCTGTTTCACAACCACGGATTTCATACGGTTGGAATAGACAGAATGGTGAAAGAATCTCAAATTCCAAAAGCGACTTTTTATTATTATTTTCACTCTAAAGAGCGGTTTATCGAAATCTGTATGACTGTGCAAAAAGAACGCTTAAAAGAAAAAGTAGTATCAATTACTGATGACGACCAAGGTGCAGGTGTGATGGATAAAATCAAAGCACTTTATCTTTTACATACCGATTTAGAAGGGCTGTACTACCTATTATTTAAAGCCATTTTTGAAACGAAACTGACCTATCCCAAAGCCTATCAAATCGCAGTGAGATATCGAACGTGGTTACTTAATGAAATCTATAGCCAACTTATAAAACTAAAAACCGATGTTTCCTTTCAGGATGCCAAACTATTTTTATATATGATTGAAGGCGCGATTATTCAGCTTTTAAGCTCGGATCAGGCAGGGGAAAAAGAGATGATATTAGAATGTTTTTTGAAGCAGTTTAAATTTGGCGAGCCTATGTAATCTCTATACATTTTTAAAGAGAATCAAGTCTGAAAAAGCCCTCAGATGAGGGCTTTATATATTGCTTTTCTAGCTTAGAGACTCTTTCAAAAAACCTTGTTGGCCAAATAGCTTTTCTCGAAATTCGGCTTCTAATTGCTCGGTTTGCATGTGTAAAGGATTAAAATTTTCATCTCTGACATCAAGCATATCGACAAATGCTTTAGATAGAATTCCTAAGCGATTGATTCCGCCAAATCCTAAATAAATACCATCTTTCAACTGTTTTAAGGTGAATCTAATATCTTTTCTTTTCAAAATTTTTATCCAATATTCAAACATAATTGGCATGATAAGTTTTGCAACTCTAGCTAACGCGAGTTTTCTATTTTTACTCGAGTTGCCACCGATGGCATTTAGCACATCAAATGCAACCGACTTATGTTCAAGCTCTTCGAGTGCATGCCACTCCCAAAGATTTCTGCTCTCTTGCGTGGTTTTTTCTTTAATTAACTGGTCTGTGAGTAATAGGCGAGCGAGTGTAGCTGTATAGTGTTCCATTACTACTGTCGCAGCTACTTGTTCGACTGTTGAAAGTTTACGTAATTTATCCAATCGTGCTTTGGTTTTGGCCTCAATCTCTATCACTTCAGGATAATTAGAATGTATGAGGTGATTGTTCAGTGTTTTATGTTCGCGGCTATGAAAGGCTTCTTGAGCAATAAAGGCTCTGATATCTTCTAAAAGTTTTTCATCCTTAATTTGACTTCGAACATTTCTGATACTTTCAATAAAGAACATTTCACCTGGGGGAAACATAGCTGAAAGTACAACGAATAAAGACGTAACGACAGGATTTTCTTCATAATAAAAAGAGTAACTTTTATTCGCATCGTAAGAAAGTTCAACATTACGACGAACAATTTTTTGATTTGTAGCGAGAGCTGTATTCATTTTTTTAACTCATCTTTAAAAAACAATTGATCAAATTTTGATTTCAACTAGAATTTATCAATGAATTTATACGGAAAAAAGACGGATTTTTTGAAGGATAAAAAACAATGGTAACTATAAGAAAACCAAAACAAAATAGAGCTAAAAACACATTTGAGTCTATAGTGAGTGCAGGATTTATATCTGTTATGAAAAACGGCTTGGACCATACCACTGTACTTAAAGTATGTGAGATAGCAGGGGTAGGATCGGGAAGTTTTTATGAGTATTTCAAAAATAAAGAAGCACTTTTTATTGAGATGCAGCAGCACTTTATTATGGAAATATCAAAAGTCATTTATGAGGTAATTCCAGAAATTTTGGATTTAGAGATTCCTGAAGCAATCAGAAGAATTTTTTTAAAAATCGGTGAATTTTTGGCGAAGGATAATAATAAATATTTTTATTGGCTCAGTGTTTCTTCTAAATATAGTACCGAAGCAAGCCATGTAAAAGCTGTAAAAGCCATCAATGTCTTAGCCATTGAATATGCCATGAAGCATCCTGAAGTATTAAAAATCAAAAATTTAAAAATGATGGTTTATATTTTGATTCATTCAAGTATTGCTTTAACGATGAACTTTTTTACTTCACAAAATATGGGTTTTACTTTTGAAGAGTTAGTTGACTGTTTAATTAATCTTACGATGTCATACATCGAGAATGATAGGAATAAGGTGGTTTAATTTTCTGTTCGCAAATTTATGATTTTTAGCCACTAAATGCTTGCCAAATTAAAGGCTTCCAATTATTTATAATAAAACTACTAAATAGAATGAAAGCCTGAAATCTGACTAACAACTTAGAATGTATTTTGAATAATTACATCATCAAAAGGAAGTTTGCCGACACGTGGGTAGGGTTGAGTCGCTGATTTACCAACCGCAATCATTAAACACACCACGTGATCTTCAGGTAAGTTAATGAGCTTCGCCATTGCATCAAAGTCAAAACCATCCATAGGGCAACTGTCTAAACCATGCTCTTGAGCAAGAAGCATTAAGGTCTGAGCAAAAATACCCGCACTACGCATCACTTCGTCACGTTGGGTTTGTGGACGGTCACGGTAATATTGATCAATTGCACCAACCATAATATTTTGAACTTCCGGAGAAGCTCCATCCCACACACGCTTTGCATCAGTTTCCCACGAACTTACTTTCGCACATAAAACAATGAGTAATGATGCTTCTGTCACTTGTGGTTGGTCCCACGCAATAGTGCGAATTTTTTGTCTTAGTTCAGCATCTTCAATTACAACAGGGCGCCAGTGCTGCAAATTAAATGCACTTGGTGCATTTGCTAAAACTTCATGTAATAACTGTTGTTTATTTTCTTCAGATATTTGAAATGAAGGATCGAAGCGCTTAATAGCACGACGTTTCTGAATGGCATCAATAACGTTCATAAGACATTCCTATTTGTTGGTTTAACCGTTTTAAAGATTACTGGGTAAATTGTTATGGTTGCTTCAGATTAAACTTAATTAATCTGGCAATATCAATTGTTCTATCGAAAATGAGTTCTGCTGCTTGTTCGCAGGCTTGCTCTAATGTGATTGGACCATTTGTCAGTGAAAAAGCAGCTGTAACGCCATGTTCATAAAGCGCTTGGTAGCCTTCGCCTAAAGTTCCTGCAATCACAATAACAGGTATATTTTGCATTTTCGCGACTCGGCTCACACCAAAAACTGTTTTGCCATTTAACGTCTGTCGGTCAAATTTACCTTCACCCGTAATGACCCAATCTGCATTGGAAATTTTATTGGCGAGTTGGTTGAGTCCAGCTATAACTTCGACTCCAGCTTTAAATTCAGCATTTAAATAACTTTTGGCTGCAAAGCCTAAACCTCCAGCCGCGCCAGAGCCAGCTTCATCTCTTTTATCGAAACCTAGAAGTTGTGCAGAGACATCGGCAAAGTGGGCAAGGGCTTCATCAAGTAACTCAACTTGAGCAGGGGTAGCACCTTTTTGTGGACCAAAAATATAGGATGCACCGTTTGGGCCACAGAGTGGATTTGTCACATCGGCAGCCAATAAAAAACGTGTTTGCTGAATACGCGGGTCGAAATGAGTTAAATCAATCTTAGACAATGTTTCTAAAGCGAGGCCGCCATTGGGTAAAACGTGTTGCCCTGAGTCTAATAAACGTGCACCTAATGCAGTTAATAAACCTGTGCCGCCATCATTGGTTGCACTACCACCCACAGTTAAAATAATGTCTTTTGCACCTGCGTCTAAAGCATCTAAAATAAGCTGACCTGTTCCAAATGTTGTGCTTTGGCAGGCATCACGTTCTGACGGTGGCACTAACTGTATGCCGCTGGCTTGTGCCATTTCAATCATGGCTATTTTTTGTGTTTCTAACCATCCCCATTTTGCTTGAACAGGTTTACCTAAGGGGCCAATTACGGTTTTTTCACGCCATTCACCTTTGCAGACTTCTAATACTGCTTCAAGTGTGCCTTCACCACCATCTGCCATAGGGCATAGAGTTATTTCGGCCTCAGGAAAAACCTCTTGCCATCCTTGAGCAATTGCCTGCGCTACGCCCAAAGCCGATAGGCTGTCTTTAAAAGAGTCTGGCGCAATCACAACCTTCATACGTTCTCTAAATCTGTTTTTTTCAATTAATTTATACTGCTTAAACCAATAAAAACCTACTTAAAATGATGTAAATTTCAGTTCATCACATCATTTCTATTTGTGAAAAATATAAAGTTAATTATGTTTTTATCTGTAAAAAATAGATCTTTCTGATGTTAAGGTATTGTTATTATTTAATTTAAATGATTTTTTGGATTTGGCTAAATTATTGTAATTATAAAAAATATGGCACATATTATAAGAACGATTGAGCCAGCTTTTAAAATATTGGGAATAGCATAAAAAGCGGACTCTACCCATAAGCTAGACAGCAGATAGCGTAGATATAACCATAATGAAGTTGTGAATTTATTGCATCTGTTGAATGTGTAAAAAGAAATAAGAGGATGACAAAGTGGATAATTCAGAAGAACAAAAGCATATACAAGAAAATAACGGCTTTGCACGAATTGAACCCTACACTCATCCTGCTGGGGGATGGGGGGCACTACTCAGTGTTGCTCGGAATCTAAAACGACAAGATATTTTAAAAAAAGGTTCGATTACCTTACTCAATATTAACCAGCCTACAGGCTTTGATTGTCCGGGCTGTGCATGGCCTGAAAAGAAAAATGCCCATGCCTTTAATTTCTGCGAAAACGGAGCAAAAGCGGTTGCATTTGAAGCAACTAGTAAAACAGTTACTCCTGAATATTTTGCAGGGCATACAGTCAGTTGGTTGTCCGAACAAAGTGATTTTTTTCTTGAAGATTTAGGACGTTTAACTGATCCAGTTCGTTACGATGCGGCAACTGATAAATATGTTCCTATTTCATGGGATGAAGCATTTCAGATCATTGCTAAACATCTTCATGCACTAGACAACCCAGACCAAGCGGCGTTTTATACGTCTGGTCGTGCCAGTAACGAAGCGGCATTTCTATATCAACTGTTTGTGCGAAGCTTTGGTACAAATAACTTTCCAGATTGTTCGAACATGTGCCATGAAACCACAAGCGTTGGGTTACTTGATTCGATTGGTTTAGGAAAGGGCACAGTCACCCTAGAAGACTTTGATTTAGCCGATGCAATTTTTAGTTTTGGGCATAATCCCGGAACCAATCACCCACGTATGTTAGGTACTTTGCGTGAAGTGTCTAAACGTGGCGGCAACATTGTTGCGATTAACCCAATTAAAGAACGAGGATTAGAGCGTTTCCAAGACCCACAAGCACCGCTTGAAATGATGACCAATGGCAGTACACCGATTAGCCGTTATTATTTTCAACCTAAAATTGGTGGTGACTACGCACTGATGTTAGGTATTTTAAAGCACTTAAATGAGTGGGATAAAAAAGCCCTTGCCTCAGGAAAACCAAGTGTTTTTGACCGGAATTTTATTGCGGTCAATACCATTGGTTTTGATGAAATGATTGCTGAGGTTGAAAAAACTGAATGGGCAGATATTTATAAGCATTCAGGTTTGTCTGCTGAACATCTAGAAAAACTAGCCAAACTCTTTTTAGATTCTGAACGTTCAATTTTTTGTTGGGGTATGGGAATTACCCAGCACCGCCACGGAACTGCCAATGTACATATGTTAGCGAATTTATTGTTGGCACGTGGTCAAATTGGCAGGCCAGGTGCAGGGCTATGTCCAGTTCGTGGGCACAGTAATGTGCAAGGTGACCGAACCATGGGCATTAATGAACTACCTAGCCCTAAATTACTCGACAGCATTGACCGCGTGTTTGGAATTAAATCCCCTAGAAAAAATGGGCATGGTGTCGTCGAAACCATTAAAGCGATGGCTGAAGGCGAGGTCAAAGTCTTTATTGGTTTAGGTGGAAACTTTGCAGTTGCAACCCCTGATACACCGTATACCCAAGAAGCACTTAGAAAGTGTAATTTAACTGTTCATGTCGCAACCAAGTTAAATCGGAGCCATTTGGTTTGTGGTAAAGATGCGCTTATTTTACCTTGTTTAGGCCGTACCGAAATTGATGAGCAACTCCATGGCCCGCAGGCAATTTCAGTCGAAGATTCGATGAGTAATATTCATTTGTCGGCAGGGCGTAATACTCCAATTTCTGAAAATATTTTATCTGAGCCAGACATTGTGGCAAGAATGGCAGAGGCAGTGTTACCAGATAGCCAAATTAAATGGAAATGGTACATCGAAAGCTATGACCGTATTCGTGATTCAATTG
>Ga0207696_1001724_pt1 | contig 11347 bp, 10 predicted proteins | sample KBSS54metaG_FD_184403 | JGI IMG/M metagenome (GOLD analysis project Ga0207696, IMG submission 184403) | Switchgrass rhizosphere microbial communities from Kellogg Biological Station, Michigan, USA - KBS S5-4 metaG (SPAdes) (version 2) | ecosystem: Host-associated > Plants > Roots > Rhizosphere >...
CCGACGGTGTTAAATGTCCTAGAGGAATCCAAATTTGAACATCTCAAGGTAGTTGTCTCTGGGGGTTCAGTTTGTAGTGAAGAGATTGCGAAACGGTGGTCAAATAATCGTGTATTTATCAATGCTTATGGGCCAACAGAAGCAACAGTTTGTGCAACGGCAGGAATTTATAAAGGAAATGGTCAACCTCCTATTGGACGCCCGCTTTCTAATGTGGAAGTGTATGTATTGGATCAAAATCAGCAACCTGTACCTATCGGTGTAGCTGGAGAATTGTGTATTGGAGGAGTTGGATTAGCACGTGGTTATTTAAATCGTCCTGAATTGACAGAGGCATCCTTTATTCCGCATCCATTCAATGGGGATTCTAATACCAAATTATATCGAACCGGTGATTCCGTTAAGTATTTACCAGATGGAAATTTAGAGTATATTGGTCGAATTGATAACCAAGTTAAGATTAGAGGTTTCCGAATTGAATTAGGAGAAATTGAAACCGTATTAGGCCAACATCCTATGATTAAAGAGGTTGTTGTAATAGCTCAAGAAGATGAACATGGAGATAAACGATTAGTTGCTTATGTCGTAGGTAAAGGAAGCGTACAAGACTGGAGGGAACATGTAAAGGCACAACTTCCAAGTTATATGGTACCAGCTCATTTTGTAAAAATGGATGCTTTACCACTGACGATTAATGGTAAATTTGATACGAAATCTTTACCTAAGTGGAATAGTGCAGTGCAGGCAAGTGTGGAGCGTATCGGACCTCGCAATGAGACGGAGAAAAAATTAGTGACAATTTGGTCGAGTGTATTGGGTATTGAGCAATCAGCGATTGATGTGCATGATAATTTCTTTGAATTGGGTGGACATTCAATGAAAATCATGGAAACATTAGTGAAAACATTATCTGAAGGCTGGAATGTAACAATTAAGGATTATTATGAATTACAAACAATAAGTAAAATTGCGAAAAAAATCGATAATGGAACTAGTATATATGCACAATCCAATAAATCACAGCTCCAATTTCTAAAGCCACCGAAGAAGAGAGTAGGACCAAAAAAATCACACCAAACATTTGACCAGGGTATTGGGGTGTTGTTAACAGGTGTTACAGGATATTTAGGTATACATTTATTGGAACAATTACTTGATACTACAAAATGTAAAGTGTACTGTTTAATCCGTGGAAGAGATGAAGAAGAAGCTCAATTACGTTTGTTGAAAAATTTATGGTTTTATTTTAAAGACAAATTTACTAAGTATGAGGCATTAATAAATGAGCGGATTTTTATTGTAAATGGAGATTTAGCTGAGAAGAGATTGGGTCTAAATGAAGATATATATGTAACCCTTCATAAAAATATTAAGACTGTAATTCATGCAGCTGCCCTAACTAAACACTTTGGAGATTACGCTGATTTTGAGAGAGCAAATGTTAAGTCATTAAAAGAGATACTAATATTTGTGGGCAATGATAAGAAGCTACATTATATATCTACAATGAGTGTGTCTGGACAGTTTGCACTAGGAGAAGAGAAAAAAGTATTCCGGGAAAATGATTTTTATATTGAACAAAATTATGAAGATAATGTCTATGTGAAAAGTAAATTTTTAGCAGAGCATGAGGTGTTCAAAGCAATATCCAAAGGAGTCAACGCAAACATCTATCGAGTAGGTAATCTTACTAATAGATATAGTGATGGTCAGCACCAAGTTAATATTATAGACAATGCATTTATGAGTCGTCTTAAATTTGTGTTACAGTACGGCGTTGTATCAAATAGTTTATTATCAAGTAAAGTGGAATTCACGCCTGTTGACTATTGCAGTAATGCGATTATAAGATTAGTTACTTCGAATATAGATACCGATAATGTTCAGGATTATATTTTCCATATGTATAATCATCAGAAGCTTGAACTTAAAGATATGGTGGAAATATTTAAACAAATAGGACATTCGATTGAAGTTCTTGGCGATTCTGAGTACCAACAACTCATGTTAAAAATATCTCAAGATGAAAATAGACAAGAAGATATTCAAATGCTCATGGTATCAGGAGAAAAGATGGATGATCGATATAAAGTAGTAAAATTAGATTCAATTAGGACTCAAAAGGAGTTAGAAATAATTGATTTTGGGTGGCCGGAAATTAATATTGAATACTTACAAAAGGTTGTAGAATATATGAATTCATCTGGCTTTTTATTACCAGATGAATTAGGAATATTACATGCAGTCACAAAATAATTGTGTTTTTTAGGATTATCTAAAAATTAGTGGTAAAAAACATCTGTTTATCCCTTCTGTTATCGGCATTACTTGTATAATGGGAGGGATTAAATAGGACATTAATTTTTTGATAACGTATATTGTATATCTGAAGAGTGTTATTTAGGTATCAGAAGATAAGGATGAATTTTATGATCTCTGTTTCAGTATTAATTGAAAACCCCAATTATATTCAAGGGTTTATTGTGGAAGGGCATGCAGATTATGCTTCCTATGGTGAAGATATTGTCTGTTCGAGTGTGTCTACAGTCACTATTGGCACGGTAAATTCAATAGAGAAGTTATGTCATGTAGAGATGGAAGTAGAGACGCGGGATGGTTATTTAAGAGCGATGCTCCCAACGAACAAAGCTTCCCAAAAGGAGCAAAATGATGTGCAATTATTACTTCAAGCTATGGTGTATACACTGCAATGTTTAGAAGAAAATTATGAAAAGTATATTCGTATTATTGTCAGGAAGATGAAGGATAGATGCTAAAGTTATAGAGCTTTTAGTTGTTCGTAGCGGCTAACAAATTAATCATGTTTGGATGTATAGCCATTGGTCAAACATAGTGTAAACAACTTTTCAGTTTTTATAAGGCGTACTGACTGTTGTCAGTACGTTTTTTATTGTGATACTAAATATAGTGAAAATAATTTAGGATTTAAGGTGAGCGTTAAATAAGCGTTAATTAAAGACTAAAATATTTTAATGCTTAAGTATGATAATCAGTATTGAATTTATAACTTAGATAAGGAGAAATAACATGATGCAACAGATAAATAATTCTAACTGGTTTACTTGTCCTTTATTGCGGAATCATCCTAAATTAAGGCTCTTTTGTTTTCCATACGCAGGAGGGGGAAGTATGGTATTTCGGGGATGGGAAAATAAACTGCCTGCTGATATTGAAATACATATTGCTCAACTAGCAGGAAGAGACAAACGTTTTTTGGAGGAGATACCACGTCCGGTAAGCACAATGGTAGAGGGGCTAAAACAAGGAATACAGCCTTATGTGAATGAGCCATTTGCTTTTTTTTGGTCATAGTATGGGAGCACTCCTTGCTTTTGAATTAGCAAAAACTTTAGTGAAAGAGGAGAAGGTCTCTCCACTTCACTTGTTTGTATCAGGAAAAGCGGCTCCACATTTAAAAAATATTCACCGAACTATTTATAATCTTCCTAAAGAGCAGTTTCTTCAAGATTTGAGGAACCTAAATGGTACACCTAAGGAAGTACTTGAAAATAAGCAATTAATGGAGATATACGAGCCAATTTTGCGTGGGGATTTTGAAGTTTGTGATACGTACCTTTATAAAAAAGGGAGTCTTTTAACCTGTCCTATATCTGTTTTTGGTGGATTACAGGATGAAAGAGTTGATGAGAGAAACCTAAAAGCTTGGGGAGAACTTACAACAGGCTTTAATCAAGTACGTATGATAGAAGGAGATCATTTTTTTCTTCATAGTCAGCAAGACTTTATCCAAAATGCAATAATTAATGATTTAAAATGTAATGTGTAAAGATAGAATTTTATTTTAGAAAGGGTGTATATTGAAAATATTATAAGAAATTAAATAGTATCGTATAGAGAGTGAGAGAGGATTTAAAATGGTTAATATTTATGCGATCAAAAAGCCACAATTTATAGATGAAAATAGATATAATACCTTATTAAATTTGGTGTCTGCAGAAAAAAAGAAAAAAATAGATGGTTATGTAAAAAAAGAAGAAGCTTATAGATCTTTGTTAGGTGATGTTTTGATACGATCTGTGATTTGTAAGCAATATAAAATATTTAATCAAGATATTAAGTATGATTACAATAAGTATGGTAAACCTTTCTGGAAAGGAAGTAATCATTTTTTCTTTAATATTTCGCACTCCGGAGATTGGATTGTTTGTATTGTAGATAAATTTCCTGTAGGCATAGATATTGAGCAAATATGTCCTATAAACATAGAAATAGTTTCGCATTTTTTTTCAGATGAAGAAGTAGAAGATTTAGATACTAGGTCATTGGTTGGGAAAATTGATTATTTTTATGACTTGTGGACATTAAAAGAAAGTTATATAAAAGCAATAGGAAAGGGTCTTTCGATTCCTTTAAATTCTTTTACAATTAAAAAAAATAAAGAGGAAGGCATTATCGTTAAACAAGATGATCTTTATTCTTCTTATTTTTTTACGCAATATCAAATAGATTCTAATTACAAATTATCTGTATGTGCAACTTCTAATCGGTTTCCAAAGAAAGTTATCATTAAAAACATGTCTGAAATTGTTCAAGATGTATTAGTTAATAATATAACTAATTTATAATGGAACTTAAACAAAAATTGCAAGATGTAATAAATTATTGATGATATGAGCTAGCTTGTAGTCATAAAGAATTAAGGAGATTACTAGATTTAGCCCATGTGTAGCAATGGACCCCAAAGACACAACAAGCACTAACGGACATTCCGAATAATCTTGAAATAAGCGAAAAGGGTAAAGTTACCCTCTTTTTATATTTTAATCTTTAATAATCCCCTCTAATTAGGATATGGAAACAATTAATATGGATCTTATTGACTGATATTAAGAGTAAACCCTAATATCATATATATTAGGGTTTACTCTTAATATAGTACGTGAAATTATATGCATGAAACTAATTATGATTTCCTTATCAAAATACTTAAACTCTCCTTCATAGTACACATTGTAAAGAAATCACTAAAATATTTCTAATTAATGTAAAATTAAGGATACAATATGCAAATTTGCATATTGTATCCTTAATTTTACCGACGTGGTAAAATAATACAGAAAACGTTTGCATGTTTTTTCGCAATTATTAATTAGGTATTTTTCACATGATAATTATGGATAACATTTTTATTTGTTTATTAATCTATAAAAATTAACATGAAAATGACAAAAGAAAAAGAAGTTGTTTCATACTTCGGCCGGTATAGAACAACTCCCAATGAATTAAAAAGGCTTCTTATAAATCTCGTTTTATGAATTTATTAAATATAGTGTACATTTTTCAAAGCGAATTTTCAAGAGGTGTAGTTTCCTATAACTAAAAATAGAAAACATGCTTTTTCTTTTTGTCTTTAAAAGGAGAGGGAACATCGTGAGTAATATAATTAAAAGACGTCATACAAATCAATATGCTCAGATACACAATAACCCATTACAAAATGACTTAATTGATTTACGAGCAATTGGGCTTCTTTCTCACCTTATGAGTTTACCCAGTGATTGGGTAATTTATAAAACACAATTATATAAAAAGTTTAGTAGAAAAAATGTAGATGCAGCTTGGAAAGAACTTGCAAGTAAAAACTATATAATTGGTTTTAATTGTTACATAGATGGAAAAAAACAATCTTTTTATAATGTTTCAGATATTCCATTCATTTCCGAAGAACTTTCCGGGTTTCTTCTAGAATCTATATCGGAACTAATAAATTCGGGATCTTCCGTCAAATCTTTGAGCTTAATGAATGGCGGAACCCTTGATATTTCTCATGATTTAACTGATGTACTAAACGTACATCAGTCGAAAGTTCTAAAAAAAATTACTACTGTACCGACAGTACAGTACTCTCAGTACAGTACTGTCGGTACATCTACAAAAGAAATATCTACAAAAGAAAAAATAACAAATATTGATGATGAAGATATACCGAACGTTTTACATTCAGATGCAAAAGACATTCAAAATTCAAAAATTAGGAATGTTACACAAACGAATACTGTATATACACTATCTTTATCTGATGACGACATTTTATGGATTACCAATAAAGTTCGAGATATTTTTAAAGGTAAAATACAAAAGAGATCATTTGATTCTGTATTAAAAAAATGTATTAATAACTATAAAAAAGGTACTGTACCAAATTATGAAAATTACTTAATTACATCCATAGAAAACAAAATAACAGATCTTGAACTTCGAAGAAAACAAGAGAAAAAATTATTAGATTTAATCCCTAAATCTAAACAAAAGAACAAGAAAACAATTAGACAAGAGATGATTCCAGAATGGCTATATAAGCAAAAAAATGAATACCCAAATGCAGTTGAAACACAACAACATTCAGAGAAGGATATAGAAACAGAGCGCCAACAGCTATTAAAAGAATTACAAAAGTATCAACAAAAAAATAAAAAATAGCAAAATTTCGACTACCTTAATTTTCATTGAACAAAACATAATATTCTAGCCTTCAATTTATAAAAAGCTAAACCCCTTATATACCAAGGGGTTTTAGCTTTTTATTTTATAGGAATACTCTTTGCAACAAGTTGCCATTAGGATAGTGTATCAGCAACTTGTAGCTATTACTATGAATGCTAGATTCCACAAAATTATTACATGTTTTTTCATTTTTACTTCTTAATTTATTTTATGATAAAAACTACACCAAAATTACAATTTGTTGAAGGTTTTAAAAATTATAGATTTGGACAAGCTAGATTTATAAATAATGATTTTCCGAGGTGAGAATATGAGTTGGTTTGGTGTAGGGAAACCTAGGAGTAAATTTGGTAAATTTATAGATAAGCATAATTTAACTCAACAGGAAGTCGCAGAAAGGAGCGGTGTAAGTCAAGGGACGATTAGTCGTTTATGCAAAGGAAATGCATTTCTTCCGTCTTTAAAAACTGGTTCCAAGATTATTGATACTTTAAAAAAGTTAACAAATAAAAATGTAGATTACAATGATTTTTGGCTTTAGTTAAAAAATATCATTCATCACAAAAGTTCTCATAAACACATTTTGTTTTACAGCATATTGCTCTAATTTAGATTGCCGATAGTCTGACAGTGTAAAAAAGATAATCACTGGAACAATAGCATTCTGTCTTTTGTAAATATCTGTTATATGGCCATATAACTGTATTTTATGTTCGTTTGCCTTCATATGTTGCATACGATCTATTTCAACGAAATGGGGAACATTATCTTCAAAATACGTTGCGTCAGGAATAATTTGATACCGTTGACCATTGATTGAAAACTCTATAGATCTTTCTGTTTTCCATTCTGGAAATCCAAGCCACATCCAGCTTTCGTTTCTCATTAATATGTGCTGTAATTGACTACTTTTCTTTACTTCTCTTGTAATTCCTAATAAATCACGTCCTTTTTTATTTAAATAATATACATGCTCACGAGCTATTTTAGTAATATGACAATACGGAGTCAGATCCTTTAGTACACGATTTGCATTTCGAATACTTCCTAGGCAGTGGATGGCTTGCAATTGTCTCCTGGTTGCAAAATCTAACTTACTCAAAGTGGATAAAATCTCGATTTGTCTCGCTTTCTGTTTGAGTGTTTGATGCCTCATTTTGTTTCACCACCTTGTATTGCTTCAGTAATTCCCACATGTCCATATCCTTTAAATAAGGTACCTGAATTTCTTCTGTGCGATCAGTCTTAAATAACGCTCTTCCTGGAAGGGAAGGTAGATCCTCAAGACCTGGTTCATCCAAAGCAACTTGTGAAGCAACCGCTGTTGGTAATCGAAAACCTAGCTTTGCATCAGCATTTTGTTTGATTTGCCTTGGCAATGTGTCAGAGGTTGGATATTGAGTACAAAATATAAGCCGGAATCCTAAACCACCTCCGATTCTTGCGATTTCAGATAACATCTCCTGGCACATAAATAATAAATCCCGTTGTTTTTTAGGTAAACCTTGTGTCGGACAAAGATTCGCTCCTTCATCTACTATGATGAAGCAACGCTCTCTAATTGATGTGTCTATAACATTGGTAAAATAGGACTTTTTCATCATCTCAATCTGTTTTACCATCTTTTCACGTACTCTCACCAACATTTCTAACGCCTGTTCCGGGTTTTCAGCTACTTCTACTACTTGGGATAGCTCTTTGTAAGGACTGAATTCTAGCCCTTCCTTCAGATCGATAATAAAAAAATTCACGTGTTGAGATTGTTGTAAAATTAAACTAGTCATCACATTTTTTAAGAATACTGTCTTTCCAAAACGAGTCATTCCACTTACACACATATGCGGTGTTTTCTCGAAATCATGATACACGTGTTTATCTAATGCTTTCCCCATCATAACTTTCCATGTGTGCTCTTTTAACAGCTCCTTAGACCAATTCCACATTTCAGGTATTCGTTGCTTAAATACTCGAATATGAAGCTCTCTTTGATGAAACGATATTTTAACAGGTTTATATAGTCCTTCTTCTAATACTTCAGCTAACTTTTTGATAAGTTGACTAGGTACGCCGAGCGGTAACTTGTAAACATAATTCATACTTATGTCATCTTCTATTTCTTTTATAAAAATAGGGTATTGTAATTCACCTTTATGTTGAACACATATCTTTGCAATTTCAAAAAACGTTGCAATTTTTTTCTTATCACTCATTCCTGTACTTTTATAAAAGTAAGCTACTGTTATAAAGGTTGCTGGTATTAATAAAAGTGATATCATATCCTCCATACCTCCTTTAGGTAGTTGAGCCTGTATGGAAGGTTAGAAAAAACAGATTAAAACGCACTATTACAATTATTTTCAACTACCAGATGTAATACTAACGTAGAAACACATCTAGTATATCCATTAGCACATACCAAACACTCCCAATTAATAAGCATTTGAGACCCGCACGTAGCAACCAATCTGGAAGGTAAAGACCTTTCCTTTTCAGCAATTTAATCCCTAAAATAGAGACTCCTGTCACACCATACACAACTCCTAACTCTCCAATGATTGTCATGTTAATCCCACCCTTTTGGTTTAATAGACAAATTTCCCTTACGATCCTTATAAAGTTGATACTCATCCAACAATTCATTCCATGAGACCGGATACTCATCACCGTACAAATCCTCTTCGATTTTTTGACTCAAATAATAATAACCTTTGTATTGTCGGTCTAAATACACTTCATGACGTACCATGTGCTCTTGTATTGCTGAAATATCTTCTTCTCTTTTAGTATCCCGGTACATCTGACGTAATGATTTTGAAGAATACAGATAAGGAGTACTATATAACATCTGATAATAACTCATGTTGTCTCACCATCCATATAGATTTCTAGATACACTAAATACATATGATGAGGATTCATTTTTTCGAATTTGTACCTCAAAAAAATACAAAAATACGCCATTCCCATTTTAGAATGACGTTCGATAATAAATTACCCTTTTTTAATCATATTTTTATTAATTAATAAAATCTTATATAAATATATATCTTATATATATTTAAAATATAAAGATAAAACTTATATAGGAAGAGCAAATAGGGTTTTATTTCTACTATAACAAGGGATTTGAGCATGCCATAGCGTAAAAAATCATAAATAGCAGAATCTAACAACACAAAATTAGCTATTAGTACGGTATAAAACCTACAAATAATCATAAATAATATCATGTATTTCTACATAAAAAATGAAACAAATTGATGCATTGTTAAATATATTTATTCAAGTAATAAATTTTCAATTTATCCACCGTATGTCCACAATTTCTTAATATTTACTCACAGAACATTCACAATATAGGTTAACTAATCAACATAATTAGAATTTGTCACATGACTCACATAAATATTGATGATTTTTGATAGGTGAAGTACGAAAACCCCTTTATTTCAATAATAATTACATAATATTATTCACATTAGATTTTATTTATCTACATACCCACGAAATTTAATGTTTTTCTTATGATTTTTTGTAGGTATTTGAATGTATTTTAGATAAAAATAATGTTTTTATTTAAACATAGATGTGGAAAATTAGTTAATTGCAGTACAGTTTTGTATAGGAATGTATAAAAAAAGACTCTATTATGAATAGAATCGAGTAAAGGTGTCTATAAGGAGAAATCAGTGTAGGGTTTTTAAATAATGGAACCAACACGAATAGCCCTCTATTTATATTTTTTTCAAAAATAGAGAGCGGAGTATCGTTAATTTGTTTCTATTACCTCAAGTACTTGTTCAGCTGTCGTTACTTGAATACCAGCGCGTACTAATTGTTCAAATGCACGAATAAACGTAATCAAATTGAACTCATTCGGCACTTCAATAACGCGAAGTGTTTCTTTAGGTAATCTATCTATCTTTTCAATGAACAATTCGCGAACATCACTCGGAATAAAGCGATCTTTATGTCCTCTTGTTTTTAGAAGTTCACGTATTTCTATTTCTAAAGCTATATAAGCATTTAGATTTGCACCTTGTTCATAGGCGTATTTTCTAAACAATGTTTCTTCTTGATATTTTAAATAGTTACGGTGATACGATTCCTCTGTAACTGGTACAGCGAATTTGGATTTTAGTAACTCATATGTTTTACGGAACAACTTTTTGATGTTTCGATGAGAGTACATAGAGAAATGCAATCCAAAATCAAATACAGCTTGTTCCTTTTGTTCTTTTGAAACATGTTGTGTAATAAGAGGGTAAATGCCTTCTTTTGCCGCTGTATCAAGAATTTGATATTGTGATGTTTGATTTAATATTTTTTTCAGCGTATACACTAACTTACTTGGATATTCTTCATTACGATCTATCATGTCACGTAAGCTGCGAATGACACTTCGAATTTGTCGATGACAAGTATACTTAAGTACATGAATAAATTTATTCATGTCTTGTGCAAATTCACCGATATTCAGTTCTTGTAGCACAGATTCAATAAAACGAGCTTTCCGTGCATACGTAACCTTTGGGGGAAATGGATCACGATACTGTATTTCCCCAGCTTCTTTTGTACATAAGAAATCTGTATGTAAGGATAGATATAAAGTCGTATATCTTTTTTTATTTTTACTCCCTTTTTGCAACTTGCAAATTTTGAATAGGGGAGTCCCTGTACATGGCAATGCAGTTGTTAATTCTGTCATAACCGCACGGATTTGATGTGGGTATTTCTTATGTAAAAAGCGGTACATTCCGCCAAAATGAGTTGTATTTCCTCTTTCATCCTGTTTATCTAAGGAACGTTTAAGCGTCGTTTCGCTGTACTGTTGCATAGCAATGTCCAGGAAGAGCTTTTT
>Ga0207696_1001727_pt1 | contig 11342 bp, 15 predicted proteins | sample KBSS54metaG_FD_184403 | JGI IMG/M metagenome (GOLD analysis project Ga0207696, IMG submission 184403) | Switchgrass rhizosphere microbial communities from Kellogg Biological Station, Michigan, USA - KBS S5-4 metaG (SPAdes) (version 2) | ecosystem: Host-associated > Plants > Roots > Rhizosphere >...
ACCGCTGTTCGGTCTCGAGCATGGCGCGCGAAGTGAAGCGCTCTTCACCGCGCCCGTCGTGACCCAAGCGCACCAGATCCGGCGAGGCCCGCACCGCCGCCAGCACAGCGTCGAACTGGTCCTTCCCTTCGCTGTGGCGGTGCACGAACGTGGCGAGGTCGCGCGAAGTGAACGTGGCCTGTTGATGGGTGATCGCATCGAGCGCGATGCCGGGGTTTTCGAGGATCTTCTCGCCATTGCTCCTGGCGATGGCAAAATGCTCTTCCAGCCGCTCGCGCACCAGGCCTTCCTGCGCCATGCGCGCAGCAGCCGGGCCGATCTTGTTCTGCGGCTCCAGGTCAATGCCCTGGGCCTCCAGGCTGCGGTGATCGATCCGCGCGTCGATATCGAGCTGGGCCAGCCGACCGTTGACGTGCTCGGCCCAGGCTTCGCGCCAGTGTGTCAGCAGTTCGGTACGGTTCCACTCGCGCACTTTGGCGCCGAAGCCGTTCTCGCCGACTTCGCGCATCCCCAGCATCACATGGGCGTGCGGTTTGGCGAGGCCGTCTGCCCCCACATCCCAGTGCACATTGAGATCGGCGACCATGCCGCGATCGACGAACTCCTTCTGAACGAAGTCCCGCGCCAGTTGGATGCCATCGGCCTGGGTCATCTCACGGGGAATGGCGAACTCGATCTCGCGGGCGAGCTGCGCGTCCTTGCGCACTTCGACCGCTTCGACGTCGTTCCACAGCTTCTCCCGATCGCGCCATTCTTCCGGCGCGCCTTCGGGCAGCATGACTTCGCTGTGCACGACGCCGGTCTTGTTGGAGAAATCGTGGTGCCGGTCGAGCCGTTCGTCATAGAGCCGATCGGCCGAGCGATAGGCCGCGGCGGCCACGGCGCTCGAGCCGCCACCACGCGAAACAACTTTGGCCGAAAAGTGGTAGATCGCCATGGCGACACACCAGATACGCCTAAAAGCGCACGTCGGCACGACGTATAAGCGCGCCCTCAAAAGATTTCATCATTCTCGGGACGGCGGAATCCCATGAGGTTTCAGGGAATTGGCATTGATCGTCAAGGCCGATAACTGGAAGGCCTCGCGGCGCAACGGATCGCCGTCACGGAACCAACACATGCGCAAGCCCCGCAACTATGACAAGGACCTCAAGGCCCTCACCGCCAAGGCCAGGCAACTCAAGGCACGCAAGCAGAGCCAGCTTGGCGAACTGGTCGAAGCCACCGGCGCCGATAACCTCACCATCGAGGAACTGGCCGGCGCGCTGCTGTCGATAGCCGCCATCACCGATCTGCAACGACGGGAGGGATGGCGCAAACGCGGCGCCGCGTTCTTTTCTGGCGAGCGGCCCAAACACGCGCCTGGCACAAGCACTGGCGACAACGCGCAACCAGCAGCGCCGCACGAGCAGCGCCCGCCATGGCCTGGCTCTGCAACAGGCGCGGAATGATACACGAGCCTGGCAGGTGAAGCGGAAAGAGCGGACAAGGCAGTTGATCGAACTGGGTGGGCTTATTGCCAAGGCCGGCCTGATAGAACTGACCGACGATGATCGCGCCGTGATCCTCGGACTGCTGGTTGAGGCGGCGGCAAAGCTGCGCGCCGACGACACCGGGACCCAACTGACGCTGTGGCGGCGGCGCGGGCGGCGGGCATTTGCCGATACCGACGACAAAGATTGAGCAGCGGGCAACACCGTTTCCACCGTCCATCGCCAGCGCATTGCACCACGCCAGCCGCGTTGCCATAGGGACAAGTATGGACGACAAGACCAAGGCCCGCATTCTCGGCGTCATCGAACGCGCACCGCAATGGCTTCGCAACGATCTGGCCGCCAAGGATGCATCGGCTCGCGCGCGTGCGGAAGAGTCGCTCGCGGCAATGCTGGTAGATGCCATTCGCGAAAGTCAGGCGGCAGCTGACTGAGCAGCGGCGTCAAGCTCGCAACCACGGCGCGTCGGCACATACTCTAATGCAGCGGCATGTTGGCGGCAGATAGAAGTGCTGACGCCCGCACGGCTTGCTGAATGTCAGCCGGACATCAGGCAGAACCTCGCCCGCTCAAATCACCATCACGTACCATAACTCTTCGCCGACTTATAAAGCGGCGTCGAACCAATTCTGATCAACGGACAAGACGGGCATATGGAAATGTCGTCGTTCAATTGGGCGGTAAACGGATTGCTCTCATAGGCAGCTCGGCTCATCTCTTCCCGGTATCACCATTTCGGAGGAAACCAATTCACAGACGCGCGCAATCTGCTATAGCTTTGTGCTGTACCGGCAGTCACAGGTTACGCGACACGTCTTGTGACTGCCGGTGCAACTGCGAACGGCAGGCCTCACGCAGAAAGCGCAGCGAGACGAGCTGCCCGTGCGAGGTCTTTGGGGCGGCCGAACGACTGCAAGAGATTCCCCAGCTCAGCGCGATCGGGAACGAACCAGGTCTTGCCGTCCAACGCGATACGCTGGCGCGTTGTCGGAACGATGGCGCGCCAGTGACCATCCTGGCAGTGTTGGAACCCGGCTGCAGGGCAAGGCCTAGCGTGGGGATTATCCGCCGTGCATCGGAAAGACTGAGAAGGACATCGACGTCGCCGACAGGCCCGGGATCGGCGCCGTGCAACGCGACCGCTGCACTCGCGATAATCCACCAGGGATCCTGGGCGTTCTCCATGACCTCCGCCACCGCTTCGAGTGACGCGACAAGGGCCTGCTCCATCGTTCACCCCGCTTGTTTAGATGCACCCGGAACAAGACCGCCGATTTCAAATCCCGGCCGCTAGCCGGCCTGTCGGGCCGTCGCCTCCAGCTGGGCGATGCGTTCCGAACAGATGGCATGGACGACGCGGCCCAGTTCCTCGACCTGATCGCCCAGCCAGGCCAATTCCTCATCGGTAATCCGATAGTGCTTGGAATAGCGCGCCTTGACGTAGGCTTCCTTGAGTTTCTCGAACATGGCCCGTTGCTTGCGGTTGTCGCTGGGCCAGACATGGACCAGCCGGACGTCAAGCCGCTCGGCCTGTGTGCGAAGGAACGCCAGATTGTGGACATGGGGGGTGTAAAAGGTCACCACGAGCAAAGCACAGTGGTAAAGAAACTCAGCGCTCTGATGCAAATCGAATGCTGCTGGCTTGAGGAACGATTTCTCGCGGGCCATCTGCGACAGCTCAAAACGCTGCATGGCCAGAGGAAACCACTCCTCAAAATACTCCTTCGCCATGGCCAGCGCGGCATGCGGCGTCTTGGGCTTGGGCTGGTGCAGTTCGGTATCGTCGCTCTGGTAGAGCGCGATGCCATCACGAGCCACATCCATGAAGAAGTAGCGCCCATGGGCCAGCCCGTCGTTCACCTCCTGCAGGGTGTGGACGATGAAATTGACCGGCGTCTTGATCGTGCCGGCAATGCCGTATTCGCGCATCAGCCGGTCATCGACCTTGGCCCAGTACTTCACCCGGTCGGTCAGGCGCTTGTCGTTGACGATGATGAGGAGGTCATAATCCGACTGATAGCCCTTGGCGGTGTGCGGCTCGTCGACCCAGCCGCCGCGCGCATAGCTGCCGTAGAGAATGACCTTGAGAATGCGGCCCTTCTTCTTCCACTCGTGCGAAGCCAGAGCCAGGGCGTCCTCGAATTCCTCGAAGACGATCTGCACCACGCGTTCCAGCTCGCGCTGCTTGTTGGCGGGAAGATGGTCGAGATCGCTGCGCATGATAGCGGCACCCTGTCGCGATGGCCGCCCGATGGCAAGTCATCGGGCGGCCTGAATTTTTCACCACGGCCACCAGCGCTGCCACCAGTGCCCATAGACCGCGCGGGTCAGCGTGGAGAGAGCCTTGGCCAGCTCGGCCTGCACGGCTTCGATGCTGATGCCATGGCGCTGCGCCAGCTCGGTATAGCTGGCGCCCTCGAAGCGCACGGCTGCGAAGATCGCCCGCTGCCGCTTGGTCATCCGGCGCAGACCGCGTTGCCCCCTGCGCCAGAACGCGCGCGGCGACAGGGTCGGTAGAACGGGCGTGCCCCATTCGGGCGGGAGAGACGCGCTCATGGCCGGTCCTCCCCACAGGCCAGGAGGAAGTCGGCCGCCTTGCTGGCCGCACTGGCAGCCCGGAAGATCGCCTTCTCGTCGGCGCGCAGCACTTCGAGCCAGGCCCCGATGTAGTCGGAGTGCCGCACCGTCGGGACAATGCCCAGCGCGGCACAGGCAAAGGCACTGGCCATTTCCGCGACAAGTTCCTCTTTTGCGTAGGACGCAGAGCCGAACTCGCCGGTTTGATCCCGGTCCAGCCGGCTCTTGTGGCCCGTGGCGTGGCCAAGCTCGTGCAGGGCCGTGCGGAACCAATTGATCGGCTCGAGGAACGCAGCCTGGGGCGGCACCTGCACCACATCATGGGAGGGGGAATAGAACGCTTCCCCGCCACCGATGCGGAAGGTCACCCCGCTACCCTGGATCACGCGATCAGCGCCGGCAATCGCCAGCTCGGGCGCAATCGGTGCCACCGGGGCAATCATGCCCTCTGGCAGGTCTTCGCACTGGTCGAGGTTGAACACGGTAAAGCGCTTGAGAAAGGCCACGGTGCGCGCTTCGCGGTCTTCGTCCCTGGCCTTGGCGGCTTCCTCGCGCGGGGTGAAGCGATCGGCATAGCAGACCACGGTCCCCTTCTCGCCGCGCCGGACATGGCCCCCTGCTGCTTCGGCTTGGCGATAGGTCAGCCAGCGCTGCGAGGAAAAGCCCTGCTCGATGGCAGAGGTCCAGAGAATGAGAACATTGATCCCTGAATAGGTCCGGCCAGAGCCGGCATTGTGGGGCAGCGTGCAAGGACAGCGGCTGGCGTCCCAGGGCTGCACCCAGGGCAGGCGCCCGGCTTCGAGTTCGGCAATGATGCGGGAGGTCACCTCGACATAGAGGGACTGGCGTTCGCTCGTGTTCACGGTGCTCATGGTCTTCAAGCTCCTTAAACCGCCATGGCCCGGCGCCGGGGTGGCGGGGGGCGGCAGGAGCGGACCGACAGCCCCGCAACAGGCGGCGGGGTGCATCCGGCAGGAGCGCAACAGCGTGGAGCACCCGGACCTGCGCAGCGGGCCGGGTTGCACCCCGTCGCGGCGGGGCTACAGGGCCGTGACGCCCCCCGTCACCTCGAAGCCGAGGCAGACGCCGCCGCGCACAAGGAGCGCGGCGACAACCGGAGGGGAGCCACAGGCGGACCGACAGGACCGGTCAGCAAGGCCGGGCCAAGTGTGAGCGATCGTAGCGGTAGGCCGACGAGACGGCGCAGCCGGCTCGGCTGCGGCGCAGCGGAAGGAGAGCGCGATCAGGCCGAGACGGCCTGAGACACAATCTGCACGAGCCTCAAAATTTCTTTTTCGCACCGTGGCGTCAGATTGGATGCCCTGATTCTATCAAGTCGATGAGCCCGATAGCGCGTGCAGGTCAACATGCTACCGCCTGCATTCTGACAAACCTTGGCCTGGCGGAATGCCGGGATCTGGGACAAAACCGCCGTTCGGGACGCGTCATAAAAATGACGGCTTTCGGCGAGCCCAGAAATTCGACCTGGTTACGCGGCGATAAGGTCGCGTGACGCACGGAAATGCCACCCTGCGCTGAGGAAGACAACTTACGCTGGCTGAACTGCCATCATAATAATCTCCAGCGTCGTGGTGACTGTAGCTGCCGTGATCTCATCTCTTGAGAACCATCGCCGAAAGAACAGCGAGCCGACGGCCATACCGATGACGTCCGAGGTTTCGCACGCCGCCGCCATGTCGCCTCGCGTTCTCGCGCGCTCAATGGCGGCGGAAAACGGCTCCATGAAGCCGCAATGAAGCGCGGCTTGCATCTCGCGAAGCTCTGGATCGCGTTCGGCGGCGTCTATGATCGACGGATACACCGAGCTCCAGTTCGCGGATGAAAGCTGATCCGCCAAGGCGGCGAGGAGGAGTTGCAGATCCCCTTTCAGACTGCCGGTGTCGGGCGCTTCCATCGCGCCGCCGAGCCGGGAGCAGGCATCGATGAGCAAGGCCGAGCGCGATGGCCAGTGGCGGTAGATCGTGGTCTTGGAGACACCGGAATGCTTCGCGATCTCGTCGATGCTCACGCCGCTGATTCCGCTGGCAGCGAGCTGGCGATAGGTCTCAGCCAACACCTTCGCCTTCGAGCGCTCGACCCGCTTGTCAAAATTGCCATCCAACTCTGGCACGACCTTCCCTGCTCGACTCAAAGATACGGTACTGTACCGTATCACAAGTACGCTGCAGTGCATTATTGCTGAGCAGCCCCTCGGTCGCAACCGGAAAGGAAGCGTCGTGAAATTCGCATATACCCGCCTTATCACCGAGGATGTCCCGGCACTGTCTTCCTTCTACGAGAAGCTGCTTGGCGTGACGCCGAAGGGCAATGACGACTATGTCGAGCTGCACCCGGGCGGTGCGATCCTGGCCATCGTCAGCCGTGGTTCGGCTGTCTTCATGCACGGGGGCGAATGGGTGGCCGCTGCCAACCGTTCCGCGATCCGGATGGCAACGCGATCAACTTCTTCACGCCGCCAGTGCCTGCGGCCTGATCACCCAACTGCCGTTCCGCCCGTCAGCGATGCTCGCCTTCTCGCCGGACGTATCGGCCTGCAGCCCGGTAGTGGTTGGAAGCAGGAAGCGCGTTTTTTCTTTCGATCACGCCGGCACAGGAATGGCACCTCGTTGCAAGCCGTTCATACACTGACGACTACGCTCGTTCAGAGCGGAGGGCTGCATGATGCTTCCTGATTCGATGATATTCGCTGGCTCAGCTCCTCTTACCGCCGTGTTGCTTGCGCTCGCCGGCTGCACGACTGATCAAACGGCGCAAACACCTACGCCGGGAGTGTGCAGTGCCGCCGCCGCAGATCGCCTTGTCGGCGCGGTCAAACCGACCGATGCAGAGGCTATGCGCCTGACAGGTGCGACTATTGTGCGTCAGATCGCGCCGGGCGATCCCGTTACCCACGATCTGCGTGATAACCGCGTCACGATCGCGACGGATCCGGCCTCTGGTCGCGTCGTGGTAGCAGCGTGCGGATAGAGGCGCTTGAACGAGGAGAAGCCACTTGCGTGCGCATGAAGTTCCACAGGGGACGACATTCTACCACGGCACCAAAGCACGGCTGAAGATCGGTGATCTGCTGGAACCAGGCTATCGCAGTAACTTCGTCCTGGGCGAGCTCAGGCACGTCTATTTTACGGCGACGCTGGAGGCTGCGACCTGGGGCGCTGAGCTCGCACAAGGCGAAGGTCGAGGGTCTATCTACATTGTCGAACCCACCGGCCCTTTCGACGATGACCCGAACCTGACGGACAAGAAATTTCCCGGAAACGTGACCGCATCCTACCGATCCCTTGCGCCATTGCGGATCGTCGGCGAGGTCGAGCACTGGAAAGGTCACACGCCTGAGCAACTGCGACAGATGAAAGATGGGCTTGCCCGGCTCAAGGCAGAAGGAAAGAATACGATCGAGAACTAACGACCTCGAACCGCTGGAGGGCGTGACGATGCTCCCAGCCAGAGCCAGCCAGCTCGCCCGAACAAATGTCGGATTTCAGCAGAAACGGTCTTTCGCAGCCGGGCCGCTGAAGGTCCTGAACTGGTCGATTATATATTAATCCCGAAAACTCTTGGAATTTCTGTTCCAGGCGATCATCGGCTTGCGCCTTGGTCACGCTATGCTGGGCGAGCGCTAAACGGGTAAGGCTTCCGATTATCACTTCTGTTTTGGCAGGCTCGGCCAGACCTCGACGGTTCGTCTACGGTTGATCGCAGATGACGATTCAAACTTGGTCTTATTCCCTGGATCGCGAAAGCCCGTTCACCGAGTATGGTGAATGGCAGGGAGCCGATGTCCCTATTCTGCGGCCCCATTTTCATACAGAGGGTCAACTTGCGACCGTGATTTCGGGTCGCCGGGCCTTCAGGGTTGGAGCAGGTGTTCACCTCATTGAGGCCGGGCAGTTTTTGTACATCCCGCCGATGGTCCCCCACCAGGGAATTGCTTTGCCGCGCGAAGCCTCGCGCTGCATAAATGCCTACGTCTTGGGTGATTGCTTCGGAACGTCGCCATTCGTCTCCACGTGGACAGCAGGGTCGGATGGGAATGTGCAAACCTCGAGTGTTCTCCGGCGGTTGGCAGAGTTGGAGAGGCCGTTTTCTGCGGCCGGAGGCATCGCTATCTTAGCGGCCGAACAATTCTTCAGGCACGCGGTCGGCTCGGTTGCCGATCTTGCTGGACAGGCGGGGCTGAGCCGGGAGCACTACACGCGAAGGTTTTCGCGTGAGATGGGCATGTCGCCGCATCGCTACCGGCTCATGTGCAGGCTCAACGAGGGGCGACGACGCCTGAGAGAAGGAGATCCCGCGGCCGCGATCGCCGCTGATCTGATGTTCTCCGACCAAAGCCATTTCGGGCGCCTGTTTCGTCAGGCGTTCGGGACCACCCCACATCAATACCGGATCGGGATCGGTTAGTCACATTCGTACCAGACGGAATGGTGCCGGTTGCCTAACGTCCCTCCAGGAACGTCGCCCAAGGCGCACCTGCCTCGTCGACGCTGCCCAGCACGACGAACGGGAGCTGCGCGTAAAACTCGCGGTGCTGGTCGGGCATACAGTCGCGGATGACCCGCTGGCCGACCGACGCCATGCGCTCCGCGACGCCGACCTTTTCCTGAATGAAGCGTTCGCCTTCATGCCAGACGGGGAGCTTGGTGAAGTTCGACGTCATCGTTCTCGGGCCTCTGCTTGGGGGCTGGCGGGCGCACCAAGGCGGGCGCCCGCTGTCGGCGACATGATTATGCCGCCAGGCCGACCGGTGTCTTCACGAAGGGTACGAAGCCTGGGAGTGCTTCGACACGGCAGAGAAAGGCGTTCACGTTCGGGTAGCCCGAGAGGTCGACATTGCCCTCCGGGGCGCGCGCGACATAGCTGTAGATCGCGATGTCGGCGATCGTCGGCTGTGCGCCCACCAGCCAGTCGGCGTCCTCCAGATGGGCTTCCAGACGGCTGAGCAGGGTATGCGCACGACCGATCACCTCGTCCGCATTGAACTTCGCGCCGAACACGGTGATGAGCCGCGCTGCGGCCGGACCATAGGCAACCTCGCCGGCGGCGACGGACAGCCACCGCTGGACGGCTGCGGCGCCGCGGGAATCTTCCGGCAGCCAATCAGTGCGCCCTGCCTTCTTGGCGAGATAGACGAGGATTGCGTTCGAGTCCGCGACGACCACGCCGTCATCTTCCAGCACCGGCACCTGGCCGAATGGATTGAGCGCGAGAAACTCAGGACGCTTGTGCGCGCCGCCCTTAAGGTCGACTTCGACCTGCTCGTGCGGAACGTTGAGCAGAGAAGCGAGCACAGCGCGGTGCGAGTGGCCCGACAGTGGGTGATGGTGAAGCTTCATGGCGAGATCCTGCTTGATGGCCGGGTCCATTCCCGATCCGCAGTGCCATTGTGCTTTGATACCGAACCGGGGAGAACGCTCCGTCTCGGCACTTCATTATTACGCAAGATGTAATGGTGAAGGATTTCGCAAGATCGAGCTCATGCGTTAGGTCGCGCCTTGTGATGCGCTTCAATCGATGGCTGCTTGTCCCAAGAGCTGCCAGTGAGCGCCCGCGAGAAGACGACCGGACGTGGTCGAATTCCGCCGTGGGCCTATCGATTGCCATCAGCCGAGCGCCTTTTGCCCGAAGTTCGGCCGCAGCACCTTGGCGTCGTTGCGCAATCCATCGAGATAATCCGACCAGTGCTGCATCATGCGCACGCGCTCTTCCCAATACTGCCCGCGCGTATAGGCGCGGCGAACGGCGTTGGCTTCGACGTGGGCAAGCTGGCGCTCAATGGCATCGGCGTTCCAAAGCCCCATCTCGTTGAGCAGTGTTGCCGCCATGGCGCGAAAGCCATGGGCAGTCATCTCGTCCTTGCCGTATCCCATGCGGCGCAAGGCGGCGTTGATGGTGTTGTCCGACATTGGCCGATTGGCAGAGCGCAACGACGGGAAGAGGTAGGGGCTGTAGGCGGCGTCGTGTTCGATCTCGCGAATAATCGCGATGGCCTGTCTGGAAAGCGGCACGGCGTGCGGCCGGCGCATTTTCATCTTATGCTCGGGTATCGTCCAAACCTTGCGGTCGAAATCGAACTCCTTCCATTCGGCATGACGAAGCTCGCCGGGGCGAACAAAGACATGCGGCAACAGGCGCATCGCGATGCGCGTCTGCATGTCGCCTTCATAGTCCTCAATGGAGCGCAAGAGCTCGCCGACTTCCTTCGGCGTCGTAATGGCAGCACGGTGAACAACCTTGGGCGTCACCAGCGCGCCGCGCAGGTCCGCGCAGACGTCGCGCTCGGCGCGCGCGGTCGCGATGGCAAAGCGGAACACCTGGCTGCACGTCGTGCGCACGCTGGTGGCGGTGTAGAACTTTTTGGTGCGTTCGATCTTCTTGAGCGCCAGCAACACCTCGTGCGCTGAGATCTTGGAAATCGGCCGCCTGCCGATCGCCGGCATGACCAACCCTAGCTGCCATTCGTACTTCTTGATCGAAGCAGCGGCGCGCTCCTCGAGCCGGACCTTCTCCAGCCATTCGTCGGACACCGCCTTGAATGTGTTCGACGCCGCTACCGAATCTGCAATCTTGTTGAGCTTGGCCTGATCGACCGGGTCGATGCCGTCGGCTAGCAGGCGGCGAGCTTGAAGCAAACGCTCCCTTGCATCGGCCAGCAGTACCTCGGGATAGCGGCCGAAGGTGATCGTTCGCTGGAAGTCGTGGAAGCGATAGTTCATCCGCCAGTAGCGGGTTCCACTCGGCTTCACGAGGAGGTACAGTCCGTCCCCGTCAGACAGCTTGTACGGCTTGTCCTTGGGCTTGGCGCGCGCGACAGATGCCGCCGTAAGCCCTGATTTTCCTGCTTTTTCGGCCATGTTGATGGACCTCCGACAGCGCAAATTGGCCGCAGGTCCATCAAGTGATCCATCATTCGGCTGAGATTGAGTGGAACATGTCCGGAACTGCCCGGAAACTATACCACCGAAAAACCGCAGAAAACAGCCACTTATGAGGCGTTTTGGCACCCCCTGAGAGGAGGCCCTGGAGCGGGTGAAGGGAATCGAACCCTCGTATTCAGCTTGGGAAGCTGCTGCTCTACCATTGAGCTACACCCGCAAATCAAGCACTTAGCTGATGCTTGGAAGCGATTTTTACAAGAGTTTTTACACTCCTGTGCGCGGCGCCACTGACACAACCACATGGGCTGGTCAATCGCAATTGTAAGCTACGTGCGGATCGTGGCCCAAGCCGAGCATGGCTGGCGCATGTTGC
>Ga0207696_1001729_pt1 | contig 11340 bp, 12 predicted proteins | sample KBSS54metaG_FD_184403 | JGI IMG/M metagenome (GOLD analysis project Ga0207696, IMG submission 184403) | Switchgrass rhizosphere microbial communities from Kellogg Biological Station, Michigan, USA - KBS S5-4 metaG (SPAdes) (version 2) | ecosystem: Host-associated > Plants > Roots > Rhizosphere >...
CAGCGTAGGCTCAGTCACTAACTGATTGATTCGGTTAGTTTCAAGGCCACCGATGTCTTTCATAAAGTCGGGTGCTTTAATCCCTGCCGCCCAGACCATCAAATCCGCTACGATGTATTCGCCGTCTTTGGTATTCAGGCCGCCCGCGTCTGCGGAAGTCACCATGGTTTGCGTCAGAACACGCACGCCCAGTTTAGTCAGCTCGCTGTGTGCCGCCGCAGAAATACGTGGCGGCAATGCAGGCAGAATACGTTCACCGGCTTCGACCAGCGTTACGTTTAACGCTTCGTTAGTCAGGCCTTTATAACCGTAGCTGTGCAGTTGTTTCACCGCATTATGCAGCTCAGCAGACAGCTCAACCCCCGTCGCCCCACCGCCAACAATAGCGATGTTAACTTTGCCGCTGGCACCGAGGTTCGCAGAATACTTGAGGAACAGATTCAGCATTTCGGAGTGGAAACGGCGCGCCTGATGCGGGTTATCGAGGAAGATACAGTTGTCTTTAACGCCTGGGGTGTTGAAGTCGTTGGAGGTACTACCCAACGCCATCACCAGCGTGTCATAAGGAATTTTACGTTCAGGGACCAGCAGCTCACCTTTGTCGTCACGCAGTTCTGCGAGCGTCAGAGTTTTGCTTTCGCGGTTAATGTCGACCACGGAACCAAGCTGGAACTGGAAATGATGGTTACGTGCATGTGCCAGATAGCTCAGCGCGTCTACACCTTCGTCCAGTGAACCGGTTGCCACTTCGTGCAGCAGCGGTTTCCATAAATGGCTGTGGTTACGGTCGATAAGCGTAACCTTAGCTTTTTTACCACGACCCAGTTTTTTACCTAACTGAGTGGCCAGTTCAAGTCCGCCAGCACCACCACCGACAATGACAATCTTTCTTAATGGCGTAGTCAAAGTGACCCCCTTAAAATATTAACCAATTGTTAATTAAAGGTTATGCAAATAGCATTTAATTAACAACAAGTTAGCTAAACAAACTCACGAATATGACCAAAGAATAACATGGATGGTGTATTGGTCATACCAAAATTGATGTGCGTCAAATTTTTATGCCGAAAAGATAAACAAAAAGGGCCAGCACCTGGCTGACCCTTTCACTTTTTGCTTATTTAGCCCGCGGCTAGCCGAGAGTCTTGAACGCTTTAATCCGCTGCAAATGTGGTGAGATATTTTTGAATTTATGGGTCTGTTCCTGATCCCATACGATCTCATAGTAATGATGCAGCAGCTCTGCGGCTCGTGCGTTATCCAGCGCTTCGTCATTACGCGACAAAATGGCCAGGCAACGGTCACGGTTTTTCTCGCGGAAATTCTGCACGCACTTGGTGGCAATATCGGTGTATTCCTCAGGACGGTCGATTTTCCCTTCCATATTCTCTTGCGGGAACAGATTTGGGTTAAAAATCACCTGGCGAATATCACACAAGAAACCAATACGCTCGGCCCAGAAACCGCCAAGCCCGACACCGCAAATCAGTGGCCGCTCATCGACACTGAGTTGCAACATTTTGTCTACTTCTTTGAGCAGATGCTGCATATCGTGTTTCGGATGCCGCGTGCTGTAACTGATAAGGCGGACGTCCGGATCGATAAACTGGAGTTGCAGCACCTTTTCATGGTTACCAGGACTATTAGAGTCGAAACCGTGTAAATAGATAATCATTGCATCCTCACCACACGAATTCAGGCCATTTGGCCTGATGAGTTAAAGACCCGCCTTGTGGGCTTCCCACTGCTCATGCAGCGCCTCAAGTTGCTGGTTTGCTTGCTTCCAGCGCGCTGACGACATCAGCTCCTGGCGGGTAAATGAACCTTTATGATACAAACCTGTAACACGCTCTGCTTTGACCGGAGACAGGTTATCTAACACGCTAACCGCACCATTACGATTATTGCAGACCAGGATCATATCGCAACCTGCATCCAAAGAAGCTTGCCCGCGTTCAGCGTAGCTCCCCATGATGGCAGCGCCTTCCATCGATAAATCATCAGAGAAAATAACGCCATTAAAGCCCAGTTCGCCACGCAAAACGGTTTTCAGCCAGTGCGGAGAACCACTCGCCGGAAGCGGATCGACGTCGGTATAGATAACGTGCGCCGGCATAATGGCGTCGAGTTTGTTATCAGTAATCAGACTGCGGAAAATCTGCATGTCGTGTTCACGGATCAGCGCTTCATCACGCGGGTCACGCGGGGTTTCTTTATGGGAATCAGCCGTTACCGCACCGTGGCCTGGGAAATGTTTACCGGTGGTTTTCATACCTGCGGCGTGCATACCGTCGATAAAGCGAGTCGCCATCGCCAGCGCTTTACGCGGTTCTTCATGGTAGGAACGCTCGCCGATGGCGGCACTGATATGGCCGATATCCAATACTGGCGCGAAACTGATGTCGATATCCATGGCAATCATTTCGCTGGCCATCAACCAGCCAGCTTCTTGTGCCAGTTTCCCACCCAACTCCAGGCCATGTATTGCGGCAAAAGATTGTGCTGCTGGCAAACGGGTAAAGCCTTCACGGAAACGTTGAACTCGCCCACCTTCCTGGTCAACCGCAACCACCAGACGATTGTGAGAAGCTTCACGGATTTGACGAACCAGCTCACGGAGTTGCTCAGGATCGTGATAGTTGCGGGTAAAAATAATCAGCCCACCGACCAGTGGGTGCTTTAGAATTTCACGCTCTTCGGCATCCAGCTCAAAGCCTGCCACATCTAACATTACCGGACCCACATCGACCTCTCTTAATTAATCAAACGCTCGCAGACGGCACCATGCTTCGTCTGCAAGGGTTATAAATGTTCTGTCTTGCGTTTGTTGCCAGCGGCATTCATACCAGGATGCCATCAGCAAAATAACCCACGGTTGCCAGCGGCTGACCTGTCGGCGTAATTTATCCACCTGAATATGGTTCAATTGAGCATAAGCGCGAACCAAAGACTCGCCATCAATATTATTGGCCGCAATAATAGCCGCCAGCTCCAGCGCCACATCCCCATCACCGGCGTATTCCCAGTCGATGAGTTTGATACTTAGCGCCTGATGCACCAGGTTACCGGCATGAATATCCATATGCAGCGCAGCAAGGCGCAGCGGTTTTGGCTCGCCCTGCTTGTTCATCTTTTTAAGCCAACGCAACCAGGCCAGGCTTCTTCGCTCAGGCCCGGCCATTTGCCAATAGTGTTCCAGTAAAGGCAACAAATTGATTCGCCAGCCGAAACAAGGTTGATGATGTAAATCATACAGTAAGGAATTGAGCGAATGCAGTGAGGGTAGTTCCGATTTTACCTCCCCAGCCAGCCATTCAACGATTAACCAGCCATTCGCGAGGCAAACTGGACGTGACCCAATTTCGTGAGAAATTCGAGTTAACGCTCGATATTGCCGGGCGAGAGAAACACCCGGCATCGGGGTTTCAAGCTGTTGTCGCGCGACATACTCCCGCGTGCCAATGGTGAAATGCAGGCTCCCGCCGCTCAATCCTTCAAGAGGAGAAAAGCAACCGGCGGCCTGAGCCGCCGGAAGATACTTTTCAATCACACTTTGCAGTGTCGAATTATTGGGTTTGTTGAACAGCACTGCTGCCTGACCAAATAATTTCGCCGGTCTGTACCAGCATCAACTGCATTTTCAGCGTTGGTGCATTCACGTTGCCACTGGCATTGCTATACAGCACATATTGCGCACCAACGTTACGGGCAATACCAATCGCTTTAGTACGAGAACCCAGGCTGTCTTGTGGCGATAACCCGAGTTGTTGTTTTGCCAGCGAAAGCTGTTGTGGCGACACAAGGGTAAATTTGCCGTTGTTTGCCAACGCACCGTGCAGCGCTTCGGTCGCTTTACCAGTTTGCAGCGAACCATTGGTGTGATTGTTCACGCTATCCACCAGCAGAACGCCGCCGGCTGTCACGCCATCGGCTTGTAACATTTTGCCAACCATCGGCTGCATCGCGCTGCCCCAATCGTAGCTACGAACTTTAGGTGTGGCAGGAATAGTCGGCTGTGGCTGTTCAATTGGGCCTGGCTGAGTTGGCACAGTCGGCACCGTTGGAACAGTCGGTGGCGGTTCAACTGGCTGCTGCGGAACTGGCTTCACTTCTTCCACAGGAGCAGGAGCTTCACCACGGTTAATACACCCGGATAAAATCATCGCCGCGGCGATAATTACCAGGTAACGATGGATTCCCTTAATCAAAATTCACCCCTTATAAAGAGAGAGATAGACGAACTTGACGTGCGTCTGGATAACTGGCTATGGATGACACCGAAACGCTAGATTTTGCAGGTATCGTAATCGTGCGCGGCTGCTCGAGAGGATGAATTTCCAGCCCTTTGTCGTCATACCAATAAAAACGATAGCTGATGATGACTGGTTTAGACTGCTCATTATACAACTGGCTACGTGAAACAGTGGCACCGCTATCACTTGAAATATCAGGTTTTTCAGCACTAATCCCCGCCGCAAGCACCGAGGTTTCCATCACCAGCGTTTGATCATCGCTGACAGGAATCGCGGGTTTGGAACTGCATCCCACCATAAAAATGATGGCCAGTAGCGTTAACAGCGAGTTCGCTTTCATCAATTTATCCTTTATGCGCCAGCATCGGCCCAAGCACACGGCCACCCAGCAGGTGCATGTGAATGTGGTAAACCTCCTGTCCACCATGGCGATTGCAGTTCATGATCAGACGATAGCCGTCTTCTGCAATCCCTTCTTGTTCAGCAATTTTTGCTGCTGCGATCAACATGCGCCCTAGTGCCAGTTCATGCTCAGTAGTTACGTCGTTAACCGTTGGGATCAGCACATTAGGAATGATAAGGATGTGGGTTGGAGCCTGTGGCGATATGTCACGGAATGCAGTGACTAACTCATCTTGATAAACGATATCAGCCGGAATTTCCCGGCGGATAATTTTACTGAAAATGGTTTCTTCGGCCATGACGTTACCTTTTATTCATGTGTGGCGAACTTTATGTGACATAGCCCAAGAGTATGAGCGAGTTACACCTACTCTTTCAACCTTAACCTGTGAATTGTAGACGTAAAAAAGGGAGGCCAATGGCCTCCCTCAGTCTCCCCAACTTCTTATTAGCTGTTACGGATCCACTCATCCATTTCAGTTTTCAGGTTATCGGATTTAGTACCGAAGATTGCCTGAACACCTGAACCAGCTACAACTACACCTGCTGCACCCAATTTCTTCAGGCCAGCCTGGTCGACTTTAGAAATGTCGGCCACGCTAACACGCAGACGGGTAATACACGCATCCAGGTTAGTGATGTTTTCTTTACCGCCGAAAGCGCTAACCAGAGCTGGTGCCATTTCGCTTGTGGAAGTGGTAGTCGTCTCAGATGTTGCGTCTTCACGACCTGGAGTTTTCAGGTCAAGCGCTTTAATCAGCACACGGAACACGGTGTAGTAAATCGCCGCGTAGCACAGGCCAACAATTGGGAACAACCACAATTTGCTGCTGTTACCGCTCAGCACGATGAAGTCAATCAGACCGTGAGAGAAGGAAGTACCGTCACGCATACCCAGAAGGATACAGATTGGGAATGCCAGGCCTGCCAACACCGCGTGGATGATGTACAGGATTGGAGCAACGAACATGAAGGAGAACTCGATTGGCTCGGTAATACCGGTCAGGAACGAGGTCAACGCAGCGGAGATCATGATACCGCCGACTTTTGCACGGTTCTCAGGTTTAGCTGAGTGCCAGATTGCGATAGCCGCAGCAGGCAGACCGTACATTTTAAACAGGAAGCCACCAGACAGTTTGCCCGCAGTTGGGTCACCTGCCATGTAACGTGGGATATCGCCGTGGAAGACCTGACCTGCAGCGTTGGTGTATTCACCAATTTGCATCTGGAATGGAACGTTCCAGATGTGGTGCAGACCGAATGGTACCAGGCAGCGCTCTACGAAACCGTAGATGCCGAATGCCACAACCGGGTTCTGGTAAGCAGCCCACTGAGAGAAGGTCTGAATAGCCGTACCGATTGGAGGCCAGATGAAGGACAGCACAACACCCATGAAGATCGCAGCCAGACCGGAGATGATCGGTACGAAACGTTTACCCGCGAAGAAGCCCAGGTATTCTGGCAACTTGATGCGGTAGAAACGGTTAAACATGTAGGCTGCAATGGCACCAGAGATGATACCGCCCAGAACACCGGTATCAGCCAGGTGTTTTGCCGCAATCTCTTCAGCAGGAATATGCAGAACCAAAGGTGCAACAACCGCCATGGTCTTAACCATGATGCCGTATGCAACCACAGAGGCTAATGCAGAAACGCCATCGTTATTCGTGAAGCCTAATGCCACACCGATAGCAAAAATCAGCGGCATATTGGCGAATACTGAACCGCCAGCTTCCGCCATTACATGAGAAACGACTGCTGGCAGCCAGCTGAAGTTTGCAGAACCGACGCCCAGCAGGATACCTGCGATTGGCAGTACGGATACTGGCAGCATCAGCGATTTACCCACCTTTTGCAGGTTAGCAAATGCATTCTTAAACATATTGAGAGTGCTCCTGAGTATTTGTGCTTTTTTTACGCGTTATGCGCATCGGACTGGGGGGAGATCCGGTCCATATACAGGCATCTTAAGTGCCCTTTGATTTATTACGCAGTGTAAAATAAATCGAAGATTTTTTGTTTGACGGCTATCACGTTTCTCTAAAAGCCATATGAAAAACTTTCATTAATTTACAAAACACGTTTCTAAACGTTACAAAAAGAGTCTGCACCACCTTTTTTGGGGTGGTGCACTGTACTCGCTTCGATCATTAATTACGAGCTTTAAAATAACTTAGACTTATCAAACGGATTGCAGGCGGGAGTCAGGAATATGGAACAAAGTGGCGAAGTTTTTTGTCGTCACAACGGCCAATTCCTCAAGTGAAACACCTTTCAGTACCGCCATATATTCCGCCACATCACGCGTCATTGCCGGTTGGTTTTCCTTACCACGATGCGGCACCGGAGCAAGATAAGGTGAGTCGGTTTCCACCAGTATGCGATCCAGTGGCACATAGCGCGCCGCTTCCCTGAGTTGTTCGGCATTGCGGAAAGTCACAATACCGGAGAAAGAGATGTAAAAACCCATATCGAGCAATTTTGCAGCAGTTTCTCTGTCTTCTGTAAAACAGTGTAGTACCCCACCGCAGTCTGTCACTTTCTCTTCATGCAGAATGGCCAGGGTATCGGCGCGTGCATCTCGGGTATGAACAATCACCGGCTTGTTAAGTTCACGGCCAATCTGGATATGATGGCGGAAAGATTCCTGCTGGCGGGGTTTGGTTTCCGGGGTATAGAAGTAATCTAATCCCGTTTCCCCCAGCGCGACGACGCCAGGATCGGCGGCCAGGCGGCGAAGTTCCTCGACGTCATATTCTTCGTCCTGATTCAGCGGGTGTACACCGCATGAATAAGCGACATTGTGACGCTCACCAACTAATTGGCGCATATTGCGATAACCGTCGAGCGTAGTGGCAACCGCAAGGCAGAATTTCACATCACGTGCCGCCGCTTTTTCCAGGACGTCATCGACGCTTTTATGCAGGGATTGATAATCCAGGCCATCAAGATGGCAATGTGAGTCAACCAGGAACATACAGATACTCTTAAAGATGGAAGGAAGGAAGGACAGCACCTGGTTGCATTAAACGCTCCCAGGTGAGCAATTGTTCAGTCAGCAATAATTCGCGGTTCACACCTACGACACTCAGCAATGCTTCGCGGCAGGAAAACCAGCTATGCAAAATAGCTTGTAGCATCGCGGGGCTTGCGCTGTTGGCAATATTTGCCACCAATGTATGTTGATCATCATTGGTCAACCACGGCGTAGCACCCTGCTGCCATTTTAGTGCATCAACCAGCAGTGAGCATAACCAATGGACGCGAACGGTCGCATCATCACTGTTCAAAGCAGGCAATAACGCCAGCATGTTCTTTGTGGCGCAAGCTTCGTTGAGTTTCTCGCACAGTGTCTGGCGGTGCTTCCACTGTTCAGGTTGCAACAGAGCCAGCGCACCGGCGGGAGCGCCAGAACTCAGGCGCAATGCGGCGCGCAGCTGCGCGTTATCCAGCGTGATTTCCCGGGCCAGCCAGGCGAGAGCAAAGTTTTCGTCTGGGGGAGTCAGATACCAGTACAGGCAGCGACTACGCAGTGTGGCGGGTAAACGCGCAGGTTCACGGCACCCCAGAAAGAACCAGGTATTGGATGGCGGTTCTTCGAGTGTTTTCAACAACGCATTAGCCGCCGCCTCGGTAAGTAAACCGGCATCTTCCAGCCAGACCACTTTTGCTCCACCCTGCTGAGCGTGGCTGTAAAGCTTTTCAGTTATTTCACGAATAGCATCAATGCCAAGACTGGATTTGCCCTTTTCTGGCGCGACCACGTAGCTGTCAGGATGTGTTCCCGCCTGCATCAACTGGCAACTGCGGCACTGGCCACAGCTTTTCGTTCCTTGCGGTTTCTGGCACATCAACCAGCGTGTGAGAGCGTAGATTAATGCGTCGTCCCCCATGCCAGACAATGAATGTAACAACAGTGCATGGTGCCCGCGCCCAGCCTGATACTGGCTGAGGATTTGCTCAAACGGCGCGCGTAACCATGGATACCATTTCATTACGCCAGCCCCTTAGCCCACTCAAGCACGGCGTTACGCACGTCTAGTGAAACTTTATCCAGGGTTTGTGTCGCATCAATGGTACGGATACGGCTGTCGCTTGCAGCAAGTTCCAGATAACGGGCGCGGGTGCGGTTAAAGAAGTCGATAGACTCCTGTTCGATGCGGTCAAGTTCACCACGCGCACGGGCGCGAGTCAGGCCAACTTCCGGCGTGACATCAAGATAAATGGTCAGATCAGGATAAAAATCACCCAGCACGGTATTACGCAGTGCCATCAGTAATTGCTGGTCAATACAACGGCCACCGCCCTGATATGCTTGCGTCGAGAGGTCATGACGGTCACCAATAACCCATGCTCCGCGTGACAGCGCCGGTTTGATGACCGTTTCAACAAGCTGTACGCGTGCTGCGTAGAACATCAACACTTCAGCTTTATCCGTTACGATCTCATCGCCGATACCTTTGTTGTTCAGCGTCAACTCACGCAATCTTTCCGCAAGAGGCGTGCCGCCGGGTTCACGCGTGAAGACCAGATCGGTCACCCCCAGCTCTTTTAAAGTCGCAACCACCACATTATGTGCGTTAGTTTTCCCTGCCCCTTCGAGCCCTTCGATGACGATAAATTTACTGACCATTCTTGTCCTTCAGTGCTTTGAGATACACCTGCACAGCCTGATTATGGCCTGCAAGGTTGGTATTAAATGTATGACCGCCCTTTCCATCAGCGACAAAATAGAGATACGGTGTTTTCGCGGGGTTTGCCGCGGCTTGCAACGAAGCGTTACCAGGAATCGCGATTGGGCCTGGCGGCATGCCACTAATCACATAGGTGTTATATGGCGTCGGCGTTTCCAGATCTTTGCGCGACAGCTTACCATTATAGCTCTCACCCATACCGTAAATTACCGTTGGGTCGGTTTGCAAACGCATGCCGATGCGTAAACGGTTGATGAACACCGAGGCGACTTGATCTCTTTCTGCTGCCACAGCGGTTTCTTTCTCGATTATCGAGGCCATGGTGACCAAATCGTTTTGCGTTTTGTACGGCAATCCGTCTTTTTTGCCATCCCATGCAGTCTGAACGGCTTTGACCATGCGCTCATGGGCGCGTTTTAACAGCGCAATATCGGTGGTGTTAGCAGTGTAAAGCCAGGTATCGGGGAAGAACCACCCTTCAACCCAATCTGGATGCTCAAACTTTAAAGCTTCGGCAACGGTGGTGTAGTTATCGTCTTTAAGGGTGTGCTGAATGAACGGTGCTTCGCGCAATTGTTTTAGCCAGTCACTTAAACGAGTCCCTTCGACAAATCGAATAGGAAATTGAGCTTCTTTGCCACTGGCTAACAGTTTGAGCATATCTCGAACCGTCATTTGCGGGGTAAAGCGATAAGTGCCCGCTTTAAATTTAGCGAGGTCTGGCTCAACTTTTAACAGCCACTGGAATACTCGTGGGCGATTCAGTAATTTTTCTTCATATAACTGCTTACCCAACGCCAGGCGACCCGTGCCCGGCTTGAGCATAAATATGGTGTCTTGCTTGATGGTCAGATGGCTGTCGGCGAGTTGACGGACTTTATATAAGCCAACACCTGCCGCCACGCCAAGCACCACTAACAACAGCAGGAAGAAACGTAGCATCTTTTTCATTGATAATTGGTTACTCACAAAGTGGTGCTAAAAATTGATAAAGCTCATGCGATTTATATCGCCAGGATTCAGCCTGGTTCACAGGGATAATCGGCATCAATGCGTTACAAATTAGCACTTCATCAGCCGTCGCCAGGCTGTCTAATCTTTCGCGCACTTCAGTCACCTGCCATGATGAATCAGCCAGACAGGCGATAATATGCTGACGCATGGTGCCGTTCACACCAGATTTATCTACATACGGCGTAAATACCTGTGTTCCTTTACGCCAGAATAAATTTGCGGCACAGCATTCCGTAAGCCACCCATCGCTGTCAAGAACCAGCGCCTCCTGGGCTGGCATCTGTTCAAGATGCGTACGAATCATTACTTGTTCGAGCCGATTCAGGTGTTTAATTCCGGCGAGATGTGGGTTGATACCCATCCGAATTGGGCTAAGCGCCAGGGAGATACCGTGTGCGCGCCACTGAGGATAAAAAGCAGGGTAAGCAGAAACCGACAATAAGCGAGTCGGCTGCACGCAATTTGCGGCGCTATAACCACGCCCACCGCTGCCTCTGGTAATGATCACCTTCAACACGGCTTGTTGTTCAACCGCCGCCATTTGCTGCATTTCATTTTCCAGCAGTGACCAATCGACAAATGGAATCAGGAGTTTTTCACAGGCTTGCTGCAATCGAGCGAGGTGTTGTTCTAAAAAACGAATGCTGCCGTTGCAAGCACGCGCCGTGGTGAAGCAGCCATCACCAAACTGCACAGCGCGATCGTTCGCCGCCAGATTTTCCGTTAACTCACCATTGATTAAATACATTACAACTCCTCAATGTTCTGTGAGTTAAGAGTGCCAGTGCGAAGGGTTTGCAGCAAGAGGGGACATTTCAGATGTATAAAGGGCCCGCAAGCGAGCCCTTTATAAGTAACGACTTAGATCTTTTTAAAGATCAATGAGCCGTTGGTACCACCAAACCCGAATGAATTACACAGAGTGTATTCCATTCCTTTCACCTGGCGAGCAACATGAGGAACAAAGTCCAAATCGC
>Ga0207696_1001730_pt1 | contig 11340 bp, 7 predicted proteins | sample KBSS54metaG_FD_184403 | JGI IMG/M metagenome (GOLD analysis project Ga0207696, IMG submission 184403) | Switchgrass rhizosphere microbial communities from Kellogg Biological Station, Michigan, USA - KBS S5-4 metaG (SPAdes) (version 2) | ecosystem: Host-associated > Plants > Roots > Rhizosphere >...
TGCCTGGCGGCACTAGCGCGGTGGTCCCACCTGACCCCATGCCGAACTCAGAAGTGAAACGCCGTAGCGCCGATGGTAGTGTGGGGTCTCCCCATGCGAGAGTAGGGAACTGCCAGGCTCCAATTAAGCAAAAAGCCCTGTACTGACGTACAGGGCTTTTTGCTGTCTGCGATTTACGAAAATTACACTCATCTCCTCCCTCTAATCCTCTGAAGATCATGCCTGTACGCAGTTTAATCCACTATTTCTAAAATCCGTGCTTAAGTGAAACATTTTCAACTATCTTATGAATACTCGACATTTGACATATGTCGGGTTATCTTCAGCTATCTGGATGTCTAAACGTTTAAACGTATGTTGTGAGGATATAAGGTTATGCCAATTCGGGTGCAGGATGAGTTACCAGCCGTCAATTTCCTGCGGGATGAGAATGTCTTTGTTATGACTACATCGCGCGCAAGCAACCAGGAGATCCGTCCGCTAAAGGTGCTCATACTTAATCTGATGCCGAAAAAGATTGAGACCGAAAACCAGTTTTTGCGTCTGCTTTCTAACTCTCCCCTGCAGGTTGACGTCCAGCTGTTACGCATCGACTCCCGTGAATCCCGTAATACACCGACTGAACATCTCAACAATTTCTACTGCAACTTCGAAGATATTCAGGATGAAAATTTTGATGGTCTGATTGTCACAGGAGCCCCACTTGGCCTGGTAGAATTTAACGATGTTGCGTATTGGCCACAGATCGAACAGGTGATTCATTGGGCAAAAGATCATGTTACCTCAACACTCTTTGTGTGTTGGGCTGTGCAGGCTGCACTGAATATTCTCTACGGCATCCCTAAACAAACGCGCAATGATAAGCTGTCTGGCGTTTATGCACACAACCTCACTTACCCACATGCCTTGTTAACTCGCGGTTTTGACGACACTTTTCTGGCACCACACTCACGCTACGCAGATTTCCCCGCATCATTGATTCGTGACTATACCGATCTTGAAGTTCTGGCTGAATCAGAAGAGGGGGATGCGTACTTATTTGGCAGCAAAGACAAGCGTATCGCATTTGTCACCGGCCATCCGGAATATGATTCGCACACACTGTCAGGTGAGTATTTCCGCGATGTAGAAGCAGGCTTGAACCCTGAAGTGCCATATAACTATTTCCCTGGTAACGATCCGCAGAAGAAGCCACATGCAACATGGCGTAGCCACGGGAATTTGCTGTTCACCAACTGGCTAAACTACTACGTCTACCAGATCACTCCATTCGATCTGCGCAATATGAATCCAACGCTCGACTAAGCGTTTCAGCATCCCGTCACCTCTACGATCAAGGCACTTTAAGGTGCCTTTTTTGTTTTCTAAAAACACATTCCCCAAATGAATAAATTTTAATTTCATATATATCAATGTGATAAATGATTTTCATTTCAAAAATGGAAATTGTTTTTGATTTTAAAAAATCATGAAGTAGTCTTAACTCTGTTGAATGAAAACCAGACACTGGACGTACCAGATCTATTTGGCATGATCGATGGGATAAGACGAGGGGAGAAATCCAATGACACAACAGACAGTTAGCGCAGAGTTGGCCTTTAGCCAGCCGTTTGGTGAACCAGAGCGACAGATTCTGACGCCTGATGCAGTAGAGTTTCTCAGTGAGCTCGTCACCCGCTTTACACCGCAGCGTAATAAGCTACTGGCGGCACGCATCGTTCAGCAGGCTGAAATTGACGCAGGGAAACTTCCAGATTTTATTTCGGAAACCAGTTCCATTCGTGAATCAGAATGGACTATTCGCGGCATTCCGGCCGATTTACTCGACCGCCGCGTTGAGATCACCGGGCCTGTCGAACGCAAAATGGTGATTAACGCGCTGAATGCTAACGTCAAAGTTTTTATGGCTGACTTTGAAGACTCCCTCGCTCCCAGCTGGAGCAAAGTGATCGACGGCCAAATCAACCTGCGCGACGCCATTCGCGGGACGATCAGCTGGACTAACGAAGCCGGTAAAATCTACCAGTTGAAGCCTGATCCAGCCGTATTAGTCTGCCGTGTTCGTGGCCTGCACTTACCAGAAAAACATGTCACCTGGCGTGATGAGCCTATTCCAGGCAGCTTGTTCGACTTCGCACTCTACTTCTTCCATAACGTGGACGCCTTGCAGGCAAAAGGTAGCGGCCCGTATTTCTACCTGCCAAAAACGCAATCCTGGCAAGAAGCGGCCTGGTGGAGTGAAGTCTTCAGTTTTACTGAAGATCATTTCTCTCTGCCGCGTGGCACCATTAAAGCGACGTTGCTGATTGAAACGCTCCCTGCGGTATTCCAGATGGACGAGATCCTGCATGCGCTGCGAGATCACATTGTGGGGCTGAATTGTGGCCGCTGGGATTACATTTTCAGCTACATCAAGACACTAAAGAATCATCCGGATCGCGTCCTTCCGGACAGGCAGTCCGTCACCATGGACAAACCCTTCCTGAATGCTTATTCGCGCTTGCTGATTAAAACCTGTCATCGCCGTGGTACTTTCGCCATGGGCGGCATGGCGGCGTTCATTCCGAGTAAAGACAGCCAACGTAACGACTGGGTGCTTAACAAAGTTAAAGCCGACAAACAAATGGAAGCGACCAATGGCCATGACGGCACATGGATTGCGCATCCGGGCCTTGCTGACACAGTGATGGAGGTCTTTAGCAAAGCGTTGGGCGACGATAAAAACCAGCTTCCTGTTTTGCGTGAAGAAGACGCACCGATTACTGCCGCACAACTGCTTGAACCTTGTCCTGGTGAGCGCACAGAAGCGGGTATGCGAGCCAATATTCGCGTGGCGGTGCAGTACATCGAAGCATGGATTTCTGGCAATGGTTGCGTACCGATTTACGGCTTGATGGAAGATGCTGCGACCGCAGAGATTTCCCGTACTTCTATCTGGCAGTGGATTCATCATGAAAAAACGTTGAGTAACGGTGAGACAGTCACTAAGGCGCTGTTCAGCCAAATGCTGGCTGAAGAAATGTTCGTTATTCAGGAAGAATTAGGTGACAAGCGTTTCAGCCAGGGGCGTTTCGATGAAGCCGCTCGCCTGATGGAGCAAATCACCACTTCCGATACGTTAATCGACTTCCTGACGCTGCCAGGCTACCGCCTGCTTGCCTGAACCCTACACAAATAAAAATATGGAGCATCTGCAATGAAAACCTCACGCACCCAACAAATCCAACAATTACAACAAGACTGGACACAACCACGCTGGGAAGGCATTAAACGCCCGTATAGCGCAGAAGAAGTCATTAAGCTGCGCGGCTCGGTGAATCCGGAATGTACCCTGGCGCAAAATGGCGCGGCCAGGATGTGGCGTTTGCTACATGGCGAATCGAAAAAAGGTTATATCAATAGCCTGGGTGCGTTAACTGGCGGGCAAGCGTTACAACAGGCAAAAGCAGGTATTGAAGCCATCTATCTTTCTGGTTGGCAGGTTGCGGCAGATGCCAACCTGGCTTCCAGCATGTACCCGGACCAATCGCTATACCCGGCAAACTCCGTCCCTGCGGTGGTCGATCGGATCAACAATACTTTCCGCCGCGCCGATCAGATCCAATGGGCCTCGAACATTGAAGAAGGGGATCCGCGCTATGTCGATTACTACCTGCCGATCGTCGCCGATGCCGAAGCGGGTTTTGGTGGCGTACTGAACGCATTCGAGCTGATGAAATCGATGATTCAGGCCGGTGCCGCTGCCGTTCACTTTGAAGACCAACTGGCATCCGTGAAGAAATGCGGACACATGGGCGGCAAGGTACTGGTACCGACTCAGGAAGCCATTCAGAAACTGGTTGCTGCTCGTCTTGCTGCTGACGTTATGGGCGTACCGACGCTGGTGATTGCCCGTACTGACGCCGATGCTGCGGATTTGATCACCTCTGATTGCGACGAATACGACCGCGAATTTGTCACTGGTGAGCGCACACAAGAAGGCTTCTACCGCACTCGTGCTGGTATCGAACAAGCAATCAGCCGCGGCCTGGCCTATGCGCCGTACGCCGATTTGGTGTGGTGTGAAACGTCAAAGCCAGACCTTGAGCAGGCGCGCCGTTTTGCCGATGCCATTCATGCTCGCTTCCCAGGTAAATTACTGGCCTACAACTGCTCGCCATCATTTAACTGGAAGAAAAATCTTGATGACAAAACCATCGCGTCCTTCCAGGAGGAGCTGTCAGCAATGGGTTACAAATACCAGTTCATTACACTGGCAGGCATTCACAGCATGTGGTTCAACATGTTCGACCTGGCGCACGCTTACGCGCAGGGAGAGGGGATGCGTCATTACGTTGAGAAAGTCCAGCAACCAGAATTTGCCGCAGCTCCTGAAGGCTACACCTTCGTTTCCCATCAGCAGGAAGTGGGCACGGGTTATTTCGACCGAGTGACGACGATTATTCAGGGCGGCGCGTCTTCGGTGACGGCGTTAACGGGTTCGACGGAAGAAGAACAGTTCTAAAACAACCCTCATCCCAACCTTCTCCCTGAGGGAGAAGGAGAAAAACACGATCCATCCTTTCTTCCTCAGTTCACAGGGAGAAGGAGAAAACACGATCAATCCCCTCTCCCTTAGGGAGAGGGCCAGGGTGAGGGTGGAAAACACCACGGAGTAACTCATGACTCGTCGGCTGGAACTGTTAATTGCCCACACCATCCTGCAAGGTTTTGACGCGCAGTATGGGCGCTTTCTTGAGATAACTGCCGGAGCGCAGCAGCGCTTCGAGCAGGCTGACTGGCATGCGGTTCAGCGGGCGATGAAAAGCCGCATCCATCTTTATGATCACCATGTTGGCCTGGTGGTGGAGCAATTGCGCTGTATCACGGGCGGCCAAAATACTGACGACGAGTTTTTATTGCGTGTTAAAGCGCAGTACACCCAATTGTTACCCGATTACCCTCGTTTCGAAATCGCTGAAAGCTTCTTCAATTCTGTTTATTGTCGCCTCTTCGATCACCGCTCGTTATCTCCCGAGCGGCTTTTTATCTTCAGCTCTCAGGATGAAAAACGTTTCCGTACTATCCCCCGTCCGCTGTCAAAAACCTTTACCCCGGCTTTAGGATGGCAGCCACTTTTGCGTTCCTTGCTCAGAGATTTACCTTTGCGCCTGCCGTGGCAAGATTTAGCACGTGATGCGGGTTACATCATTGCGCATCTCAACGAAACCTTTGGTGCTGAGGCTTTGCAGCAGGCTTCCCTCGACATTGCCAACGAGCTGTTTTATCGCAACAAAGCCGCCTGGCTGGTCGGGAAGCTGGTGCTTCCGACGGGCAAGGTGCCGTTTTTGCTGCCGATTCATCGCACCGATGACGGATATTTAGTGGTGGATACCTGCTTAACCAGCAGCGCCGAAGCCAGCATTGTTTTTGGTTTCGCCCGTTCCTACTTTATGGTTTATGCCCCACACCCTGCGGCTCTGGTGGAATGGTTACGTGAGCTGCTCCCCGGCAAAACCACCGCTGAACTGTATATGGCGATTGGCTGCCAGAAACACGGTAAAACCGAAAGTTATCGTGAATATCTGACCTACATTTCTGCTACCGATGAGCAGTTTATTGAAGCGCCAGGCATTCGTGGCATGGTGATGCTGGTGTTTACGCTCCCCGGTTTTGATCGGGTATTTAAGGTGATTAAAGACAAGTTTGCGCCGCAAAAAGAGGTGACCGCCGAACGCGTGCGCGAATGCTATCAACTGGTCAAAGAGCACGATCGTGTCGGGCGCATGGCCGATACCCAGGAGTTTGAAAACTTTGTGCTGTCTAAACATCAAATTAGCCAGCCGCTGTTGGCATTATTACAGCAGGAAGTTCCTGAAAAACTCACCGACCTCGGTGACCGCATCGCCATCAGCCATCTTTATATTGAACGCCGAATGGTGCCGCTGAATTTGTGGCTGGAACAGGTCGAAGGCCAGCAATTACGAGATGCCGTTGAGGAATATGGCAACGCGATTCGCCAGCTTGCGGCGGCGAATATTTTCCCCGGTGACATGCTGTTTAAGAACTTTGGCGTGACACGCCACGGGCGGGTGGTGTTCTACGATTACGATGAAATTTGCTATATGACCGAGGTGAATTTCCGCGACGTCCCGCCGCCGCGTTATCCGGAGGACGAACTCTCTGCCGAGCCGTGGTACAGCGTGGCGCCAGGCGACGTGTTCCCTGAAGAATTCCGCCACTACTTATGCGCCGACCCGCGTATTCGCCAGATATTTGATGAAATGCACAGCGACTTGTTCCGTGCGGATTACTGGCGCGCATTGCAGGAGCGTATCCGCAACGGGCATGTGGAAGATGTTTTTGCTTATCGCAAACGTCAGCGGTTTATTCTCCGTTTCGGAGAATTGAAGCAGGCGGGTTAACGCCCGCCGCCGTAGGCCTGGGTAATCTCTTTGGCTGCTTTTATCACTAACGCACCCAACTCGGTTACGCGATCATCTGTCACGCGTGAAATTGGCCCGGAAATCGAAATCGCCGCAAACGCTTCATGATGCTCATCATAAATACACGCCGCCACACAACGCAGCCCCAGCGCATGTTCTTCATCATCAAATGAATAACCGCGTTTGCGGGTTTGCGCTAAATCTTCTTTCAGATGCAGCGGGGAAGTGAGCGTGGCAGGCGTATAGCTGTGCAGCCCTTTGCGGTGCAGCAACGTCACGACTTCGTCATCACTCAGATTGGCGAGAAACACCTTGCCTGCGCCAGAGGCATGCATCGGCAATTTGCCACCAATGGGTGCCGACATCCGCATCAGTTGAGCGCATTGCACCTGGTCGATAATAATCGCCTGATGGTCGCTATGGTCAAGCACCGCCAGATTCACCGTTTCGCCGGAATCTTCCATCAGCTTGCGCAGCATCGGGTGAACAATCGCTAACAGATTACGGCTTTGCAGGAAGCTACTGCCGACGACAAACGCATGTGCGCCAATCGTCCAGTGGCCCAAATCGCCAATCTGGCGAACAAAGCCAAGCTGTTGCATGGTAGTCAGCAGACGATGCGTAGTGGAATTAGGTAAACCAGCTTGCTGTGCAAGTTCAGTGAGTGCCACGCTACCGTGCGATTCGGCAATCCATTCAAGCAGTTTCAAACCGCGAGTTAATGACTGAACCTGTCCGGTAGGCTGTGGTGCAGCCACTGTGGCTGTACGTGGTTTTTTTCCACGTTTGGCGGGAACGGCAGCGACCATAACTGACTCCTGTTTTCATATCGTGGAAATCATTTTCGTTTTATTTGGCGATAATGCAACCTGCATCCAACTCATCGGATCAGTCAGGTGAACATGTCTCATGTTCCATTGCTTTGCGCCCATTACAACTTGTGACAGTATGATTGGTTAGGCTGACAGGCTTGGGTAAACAGGTGGGAGCGAGAGTGAGCAATAAATTAGAAAAACTGCATCAGCAGTTGCAGCAACGCATTTTGGTACTGGATGGTGGTATGGGAACCATGATCCAGAGCTACCGTCTTGATGAGAGCGATTTCCGGGGTGAACGCTTTGCAGACTGGCCGTGTGACCTGAAAGGGAACAACGATTTGCTGGTGCTGAGCAAACCGGAAATTATTGCCGCCATTCACTACGCCTACTTTGAAGCCGGTGCCGACATCGTCGAAACCAACACCTTCAACTCAACAACCATCGCGATGGCGGATTACCAAATGGAATCCCTGTCGGCGGAAATTAACTACGAGGCGGCAAAACTTGCCCGCGCTTGTGCCGATGAATGGACCGCACGCACACCGGAAAAACCGCGCTACGTGGCTGGGGTATTAGGCCCAACCAACCGTACTGCGTCTATTTCACCTGACGTGAACGACCCGGCATTCCGTAACGTCACTTTTGATCAGCTGGTGGAGGCTTATCGCGAATCCACACGTGCGCTGGTGGAAGGCGGTGCAGATCTCATCATGATTGAAACGGTGTTCGATACCCTGAACGCCAAAGCCGCTATTTTTGCGGTGAAAACCGAATTTGAAGCGCTGGGTGTCGACCTGCCAATCATGATTTCCGGCACCATTACCGACGCCTCAGGCCGCACCCTTTCCGGGCAAACCACCGAAGCTTTCTATAACTCATTACGCCATGCCGATGCGCTGACCTTCGGCCTGAACTGTGCGTTGGGGCCAGATGAACTGCGTCAGTACGTGGCTGAGCTTTCACGCATTGCTGACTGCTACGTCACCGCACACCCGAACGCCGGCCTGCCAAATGCTTTTGGTGAATACGATCTCGATGCCGATGAAATGGCGCGCCAGATTGGCGAATGGGCGCAGGCAGGTTTCCTGAACATCATCGGCGGCTGCTGCGGTACCACACCAGCACACATCGCGGCGATGAGCAAAGCCGTTGAAGGCGTTGCTCCGCGTAAACTACCAGACTTGCCGGTGGCATGCCGTCTGGCAGGGCTTGAGCCGCTAAACATCGGCGCTGACAGCCTGTTCGTCAACGTCGGCGAACGTACCAACGTCACCGGCTCCGCCAAATTTAAGCGTCTGATCAAAGAAGAAAAATATAACGAAGCGCTAGAAGTGGCATTGCAACAGGTCGAAAGTGGCGCGCAAATCATCGACATCAACATGGATGAAGGGATGCTCGATGCCGAAGCGGCGATGGTGCGTTTCCTCAACCTGATTGCCGGTGAACCAGATATCGCCCGCGTGCCAATCATGATTGACTCCTCGAAATGGGACGTCATCGAAAAAGGCCTGAAGTGCATTCAGGGCAAAGGCATCGTTAACTCCATCTCAATGAAAGAAGGTGTTGAGGCATTTATCCATCACGCCAAACTGGTGCGCCGCTACGGTGCCGCGATGGTGGTGATGGCGTTTGACGAAGTCGGCCAGGCTGATACTCGCGAGCGCAAAATCGAAATTTGCCGCCGCGCCTATAAAATTCTGACTGAAGAAGTCGGCTTCCCGCCAGAAGACATTATTTTCGACCCAAACATCTTTGCCGTCGCGACCGGAATCGAAGAGCACAACAACTACGCCCAGGATTTTATCGGCGCGTGTGCTGACATTAAACGCGAACTGCCGCATGCGATGATTTCCGGCGGCGTGTCGAACGTGTCGTTCTCCTTCCGTGGCAACGACCCGGTGCGCGAAGCCATTCACGCCGTATTCCTCTATTACGCCATCCGTAACGGAATGGACATGGGCATCGTTAACGCCGGGCAACTGGCGATTTACGATGATTTGTCTGCGGAGCTGCGTGATGCCGTCGAAGACGTGATCCTCAACCGTCGTGATGACAGTACCGAACGTTTGCTGGATCTGGCCGAGAAATATCGCGGTAGCAAAAGTGACGACGGCGCGGCCGCGCAACAAGCCGAATGGCGTAGCTGGGACGTGAAAAAGCGCCTTGAATACTCACTCGTGAAAGGTATCACTGAGTTTATTGAACTCGACACCGAAGAAGCTCGTCAGCAGGCTGAACGCCCGATTCAGGTTATTGAGGGCCCGCTGATGGATGGCATGAACGTGGTTGGCGACCTGTTTGGCGAAGGGAAAATGTTCCTGCCGCAGGTGGTGAAATCTGCCCGCGTGATGAAACAGGCGGTGGCGTATCTCGAACCGTACATTGAAGCCAGCAAAGAAAAAGGCTCAACCAACGGCAAAATCGTGCTCGCCACGGTGAAAGGCGATGTCCACGACATCGGCAAAAATATCGTCGGGGTGGTGTTGCAATGTAACAACTACGAAATCATCGACCTTGGCGTAATGGTGCCAACCGAGAAGATTTTGAAAACCGCCCGCGAAGTCGGCGCAGACATTATCGGCCTCTCTGGGTTGATTACACCGTCGTTGGACGAAATGGTCAACGTCGCCAAAGAGATGGAGCGCCAGGGCTTTACGCTGCCGCTGCTGATTGGTGGGGCGACCACCTCTAAAGCGCATACGGCGGTGAAAATAGAGCAAAACTACAGTGGCCCAACGGTTTACGTGCAAAACGCCTCGCGCACCGTTGGCGTGGTTTCAGCGCTACTCTCGCCAACACAGCATGACGATTTCGTAGAACGTACACGCAAAGAATATGTCACCGTGCGTACCCAACATGGCCGTAAAAAACCGCGCACTCCACCGGTGTCGCTTGCTGCCGCACGTGAAAACGATCTGGCATTTGATTGGTCAAGCTACACGCCTCCGGTACCACACCGTCCGGGTGTGCAGGAAGTGACCGCCAGCATCGAAACGCTGCGCAATTACATCGACTGGACGCCATTCTTTATGACCTGGTCGCTGGCCGGGAAATATCCGCGCATCCTTGAAGATGAAGTGGTGGGTGAAGAGGCACAGCGCCTGTTTAAAGATGCTAACGATATGCTGGACAAACTGCATACCGAAAAACTCCTGACGCCGCGTGGCGTGGTGGGGATTTTCCCGGCAAACCGCGTGGATGATGACATTGAAATCTACCGCGATGAATCTCGTACCCAGGTACAAACTGTGGCGCACCATCTGCGTCAGCAGACCGAGAAAGTCGGTTTTGCCAACTACTGTCTGGCTGATTTTGTCGCGCCAAAACATAGTGGCAAAGAAGATTACATCGGCGCGTTTGCGGTCACTGGCGGTATGGAAGAAGACGCACTGGCAGAAGGTTATGAAGCGCAGCATGATGATTACAACAAAATCATGGTGAAAGCGTTGTCTGACCGTCTGGCTGAAGCGTTTGCTGAATATCTGCATGAGCGGGTGCGTAAAGTTTACTGGGGCTATGCACCAACAGAAAACCTCAGCAACGAAGAGCTTATCCGCGAAAACTACCAGGGGATTCGCCCGGCACCGGGCTATCCGGCCTGCCCGGAACACACTGAAAAAGCGACTATCTGGGAATTGCTGGATGTAGAAAACGTGATCGGCATGAAACTTACCGAGTCCTACGCCATGTGGCCTGGTGCTTCCGTTTCTGGTTGGTACTTCAGCCATCCTGACAGCAAATACTACGCTGTAGCGCAGATTCAACGTGACCAGGTGGAAGATTACGCGCGTCGCAAAGGGATGTCGGTGACCGATGTTGAACGCTGGTTAGCTCCGAACCTGGGCTACGACGCGGACTAACATTCGCACGCCCTCATCCCAACCTTCTCTCCCAGGAGAAGGAGCACACCGTTTATGCCCTCTCCCTCGTGGAGAGGAGCTTCTCACCTTATTCCCTCTCCCTCAGGGAGAGGCGCTTCCCGCCTTATTCCCTCTCCCTCAGGGAGAGGGGCAGGGTGAGGGTGGTTTACATCTCGAATCGTTTAATTGTCGCCAGGCGTTATATACTGGAATTTATTAAGTAAAAACCTCCAGGAG
>Ga0207696_1001733_pt1 | contig 11310 bp, 12 predicted proteins | sample KBSS54metaG_FD_184403 | JGI IMG/M metagenome (GOLD analysis project Ga0207696, IMG submission 184403) | Switchgrass rhizosphere microbial communities from Kellogg Biological Station, Michigan, USA - KBS S5-4 metaG (SPAdes) (version 2) | ecosystem: Host-associated > Plants > Roots > Rhizosphere >...
TTTAGAAAGAGAAGTCGAAAATATCTATACGCTGGCTAAGCAGAAGGTAGCAGGTATTATTCTTCTTGCCGTTCAAATCACAAAAGCTCATTTGGAAGCGTTCCGCACAATTTCAATTCCCGTTTTGCTAATTGGACAGCAGCATGAAGAAGTCCACAGTTTAATTCACCAAGACTACGAGGCTGCATGCGACATTGGAAGGTACATAGGAGAAAAAGGGCATAAAAAAATCGCTTTTTTAGGCGTAACCGAAAAAGACATAGCTGTAGGTGTAAAGCGAAAAGAAGGCGTAAAGCAAGGTCTTAAAGACAGAGATTGCGAGATCCGCTGTTATCAAACAAGCTTTAACATGAGCGATGCAATCGGGGCCGCTACGGCTGTGATGAAAGAATTTAATCCGTCCATTATTGTATGTGCGACCGATAACATTGCGCTTGGTACGTTAAAGGCAGCTTATTTAAACGGACTGCGCGTTCCTGAAGATGTATCTATTACCGGCTTTGGAGGCTATGAAATTACAGGTGTGATTCATCCCAGCTTAACGACCGTAAAATATTACTATAAAGAAGCGGGACAAATGGGGGCACAGCGAATCATTAAGCTAGTTAACGGAGAAGAAGTCGAAAAGCTTACGCTTTCGAACTATGAATTAATTGAAAGAGAGAGCGTTGATAATCGTTTTACATAAAAAACGATTGACAGAATGTAGGAGATGCTATAGTATAAGTGGTGTAAATACAAACAAATAATTGAACGTATCTCCTAAAGGGGAGTAGCTTTAACAGCAAAGTCGTCATTACAGAGATTATCTCTCGGCTTTGTTGGCGACATTATGTTGTTAGCAAGACCTTTACCGCTTATTTGGTAAGGGTCTTTTTTGTATTCAATTATAAAAAGGGAGGAAAAGGCTCGGACATTTAGAGGAGAAACGTTACATAAAAAGAGAAGGTGGAGGTAACTATGGAGGAACTAATTGGCGTATCAGTGCAAGGTTTGCTGCAAATTATTTTTCTTGATTTAATTTTAAGCGGGGATAACGCAATTGTTATTGCAATGGCGGCTCGTAACGTACCAAAAGATTTACAAAAAAGAGCGATTTTAATTGGAACAGGCGGCGCGATTGGTCTTCGATTATTATTTGCGGCTATTATTGTCCCTTTATTGAAAATACCATTAATCGGAGCGGTCGGCGGTTTGATGCTAGTGTGGATTGCATATAAATTATTAGCGGACAATCACGATCACGGTGACAATCCTCAAGGTGGAGCAACGGTATGGAGCGCGGTTAAAACCATCATTATCGCAGATGCGGTCATGTCATTAGATAACGTATTAGCTCTAGCAGGTGTAGCTCACGAATTTGTCCCGATTATGATTGGTGTATTAATTTCAATTCCGATTATTATTTGGGGAAGTAGCTTTATTATGAAAGCAATGGAAAAATTTCCGATTATCATTTACGCTGGAGCAGCGATGCTTGCATGGTCTGCTGGAAAAATGATTGTGGAAGATAAAATTATCGGCGGATTTGTTCCAACTACAGCTTTACATCTCGCTGTTCAAGTTATCTTAACCATTGCAGTTGTAGGCATTGGGTACATGAAAAACAAAAAAATGAAAAAAGAACAAGCCCACGCAGCTTAAAAAAAGAGCGTACGGATCATCCGTACGCTCTTTTTTTATGATTCGGGGTAGTGCATAAGCAAAAAAAAGCTTGCTTCTTCTTCAGAAGAATTGATATAGCTGTGAGAGGTATTTCCTGAAAAATGCAGAGCGTCTCCCGAGACTAATTCATGTTCTTCATTTTCAAAACGAACCGTTAATTCGCCTTCTTTAATAAGTAAGTATTCATCTCCTAAATGAGTTTTCGCTTCGTGCACGCATCCGGGCTTTAATGTGACGATGTAAATTTCAAACTTTTTTTCCGGATGATAAGGAAAAAAAGAATACACTAAGTAATCACCTTTGTTGTCCGTGATGGGATCTAGCTGTTTTATGCTTACTTTCTGCACATCCGGGGTGTCTTCTTTCATAAATACAGAAAAAGAGACTTGAAGGCCGTTGGCGATTTTCCAAAGCGTGGTAACCGTGGGACTGGATTTACCTTTTTCAATTTGTGCAAGCATTGCTTTACTAACACCCGTTAATTCGGAAACTTGATCAAGCGTCAAATTTCGATTTTTTCGTAATTTAACAAGATTTTTAGCAATAATATCTTGAATCGCGTCCATTGTTGTACTCCTTTAATTATTATAAAGATAGTATAACATACTGTTGTTTAATATAACGTATAGATGTATAATATAGCAGAAAAGGAGGGAGTACGGTGATTGCAGAAAAAGCAGTACAGCAAAGAGAAAAAGTGGACTTAACGTTCAGACAAGGGGCTAAGGATTGTATCCCTACGCTACTCGGTTACATAAGCATAGGGCTTGCTGCCGGGATCGTTGGAGTGTCCTCGCATCTTTCCATTATGGAAGTTACTTTATTATCAGCGCTCGTGTATGCCGGGGCAGCACAGTTTATTATTTGTGCACTGATGGTTGCGAACAGCTCGATTTCAGCTATTATTCTCACAACATTTATCGTTAACTTAAGACACTTTCTTTTGAGCGCTACGATCGCGCCTGAATTTACAAAATATTCGTTATTAAAAAACGTCGGAATTGGAGCCCTTCTAACGGACGAATCATTTGGGGTGTCTTCCAGTAAAATTGCAAAAGGTGAGCCAATTAATGACCGCTGGATGAATGGATTAAATATAACGGCTTACGTCAGCTGGATTATCGCCTGTACGACAGGAGCTATTTTTGGCCATATGCTATCTAACCCGGAAGCCTTTGGGTTTGATTTTGCCTTAACAGCTATGTTTTTAGCTCTGCTTGTTTTACAAATCGAAAGCGTGTTACCTTCAAAGCTTAATCATTACTTACGTTTAATTCTTTATATGGCGATTATTATGATTGTGCTGTCTTTTTTCGTACCTTCACATGTGGCTGTATTAATTTCAACGATTATTGTAGCGACAATTGGGGTGGTGACGGATAAATGAGTATCCACTACCCAACACTCATCATTATTTTAGGGTGTGCCCTTGTTACCGTAGTTCCTCGCATTGTTCCGTTTTTAGTTGTACGTAACATCGCGCTGCCAGAACCCGTATTAAAATGGCTATCCTATATTCCTATTTGTATTTTAACCGCACTTGTTGTAGAAAATTTTATCATTCAAGCAAATGACAGCGTAAAGATTAACTGGCCCGTCATTATCGTAGTCATTCCAACCTTACTGATTGCCCTGAAAACCAAAAGCTTATCCATCACCGTTATTAGCGGAGTTGGAATGATGGCGCTGCTTCGTTTTTTTCTTTGGTCATGAAAGCTCAAGTTATGCTCTTGAGCTTTTTTACTGTCTCCTTTACGTACGCTTTTTCATATAGTATGATAAGAGTGTAAATTAGAAGCCAATGAAAACAAAAATATAAATGAGGTGCTTTTATGAGCGGAGTAGTATCTAAATAGGAAAAATTAAATGAAATAAATTGAATAAGTAAGATGGGTATTTTTTTAAAAAATAAGGTACCCTTTGTTTGCTTATGAATTTATTTCACTGCCTATGAAGATACCTACAATGCTTTATAAAGGGTTCGGCATTTGTCGTCAGGGAGGCGTCTGTTTTTACAGAGCTTTCTTTTGTGATATGTGCCCTAGACGCCTGATTAACGCAAAAAGCTGTGGGATCACCACAGCTTTTTTTGTTTACCTTTTTCATTGCCTTCTAATAAATAGGTATCTTCATATGTGATGACAAATCATAGTGAGGAGAAAAACCATGAATACGATGACATTTGAAAAATTGCAGTATCATGAATTAAAAAAAATCGTAAAATCTCACTGCGTAAGTGAGCTGGGAAAACAATTAATGGATAAACTTCAGCCGAGCACATCTCTTAAAACAGTAAAAAACCGACTTAAAGAAACAACGGAAGCACGAAGACTTCTAGATGCTGAGAAATCACTTCCGCTATCAGGTGTCTCAGGTATAGGAAGAGTCATCGAAAAGCTTGAAAAAGGCATGATTTTAGAGCCCGAAGAGCTAATGCGCGTATCCGATTTTTTAAAAGGCTGCAGAAAAGTAAAACAATATATGGTGGATAAAGAATTTTTTGCTTCGCTCTTAAGTTCCTATGCCCATTCGATGAAAGAACTGACAAGTATAGAAGAGGAAATTAATTTTGCGATCAAGGCTGGAAAAGTAGACGCTGCGGCAAGCAAAGAGCTCAAGCGTATCAGAAGACATATAGAAGGAACGGAAGCTAAGATTTCAGAAAAGCTTGCGAAATTTTTACGAAACAGTAAAAACAAAGAGTATATTCAAGACTTTTTTATCAGTAAAAAAGGAGACCGCTATACGATTCCGATTAAGGCCTCCTATAAAAATCACGTTGGAGGAACAATTGTTGAAACATCCTCTAAAGGGTCAACAGTATTCATAGAGCCGGCATCTATTACAAAGCTGAATGCGGAACTAGCGATTTTGAAAGCAGAAGAAGAGGTAGAAGAATATCAAATTTTAGCGTCTTTAACAGGTTTAGTGTTAGAGAAGCTAGCTGATATTCATATTAATTTAGAGCTAATTAGCCAATACGACATGGTGTTTGCCAAAGCAAAATACAGTAAACAGGCAGACGGAATCGAACCTAAAATTAATGATTATGGATATATTCATTTAAAAGGCGCATATCACCCGCTGTTAACTGGTGAAATTGTTCCGCTTCACTTCGAAATTGGCGAGAATTATCGAAGCTTAATTATTACGGGACCTAACGCAGGAGGAAAAACCGTTGTCTTAAAAACGATTGGGCTACTGACACTCGCTACAATGTTAGGATTTCATATTACAGCTGATGAAGGAACAGAAATTGCATTGTTTGAGCATGTTTTTGTCGATATCGGCGACAACCAAAGTATTGAAAATGCGCTGAGTACCTTTTCCTCACACATGAAAAATATATCGGCTATTTTGCAAAAAGCAACAAACAATACGCTGCTCCTATTCGATGAAATTGGCAGCGGCACCGAACCGAATGAAGGAGCTGCACTTGCGATTGCGATTTTAGAAAAGTTTTATCATATGGGCTGCATAACGGTCGCGACTACGCATTACGGAGAAATTAAGCGTTTCTCAGAAATTCATCCTGACTTTATGAATGCCGCAATGCAGTTCAACAGTAAAACATTAGAACCGCTGTATCAACTGTTAATTGGAACATCTGGAGAAAGCAATGCGCTTTGGATTTCAAAGAAGATGAAGGTAGAAGAAGAGATTTTACAAAAAGCAAAGTTCTATATGGAAAGCAAATCGTATGATACAGAAGTCGTCAGAGAAAATAAAATAAAAAAACCAACTATTTTGAAGGAAAAGAAAAAAGACCGTGTTGAATACCAAATGGGAGATCGAGTCAAACTGTTAGATTATGAAAATCATGCGATTGTTTATAAGTCTAAAGACAACACAAACAATATAGTCGTACTCTATCAGAAGGAGTTAATTGAAGTAAACGTTAAGCGAGTAGCTCTTGAAATCAAAGCTGCTGAATTATATCCCGAAGGCTATGACCTCGATTCGTTATTTATTAGCTATAAAGATCGAAAAGAGCAGCATGATCTGCAGCGAGGATCAAAAAAAGCATTGCGGAAAATTGAAAAAGATATACGCGAAAATAGATAAAGCAGAAACCCAGCACTTATAAGAAAGTGGTGGGTTTTGTTTTTATGTAGCTTCTCAAAACTACATAGAACAGATCTCCAAATAAATCTTAAAAGAATTTACATCACTTTTATAGTTGTTTATTGTTGTGGTTTTTTGTTGTTTTAACGTGTTATAATATGAAATAGTTATAAAAACAACATAAACAACAACAATCAACATCTAAAACACTTTCATTTTGTTAAGTGTAAAAAACAGCCTCAGATATAAGTGCACTCATTATTTTTACCGCTTTCGCCCATCGTAGGAATTCTCTACGAATGAGAAAACTATTTATCAAAAACATTGTAAATGGCAAATTAAATAACGAAAGGAAAGAGGAAAATGAAAAAAATCGAAGCTGTAGTATTTGACTGGGCTGGAACAATGATTGATTACGGGTGTTTTGCTCCGCTTGAGGCGTTTTTAGAGGTATTTAAAAGACATAAGGTAGAAATTACAATTGAAGAAGCTAGAGAGCCAATGGGCATGCTGAAAATTGAACATATCCGAGCGCTTCTTAAGATGCCGCGTATTCAACGGGAATGGAAAAAGGCACACGGATCAAAGTCAACAGAACAAGATGTTGCAAAACTGAATGATGAATTTGAATCAAGCTTATTTTGTATATTAGAAGACTTCACCACGCCTATTCCTGGAGCTGTTGAGCTTTCAGAGCGTTTGCGAAACAGAAATATTAAAATAGGTTCTACGACGGGATATACGAAAAAAATGATGGAGATTGTTGCGCCAAAAGCAAAAGAAAAAGGATATTCACCGGACTGTTACTTCACAGCAGATGATGTAAAAGCAGGCCGGCCGTATCCATGGATGTGTTACCGTAATGCCATGGAGTTAGATGTCTTTCCTATGAATCGTATCATAAAAGTAGGAGACACCGTAACAGATATGCAAGAAGGAAAAAATGCCGGCATGTGGACAGTAGGCGTGATTTTAGGAAGCAGTGAGATGGGACTTTCTGAAGAAGCAGAAAAGAATATGGATCAAAAAGAATTAAAAATAAAAATGGAAGAAGTGAGAAGCCGTTTAGAAGAAGCCGGGGCAAATTTCGTAGTGGATCGTATATCTGACCTTGATCAAGTGATTAATCAATTGGAACAACAATAAAGAGGAGGATTATCATGAAAAATCCATATTTGCTTTTAACTCCAGGTCCATTATCTACGACAGCTTCGGTTCGCGAAACGATGCTGAAAGATTGGTGTACATGGGATGATGAATATAATAATCTCGTCCAAGATATAAGAAAGCGTTTAGTCAAGCTGGCAACGGCGTCTTCTTTATACACTGCTGTGTTAATGCAGGGAAGCGGCACGTTTTGTGTAGAAGCAGCCATCGGAACGTTCGTACCGAGAGTCGAAGGGAAAATCCTGATAGCAGCAAATGGAGCTTACGGCTTAAGAATGGTTCATATGTGTGAAGCAATCGGAATTAATAACACTGTATATAAAGTAAATGAAACTGAGTCTTTTGATACAGATGTGATTGAACGAATGCTTCAAGAAGACGAAGACATCACTCATGTAGCTGTCGTTCACTGTGAAACGACAACAGGAATTTTAAATCCTATTGAAGAAGTATGTTGTATTGCTAAGCGCTATAATAAAATGACCATTGTAGACGCCATGAGCAGTTTTGGCGGTATACCCATGGATATAGAGCAGCTGCAGATTGATTTACTTATCAGCAGTTCGAATAAATGCATTCAAGGCGTTCCTGGATTCGGATTTGTCATTGCTAAAACAGATGAGCTTGAAAAATGTAAAGGAAATGCCCGTTCCCTTTCACTCGACCTTTATGATCAATATAAAACGATGGAAAAGGATAAAGGGAAATGGCGCTTTACCTCCCCAACTCATGTGGTCCGGGCATTTTATCAGGCGCTACTCGAACTTGAAGAAGAAGGGGGAGTCCAAGGTCGCTTTAAGCGGTATCGAGAAAATCAGCACTTGCTAGTGACAGGGATGAGGAGGCTAGGGTTTAATACGCTGCTGCAATCAAAACAGCAGTCACCTATTATTACATCCTTTCTTTACCCTACCTATTCTTTTTTTACATTTCAAGGATTTTATCAATCTTTAAAAAAACAAGGTTTTGTCATTTATCCAGGAAAAGTTTCTCAAGTGGACACCTTTAGAATTGGAAACATTGGAGACGTACATAAACAAGATATCGAAAGATTGCTAGAAGCGATTCATTCGACAGTGAAGAGGAAGGAGATTCAGCAATGAACGTGTTTAGGCGGTGCCGGCAAAATTTCTCGCGAATCAGTATAAAATTTAGCGTAATACTATCTTTCAAGAGTTAAAGAAGCAAGGTCTGCATGAAGAAAGAAAATATCATCTTTACATGAGCAAATTTTTTCGTAGAGTTAGGAGTGTAATAATGTGTCTTTATTGGCAGAACAACGTAAAAAAACAATTATAGATATGATTGAACATCAAGGGCAAGTCAAAGTAAACGACTTAGCGCACGCTTTTGATGTATCGACTGAGACTATTCGCCGTTATCTAGAAGAATTAGAAGGAGAAAAAAAGTTAAAAAAAGTGTATGGCGGGGCCGTGAAAATAGAAACAGAAATTGCTGAGCCGCCTATGTTTGAGCGAGAAGTCATAAGAAGCAAAGAAAAGAAAAAAATAGGGAGTAAAGCAGCTGAGCTGATAGAAGAAGGCAACGTTATTTTTATAGATGAAGGCAGCACGACCATGCAAATGGTTTCGTCACTTGTCAATATTTCTAATATAACGGTTATTACAAATTCCTTTCCTCTTGTGACTATGCTAATCGACTACCAAAACAAGCAGGTTTTCAGCGGAGAAGTTATTTTTCTAGGAGGTCATGTAAGAAGCAAACATTTTCGGGCTTCTGGATCCCTAGCAGAAAGGGTTGCAAAAGAATTTTATGTAGATAAAGCCTTTATTTCAATTGACGGCCTTCATCCCGAAGCTGGGATTACGAGCTTTGACTTAGAAAAGTGCCTGCTGTCTAAAATCTTCATCGCTAATGCAAACCAGACCATTGTATTGGCTGATCATTCCAAGCTAGAAGTGAAGGCGAACTACAAAATAGATTCTTTAAAGCACATTGATTATATTTTATGCACTGCTTCTCTTCCGGAAACTTGGGGAGATTTGGACGCAAGCTGGATTAAATGTTAAAAATAACAAAAGGGGAATGTTTTATAAACATTCCCCTTTTGTTAAGTACTTAAAAGGTAAGGAGGTTTTTTTAGCTATATTAATAATCTATAGGTACAAAAAAAACATCTTTCACCGCTCTAATGTACTCGAGAGATGCGTTAATAAATTATTCGTTCGTTGGAACAGGAAGACTTTTGAGCATTGAAAAACAATAAGCCATTTTTTTTGCAAAATGTAAAGGAGGCTCTACAGATTGAATATGCAGATACATAAGGACCGGTTCTGTAAAAAGCCAATGGTTATGCAAAGCGCTTACGATAAGACCTTGCCGCGCAGCAGCTTCTGTAAAACGAGGGATTTCTTCTTGTAAAATAGCAATCTCAGCCAAGTTTAACGCGTTTCCCTGTGCGTCTATCGCCTCAAATGATACACCAACAGGAACGACAGAGCTGCTTTTTCGCCCTTGAACATGAGCTTGAAAGCTTCTTTTAAGCGACACTGAGCATCCTGTTGGACTAACTTTGCTTTTAGCGTTTAAAATCTGGCCAAACTGCTGACAAATTTCACTTGTAGTATACATTATAAGCTCCTGCCTTTCTTCTATACTCTTAGTAAGCTTTATGACATAAGAGCTTCACTTATGCAAACGGTGTTCTTATAAAAAAATCCCCTCACGATGAAGAGGATTTTTTTATTATTCAGCATGCGATGAGCGTTCGTTTAACAAATTTTCATAAAAACGGGCAAGTGAAGCAGAAAGGTATGGAATAGACCATAAAAAGCCGATTCCTAGTGTAATAATACTTAATAAAAACCAGCCAAGAAAGCTTAGCAGCAGCAGGAAGTACTGTCCTTTGTAACCATTCATCAACCTGCGGCTTTCTGTAATCGCTTGATTCATCGAGTAAGTAGGATTGTCTTTACAAATATAGTACGTTTGTGAATATGCCAGTGCTTTGATAATTCCAGGAATCAGTAAAAGCAGTGACCACAGCATCACATAAAGAGTCATAAGTACATAAATCCCTAATGACTTTACATAAAGACCGAAGTCTTGGAATGTTTTGAACAAATGTCCCAATTGGACAGATTCACCTCGCGCTAAACCTAAAAATGCCCAGTAGTTCGCCATGAGAAGAGGCGAAAAGACAATAGCAAAGGCAGTTGAAATCCATGACGCCGAATCAGATTCATCTTTCATCCAATTGTCATAGCCGCCGCTTGCCACAATTTCAAATGGAATAGGCAGAAGCGTATATACTCCGTACGTCACCACCGTAAGTAAAATCGCTAGTCCCCAGCGATTTTTCAAAGAAGCTTTAGCTTCTCTTTTAATCGTCCCAATATTCATGTTGTTCCTCCTTTAATGTTGCAAAACAGTATCTTTTTGCTCGTATTAACATGTAAACCATGCACAATTGTTAATTTTGTATGAAATGAAAATAATAGTCAATAGGTTCTAAGATGAAAAGCAAAGCTCCTGCGAAAGATTTTTACTAGACAGATAGAAATCGCTAAATAGGTACAATCTGCTTTTGAAGAAGATGGATGTAAGGAAGGAAAGCCCCATGCGTGATTTGGCATTTTTATATGAAGTGAAACCCTCATGGAAAGACTTTCTAAGATAAGAGGGATTTCTATGTTTGAAATGACCAAAATGATGCAACAAGTCTTAAATGAAAAGGAATTTTCTTATTGCATTCATCGAGATCTTTTTAGTTTTCAATGGTGGCTCATAGTGGTGATAAATGCTCTTTTTCTACTGCTTTTTTATTTTTTTATGGATAGACAGCGCCTCTTTTTTATGCTGCTCGTTTTTTTATCAGCTTTGACATAGTCGGTTTGGTAGATGAATTCGGGAAATTTTTTAACCTGTGGTGCTACCCTCACCAGATGCTTCCGTTTACAGATCGCTTCAATACGGTTGACTTTGCTATTATTCCCGTAAGTATCGCACTCGTCTACCAATTTTTCAGCAAATGGAAATTTTTCTTTATCGCACATATCGTTACGTCTGCTGTTATTGCTTTTATAGGTATTCCGATATTCAAAGCGCTGTATTTGTACCAATTGCTGAACTGGACGATGTTTTATTCATTTCTTACAATATTCATCATGGGAATTGTAGTGAAAATGATTAGCGATTGGATTGCAGGTAAGAAGAAAGGCTATAGCGTTAGCTAAACAAATAACACCCCTATCTATTTAGATAAGGGTGTTATTTGTTTAAGTGAAAACTGCAGTATACCTTTATAATGAATATAAGACAGAATGAGAGGAGACTGTAAAAGTGGAAACAGCGAATATCACCCAAATATTTTATGAATTAGAATGCATGCACTTAAAATCAGAAGTACGAACCTCTGTTAAAGAGCTTTCAAACATTCTTGCAGATGATTAC
>Ga0207696_1001748_pt1 | contig 11248 bp, 15 predicted proteins | sample KBSS54metaG_FD_184403 | JGI IMG/M metagenome (GOLD analysis project Ga0207696, IMG submission 184403) | Switchgrass rhizosphere microbial communities from Kellogg Biological Station, Michigan, USA - KBS S5-4 metaG (SPAdes) (version 2) | ecosystem: Host-associated > Plants > Roots > Rhizosphere >...
TGGAGGGCACACCATGCTGACACTGCAAGCAATCGCTCAAACCCTTGGCGGGCATGTGTCGGGCCGTGAAGTGCTGGTGCCCACGCCGGGGCATTCCAAGCGCGACCGGGGCACGGCCATTAGGCTGGCGCCTGGCGCACCCGATGGCCTGCTTGTCGCCTGCTACAATGGCGGCTGGCGGGAAATCGCCATGGTGAAAGATGCTCTGCGCGATGCCGGGTTGCTTCCCGGCTGGGATGGCCAGCGCCGCGAACTGACCGACGCCGAGCGAGCGGCCATCGCGCAAGCCGAACTGGAACGGGAGCGCGAGAAGGCAGAGGCGCACAAGGCCGGCGCCCTCGATGCGCAACGGCGGTTGACTCGCGCCCGCCCTGCCGATCCCGCGCACCCCTACCTTGGCCGCAAGCGTATCGGCGCAGAGCGCCTTTGGCAGGCTGGGCAATGGCTGATGGTGCCGATGCAGGACGAAACCGGCAGGATTTGGAACGTCCAGCGCATTGCCCCCGCTGCAAACGAGGATGGCGGCTGGCCTAAAATCTTCCTGAAAGGCGGGCGCACTCATGGCCTGTTCTGGTGGGCTGGCAAGCCTGCTGACCGGGTGGTAGTGGGCGAAGGCATGGGCACGGTGGCCGCCGTGCGCCGTGCCACGGGCCTGCCGGTGGTCGCGGCCATGACCGCAGACAACCTGCCGCGCATCGCGTCCATGATCCGCGCCAAACGTCCTGACATGGCCATCACCATCGCGGCCGATGACGATCCGAAGGGGCACCGCTTGGCGCGTGAAGCCGCTTCGCTTGTCGGAGCTAAGATTGCTTATCCGGGGGGTGCTGGCCAATGACGGCTACCGCATACAGCCACACCGATTTCGCCGACCATGAGGACGAAGACATTCGCGCGGCGTTCGACAATGCACAGGGTCGCGACGCGCAGCAAAACATAACCATTCATGCTTTGGGCGGTCAGCAAGGGACGCAACGCCCGGGCGTTACCCTATCCGATTTCCGGGCCTACATGCCCAGCCATCAATACATCTTCATGCCCTCGGGCGAACTGTGGCCTTCGTCCAGCGTCAATTCGCGCATTCCTCCGCTGCCCCTGCTGGATCGGGACGGCAAACAGATGACCGACGACAAGAACAAGCCCAAGTTCATCCCTGCCGCAGCCTGGTTGGATCAGCATAAGCCGGTTGAGCAATTGACGTGGGCGCCTGGACAACCGCAAGTCGTGGAAGGCCGGTTGATCTCTGATGGCGGTTGGATTTCGCGGCCCGGCTGCTCGGTGTTCAACCTTTATCGGCCTCCCTGCGCCGCGTCGGGTGATGCAGCAAAGGCAAACCCGTGGGTGGCCCATATCCGCCGTGTTTACCCAAACGATGCCGACCACATCATTGCATGGCTGGCTCACCGCGCGCAGCGGCCAGACGAGAAAATCAATCATGCCCTGGTGCTGGGCGGCAATCAGGGGATCGGCAAGGACACGATCCTTGAACCGGTCAAGCATGCTATCGGCCCATGGAACTTCTCGGAGGTTTCACCCGGCCACATGCTCGGGCGGTTCAACGGCTTTGTTAAGTCCGTCATCCTTCGGGTGAGCGAAGCCCGCGACCTCGGAGACGTGGACCGTTTTGCCTTCTACGACCACATGAAGACCTACACCGCTGCGCCGCCAGACGTTCTCCGTGTCGATGAAAAGCACGTTCGAGAGTACTCCGTGTTCAACGTGTGCGGCGTCATCATCACGACCAACCACAAAGCGGACGGCATTTTCCTGCCTGCGGATGATCGGCGGCACTACGTCGCATGGTCCGACTTAGACCGCGACGCGTTCCCCGCGACGTACTGGAACGAGCTATATGGATGGTATGCGGACGGCGGCATTGCGCACGTAGTCGCATATCTCCGTGGTCTGGATTTGTCGGGCTTCGATCCCAAGGCGCCGCCGCTCAAAACTGCTGCCTTCTGGGATATTGTCGCGTCCAATCAGGCGCCCGAAGATGCTGAATTGGCGGACGCGCTGGACAACCTGGGCCATCCTTCCGCTGTGACCGTGGCGCGGGTGGCAGAAGTCGCCTCCGATCCATTTGCGGAATGGCTGCGGGACCGCCGCAATAGCCGCCGCATTCCGCACCGGTTTGAAGAATGCGGCTATGTCGCGGTGAGAAACCCGCAGACCAAGGATGGCTATTTCATCGTGGGTGGGAAGCGGTGCCCGATTTACGCGAAGAAGGCCCTCTCCCTTCGCGCGCAGGTCGAAGCGGCCTCTGCATTGGTGTGGAGGTGAAATCGGTGAAATCGGTGATCTGGCATTATCTCGATTTCAAAACGTCGGCCTCTCCCGCGCGTGCATACGCTTTATCATATTTTCAAAGACTTAAGTTTTTGAGAGGGAATTGGCTTAAATGGAAAATCACCGATTTCACCGATTTCACCGATCGGAGCTTGGGATGATGCCTGTTGGATTTCGCGCCTGGGGCTGCTCGATCCGAACAGGGGTGTGCATGGTGTCCCTGCCGAACGGTGGCGGGTCATGGTCGAGGATGTGCGCTGGCTGGCGTTCACACACGGCAAGGCGGCTGCGACGCTCGGCTGGTGCGCAAGCGACCTGTTCGGGGTCGATCCCACACTGGATGGGTGGGGCGGCCTGGCCGACCGACTGCACGGCGCCCGGGCGCTCACGTTTACGGAGAATGTCGCCCATTGGCGCGGCGAAGATTGCGTGGGCTGGCTCTGGCGGCGCTCCCTTACCGAAAAACCGTTGATCTGGGGGGCAGGCCAATGACTGCGACACGACGCGCTGCGAAGGCAAATGCCAAGAGCCAAGCGCCGACACCGAAGAATAACACGGTGGACTTGCTGAGGCGCAAGGGCGAAAGCGACGGCCAAGTTATTGCGCGTTCGGCGCTCGGACCCGATGTCCGGCACGGGACGGTCCATGCAAACCTTCTCCATTCGGAATTGGGCAATCTTCCGAACGCCCCCTCTATCGCTGATTTCGCAAAGGCAGTGTCCGACATTGCCGACAGCGGTGCGGCTGGCGATCTGGATTTTGCGGGCAGGATGCTGGCTGCGCAGGCCGTGACGCTCGACAACGTGACCACAGAGATGTTCCGCCGCATGGCGGTGAACATGGGCGCAAGTCTGCCGGCGATGGAAGTTTACGGCCGCCTAGCCTTGAAGGCCCAGGCACAAAGCCGAGCCACGCTTGAAGCGCTGATCAAGCTGCACCAGCCGAGAGAACAGACGGTGCGGCATGTCCACGTGAACGAGGGCGGCCAAGCGATCATTGCCGATCAATTCCACCACCACGGCCCGCAGCGAGGGGGGACATCAAATGGACAATCAGGCGGACAACCCCATACACAAGGCGCACCTGGCGCCGCGCTGCCATGCCCGAACCCGCGCGGGCCAGCCGTGCCGCTCGCCCGCGATCAAGGGCAAGGCGCGGTGCAGAATGCACGGCGGCAAAGGAAGCGGCGCGCCTGAGGGCAACCAGAACGCTTGGAAGCACGGCGCACGATCGCGGGAAACGAAGGCGCTCTTGGATCTGATTAACAGCTTTGGCGGAAAATTAAGTTAAGGTGATTCGCTCATGCCCAGATCCCGCCGCAATGATGGCGAGGGCTGGCATCGCCTTAACCCGGGAAAACGCGGGCCAATTCCCATACACCAGCCAAGAAACATCCCATTGAAAGCCAGCCCGGCGCTTGCGCAAATTTGGCTATGCGGACCGTGCGGAGGGCCGCTCGCTCCATTTCCTCTTCCGACTGAAGTATCTGTGGGCGACCACTGGCAACTGTGTCCCAGTAGAAGATTCCCTGAACGCAATGGTTGACATTCGAAACATTGAACAACTGCACGAGCCAGCCGTTAAGCATGGCAAAGCATATTCCGACGACGAAAAATTCCGACGCGGCCAGTGAGCTTCTATAATTTCGCTCCGATGAAAAAACACCAGCAAGTGCGCCGCTATTTAAGATCAGTAGCGTGCTGGTCATCCACAGACTTACCTGAATGGCATGACTGACGCAGTTTTCATGCGCCTTGATAAATATATCCCGCCGCCTCGCCGCGAATGGGATCCGAACATCATCTCCCAACTCTACGACAGTGACCGGAATTTTCCACCAAGCCATCAGCCTGCCTGACAACGATCTGATCCGCTGCAACATAGCTCCCCCATGAGTCGCGCGCCGGCCAGTGTGGCGCCGCGAAATTCAATAGCCAAGGCCGGCGCGCAGCCGCCACCGAACACGCCGCGCGCGCGTGCGCGAGGATGCCGGCTTGACCAGCCGCAGCGGACGCCGCAGCAGTTAAGCAATAACCAGATCGATGAGGCGTTTGTGAAAAAGAGCGAGTGCGAAAAGGCAATTCGCCATTTGGTGAGCCAATGGGCCGATGAGGTTGGCGTCCAGCCGGGCCAGGCCCGCATGCCGTCCTTCAGCGCGTTCCGGAGTTGGCTGGAGCAGCGAGGGTACGGCCATTATCTCAGCTTCCGTTCCGAAATGGGGCCGCTGGAGGATGCTGAACAATGGTTTGATGAGGAGCTTAAGCAGACCTGGCGGAACTAGCGGTTGGGCAATCGCACGGCTGGTTTCGCCCCAGGGGTAGCCACATGCTAGTGTGCTATCGAGCCATATCCCTCGCACCCCACCCAGTTCAGCCAAAAAATGCCCTCGGTAAATCCGATCGCTGCGCCAGACCGCGCGGAGTTTTAACAGTTGAGGCCCGCATGGCAGTGAAAATCTATACGCGCACCGCGCTCGACCACTTCAAGCTCGAAGGCGACATCATCGGGAGACTAGTGGTCGAATATGGCGAACTAGAATGGTCCCTCTGCCTGCTTGTCAGCCATGTCGTTAAGGACTTGGACTTGGCGGTCAAGACGCTCTATCGCTCGCGTGGGGAGACCCAGCGCGTCAATCTGGCCGACGCGTTGATCCGCAATCGGATCGATCCGAAGGCCAAGCAAGTTTACGAGGACACTGTCGCGCGACTGCGAACTTGTCTAAAAATCCGCAATCAATATGCGCACACGAACTGGGTCCGCGCCGCAGGGGAACGACTTTGCTACGTTGACATCGAAGAGCTCGCCGAGCGAAGCGATGCGGTAAGCATGGGCAACATATCGCTCTATAGACTGGACATGGATATCATCGAGGACCAAGCGCGCTTCTTTGCAGAGGTAGCGCAAAACCTGAATTATCTTTGCATGGAGGTCCAATACCTCAATGGCTCTATCAAATTGAGGGGCTTTCACTACATCCAGAACATAGCACGACCGAAGATGGCGATTAAGCTGAACGGCTCGGTCTAGGAAAAATCGTTTAGCTCTCGCCCTGCGGCGGTTTAGGGTTCACTGGTGCGATAGATCGATGAGCTTTGGACATGCCTGCCTGCCGCCAATCTCCGTCGCCCAGCCGGCCGCCTAGTCATCATCAAACCCGACGCCGTCGCCAGCGAGCTTGACCATATAGGCCCACGCGCCCAAGTACCCGGCCCTGCGGACAAGTTCGGGTCTCATGCCCTCCGCAGCTACAGCGCATTCGCTCAGCGCCATGGCCAACTCCATAGTGGTGCAGATCCCTTTCCGCTCCAGCAGCCCGCCCAGGGCCGCAAGAGCAGTACCGATCGCGATTGCAGCGTCGTATTCCATCGACTTTCCCTCCCGTTACGGGAAGGCGACCATGATGGATTGCGGCAGCGCCGCCTATTCCCAGAAATGGGGATAGACGGTCCATATCGCAGCCTTGAGCGGGCAAAACATACGAAGCCCTTCATTCGGTGGAGAGCGTGTCGCCCGGCTGGATGTCGCCACGCAGCCAGCGGCTGAGAGATTGCACCCGGGACCAAGCCCACAAGATCCATGCGGTCATTTCATGCGCGCGCCCGCCGAGAATGGCCGCCAGATCGGGGACCAACACGGCGGTGCCCTGCATATTGATCGTGGCGGCGTTGTTGGTGGTCACACCATAATCGATGTCAGTGCCGATGACGCAATTGGCGCCCAGATCGAGGGCTTTGCGCACCAGGATCGCTTTGGCGATTGCCTCGCCCTTGTTCGCCTTGAATGCCATGCCGGTGTTCTGGTTGACCGCGCCGAATATGTCGGACACGCCTTGGCTGAACTCGTTGAACAGGCCAGTGCCTACCGTCACGTTGGCCGTGACCAAGCCGATGGCCTTGTAGGCATTGCCGTGGGGCAGGACGCCGACGGTGAGCGTTGGGAAAAACGAAAGCCTCGCTTCGATATCGGCCTTGAGCTGCTCCCGTTCTCCGCTGAGCCTAGCCTGGGCGTCTTGCCTGAGCTGGCTGCCGCAGTTGTCGCATAGTTCGGCATAGTCCGAGCCATTGACGAAATTGACCATGCGGAGATCTTCGGTGCTGACGCGCAGGTTGGCGTTCGAAAAAATGCCGGCCTGACTGATTTTCGACCCGCACTGCGCACATGCCTCAGACATATTGCCCCCTGATTCGAATACCCGACTTTTGCAGGGCGCGCCGATGCGCCCCCCAGGTGACTGGATCCGCTTCCGGTTCGTTCTAAGAACCGATGCACGACTGTCCAGTGGCCTTGCTCGAGGTGAGGGACCGGCGCGGTGCGTGTCGATCAGACACCGTTCGTCCGACCAAAGCAAACTTCGCACCACGTAAAATCACCGGGAACCGGTTAACCATTTGTTAATTGACTGACCGTAGAACCTATCATAATGATAGGTGTATGGCAGAGACTCCAGATCGCCGAATCGTACTGCTACGGCCTAAGCCGGCAGATATCCATGCCGCCATTCGGCGGATCGCTGAGGCGGATCGGAAGGTCTACCTCGGCGCTCACGCGCGGGGACGTATGGAACTTCGTTCTATCACCCGCATCGACGTGATCCGGGTTCTTCGGCGGGGGCATATCGACGGGGGAATTGAGCCGGGTGACAATCCCGGCGAATGGAAATGTAAGGTGGTCGCCAATGTAAAGGGTAGTAGAGATATCGGAGTAGTAACACTAGTGATCGGTGGCGAAAGAATTTTCGTCAAAACCGTCGAATGGGAAGACTTATGACCTGCACTGTAAACCTGATCCGTAGTGATGAAGCCATTGCGGCTGAGCCATACGAGTACAAGGAAAGCGGTCTAGAGGGAATCTTCCTGCACAATGGCTACGACATCATGGAGCACGGGGGTGAGTGCTTTGTATCCGTTGTAGATACAGAAGGCTTGCACCGGCGGATTGGTGAATTCCTTGTGGCTAACAGGAAAGAATTTTCTCCGACCGAGCTGCGCTTTCTGCGTAAGACAATGGACCTGACCCAGTCCGAACTTGGCCGATGGATGGGAAAGGATAGCCAGACGGTAGCTAGATGGGAGAAGGGGCAGACCCCGATCCCAACAGTCGCCGACCGGCTTTTGCGCGCCATTTTCTTACTTCAGACAATGTCACCTGAGGAGCGGGAAAACTTTATGCATCTCCTGAAGGACATTGAGGACATGGATGACCTTACTCCCCGTCGCGTGGTCTTGTACCTCTCTCAGGACGGCAATTGGAGGGACCGGCCAACCTTGGCAGCCTGATAAGTTTGGGATGGCTCATCCGAAGAGACGCACGTCTCCTTATAGGCAGGAGGAGCATGCGGCTTTCTCCGGGTGAGCGGCCCAACCGCTCGAACTCATTTAAGGAGAAATCCAATGAGTAAGGGCACCCGTGGGCGGGACGCTGGCAATGGCCAGTTCATTCCCGTCCAAGAGGCTCAACGCCGTCCCAAAACGACGGTTGTTGAAACCTACGACAAGGATAAGAACGGTCGGCCGAAGAACTGAGCCGTTCTAATCTGAGAGTGGGTCGCTGGGGTTCCTTGTGAGCCCCAGCGGCTTCTCAGTCAAAACGTCTTGACTCAATTTTTACACGCCTCGACTCGTCTGGTTGGTCAGATTCTGTGAACCACTACCGGGGCCGCATCTGGATTAGCAATCCGCGAGAGAGTGGCGACCCCTCGCGCTCCAAGCGTTAGACGGCATAACTGACGCGCTAGCGGGTCAAGATGAGCAACTCCCTGAAGCCCATCATTGCCTCCTGCAAGGTTGTGGCGCTGTAGGGCAAATTCCCTTGGCTCGTCAAAGAACTTTCTTGGAGCCCGCCTGGCCATGGGATAGTGATTCGGTGTGGCACCCGAACAAACCCTTGGCGCATTTAGCGAAGATCAAGCATCGCGCATCACGGGTGTATCGCTTAACCAGTTACGGCAATGGGATAAAGAAGGCTTTTTCCGCCCAAGCTATCGCTCAGACCAACCTCACGTGCCGTATGGCCGAGCTTATTCGTTTCGCGATCTGGTGTCACTTCAGGTGCTCCATGACCTGCGGAACGAGAAGCGAATCCCGCTTGGCCACCTGAAAAAGGTATCGGAAAAGTTGGCCCATCTTGGCGACAGCCGCTGGACCGCAGCGACGCTGTACGTGCTGGGTAAGCGCGTGGTTTTCGACAATCCCGCTACCGATCAGCGCGAAGAAGTCGTCTCGGGCCAGCGCGTTTTCAATATCCCCCTAAAGGTTGTGATCCGCAGTACTCGCCGCAGGATCGAGGCGCTGAATGATCGGACCAGCAAGGCTGGACAATTTGCGCGTCATCGTTTCGTTGCCCAAAATGAACGCGTGTTCGCTGGAACGCGCATCCCCGTGGCGACGGTGATCGCTTATCTAGCGGCTGGTTTCACCGTAAAAAAGATCCTCGCGGAATTTCCGACGCTGGAAACTTCTGACATCGAAGCCGCCAGCGTGGAATGGAAAGAGAGTGCGGCTGCCTAATGGCGCGCGCTACGGTCAAGCTGAGCTTCTTCCTTGACCAGAACGTTCCGGATTCGGTCGGACGATACTTACAAGGGCGCGGGCATAGCGTAGCAAGGCTTCGCCATCACATCCCGCCTGATTCTCCAGACCAGCTGGTGGGCATGACAGCGCTTCAGGCCGGGCGCATTCTGGTTTCGTGTGACAAGGACTTCAACGGGCAGCGCTTTCAGCAAGAGCGCTTCGCCCGGCTCTCGAGGGTTGCGCTCAGCGGGAATGGCCCCGATCTGCTTCCAGCGGTCAAAGAGCACGTCGAGGTGATTGAGTTTCAGCTTCAGCGGATTCCGCGCAATGGTCGTATGGTCGTCCACGTGAAGTTGGGCCAAGTTCGCTTTCGCACCACGTGATGAGCCTACAGCAAGCGACCTACGCACCCGGCCACCGCACATCGTCCAGCTTTGAACAACCCCGACCAAACCCAGTTGAGGGGACTTGTGTGGGGACCAGTTGAGGCAGCCACGACCGAAGCAACTGATATTAATGCATAATATTGAAGTGCGATGGAGGCCCGAGCCGGAATCGAACCGGCGTAAACGGATTTGCAGTCCGGTGCGTCACCACTCCGCCATCGGGCCTCTCGTCGCGCGGGTCCTGGCAGGACCCACGGGTGGGAGACGGGCGGTTAGCCGAGAGAGGCGCGCACCGCAACGGGATTCTTCGCAGGCCTTGGGTTTATCCCCCGGCATGCCCGTGCAGTGGATCAGCCCTCGGCTTCAGGCGCAGGCGCGCGGCCCTTGAACCCTTGCGCGATCACGTACCATTCCGATGAATCCTTGCGGCTAGCCGGCGGCTTGGCATGCTTCACCGAGGCGAAATTGCGCTTGAGGATCGTCAGGAGATCGCCATCCGTGCCGCCGGCAAAGACTTTGGCCACGAATGCGCCGCCTGGCGCCAAGGTATTGATGGCAAAGTCGACAGCCGTTTCCACCAGGCCCATGGTGCGCAAATGGTCGGTCTGCTTGTGGCCCACGGTGTTGGCGGCCATATCCGACAGCACGAGGTCGGGCGCCCCGTCGAGCGCGCCTTCCAGCGCTGCGGGCGCTTCGTCAGCCATGAAATCCATCTCGAAAATGGTCACGCCTTCGATCGGCTCGGTGGGCAAAAGATCGATGCCGACGACGCGCGCCGAGGGCGCCTTCTTGCGCACGACCTGGCTCCAGCCGCCTGGCGCGATGCCGAGATCGACCACGCGCTGCCGGCCCTTGAGCAGGGCGAACCGTTCGTCCAGTTCGATCAGCTTGAAGGCCGCGCGGCTGCGCCAGCCATCGGCCCTGGCCTGTTTCACATAAGGATCGTTGATCTGGCGCGAGAGCCAGCGCGCGGAAGACGCCGTGCGCTTCTTGGCGGTTTTCAGGCGCTCGTGCGGATCTTTGCCGGAACGGCTCATTACGTTGCTCCGCTACTAAGTTGGCGCAAGGCCTCGCGGCTGCGCACGGCATCGCCGCCGGTGGCCATGAGCGAGCGCAGGATGCCTTCGCGAATGCCGCGATCGGCGATGCCCAGCCGGTCGGCGGGCCAGATGTCGAAAATGGTTTCCAGAATGGCACAGCCGGCGACCACCAGATCGGACCGCTCGCGGCCGATGCACGGAACCGCCACCCGCTCTGCCGGAGACAAGTGCGCAAGGCGCTGGCTGATCGCCCGCATGGATTGCGTCGGCACGATCAATCCATCGACTGCGCGCCGATCATATTGCAGCAGCCCCAGATGCAGGCTGGCCAGCGTCGTAACGGTTCCGCTTGTGCCGAGCAGGCGAATGGCGCCTTCGGCCAGCGCGCGGGCTCGGGCAGGCGCGATCCGCTCGATGAACGGGGCAAAGCCGTCGACCACCCGCGCGCGCATGTCAACATAGGCGGCGGCGCGGGCTTCCGGGCTGTCGGCAATCGGACCGACGCCCTCGGTCAACGACACCACGCCCCAGGGAACGCTCTGCCAATCGAGGATGCGCGGCACGGGATCGGCAGGATCGACCAGCACCATTTCAGTCGACCCGCCACCGATATCGAAAATCATCGCCGGGCCATCGCCGTGTTCGAGCAGGATATGGCACCCCAGCACGGCCAGCCGCGCTTCTTCCTGAGCGGTGATGATGTTGAGGCGGATGCCCGTCTCCCGATAGACCCGCTCGATGAATTCGGCGCCGTTGCTGGCGCGCCGGCACGCCTCCGTCGCCACCGACCGCGCCAGGTGCACATTGCGCTTCTTCAGCTTTTCCGCGCAGACATGCAGCGCTGCCAGCGCGCGGTCCATCGCGGCATCCGATAGGCGGCCAGACTGGGCCAGCCCCTCCCCCAGCCGCACCACACGGCTGAACGCATCGATCACCACGAAATGCCCGCCGGCGGGACGGGCAATCAGCAGGCGACAGTTGTTGGTGCCAAGGTCGATCGCGGCATAGGCCTGGCGATGAAACGGAA
>Ga0207696_1001752_pt1 | contig 11230 bp, 8 predicted proteins | sample KBSS54metaG_FD_184403 | JGI IMG/M metagenome (GOLD analysis project Ga0207696, IMG submission 184403) | Switchgrass rhizosphere microbial communities from Kellogg Biological Station, Michigan, USA - KBS S5-4 metaG (SPAdes) (version 2) | ecosystem: Host-associated > Plants > Roots > Rhizosphere >...
ACGGTGATTCTGGTGACTCACGACCCCAAGGTCGCGGCCAACGCCGAGCGCATCATCGAAGTCAGCGACGGCGAAATCCTCAGCGACCGGCGTAACGAGCGCGACACCACGGCACTGACCAATGAGGACGCGGTGCCCAAGTCCACGGCAGCGCGGCGTCTGGTGGCCAGCCTCGGGTTGTTCAAGGAAGCGTTCAACATGGCCTGGGTCGCGCTGATCTCCCATCGGATGCGCACCTTGCTGACCATGCTCGGGATCGTTATCGGTATCACCTCGGTGGTGTCGATCTCGGCCATCGGCGAAGGGGCCAAGCGCTATGTGCTCAAGGACATTCAGGCCATCGGCAGCAACACCATCGATATCTATTCCGGTACCAGTTTCGGCGACAGCCGTTCGGCGGCCATCGAAACCCTGGTGCCGGCGGATGTGGCCGCGCTCAATCAGCTGTATTACGTCGACAGCGCCACGCCGGTGGTCGGGCGCAATCTGTTGCTGCGCTATCGCAACATTGACCTCGATGCCCAGGTCAACGGCGTCAGCGATCTGTACTTTCAGGTGCGCGGAATCAAGATGGAGTCGGGCATCCCGTTCAGCGAAAACGATGCCCGACGCCAGGCGCAGGTGGTGGTGATCGATCACAACACCCGCCATCGGTTATTCGGCGAGGGAGTCGATCCGCTGGGACAGGTGATCCTGATCGGCAACCTGCCGTGCACCGTGATCGGTGTCGCGGCGGAAAAGAAGAACATCTTCTCGGCGAGCAAGTCCTTGAATGTCTGGGTGCCTTATGAAACCGCAGCCGGGCGGTTGTTGGGCCAGCGTTACCTGGACAGCATCAGTGTGCGGATCAAGGACGGCCAACCGAGCAAGGTTGTCGAAGACAACGTCAACAAACTGATGCTGCAGCGCCACGGCACCAAGGACTTCTTCACCAACAACCTCGACAGCGTGATGCAGACCGTGCAGAAAACCAGTCGCTCGCTGGCGCTGTTGCTGTCGTTGATTGCAGTGATTTCACTGGTGGTGGGCGGCATCGGGGTGATGAATATCATGCTGGTGTCGGTCACCGAGCGTACCCGTGAAATCGGCATTCGCATGGCGGTGGGGGCGCGGCAGTCGGACATTCGTCAGCAGTTTCTGGTGGAGGCGGTGATGGTCTGTCTGTTGGGCGGCGCCATCGGTATTTCGCTGAGTTACGCCATCGGCCATCTGTTCTCGTTGTTCATCAAGGAATGGGAAATGGTGTTCTCGCTGACCTCGGTGCTCACGGCGGTGATCTGCTCGACGCTGATCGGCATCGTGTTCGGCTTCGTGCCGGCACGCAATGCGTCGCGGCTCGACCCGATCGAGGCATTGGCGCGCGACTGAAAGGTGGATATGAAAAAACCGCCGTCCCTGGCAGGGCGGCGGTTTATTTACAGGCGCGCGAACGATCAGGCCGCGTTGGACGGATCGCAGGCGGCAGGGCAGTCTTCAGGTGAATACATCCAGCGCATCAGCGAATGGCGGCCGCTGATCCCCAGTTTGATGGCGGCACGCTTGAGGTAGCTCTCGACGGTGTTGACCTTCAGCTGCAACTGTTCGGCCAGTTCAGGCGCGGTGCGGCCGGCAAGCAGGCCGACGCACACTTCCATCTCACGGTTCGACAGGCTCAGGCCCAGTTGCTGCACGCGCTCGCAAAAACGCAATCGCAGGGTTTCCAGGCCTTGCAGCGATGCTTCGGTCGCTGCGGCTTGCGCCTCGGGATCCGCATTCGCCGGTTGCAGCGCGTGGATGTGCTTTTCCACCATCGGCAGCAACACCGGGGAGATGTCCTGCAACAGGCTGCGCTCCCGTGCGGAAAACCGCTTTGACGGCCCGCAGCGGTACACGGAGATCACATAACGGTAACCGTCCTTGCGTCGGGTCAGGTGCAACTGTGAAGCATCGGTGACCGTGGAGGGTTCGGGGGCGGGCACGTCGCTGCTGCCGGGATCGGTGCTCAGTTCGGAATACACCGTCTCGGCCGTCAGTGTCGCCTCTTTGGTGCATTCAGGATCGGTGCGAGGTTGCGCGCGTCCGACCGGCTCCACGCGCATCTGCCGGATATGTGTGGCATCCACGGCCAGTTGGGTGAGGATCAGGTCATGCAGCATCCGCGGAAAATGCCGGCTGCCGGTGCTGGCGATGACCTTGCCGATGTGAGGGAACAGATGTGAGTTCATGTGTTTCATCCATGAGTAGCAATGGGGGAATTGCGCTTTCCCGACTCTCCGGCTGATGTCCTTGGCCGGCGACCACAAATCGGGAAATTTGGATCCTATCCTAGTACAACGTTTGAGCGACCGTTTAATGAAGGGGTTATTAGCTCATAACCAGGCTGAGTGGCGTGGCGCGAAGGGTGCTGCCCGTGTCGCGGTAATAAGTTTGTAGGTCTTCGAAGTGATTAATGAAATGTCCTACAGAGGTTTTCAGGTAAGTCCTACTTATGACAGCTATTAACGCGCATAAAAAAGCCCGTTTCAGCCGAAACTGAAACGGGCTTCTTCCCGCATCAACGACCGGTTACTTCAGGTCGTTGAAATGGTCTCGCAGGAATTCGTAAAAGCGGAACGCTTGAAACGATCTCCATACGAGGCTCAGCGTACGCAGCAACAGCTTCATACGTTTTGGCCTCCAGGTCGGGGGCCAAACCTCCAGCGCACTTACCGGATCATGTGTGCCTTCGGACAGACAGGTCAGTGCTGTCCGTGAGGCGGCCGGTTGTGATCCCTCCGAGCCATCATTCCGGCACGGGTGCAAAACCGTGTCGAAGGGCATGAAACCGTTATGGTTCCAGCCAAACCTCACGTATGCACTGTCGAGTGAGCGTCCGCATACTAACCTGTCTTATGACGGGATTTTGAGGATCCTGGATAAAGGCCTGACAAGTTTTGTAATTCGTTATTTATGTCAGCATGATCAGGCCTTCTGAATGCCCGTCAAGACCGCCCTTGGCTTCACATAATGACATTCAATACACATGCAAAATAACGTTGCAACGAACGCCAAAGATAAATAGTATTCCGCTACGTCAGTGCTGTCCGTGAGATGCATCAAGCCCAGCCGCAAACTGAGGCTTACCGAAAAACCGCCCCGCAAAGGCGGTTTTTTTTCGCCCATCGTTTGGCCCCCGACAGCGATCCTACGCCTCGGTCACCGAAGGCAACGCGGCATCCACCAGCTCGATCCAGTGCCGGACCGGCGTGCGCCCCGCACCGTCGAGGTGCGCCTGACAGCCGATATTGGCGGTGACGATGACGTCCGGATGGCCGCTTTCCAGGGCATTGAGTTTTTGCTCGCGCAACTGCCGGGCCAGTGTTGGCTGAGTCAGTGAGTAGGTGCCTGCCGAGCCACAGCACAGATGTGCGTCCGGCACAGTCGTGAGGTTGAAGCCCAGTCGAGTCAGCACCGACTCCACCGCACCGCCCAGTTTCTGCGCGTGTTGCAAAGTACAGGGACAGTGAAAGGCCAGGCGCTGATCGGCGTGGATGCCGAGGGATTCGAGCGGTTCGTCTCTTAGCACTTCCACCAGATCCCGGGCCAGCGTGCTGACACGTCTTGCCTTCTCGGCGTAGACCGGATCGGCACCGAGCAAATGCCCATAATCCTTGATGAACGCACCGCAACCGCTGGCGGTCTGCACGATCGCCTCTGCACCCCGCTCGATGGCCGGCCACCACGCATCAATATTGTGACGGGCGCGGTCAAGGCCGGTGGCCTGGGCGTCGAGGTGATAATCCACCGCGCCGCAACAGCCAGCCTCGCGGACCGGGATCACGCTGATGCCCAGACGATCCAGCACCCGTGCCGCTGCTGCATTGGTATTGGGTGACAAGCCCGGCTGCACGCAACCCTCCAGCATCAGCACTTGCCTTGCATGTGAGATGACGGGACGTGATGCAGGCATCACCGCGTTGCGTGGCAGTTTGTCTTGCAGGGCATCGGGCAGTAGCGCCCGTAATATCTGACCGCCATTGACCAACCCTTTGAACAACCGCGGATTGGGCACGATGTTTCGCAACCCTTCACGCAACAGGCGCTGCCCGAGCGGCCGCGGGACGGCGGCGTCGACCACCGCTCGGCCGATGTCGAGCAGGTTGTGATAATCCACGCCGGAAGGGCAGGTGGTTTCACAGTTGCGGCACGACAGGCAGCGATCCAGGTGTTGCTGGGTTTTCGTCGTGACTTCGTTGCCTTCAAGCACCTGTTTGATCAAATAGATGCGTCCGCGCGGGCCGTCCAGTTCATCGCCGAGCAATTGATAAGTCGGGCAGGTCGCGTTGCAGAATCCGCAATGAACGCATGTGCGGAGGATGCTTTCGGCCTCTTCGGCGCGGGGCAGTTGTCGGGCTTGCGGGCTGAGGGTGGTCTGCATGGCTCAAAGCTCCGCGTACAGACGCCCGGGGTTGAAAATGCCCCGGGGGTCGAGTTGTCGTTTGAGTTGGCGGTGATAGTGCAGCAGGGCGGGCGCCAGAGGATGAAACGGTTCGTCGATCAGGCCGTGGCTGTAGCAGGTCGCATGTCCGCCGACTTCGCCAACCACTTTGCGAATGGTCGCCTCCTCGGCTGTCGATTTGAGCCAGCGTTGCGCGCCGCCCCAGTCGAGCCATTGCTCGCCGGGCAGGTTCAGGGGCGGCGTGTTCAGCGGCACGGACAGGCGCCAGAGCGGTTGGTCTTCATCGAAGAAACTCAGGCGTTGTTCGTTGAGGTCGGCCCAGAACGAACTGTCGATCAGCTCGCCGCCGAGGCGATCATGGGCGGCCGCCACTGAACCTTTGCCACCCTCCAGACGCAAGCGCAATTGCCGGCCATCGTGACACGCGGCGCTGATCGGCAACGGCTGCTGGCCCCATTCGGCCAGACGCAGCAGAGCTTGTTCACAGGTCATTTCCAGGCCGAGGCTCAGGCACGCTCGCGGTTTGGGCAGCACCTTGAGCGAGACTTCCGTGATAACCCCCAGCGAGCCGTAACTGCCGGTCATCAGGCGCGACAGGTCGTAGCCGGCGACGTTTTTCATGACTTCGCCGCCGAAGCGCAGATGCTTGCCATGTCCCGTGATGATCCGCGTGCCCAGCACGAAATCGCGCACCGATCCCGACCAGGGGCGACGCGGCCCGGACAGGCCCGTGGCGATCATGCCGCCGACCGTGGCGTCGTCGGCGAAGGCGGGTGGTTCACACGCCAGCATCTGTTGCGAGGCGTCCAGCACAGCCAGCAGTTCTGCCAGCGGGGTACCGCAGCGTGCGCTGATCACCAGTTCGGTCGGGTCGTAGCTGACGATGCCGCGATGGGCGCGGGTGTCGAGAATCTCGCCACCGACGATGCGTCCGAGAAACGCCTTGCTGTTGGCCCCCTGGATGCGCAGCGGCGTGGCGCTTTCCAGTGCCCGGTTGACCTGTTCGAGCAGTGCGGCGCTGTCATCGAAATCCTTCGATTCACCCATCAGAACCGCTCCAGCTCGGGGAAGGGCAATTGCCCGTGGTGTACGTGCAGGGCGCCGAATTCGGCGCAGCGATGCAGGGTCGGAATGTTTTTGCCGGGATTGAGCAGGCCGCCGGGGTCGAAGGCTGCTTTTACGGCGTGGAACAGGGTCAGCTCATCACGGTTGAACTGCGCGCACATCTGGTTGATTTTTTCCCGGCCCACGCCGTGTTCACCGGTGATGCTGCCGCCAACCTTCACGCAAAATTCGAGGATCTTGCCGCCCAGCGCTTCGGCACGTTCCAGTTCACCGGGCTGATTGGCGTCGAACAGAATCAGTGGATGCATGTTGCCGTCGCCGGCATGGAATACGTTGGCAACCCGCAAGCCATATTCGGCTGAAAGCTGCGCAATCGCGTGCAGTACGCCGGGTAGCTCGCGGCGCGGAATGGTGCCGTCCATGCAGTAATAGTCCGGCGACAACCGGCCCACGGCGGGGAAGGCATTCTTGCGTCCGGCCCAGAATCGCACGCGCTCGGCCTCGTCCCGGGCCTGGCGCAACTCGGTGGCGCCGGCGTGTTCGAGCACTTGCCGGACCCGCGCGCAGTCATCGTGGACATCAGCCTCAACGCCATCGAGTTCGCAAAGCAGAATGGCTTCGGCATCCACCGGATAACCGGCGTGGATGAAGTCTTCGGCGGCGCGGATCGCCAGGTTGTCCATCATCTCCAGGCCACCGGGAATGATGCCGGCCGCGATGATGTCAGCCACGGCGCGGCCGGCCTTTTCCACGGAGTCGAACGCCGCCAGCAGCACTTTGGCAGTCTGGGGTTTGGGCAAGAGTTTGACCGTAACTTCGGTTATCACCCCGAGCAGTCCTTCGGAACCGGTGAACAGTGCCAACAGGTCGAAACCGGGGGAATCCAGCGCGTCCGAGCCCAGCGTCAGATGTTCGCCATCGACTGTAAGAATCTCGACCTTGAGTAGATTGTGCACGGTCAGACCGTACTTGAGGCAATGCACGCCGCCGGCGTTTTCCGCCACGTTGCCGCCGATGGAGCAGGCGATTTGCGAAGACGGATCGGGCGCGTAATACAGCCCGAGCGGCGCAGCGGCCTGGGAAATCGCCAGGTTGCGCACACCGGGTTGAACCCGCGCGGTACGGGCTTCGGGGTCGATCTGCAGGATATTGTTGAAGCGCGCCATCACCAGCAACACGCCTTTTTCCAGAGGCAGGGCACCGCCGGACAAGCCGGTCCCGGCGCCCCGGGCTACCACCGGCACCCGCCGTTCGTGGCAGATGCGCAACACACCCTGAACTTCATCGATGTGCCGTGGCAGTACCACCAGCAAGGGCGTGGTGCGATAGGCGGAGAGGCCATCGCATTCATACGGCTTGAGTTCTTCAAGCTGATGCAGGATTTCCAGATCCGGCCACTGGCGATGCAGGGCTTGCAACAGTGCAGCTTTGTCGACGTCGGGCAAAACGCCGTCGACCTGTTCGTCGTAAAGAATGTTCATGATCGGTGGACGACCCTCCGTTGTCGTTATTCGAGGCCGGTGCCGTTTTCCATCATTGGGCTGCTGACACCGAGAAGTAAAGCGTAGCGGCCGGAGGTCCGTTGTCCCGCGTGCTCCTGTAATATGCGGCCACCTCACCCCAACGAGCATGGAAAATGGATTCTCACTCGATTCTGGCCTTTACCCTGGTTGCCGCGATTGCCATCGCAAGCCCGGGGCCTGCGACCCTGATGGCGATCAACAACAGCCTGGCCCACGGTCAGCGTAGCGCGATCTGGTCATCTCTCGGCAATGCCAGCGGCCTGTTCTGTCTGTCGGCTGCGGCGATGCTCGGCTTGGGGGCGTTACTGGCCAGCTCCGAAATGCTGTTCAACGCGGTCAAAATCATCGGTGCCGGTTATCTGTTCTATCTCGGGATCCGGCAGTTGTTCAAAAAGGGTTCGATGCTCCCCGAGAGCGTGGAAGATGAGTCGAAGAAGGTCCGGCCCACTCGCACCAAACTGTACAAGTCAGCGTTCCTGACGGCCGTGACCAATCCCAAGGCGACAATGTTCTTCACTGCACTGTTTCCGCAGTTCATCGATCAGGGCGCGACATTGCTGCCGCAGTTTCTGATCCTCACCTCGATTTTCATGGCGTTGTCGGTGACATCCCTGACGCTCTACGCCGCGCTCGCTTCCCGCGCCAAGGGCGTGCTGACCCGGCCTGCACTGTCCCGATGGGTCAGTCGCGTAGTGGGGACTACGTTTATCGGTTTCGGGGCTGCGATTCTGACGATGCGTCGGCAGGCCGCGTAAGTAAAAGCCTTCCGACTGAAATCAGTCATCCATTCAAGGAAGCATTGCGTGACACTCAGGGTTTTAGTGGTCGGCGGTTATGGGAGTTTCGGCAGCATTGTCAGTCGGCATTTGATCGGCATTTGATTGAGATGCCTGACATCGAGCTGCCGAAAATGGTTCTGGATGGATGTTGCCGGTTTTCTGGGGATGTTCGTGATCGTGCTGCTGATGGTGACGAAGATGACGCCGGGGCAGTGGGTCGACCTGTTGGTGTAGCGAACGCAACGCCCGATACACCCGCACCGGACGTCGCGTCGTATCAGGCGAAGCTCAATCCAGATCGCTTGCTTGATGTCGCTCTGGAACCTGGCTCGCTTCATCGCCCCACGTCCGGTTGACGCGCTGGCCACGAATCACCGCAGGCCGTTCGGCAATCTCTTGCGCCCAGCGCTGCACGTGGGTGTATTCGTGAGCGGAAAGAAACTCGGCGGCGGAGTACACGTTGTTGCGCACCAGTTGCCCGTACCAAGGCCAGACCGCGATGTCGGCGATGGTGTATTCGTTGCCGGCAAGGTAGGGGCTTTCGCTCAGGCGGCGATCGAGCACATCCAGCTGCCGCTTGGTTTCCATGGTGAACCGGTTGATCGGGTATTCGAGCTTTTCCGGCGCATACGCATAGAAATGCCCGAAACCGCCGCCCAGGTAGGGTGCCGAGCCCATCTGCCAGAACAGCCAGTTCAGGGTTTCGGTGCGTCCCGCCAGGTCGGTGGGCAGGAAGGCGCCAAATTTTTCCGCCAGATAGAGCAGGATCGAGCCGGATTCGAAGACGCGAATGGCCGGTTCTACACTGCGATCCAGCAGCGCCGGAATTTTCGAATTGGGGTTGATCTCGACAAAGCCGCTGGAGAACTGGTCGCCCTCGTTGATGCGGATCAGCCAGGCGTCGTACTCGGCGTCGGTGCGCCCGAGCGCCAGCAACTCCTCAAGCAGGATGGTCACTTTCACGCCGTTGGGCGTGGCTAGTGAGTACAGCTGCAACGGGTGTTTGCCGGTCGGCAGCGTCTTGTCGTGCGTCGGCCCGGCAATCGGGCGATTGATGCTGGCGAACTGGCCGCCGGACGGAGCGATGTGTTTCCAGACCTTGGGTGGAGCGTAGGGCGCCTTGCTCATGAAACGGACCTCATCGGTTGCGAGGAATATCATGTGGCCACATCGTCGCCGGCCACTCCCTCTATATAGAAGAATACTGTTCGTCAGCGGCAGAGCGTGGGCGCGAACCTGTGCGCAATTGCGCCGGACTCACGCCGAGGCGCTGTTTGAAGACTGTGGTCATATGCGCCTGCGAGTTGAAACCGCAGGCGAGGGCGATCTGCGAAAGACTGTCCGTTGTATCGCGCATTGACGCTCGGGCTTTGGCCAATCGTCTGTCGATCAGGTAACTGTGGGGGCTTTTGCCGGTTGCCTGCTTGAAGGCACGCATGAAGTAACCCTCGGACAACTCCAGCAATTGCGCCATCGCCGGGACGGCGAGCGGATTGCCGAGACCGGCGTCGATGAATTCATCCAGCAGGCGCATGCGGCTGCTGGTGATCGAGCCTGGAGGCGACACCGCTTCATGACCTTCGACCCGTTCCGCCAGACCGAGCGCCCAGCTTTCCCAGTCATCCTCCAGAGAGGCATGCAGCAACGCACTGCGCATTCGCGACGCGAGGTGAATGGCCTGCGGGTCGATGCGATTGTTGAACGCCCGGTCACCCGCCAGTGCTGTGCCGTCGGTGCGTATCACTCGCAGGTACTCGCCGCCCATGGGCGACTCGGACAGCACGTCACATCCAGCCGGAACAAACGCCAGGCCATTGGGCATCGCATCGAAGGGGCGTATCCGGTCAGTACCAATGGCGTGCACGCCGTGCTGGCTGTCGAAGGCAAAGCCGATCGCTGACTGGGTCGCCACGTACCGCGCCGAGTAGGCTGCGCCCGGCAGCAGCTCGATCGCCCACGGACCGGCCTCGATACGACGTATCGGTTCAGCGACGGTTATGGGGTGGCGCCGGTTTCGATGGTTCATGAGCACCATAGTAGAGAAGAGGTCGGATAAAAGTCAGGTCGGTTTTTTGAAAGCCGACGTGGTGCGTCCGTGCCTAGACTGGGCCAAAGTCCAGGGAGCCATCTAAATGCACACATTCACTCGCGACGACATCGAAAACGCTGCCCGCCAGGTTTACCAGGTGATGCCGCCTACCGCCCAATACCGTTGGCCGTTGCTGGCCGAGCGGTTGGGCTGCACCGTTTGGGTCAAGCATGAAAATCACACACCGACCGGCGCCTTCAAGGTGCGTGGTGGTATCACCTTCATGCACTGGCTGCGTCGTGAGCATCCGGCTGTCAAAGGCATCGTCTCCGCGACGCGCGGCAATCACGGTCAGAGTCTGGCGCTGGCAGCGCGGGCGGTGGGCCTGAAAGCGTTGATCGTAGTACCGCAGGGCAACTCGGTGGAAAAGAACAATGCCATGCGCGGCTTTGGTGGTGAGGTGGTCGAGTACGGGCGTGATTTTGACGAGGCCCGTGAAGAGGCGGCGCGCCTGGCGCAGGAGCATGACCTTTTTCTGGTGCCGCCGTTTCACGTTGAACTGGTCAAGGGCGTGGCGACCTATGCGCTGGAGCTGTTCGTTACGGCGCCGGATCTGGATACGGTTTACGTGCCCATCGGCTGCGGATCGGGGATCTGTGGTGTCATCGCTGCTCGCGACGCGCTAGGACTGAATACTGAAGTGGTGGGGGTGGTGTCGACGGAGGCCGCAGCTGCCAAGCTGTCGTTCGAAGCGAATGTGATCTGCGAAACGGCGTCGGCGAATACCTTTGCCGATGGCCTGGCTGTGCGCAAGCCGATTGCGCAGGCGTTCGACATCTATAAGGAAGGGGCGGCGAGGATCATCTCGGTCAGCGAAGGCGAGATTGCCGAAGCCATGCGTGTGTATTACACCGATACCCATAACCTTGCAGAGGGTGCAGGCGCCTCAGCGTTGGCTGCGTTGATGCAGGAGCGTGGGAGGATGGAGGGGAAGAAGGTCGGGGTGATTCTGTCCGGGGGGAATATCGACCGGTCGGTGTATGCGAAGGTGATTGGTTGATTACGGATGTGTAGGCGGGGTCGGCATTCAGTGGTAGCGATACGTTCGCGTCTATATAGACGCGGCCTTTTTCCCTCTCTTGATAGAAGCCGCAAATTAAGGGTTGACGGCAGATTCTGAGTCTCTATAATTCGCCCCACTTCCGGCGCAGTCGAAACGGAAAGCTCCTTGAGATTCAATGAGTTAAGTAGGTTTCGAAGGTGGGTCGCTTCAGTTCATCGAAGCCTGGGAGGAGTTGGAAATGCCGGTTTGTCTGGCGCTTTCAACGGTTCGATCTTCTCGGTCGAAAGCGGAGAAAAAGAGGTGTTGACAGCAGCGTGTAACGCTGTAGAATTCGCCTCCCGCTAACGAGAGATC
>Ga0207696_1001754_pt1 | contig 11224 bp, 8 predicted proteins | sample KBSS54metaG_FD_184403 | JGI IMG/M metagenome (GOLD analysis project Ga0207696, IMG submission 184403) | Switchgrass rhizosphere microbial communities from Kellogg Biological Station, Michigan, USA - KBS S5-4 metaG (SPAdes) (version 2) | ecosystem: Host-associated > Plants > Roots > Rhizosphere >...
ATTTCCTGGTCAAACTGGCCGGACGTAAGCTGTGGAGCGATCAGGATGTCACCACCGCCGCCGCGCTGCTGAAAAGCGCCGACGCCAGCCTGGCCGACATGAACGACCCGAGCCTGATCGCCGCGCGTCGCGCCATTACCGAAGATATCGCCAGCCTGGGTGCTGTTTCGCAGGTCGATTACGACGGCATCATACTGAAGGTCAATCAGCTGTCGAATTCAATTGATAACCTGCGCCTCGCGGATAACAACGACGACGACTCCCCGATGGATTCCGACGGCACGGAGCTGTCCAGCTCCCTGAGCGAGTGGCGTATCAATCTGCAAAAAAGCTGGCAGAACTTTATGGACAGCTTTATCACCGTCCGCCGCCGCGACGAAACCGCTGTTCCGCTGTTAGCGCCGAATCAGGACGTCTATCTGCGCGAGAACATCCGCTCCCGACTGCTGGTTGCGGCGCAGGCCGTCCCGCGTCATCAGGAAGAGACCTACAAGCAGGCGCTGGATAATGTTTCAACGTGGGTACGTGCTTACTACGATACCAGCGATGCCACGACGACCGCGTTCCTGGACGATGTTGATAAGCTCAGCCAGCAAAATATCACCATGAATGTCCCGGACAAACTCGAAAGCCAGCCGATTCTGGAAAAACTGATGCAAACCCGCGTGCGCAACCTGCTGGCCCAGCCTGGCGTTGCAGCGCAGCCGGATGCAGCAGCCCCTGCGCCAGCCCCTGAAAGCGCACCTCAAGGAGAGTGATCATGTTAAAAGTCTTATTACTCTTCTTATTGTTGATCGCCGGGATCGTCCTTGGGCCGCTGATTGCTGGCCATCAGGGCTATGTGCTGATCCAGACCGATAACTACAACATTGAAACCAGCGTGACGGGTCTGGTGATCATCGCGATCCTCACCATGGTGGTGTTGTTTGCGATCGAATGGATCCTGCGCCGCATCTTCCGTACCGGTGCGCACACCCGTGGCTGGTTCGTTGGCCGCAAACGCCGCCGCGCGCGCAAACAGACTGAACAGGCTTTGCTTAAACTGGCCGAAGGCGATTATCAGCAGGTTGAAAAGCTGATGTCGAAAAACGCCGACCATGCCGAGCAGCCGGTAGTGAACTATCTGTTAGCCGCCGAAGCGGCTCAGCAGCGTGGTGATGAAGCGCGTGCGAATCAGCATCTGGAGCGCGCGTCGGAGCTGGCATCGAATGATCAGATCCCGGTGGAAATCACCCGCGTGCGCATCCAGCTGGCGCGCAATGAGAATCACGCCGCGCGCCATGGCGTTGACCGTCTGCTGGAGATCACCCCGCGCCATCCGGAAGTGCTGCGTCTTGCCGAGCAGGCTTATATCCGCACCGGCGCCTGGGGTTCACTGCTGGATATCATCCCGTCGATGGCGAAAGCCAACGTGGGCGATGATGAGCATCGTGATGAGCTGCAGCGCCAGGCGTGGATTGGTCTGATGGATCAGGCGCGAGCCGATCTGGGCAGCGATGGGCTGAAAACCTGGTGGAAAAATCAGAGCCGTAAAACGCGCCAGCAAGTTCCGCTGCAGGTGGCGATGGCCGAACATCTCATCGAATGTGACGATCATGACACAGCGCAGGAGATCATCCTTGATGGCCTGAAACGTCAGTATGATGACCGTCTGGTGATGGTGATCCCACGTCTTAAAACCAACAATCCTGAGCAGATGGAAAAGATGCTGCGCCAGCAGATCAAAACCGTGGGTGACCGCCCGCTGCTGTGGAGTACGCTTGGCCAGTCGCTGATGAAACACGGCGAATGGCAGGAGGCAAGTCTCGCCTTCCGCGCAGCGCTGAAACAGCGCCCGGATGCGTTTGACTACGCCTGGCTGGCCGATACGCTGGACAAACAGCACAAGCCGGAAGAAGCCGCAGCTATGCGTCGCGATGGCCTGCTGTTAACGTTGCAGAACAACGGTCAGTAAGCTTAAGCAGTGCAATCAGGAGGCCCATGGGCCTCCTTTTTTATTGCCGCAATCCTGAGAATCGCCCAAAAAAAACGCCTGCTATAAAAGCAGGCGTTAAACAGGTCTGTTTGACAACATATTTGGTGCTTCACTCAACGTTGTGTCCATGGTGTTTGATGAGGCCGAAGCGACATCTGTCTGTGGACGATAAGCACCTTAAATGGCTCTGCGTCATTCCTGAGTTTATGAGGCACTAAGGCGAACATAAGAGATGGAATGAGCATCTACGCGTATATTATTGCACGTTACGTGCCAGGGTTACAAAAAGAAGTTTTACATTTCGCAACATGATAAGAAGAAAGGAATTTTTATTTTGATGGGGTATTCAGAACAGCTGAAAAGGACCTAAATTTGGCGCAAGTGTCTCCTGAGAACGACACAATTATCGCTAAAGAATAATAGTCATATAAAACAGTGAATTAGCTGTCTCTGAATCGCGACAAACTGAATTAACGTTGTCGGGAAATGACAACAGAGGAATAAACGACAGAAAACAAAAAACCCCGCCGAAGCGGGGTTCAAAATTGGTCGGCGAGAGAGGATTCGAACCTCCGACCCACTGGTCCCAAACCAGTTGCGCTACCAAGCTGCGCTACTCGCCGATGTACTGCTTTTTTGAATTTTTAGTTCAATTCGTTAAGTCGTGGTGCGAGGGGGGGGACTTGAACCCCCACGTCCGTTAAGACACTAACACCTGAAGCTAGCGCGTCTACCAATTCCGCCACCGTCGCAATGTCACAACTTATCAAATAATGGGGTGGCTAATGGGATTCGAACCCACGACAACTGGAATCACAATCCAGGGCTCTACCAACTGAGCTATAGCCACCACTACTTATTCTTTCACGCGGTATGTACTACTACCACCGCAGCTCGAACGCCACACTACTTTATTGGCGCGCCCGACAGGATTCGAACCTGAGACCTCTGCCTCCGGAGGGCAGCGCTCTATCCAGCTGAGCTACGGGCGCTTAGCGCCGTTGCGGGGCTGGATATTACGGAGGTCTCGGTCTGCTGTCTAGTGCTTTTTTGAAAATAATGCGCGTTTGGTTACGCTTTGTGCATTTTGTCGCTTATTACTCCACTTTCTGGATTTCAGCGTGGCGGCTGAGACCAAAAAGCTTATAGCCAATCGACACGGCGGCCATAAAGATAATCCCGACAAACAGCGACATGCGGGTATCTTCATTAAAGTACATGCCGATTAAGACGCAAATCAGGAACGCCATCGTTAAATAGTTCGCCCACGGGAACATAATGGAGCGGAACGGGTGACTGGCGATCGCCTGCTTGTGCGCCTGACGGAAACGCAGCTGACTAATCAGAATCACAAACCACGGCACCATGCCCGGCAGCACGCTGGCACTGTAGACATAGACAAACACGCGCTGCGGATTGGGGATGATGTAGTTCAGGCAAGAGCCAATCAGCAGAATGGCAATGGAGACCGTTACGCCCGCTACAGGCACGCCAGCGCGGGAAACTTTACCCATCGCCGCCGGAAGCTGACGGTTTTTCGCCAGTGCATAGAGCATACGTCCACAGCTGTACATACCGCTGTTACAGCCTGAGAGTGCCGCCGTCAGCACCACGAAGTTGATAATCCCTGCCGCCGCCGTGATACCAATTTTCGCGAAGGTCAGCACGAAGGGGCTGCCGGTGGTGCCAATCTGGTTCCAGGGGAAGATGGTGACGATAACGAAAATCGCGCCCACGTAGAAAATCAGGATACGCCACAGCACTTTGCCGACCGCGCTACGCAGCGTGACCTGCGGGTTTTTCGCTTCCCCGGCGGTGATACCGATAAGCTCCACCCCCTGATAGGAGGCAACCACGATACAGAGCGCCGTCAGGAAGCCCTTCCAGCCGCCCGCAAAGAAGCCGCCATGCTCGGTCAAATTGCCAAAGCCAATCGCCTGACCACCGTTGCCGAAGCCAAAGAAGATCACACCCAGCCCCACCACAATCATCACGATAATGGTGGTGACTTTAATCATCGCAAACCAAAACTCGATTTCGCCGTACAGACGCACAGCCGCAAGGTTCGCAAGCGCTACCAGCCCTACGGCGATCAGCGCGGGTATCCACTGTGCCATTTCCGGGAACCAGAACTGGACGTAGACACCTATCGCTGTGATCTCCGATATCCCCACCGCCATCCACATAAACCAGTAAGACCAGGCCGTGAGATAGCCGAAGAAGGGGCTCATGTACTTGTGCGCATAAACGGCGAATGAACCGGCAACCGGCTCAAGGAACAGCATTTCGCCCATCGAGCGCATGATGAAGAAGACGAACAAGCCCGCGACGATGTACGCCAGTAAGACCGACGGGCCTGCCCATTTAAGCGTGCTTGCGGAGCCCATAAACAGGCCGACGCCGATAGTGCCGCCTAGCGCTATCAATTCAATGTGACGAGCTTCCAGCCCACGCTGAAGCTCAGGTTTTTTCTCTGCCATAAATCCTCGGTTGTGTTTGCTGTTGCCCGGCTTTTGCCGGTTATTATTTTTGGGTACTGAAATACGGGGAGGAATGGTTTCTTAAATCCTGCTAAATGGCAAACGATGCATTAAAAAAATGAACGTATTGCACAGAAACGCAGCAGTTTTGCAGGCGGGTTGCAGCGCGAATAGCACATCGCGCTACATTTTGATTACATTTTGCCGGTGTAATGCCAGGCCAGATAGCGCAGGAGTTTAATCTGTCGTTTGATGCGGCTCGGCTGGGACAAGAGGCGATATAACCACTCCAGCCCTAAGTTTTGCCACACTTTTGGCGCACGCTTCACATGGCCGGTAAAGACGTCGTAGGTGCCGCCTACGCCCATATACAGGGCATTCGGGTAAACCAGACGGCAGTCGCGCATCAGGATTTCCTGGCGCGGGGAGCCCATCGCCACGGTCACGATTTTCGCGCCACTGTCGCGAATGCGTTCAAACAGCGCCTGACGATCCTCGGGTTTGAAGTAGCCATCCTGGCTGCCCACGATATTAACATTCCACTGCGCGCGGAGTTTCTGCTCCGTCTGCGCCAACACATCGGGTTTACCGCCAATCAGGAATACTGGCGTTCCGTCCTGCCCTGCCCGCGCCATTAGCGCTTCCCAGAGATCGGCGCCGGCAACGCGAGAGACTTGTGCCTGCGGAAACTTTTTGCGAATCGAACGAACCACGCTGATGCCGTCGGCATATTTAAACTCGGCGGCTTCAATCAGGCTTTTCACTTCCGCGTTGTCTTCAATCGCCAGCATTTTTTCGGCATTGATGGCCACCAGGGTGCCAGATTTGATCTGCCCATCAGCGCAGAGATAATCCAGCGCATGCTGCATATCACGCCAGCCGATGAGCTGCAGGCCGCGCAGCGCATAGACCGGCGCAGAGGTATTGTCAGTCATTATTATCCTTACTCAGACTTGGGAAAGTGTGCTGGTTGCCCGCGTCAGTCGTCGGTGAATCAGGCCCGCGCTATCAAACAGCCAGTACAACAGTTTCGCCAGCAGCAGACAGAGACCAAAGACCACCATGAAAAACACCACGCGCGACACAAACGAATCCAGCCCTTCACGCGCCAGCACGATCATATTGAAAATGGCACCAAAACAGAAACTGTGCAAAATTGCCGCTTTATAGCGGTTGGTCTCTTCGTTCCCGCGCACATAAAGCCAGTCGAACCATTTGATGATAAGCCCAACGGCCACGGCGCCCGGCAGGATAAACCACACACCGCCCATCACCACCAGCGAGCCAATCAGCGTCGGGGAGATCGCCAGGCCAGAGTGGTTGTTGAGCACTTCCCAGGTAAAGTAGTTCGCCGTGTTCAGCACCACGCCAGGCCGGTCTGGCCACAGCCAGGTCGGGATAAAGACGTAGAAATCACGTGCGATGGGGGCCAGCCCCTGGAAGTCAATTTTGTCGTAGTTTTGCAGCAGTAGCGCCAGGTTTTCCCACGGCGAGAAGGTGTCTCGGGTAAGGTACAGGAAGGTGTAAAACGCTTCGTCACCACTCACGTCCATGCCGTAGCGCTTGAGCGCCAGCCAGAACATGCCGACAATCCCAAACACCCCTGCCGCAACCAGCATCCAGAGCGAGATCCAGCCGCGAATGATGCCGATAAACAGGAAGATCGCGAAGGCAATGATGATATTGGCGCGCGTCCCGCCGACGATCATATAGGTCAGCAGACCGAAGGCTACCGTGCTCACCAGGAAAAACAGCCAGGCTTTGCTGTCCTGACGCAGGAAGTAGATCACCAGCATCGCGGGGATGAAGAAATAGAAGAAACGCTTAAGTGCCACGCCGGACACTTCGGCGGAAAAAATCTGGCTGTAAGAGTGCAGTTTGAACAGCAAAAAGCCGTTATGCATGAAGAAAATACCGACACTCACCAGCGCGATAATCATCAGCATCACCCAGGTCAGGTGCGTTTCCACCCGATTCATGGTGAACAGCGGACGGCGCGGCGCGTGGTTCACCGGACGTAAACGGGTCTTATAGGTGACGTAGTACACCGCGTAGAAACAGGTGGCAGACAACAGGGCCTGCATCAGAATTTCTGGCGGGGCGACGGCCACGTCAAAGCGGAAGACCAGAATACTGGTCAACGGGAAGCCGAAGAAGAAGGTCAGCAAGAACAGCAGCGAGAAAAAGACGTTGAAGTTAAAGCGCACGCGGCGGAACTCAAACCAGGTGAGCGTGCCGATAAACAGCGAGGCCAGAAGCCAAATCACCAGTAAGCCGCTAAATTCCAACTGGCTCATGCTTTGTCTCCTGCAGCTATCCGCAGCGCCTGATGCCAGGGCGTGAGAAAATTCGGGCTGAAAAAGTCGATGGCATTTTTATCCACCAACGCCAGCTGACGCTGTGCTTCACGCACCACGTCCTCATTCAGATCGTCCGTGGTAAACAGCACCGGAATGTGCTGCTCTGCCATATCCTGCCAGAAAGGATTTTCACGGTTAAGCACGCACGGAACGCCGGCCTGAATCAGGAGGCACAGCGTGCCAATCCCCTGCTGGCGCGCAAAGATGAAGTAGCCGAGATCGCATTTTCTAAGCAGGGCCAGGTAGTCGTCAAACTCGAGCTTTTCGCTGAGGATTTGCAGATTATCCGGGCTGAACAGCGCCAGCCCGCTCTGACGGACCTCCGCAATATACGCGTCGTTATGAGCAGGATAGCCCATCGGCACAATCACGTTCACCGTGTCGCCAAACTGCTTATGCACGGCTTTCAGCGCTGCGATGTGTTCGTTACTGCGATCGCCGGAGTTGCCCACCAGTATGGTCAGCTTGCCTTCGCGCTGCGTATCGTTCGCCATCGTGTTCAGCGCAGGGTCCATACGCGTGGGGAAATAGAGCAGTTCGCCGCGCACGTTTGGGTGTTGTTGCGCGAAAAAGTTCAGGTCGCCGCGCGTCGCAAACACGCAGCCAACGCGCCCCTGAGCCATACGGCGCAGGGGATAGAACAGGCGGAATTTCCAGCCACGCGACACTTCATACAGATCCGCGCCCCAGATATGCCAGTTAAACTGCGCAGGCTTGATGCCGCCACTCAGCAACGCCAGCCACAGGCCGGTATTAAACTGACCGTGAAAGAAGAAACGCTGCTCGCGGTTGGCTTTGGCTTTAGCGATCACCGCCTTTGCCAGCGCGGATTTATCCGGCCAGAAGCTTAACGACAGCGCAGGAAAGGCGGCGCTTAGCCCCTTATCCTGGCCCGCGACCATAAACTCGCGCGCGTCGGCGCTGCCGGCCGCCAGCGAGTCATTAAAAAACTGTAATACTGTGCGGTTGTGATGCGGGATATCCGAACCCAACACGTGAATCAGTGCAGTCATGCGCGTCTACGCCAAAGTAAAAATACGCCGCAACAGGCAGCAAAATAGACAATGTAAGTGGCCATATAGGCCTGAGCCGCCCCCAGCGCGCCATGCGTTGGGATCAGCCAGTGCGAGAAACCGGTCAGCAGCGTGAACTGGCTAATCTCTGCCAGGATATACAGCCGCAGAGAGGCTTTGGCAATCACCAGATAGCCGAAAACGTAAGCACCCACTTTCAACACATCGCCCACCAGCTGCCAGGCGAACAGGTCGCGCATCGCGGTAAATTTCGCAGAGAACAGCAGCCAGATGGCGACGTCGCGCAGCAGCCAGACGGTTAAACTCGCGGCAGCCACAGCAGGAAGCACAAAACGCAGTGAGCGGCCAATTTCGCGGGTGATGTCTTGTCGGGAGGTCAACCGCGACAGAGTCGGCAGCAAATAGACACTGAACGAGGCGGTAATAAACTGGAGATAGGCGTCAGAAATACTGCTGACCCCCTGCCAAATCCCGACCTCATCCCAGCTGTAGTGCGCTGCCAGCAGGTTTCGCATCATCACATACGCCACGGGGAGCGTGACGGAAGTGATGAGCGCCATCAGGGTAAATTTCCCTAACTGCCCCGCCAGAATTTTGTCCCACTGCGGCTTGAGATAGCTCAGGGGAATTGTGCGCCTGCGCATCAGCATAAACGCGGCGGGAATGACCACCAGTGCCGGAACCAGTGCCAGGCCAAGCAGTGCGCCTTCATAGCCGCCAAGACGATAGCAGACGTAATAGGCGATCACGCCGATAAGGCTGCCCAGAATAAGCGCCAGCGCATTTCCGGCGGCGTCGCGGAAACCTTTCATTAAGGCTAACAGCAGGTTAGCCCAGGCGATCCCCATCTGCACCAGCGCCACCAGACGTACCAGCCCCTGGTAATGGGTATTGCCGAAGAGCGCCTGACTGACAGGCGCGGCCGCCAGTAAAAAGACGATGGCCAGCAGTGTGGAGAATCCGAGCACCATCGCCGAGGACGTGCCGACCACCCGACGCAGCGCGGCCGCATCGTCGTGATGCTGGGATACGTATTTGGTGACACCGTTGAAAATACCGGCCCCGGCAAGCACGCCGAGTACGGTGACGAGCTGACGGAAGTTACCGGCCAGCCCGACACCAGAAGGGCCAAATGACACCGCCAGCATTTTTACAACCAGCAGCCCTGCGCCAATCTTGACGAGTGTGGACGCGGCGGTCCACACCGATGCTTTCGCCAGTGACATATCAGCGGAAGTAGCTCAGAAGGGTATTAATCACCGTGCGCTGATTCACCGGCGCGAGGTTGTAGAACAGTGGCAGACGAAGCAAACGCTCACTTTCTTTGGTGGTGTAACGATCGTCACCGACAAACTGGCCGAACGCTTCACCCGCCGGGCTGGAGTGCAGCGGAATGTAATGGAACACCGCCATAATCTCAGCTTCTTTCAGGTAAGCGATCAGACTGCTACGATCGTCGTTGTCGCGCAGTTTGATGTAAAACATATGTGCGTTGTGAACGCAGTCTGCCGGGATCGTCGGCAGCTCAATACGCCCTTTTTGCGCCAGCGGCGTCAGGGCATCGTAATAGGTCTGCCACAGGGTCAAACGCTGCTGGTTGATGCGCTCAGCCGCTTCGAGCTGCGCCCAGAGATAGGCAGCCTGCAGATCGGCCATCAGGTAGCTGGAACCGATATCGCGCCAGGTGTATTTGTCGACCTGACCACGGAAGAACTGGCTGCGGTTGGTCCCTTTTTCGCGGATCACTTCTGCCCGCTCCACCAGCGCGCGGTCGTTAATCAGCGTTGCGCCACCCTCACCGCCCGCCGTGTAGTTTTTGGTTTCATGGAAGCTAAAGCAACCAATATGACCAATAGTACCCAGCGCACGGCCCTTGTAGGTGGACATCACGCCTTGCGCGGCGTCTTCCACCACGAACAGGTTGTGCTTTTTGGCGATGGCCATGATGGTGTCCATCTCACAGGCCACACCCGCATAGTGTACCGGCACAATCGCCCGCGTTTTATCGGTGATTGCCGCTTCAATCAGGGTTTCATCGATGTTCATCGTATCCGGACGGACATCCACAAAGATAATTTTGGCACCACGCAGGACAAACGCATTCGCCGTCGAGACGAAGGTGTAGCTCGGCATGATGACTTCGTCGCCCGGCTTGATGTCCAGCAGCAGAGCAGCCATCTCCAGCGACGCCGTACAGGATGGCGTTAGCAGCACTTTCGCACTGTGAAAACGCTGCTCCATCCACTGCTGGCAGCGACGGGTAAAACCACCGTCTCCGCAAAGTTTGCCGCTGCCCATGGCAGACTGCATGTAATCAAGTTCGGTGCCCACAACGGGAGGCGCGTTAAATGGAATCATCTTGTCACCTGTATAACCAGTAAGCGGTCGCATCAATGTTGCCACCGCTGGCAATGTAACGTTTAAGCGCGGCGGTGTTGCCCAGTTGGGTCGCCACCCGCAAAGTTGATAACTGACGCTGCGCCGCCCAATTCAGTGCGGCCTGCATAAGTTTGTCGCCCATTCCGCGACCAGCGAGCAGGCCAATACGCGCTTCGCTATCGCTCAATTTGCGCAGCGAGACAAACGCCTGGATATCACCGTTGTTTTCGCGGAAAACCAGACATTCATGGTCAAACGTGCCTTTAACGGCGTTTTCAATCCACTGGGCGTAAAAACGACCGCTGGCGTCGGGCGCATACCACGGCGCGCGAAAACGGCTTTGCGCAAAAGCCTGCGCGGCCATCTGGCGCAGCGCGGGGATATCCTGTTCGGTCGCCACTTCTGCGGCAACCAGGCTGTGCTGGGTGACGGCAAGGCTCAGATCGACTTCGCCTTCCACCAGTTGAAAACCCAGCGTTTGCAGGGCATCCAGCCAGTCGGCACGCCCCGCCGGAATTTTTGCCTGTACCCGCTCCCACGGCGAAAAATCTGCCGCCGTGAGTGCCGGAGCGTCGTCGCGAAAGCGCACTACCGCAGAGGAGAGACCAAAAAAATGGCTCTCCCAGGTTAGCGGTTCAAGTTCGCCGGGCAACTCACTCAACGCCACACCCCTTTCGTATCAACAATATACTTCTGCTGCACCGCATCGCTGCTGATGGCTTTGAACTGGCTGTGGTCCACCAGCAGAACCAGCACGTCGGCAGTGTTCAGTGCGTTTTCTAGCGTCGCGAGCTGGCAGTGTCCGGCCAGTTTCTTCGGCAGGGTATGAATATTTGGCTCCACAACCAGCGTTTCACCGGTGTGCCAGTTGGCAATCATCTCGGCGATGCCCATCGCCGGGCTTTCGCGCAGGTCGTCGATGTTTGGCTTAAACGCCAGGCCAAAGCAGGCGATTTTTATCTCGCTGGCGCGCTTGCCGCTTTCGGCCAGGCAATC
>Ga0207696_1001762_pt1 | contig 11165 bp, 11 predicted proteins | sample KBSS54metaG_FD_184403 | JGI IMG/M metagenome (GOLD analysis project Ga0207696, IMG submission 184403) | Switchgrass rhizosphere microbial communities from Kellogg Biological Station, Michigan, USA - KBS S5-4 metaG (SPAdes) (version 2) | ecosystem: Host-associated > Plants > Roots > Rhizosphere >...
ATTCATAGCCACCAACTTAACACAAACAAGCCAGGTGCTGAAAGTACCTGGCTTGTTTGTGCCTAAAATGATACATACCCTTAACCCGATGGTTATGTACGGCATGAAAGACTATTCATCCTCGAATAAATACCCTCCCAAGTTTATTGATCCCTCTATAAATAAGTATGCTGATGAAAAGAATGAAAATTGCAAAGAATTCTTCGCCTGCGTCCTCATCTTTCCAGTGAACTTCAAACAGCCAACAGATTCCGTAATTTGCAGTAATCCAGATAGAAAATAGTGTCCAGAAATGCATCCAACTTCCCCCAAACAGAGCGGAAAAGAAGGCTATAATTGACGAGCCTCCAAACCAGAGGACAAAAATGATACATATTGCGAAAAACGTAAATCGGAAGATAGATCCCAAACAACCCATTATAATTTCACTCCTGATCTAAACTTTACTTTACATATGTGAATAAATAATATGACTAACTTTTTAGGTGTTCTGATTTTAGCTGAATATGGATAAGTTTTGACCCCCACCTCAAAATTCAGTGGAAACAAAGAAGTTAGGTGGGAGATGAACTGCCTGTAAAAGCCCGATTGGTCGGGCTAATAATCAGTGGTTCAATAGGGAGTATCGACTAGCAGATAAAAAACGACATGTAAAAATTGTACTTCATGCCTTTGCATTTTTCTGATTATCGTGTATGATGGGAAAGTATTGAAAATTAAATCAGTGATAAACTAGGGGTGCCCAAGAGAAGCGTGGGCTGAGAGAGAAGTACGAGAACTTCTTAACCCTCTGGACCTGATCTGGCTCGTACCAGCGTAGGGAAGTTAACGGCTTTACATAACTATGTCTTTATGAGCCAGGTCCTTGTTTTACTATGGACCTGGCTCTTTTTATTTTGGCATACGCTGGTCACTAGTTCTTGTCCTTTTCACAAGTAAAGCGAAAGCGGCTCGGTCAGAATGGGAGGGGATGGAGCTTCAGCTGAAGAGGCGAAGCCACCGACCATTCTAGCTGCTGAAGCGGGAATCGAATTGCCCAGAAGGTGGCCCAAGATTCTGAGCAAGTTCGATGTGCCTGAAATGATAAAGGGGAGGAAACACAAATTATGAAGCAATCTGTTTCAGCTGAGCAAATTGAATTGAAGTCGAGTTTACCAGGAAGTCAGAAAGTCTATGTTGATGGCCCGCGTGAAGGTATGAAAGTACCAATGCGTGAGATTGAGCAAAGTGATACAAACGGTGTACCAAATCCGCCGATTCGCGTGTATGATACAAGTGGTCCGTACACAGACCCTGGGTACAAAGTAGAGCTGGAAAAAGGCATTCCAACACCTCGCCGTGCTTGGATTGTTGACCGTGGAGATGTAGAAGAGTATGAAGGACGTGAAATTAAACCGGAAGATGATGGCGTGAAGGCTGCTTCTCAGCATACACCTGTGTTCCCGCAGATGGATCGTAAACCACTTCGTGCAAAAAAGGGCGCAAATGTAACGCAAATGCACTATGCACGTAACGGTATCATTACATCTGAGATGGAATATGTTGCGATTCGTGAAGGTGTAGAGCCTGAGTTTGTTCGTAAAGAAATCGCAGAAGGACGTGCGATTTTACCAGCAAACATTAACCACCCAGAAGCAGAACCGATGATTATCGGACGCAATTTCCACGTGAAAGTAAATGCGAATATCGGTAACTCTGCAGTTTCTTCTTCTATCGCGGAAGAAGTAGAGAAGATGACATGGGCAACGCGCTGGGGTGCAGATACAATTATGGACCTATCAACAGGGAAAAATATTCATACAACTCGTGAATGGATTATTCGTAATGCTCCTGTACCAGTTGGAACAGTGCCGATTTACCAAGCGCTAGAAAAAGTAAATGGTATTGCTGAAGATTTAACTTGGGAAGTATACCGTGACACGTTAATTGAACAAGCGGAGCAAGGTGTGGATTACTTTACAATTCATGCAGGTGTACTACTTCGTTACATTCCAATTACAGCAAAACGTACGACAGGAATTGTTTCGCGCGGTGGTTCTATTATGGCGCAGTGGTGTTTATTCCATCATAAAGAAAACTTCTTATACACTCACTTTGAAGAAATTTGTGAAATTATGAAACAGTATGATGTTTCCTTCTCTCTTGGAGATGGATTACGTCCAGGTTCGATTGCGGATGCGAATGATGAAGCGCAATTCTCTGAGCTTGAAACGCTTGGTGAGTTAACAAAAATTGCTTGGAAGCATGATGTTCAAGTTATGATTGAAGGACCAGGGCATGTACCAATGCATTTAATTAAAGAAAATATGGATAAAGAACTTGATATTTGCCAAGGCGCACCATTTTATACACTTGGACCTTTAACAACGGATATTGCACCAGGTTATGATCATATTACATCGGCGATTGGTGCAGCGATGATTGGCTGGTTTGGTACAGCGATGCTTTGTTATGTCACACCGAAAGAGCATTTAGGCTTACCGAACAAAGATGACGTTCGTGAAGGGGTTATTACGTATAAAATTGCGGCGCATGCGGCTGATCTTGCGAAAGGACACAAAACAGCGCAGCAGCGTGATGATGCTCTTTCAAAAGCGCGTTTTGAATTCCGCTGGCGCGATCAATTTAACTTATCATTAGATCCTGAACGGGCAATGGATTTCCACGATGAAACATTACCAGCAGAAGGAGCAAAAACAGCTCATTTCTGTTCCATGTGTGGTCCGAAGTTCTGTAGTATGAGAATTTCACATGACATTCGTGAATATGCAAAAGAAAATGATTTAGAAACAACAGAAGCAATTGAAAAAGGCATGAAAGAGAAATCAGAAGAATTTAAAGAAGCTGGTAGTCACTTATATCAATAATTGGATTTGAGATGGGGTACGAATGCCCACAAATAGTGGGAGATATGTACGGCTTCCGAACACCTTTTAACTTGATTGATCACGTGTATCTAATTTAAATATAGAAGAAGCCTCCTTTGCTAAGACGGTAGCAAAGGAGGCTATTGTTTTTTAGAGGGAGAAGAAAAGTTGTACCCAGTAGAATAAGAGGAATAATGTTACGATTGTTGAGAGCGGAATGACGATAAGGGATACGCTTAAATAATCTTTCCACTTCACTTTAATTTTATTTTGTTTTAGGATGTACATCCAAATGAGGGAAGCAAGTGTACCGATTGGTAATAATAACGATCCCATGTCACTACCGATAATATTTGCAAGATAAATTGTTTTTAGAGTAACTGGATCGAGTCCCATCTCGGTTAATGTAATGGTACCAATCATTAATGCGGGGTGATTATTAAAGACGTTGGAGAGAAGTGAAACCAATCCACCCATTGTAAAGCTTGCGTATAGTAGATGTTGGTTAACAATCGGTTCGAGCCACGTTACAAGAAACGTTGTTAATCCTGCATTGTGAAGCCCGTAAATAATAACATACATGGAGAATGCGAAGATCAAAATGTGCCACGGTGTCTTTTTTAAGATATCGACAGGGTTTGTACGTAAATAGTACCATCTCCATATAAGGAGAATGAGTGAACCGAGTACAGCTACAATTTCAATTGGTATGGATAGGAAGGAAGCGACGAAGAGAAGACAGCGCATAAGAAATACGAAAAGTAATACCTTTAACATAAATTTTGTCCGTTTTTGTTTTGTATCAACGGAATTTTTTCCTTTTAGAGGATGGAAATTTTTTGTGAAGAAGATTTCTTCAATATCATAAGAGGAAACTGGTAATTTTTTAGGTAGTTTTCTTTTTAAAACAGTGTACATGAGCCATGACATAAATAGTAGTCCTAGTGTTGCAGGTACGAACATCATTGCAGTGTGCATATAAAGTGTCATGTGTACGATATTTAATGCGATTAAGTTTACGATATTACTTACACCAATTGGTGCACTTGAAGCAGTAGCAATTAAAGCACCACTTAGTAAATACGGAATTTGTTGGTGTGGTTTTAATTGAAGGTTTTTGAGAAGTAAAATTAAAATTGGAGTTGTAATTAAGATGCTGCCATCGTTGTTAAATAAAAGAGTCATGAGGAAGCATAGTAATTGAATGTACCAGTATAAACGGTGACCAGAACCTTTTGCTAGATTTGCCAGTTTTGCAGCCGCCCAATGGAAGAAGCCAAAGCTTTCTAATATAACGGCCATAACGATAGTTGCTAAGATAGTTATGGAGGCGCCTCCTATTTTACTAATAATATCCATAACATCCGGTTTTGATACAAGTCCTGTAAGGAGAATGATACCAGCGCCAATTGCAGCGGGCCATGCTTCATTCAATCCCCGTGGTCGCCAAAAGATAACGACCATGGTTAAGAAGAAGACGATGATAGTAATCAATATTTCAGTACTCATTGTTAGCCTACCTTTCTTTTTTACCTGAGCAAATAGATTTGAGCTTGTCTCAAGTGTATACAGCATTATATTCAAAAAAAAATAAGAAGAACTAGGCATGTACCTGAATCTAGTGAATATGTATATTTGATGTTAAAAGGCAAATATAGATATGAGAGAGATAACTAGTGCTTTTTGATAGAGAGAAGAACCTAGATAAATAAAAATTGAAAACATGATATAAAACCTTTTTTGGGGTGGGAGAGAGCGGCCGCCCGAGTGGGAATCTTCTTTTGTTTTCATAGCCGCGACTTAGTATGAAGGAAAAACAAAATGGATATATATGGTATTTTTGTTTGTAAAGATGTAGAAATTATTTAGGGAGTCATTATTATAAAGAGAAGCTACTCTAGACATTTTAGTAAATGTTTGGAGTAGCTTCTCTTTAAATCGTTATTTTTCTTTGAGGAACGTTCGATCCTTTAAGAATAAATTCCAGAAGAAGATAAAGCCTGGAAGCAAGATTGCGATGCCGATTGCATAGAGGATGAGCAGCGCATAGAATGTTTCTTTCGTTGTAAAGCTTGTAAATACAGTAACGTCCGGATAAATGATATACGGTAAATGCGCGACGCCGTAAGCGTAGCTAGCAAAGGCATATTGTGCAACAACTGCTAAAACAGCGATGCGAGGCCAGCCGAGTGAACCGTATTTTTTATTTGTCCACCAAAGGGAAGAATACCCGATTACAAATAAAAGAATGGAGACTGTGAACCATGGAAACTGCTTAATTAATCCTTGCATGAGCCACTGTGTTTCTGGTTCCATAACAACAAGGGCGATAATGGCTGTAACGAGCGTCGCCGGACCAAGTACGATGGCGTTTCGTCTGTAGAGTCGATACGTATCCTCTGAGCGCTGCTCTCTTGCAAAGTCAGCTAGAAAAAGAGAGGATAGGAACAACTCTGAAGTTAACCCAAATAACATATACCAATAGATTACAGGGCTTGATAGAAGTTTCCCGTATAATAGCACTTCTTTTCCACTAGAGGTCGTAATATAAGCACCTTCTGTTACTGGCAAAACTGTAATTAATAAGGCTGGAATTAAGAGCCCTGTAATACCAGAAATAAAGCGCAAGATATGCTCATACTTCGGTACGGAATATGCAAAAACCATGAATGTGCTACGAATGGCAACGAGAACTAAAATTAATGTCACCGGTACAAACATCACTGTTGCGAGTGTAAAAGCTGCTTTCGGAAAGAAGCCAAGAAATGCGACAACGACAAAGACGAGAAATGTATTCGTTACTTCCCATGTGGGCGATAAATAACGATTAGCAAGCTTTCCAGCTAGCGTCGGGTGCTTCGCGTATACCATGCCCCAAAATCCGGCCCCAAAATCAATGGAACCTAAAATGCTGTATACGAAGATAATGGCCCATAAGATGATAATCGCAATACTTGCCTCATGCACGAGGATCTCCTCCTTGCTGCCCTAGATCATTTTTTAATGGATGTCTTCTAAAGAAAGTTCGTAGTACAAAAATCGTTAAAGCGCCAAGACCGATATACAAAATGATGAATAAAATAAATAAAGGCCCGACGAAATCAGCGCGCGTAGCAGCATCCATTGTGCGCTGCATCCCATAAATCGTCCAAGGTTGACGACCGCTACAACTGAAAACCCATCCGAATTCAATGCCGAGCATCATAATCGGTCCGCACGCAGCAGTGGCCCATAGAAGCCATTTTGGTAATTCTGCCCCTTTTTTTCGATAGATAAAGTACCAATATACAAGAGCGATTGCTGCTACAGCAAAAGTGAATGCAGCTGTACCAACCATTAAATTAAAGAACGTATGGGTATAAAATGGCGGCCACGTTTCTTGTGGAAATTCATTTAACCCCTTTACAACGGTATTAGGATTAAATCCAACTAACATGCTTAGCATATTTGGGATTTCGAGGGCGTAGTTCAGTTTAAGAGTTTCAGGATCGACAACTCCGCCAAGGGACAAAGGAGCATGTGATGTCGTTTCAAATAAAGCTTCTGCAGATGCTAATTTTTCCGGAGAATGTTCATGCAAAGCAATTGCTGATTCATGTCCAGAAAGCCACATCGTAGCACCTGTAATAAACGTGACAACGAGGCCTAAAAATAGTCCTTTTTTATGATAAGCAATTTCCCGTGGACTTATATTTCGTTTTAATAATTTAAATCCAGCGATAGAAGCAATGACTGCTGCACCTGTTGCATAAGCCGTAATGACAACGTGAAGGGAGCTTGTGAAAAAGCTTGGATTAAAGAATGCTTTCCACGGGTCAACGTTAAAAACAGAGCCATCAGGATTCATAGAAAAGCCTGCCGGTGTATTCATCCATGTGTTTGCTGAGGTAATTAATACGGCAGATGCAGTGGCACCAAGCATGACAAAAAAGAGTGAGATTAATCTCATAAATGGTGGTAATTTATCTGCTGCATATACATAAATGGACATAAATAAAGCTTCTAAGAAGAAGGCGAAAATCTCAATCTGAAATGGAACAGAAATCACTTGACCGACAATTTTGGCGAATCCGGGCCAAAGAAGTGAAATTTGTACACCGACGATTGTTCCAGTAGGAATTGCGACACCAAGAAGGATGGCGAAAGCCTTTGTCCACCTTTTTGCCATAACAGCGTAATCAGAATCCTTTCTCCAGTGATATAATACTTCGCTTATAAAAATCATTAAAGATAGTCCGATTCCAAGTGTTGCAAAAATAATGTGGAATGCTAGTGATGACCCAAAGAAAGCCCGTGACAATGTAACAGTATCCATAATTCTACTCCTCTTCATTTTTGCCATTATTTTCTGATTGGATTGGAAAATTTATTCAAAAAAATGCCAAAAATATATATGTATTTTAAAAAGTGGATATGATATTATAATTTTGAAATCTTCAGAAAAGAAGGATAATAATATTTTATTTGTGTTTTAGAACAAAATCTTTTATAATGCTTACGCGAACGTTAGTTCTGTCTAAGGGGTTTTATTTGTAGAAGGACAAGCTAGAGTTTAACAGAATGTGGAAGTTCACGTAAAACGGAGGGGATGTTTGTATGTATCCTGAAGTCATTAGAAAAATGGCGTTTTCGAAAGAGCATAAAGATTTGTTATTAAAGTTATATAATAAAGAAATTACACGGCGTGAATATGATCACCTTGTGCAATTATTGTATCGCCCTACAAAAGAGGCTAATTAACGTGTGTAAAGGATAGAAAAGTGAGAGACAATCTAAAGGATTGTCTTTTTAATGTTTTCGTATGCTCTACTAAGATTACGGTTAGTCTTATTATAGAGGTGAGAAAAAGTGCGGAAACGTTTGTATATATGGATTGCGTTAACTTTATTTATGGTTTTAGGTGGAATTGTTTTTTGGACTGCACTACAAGGAAATCGAACAGAATATTTTATTATGAGACATATGATGAACGAGAATGGGACGCTCGCAACATATCGCATAGCTGATTCAAAGGTAGGAACGAACGAGGCTACCGGCCGTGAAGCATTATCAGAATCATCAGGGCTATGGCTACAATATACGCTTGATATGGACGATCAATCATTGTTTGATGAACAAGTAAAGGTGATCCAAAATTATTTTATACATCCAGTCCATATTGTGTTATGGAAGATTTCTGAAACAGGAGAAAGACAGGTTGGTACGAATGCTCTCATTGATGATCTCCGCATCATCGAACAGCTATATCGTGCTTATGACATGTATAAAGAAGAGCGGTATAAGCATCTTGCGGATCAAGTGAGTGATGCTGTACTACGTTATAATAAGAAAAAGAAAATCTATGTTGACTATTATGACGCAGATAAGGGGATGCAAAATAACATATTAACGACATCTTACATAAATCCAAGTGCATTCTCTTATATGAAAAAGTACGGAAAAATTTCAGAAACGCAGTATCAGGAAGCTATTCAATTTTTAGCGGATTATCCAAGACGTGGCTGGGCATTCCCGAAAGAATACAAAGAGGATGGTGCATTTACATATGAAGACCGGGTGAATCTCATTGATCAATCGTATGTTGCCTACCATCGTAGTTTAGGCGGAATTTCCTCCGAAGCATATTTAGAGTTTATTAAAAAGGTATTCCGCAAAGATGGGAAGTTATACGGTCGCTATGATTTAGAAACAGGAAAACCAGTAGTAGATTTTGAATCACCAGCAGCATATGGGCTAACGATTTTATATGTATTACAAGTAGGAGATAAAAAATTTGCCCAAGAATTGTATGAGCGCATGAGTGAATTTCGGAATGACAATGTATTCAGCAGGTTTTATGGTGGATATGTGATTGGGAAAGAGAACAACACGCATATTTTTGATAATGTGTTGCCGCTATTAGCTGAGACGGAATTGAAAATGGATAAGAAGTAAAATGAAACTTTAATCAGTGGAGAGCTTTATTCCCCACTGATTATGACCCTTCACCAATCGGGATATTACTGCCGGTTACTGCGGGATAAAAATGTCACTGAAAAGTGGCATTTTTATTTTGGAGATTTTTTAAGTACGTGGTGATGAAATGCTCGAGAAATAGTGAATAACGAATTGACGGAACTTCTGAGCTGTTGAGGATAAGTAACAAATATAGCAGTATTAAGTAAGATTGGAGAATTCCTTCCAATGTCTCATTCTCTCAGAGGGCTTCAGGATGTTATATCTCTAGGAGATTGGTCGCAATTACAAATGCAAATTTTAATTTTATTATGTTATTTAGTTGATGCTGGTGGAATTGCTTGGATTACAAGTCACATACAGCATAAAGAAACTTCTGCAGAGCAGGTTTCTTCCTAAAAAGAAGCTGTCCAAAAAATCTTTTTGGACAGCTTCTTTTACTTTTTACTTCTTAATAATGGCAGTAAAGGCAGGAGCGTTGGCCATTTTAATACAGGCGTGGGAGAAGGTCCTGTAATCCATGTATGGAATGGAATCGTGCTACATATAACCATTGTGATGATAGAGAATGTTGCTGTTAGAAGAAATAGTAATAGACTATATAGAATTGTATTTGCCTGTATTGTAAATAGAGATAGTAATTTCGTAATTAGCTGTAAAAAGAAAAAGTGTGCTAAATAGGCTCCGTACGTGTAGTTTCCGATAAAGCGTAATGTTTTATATAAAGCACCTCGCCGCTGTACAATCATGATAGATAGTACGTATAGTATTAAAATTTCACATACAATGTACAGAAACATGGATGGCTTTAAATAGGTAGATACAGTAAGGTGAATGGAATCTACACCATAAAAGCTAAATAGTTCATAGTTGATGAATAAGAATAGAATAAAAAATAAGATTGTTATAAGTGGTATGTGTTTCATTACAAATAAGCGCCAAGCTTGAAGTGCTACAGCAGCGATTCCTCCTATGACAAAGTAAAATGAATAGAAGAAGAAGGAACGATCTGTATAATGCAAAACAGTTGATTGAGTTAGCACTTCACCGTTAAAAATATAGTGAGAAGAATAACACATTAAGAGAAAATAAATGCTAGCGAAAGCGGCCATGTATCGGTATATATCTTGCTGATTTTGTGTTCTTTTTTTAAACCAATAAAATAAGGTGCATAATAAGGGAAACAGCAAATGGATTTGGAACATCATAATGACATACCAAAGATGAGGCGCAGCTGTTCCGAGCAATAGGCTCTTTATCCCGCTTTGCACTGTAACGACTTGGTTTGTTGTCAATAAGTAAACGACGGACCAGAAGAAGTAAGGAGCAAGTAAGTGTGCTGTTTTTTCATAGATGTATTCTGTATAGACCATTTGTTTTGTGTATTGCCGAATTAAATGGAACCCGACAATGAAGATGAATGCAGGTGCTGAAAATTTTGCGAGATTAAATAGCATTCCCATAATGAGAGATTGTTCTAGTAGAATATGTCCTTGATTCATTGTATATAGTAAGGAACTTTGCAAAACAACAGCAAGGAACGCAATGCTTTGCAAAACTTTAAACTCTGGGGCGCTGTGTGTCATAGTTTCCATCTCCTTTTCCATACATGATTATAGTACGAAGGAGAGGAAAGGGCTATGGAAACTTTGTGAAAGTTATAACAAATTTGTGGGTGTAGCCTGAGTAAAGTGTAGATATAAAACAAACTGATAAAATAAATAAAGAAGCTAGAGTAAATATCTAGCTATTTTTTATTTTAAAAGAATGATAAGAACTATTGTATTACTTTATTTTTAATCCAGTTCTTTCCTTCAACAAGACGAGCTGTCATTACGGCACAAGCGTTATCGCCTGTTACGTTTAACATCGTTGCTGGTGGGTCAATGATTGTACTAATAGCTGCGATAATTGGTAGAGCTTCTGGTGGAAAACCGTATAGAGAAACGATTAACATTTCACCAATCATACCGCCGCCAGGAATAGCACCCATTACTGTTCCAACTAATAGAGAAACAACAAGAGCGATTGCTAATATTTTCAACCTTATCAGGTCTTGTTAATTCTAGTACAACACCTTGTGCTGGCGGGAATACTTTCACAACAATAATCATAAAAATTGCAGCAATAATACTCGTAAATAAGAAAGTCCCAGCCATGCTAGACATAATTTTTCCGAAACGTTTTAACCCATCCATATTGGCAATAGATGAGGCAATGCTAAAGAACACGAGAGGTACGACAATCGTAAAACATTAAGTTTAAGAAAATGTCACCAAGCGGTTTTAAAGCAACTGCATCGGTACCCATGAAATAACCAATGAAACCACCAATTAGGATGGA
>Ga0207696_1001763_pt1 | contig 11163 bp, 8 predicted proteins | sample KBSS54metaG_FD_184403 | JGI IMG/M metagenome (GOLD analysis project Ga0207696, IMG submission 184403) | Switchgrass rhizosphere microbial communities from Kellogg Biological Station, Michigan, USA - KBS S5-4 metaG (SPAdes) (version 2) | ecosystem: Host-associated > Plants > Roots > Rhizosphere >...
CTACGTGAAACAGCGTGACTGGCGCAGTGCGCAGGACATGATGAAATTCACCGACTACAGCGTCAAAACCGGTCATTTGACCGCCTACTGGACGCCATCGTTTGCCCAGGACGTGCTGGTGAAAGCCAGCGTCGGACAATATCTGGCGGGGGATAAGGGCGGTACGCTGGAGATTGCGAAGCGCTTCGACAGCGGCGTGGTTGTGGGCGGTTACGCGACGATCACTAACGTGTCGCCGGACGAGTACGGGGAAGGGGACTTCACCAAAGGGGTATATGTTTCCATCCCGCTGGATCTCTTCTCGTCAGGCCCGACCCGCAGCCGCGCAGCCATTGGCTGGACGCCGCTGACGCGTGACGGTGGACAGCAGCTTGGACGTAAGTTCCAGCTGTACGACATGACCAGCGACCGTTCCGTTAACTTCCGTTAATGCTGTTTTGCCTGATGGCGCTGCGCGTTTCCGGCCAACGATTTTGTCGGCCCGGTAAGCGTCGCGCCACCGGGCGATTCCTCTGGTTTGCTCCAAACATAAACAAAAAATATAGATCTCTGTCACATTTTTGAGTTATACAGGATCTTCGCTCCAGAGAATGAGGTGCTGTATGACATCCCTGACTCGTCCGCGCGTTGAGTTTATCTCAATGGTCCTCCAGACCGTGCTGAGCCTCGGTCTGTTGAGCCTTGGCCTGATACTGGTCGTCTTTCTCGGCAAAGAGACGGTGCATCTGGCGGATGTGCTGTTCGCCCCTGAACAAACCAGCAAATATGAGCTGGTTGAAGGACTGGTGGTCTACTTTCTCTACTTCGAATTTATCGCCCTGATTGTGAAATACTTTCAGTCTGGCTTTCACTTCCCGCTGCGTTACTTTGTCTATATCGGGATCACCGCGATTGTGCGGCTGATCATCGTCGATCATAAATCCCCCCTTGATGTGCTGATCTACTCGGCGGCGATCCTGCTGTTAGTGATTACCCTCTGGCTGTGCAACTCTAAGCGGCTGAAACGCGAATAAAAAAATGGCGGCCTGAAGGCCGCCAAACAACAGTCACAAGTTTACTCTTCATATTTTACGCTGCTGATGCGTTGGCTGCGTTCGCTCACCCCAGTCACTTACTTTAGTAAGCTCCTGGGATTCACTCACTTGCCGCCTTCCAGCACCGCAAAATATTTTGAGTATTGGGTCAATACAATACGTCTAAAGTTGAGGGTTGCAGTGGCATAACACAATGAAGCTTAACCTTTCACACCGCCCGCCGTGAGGCCATTGACCAGCCAGCGCTGAGCCAGCAGGAACACCACGGTAATCGGGATGGCGGAGAGCACCGCGGCTGCGGCAAAGTCGCCCCACAGGTAGTTTTGCGGGTTGAGGTATTGCTGCATACCTACGGCCAGCGTGTAGCTATTCACATCACGCAGCAGCAGTGACGCGACCGGGACTTCGGTAATGGCCGCGATGAACGACAGAATAAAGACCACCGCCAGAATCGGCACCGACAGCGGCAGCAGCACGAGGCGGAAAGCCTGCCACGGTGTTGCCCCATCCAGCGCCGCCGCTTCTTCAAGCGATCCGTCGATGGTTTCGAAATAGCCCTTAATCGTCCAGACGTGCAGCGCGATACCGCCCATGTAGGCGAAAATCACGCCGCCGTGGGTGTTCAGACCGATAAAAGGAACGTACTGACCGAGACGGTCAAACAACGCGTACAACGCCACCAGCGACAGCACTGCCGGGAACATCTGGAAAATCAGCATGCTTTTCAGCAGCGTCGCTTTGCCCGGGAAACGCATACGGGCAAAGGCGTAAGCGCAGGTGGTGGAGAGCGCCACAATCCCGATGGCGGTAATACCGGCCACTTTGATGGAGTTCCACAGCCACAGCAGCACCGGGAACGGCGGCGGCGTCACGCGGCCATCGGCGTGTTCGACGCTGAAGCCCAGCGCCAGCTTCCAGTGCTCCCAGGAGATCTGATCCGGGATCAGGCTGCCGGTGGCAAAGTTCCCTTCACGCAGGGAGATGGCGATAACCATCAGCAGCGGGAACATGATTGCTGCGATAAAAATCAGTAGCCCTAAGTGCGTCGCCAGGAGGCGCAGTTTCTGAGATTTGGGTTGTACCATAGCCATAATGTGTGCCCTCCTTAGTCGAATTTCATGCGTGTGGCTTTCAGATTCACAATCGCCAGTGCGCCTACCAGCAGGAAGATCAGGGTGGCGATGGCGGCTGCCAGCCCGAAGTCCTGACCGCCGCCGCCTTCGAAGGCGATGCGGTAGGTGTAGCTCACTAACAGGTCCGTGTAGCCTGCTGGCGTGGTGGTTCCGAGCCTGTCCGGGCTGCCGTTGGTCAGAAGCTGAATCAGTACGAAGTTGTTAAAGTTAAAGGCGAAGCTGGCAATCATCAGCGGCGTCAGCGGCTTGATCAGCAGCGGGAACGTAATCTTAAAGAAGTTCTGGAACGGGCCTGCGCCGTCCATCGCCGAGGCTTCGTACAGATCGTCCGGAATCGCTTTCAGCAGCCCCATGCACAGGATCATCATGTACGGATAACCGAGCCAGGTGTTGACGATGATAATCATGCTGCGGGCGGTGGTCGGGTCGCTGAACCAGGCCGGTTTGATGCCGAAGAGCGCGCCCAGCATCATGTTGATTTCACCGAAGCTCTGGTTGAACAGCCCTTTGAAAATCAGAATCGAGATAAACGACGGAACCGCATACGGCAGAATCAGCAGCACGCGATAGATGGCTTTACCCTTGAGGGACTCCCACTGCACCACGCACGCCAGCACCATGCCGACCGCCACGGTCAGGATCACCGTCAGGACCGAGAAGACGACTGTCCAGACGAAGATGGCGAAGAACGGCTTCTGGATGCCTTCGTCGGTGAAGACGCGGGTAAAGTTGTCCCAGCCGATGGTGACGGTATAGCCCGGGCTGAGTTTTTCGTCGCCCCAGTTGCCGTCGGCATTCACCGACTGATAGAAACCGATCTCGTTGTTCGGACGGTATTTCACGCCGCTCTGGTTGTTGGTCAGCGTGCCGTCATCGGCTTTGGTATAGAGCGGCTGCGTGCCGGAGAACTGGCGCAGCGAGCTCATGATCACTTTGCTTTCGTCTGGCAGGATGGCCGTCAGCTGAGTCAGCGCCTGGCGGTTCTGGGTGATGACACGCAGATTCGCGCGCTCGCCTTCCGGCAGGGCGTCGGCTTCTTTCAGGGTGAGTTTCTGTTCTCCGCCAAATTTAAAGGCGTCGGAGACATAGTTTTTACCGGTCCCTTCGTCGGTCAGGGCCAGCTTCCATTCGTCACCCGCCGGGTATAAACCAAAGTTAAAGGTCTTTCCAGCCTGATAAGAACGGTCCATCAGCACCTGCTGGGCGCGTTCCTGCGCGAGCTGGTTGGTGCTGCTGTAGTTAGTAAATGCGATAGCGATGGTACAGATCAGCGGGAACAGGACGAACAGCCCCATCCCGGCCACACCCGGATAGACATAACGCCAGGCATAGGCTTTACGATTGGCGAAAATATACAGGCCAACAGAGCTTAAAATCAGCGTCATGATGGCGAACAGGTACTCCCCCTGCACATACATTAAAACAACAAGGTAACCCACCAGTAAGCCCAGCAGACCTATCACTGACCATTTCAGCGTGTCGCTTTGCCACCAGTGTTTCTTTTTAATGATATCCATGGGGAATCTTCCTCTACAGCGATGAAAACTTATTGTCAGGCGGCGCGTCGCTGACCTGACCTACGGTTTGAGCCGTAGTAGTAGGGCGGGATCGCTACGCTCACCCGCCATAGTGCTTACTTGGTGATACGACCTTGCGCGTCTTTCAGCGCGGCATCGACAGTCTGACGACCGCTAGCTGCGTTGATCACCGCCGTACGAGTGGCATACCAGAATGCCGCCATTTGCGGGATGTTCGGCATGATTTCACCTTTCTGGGCGTTATCCATCGTGGCCGCAATGCGTGGGTCTTTCGCGAGGGTATCCTGGAAGGACTTCAGCGCGACGGCACCCAGCGGTTTGTCCTTGTTCACTTCGTCCAGACCCTGATCGGTCAGCAGATAGTTTTCGAGGAACTCTTTCGCCAGCTCTTTGTTCGGGCTGGCGGCGTTGATGCCTGCGCTTAACACGCCAACGAACGGTTTAGACGGTTTGCCTTTGAAGGTTGGCAGCAGCGTGACGCCGTAGTTGATTTTGCTCTTGTCGATGTTAGACCAGGCCCACGGACCGTTGATGGTCATCGCGGTTTCGCCCTTGTTGAACGCAGCTTCCGCGATGGAGTAATCGGTATCCGCGTTCATGTGTTTGTTCTTGATCAGATCAACCAGGAAAGTCAGACCGGCTTTCGCGCCAGCGCTGTCCACACCCACGTCTTTCACGTCGTATTTGCCGTTTTCAAACTTGAAGGCATACCCGCCGTCGGCTGCGATCAGCGGCCAGGTGAAGTACGGTTCTTGCAGGTTGAACATCAGCGCGCTCTTACCCTTCGCCTTCAGCTCTTTATCCAGAGCCGGGATCTCTTCCCAGGATTTCGGCGGATTCGGTACGAGGTCTTTGTTGTAAATCAGGGAGAGGGCTTCAACCGCCACCGGATAGGCGATCAGCTTGCCGTTGTAACGCACGGCGTCCCAGGTGAACGGGAACAGTTTGTCCTGGAACGCTTTATCAGGAGAGACTTCAGCCAGCAGGCCAGACTGTGCGTAGCCGCCGAAACGGTCATGCGCCCAGAAGATGATGTCAGGGCCATCGCCCGTTGCCGCGACCTGCGGGAATTTCTCTTCCAGTTTGTCAGGGTGTTCAACGGTGACTTTGATGCCGGTGTCTTTTTCGAATTTCTTACCCACTTCGGCCAGGCCGTTATAGCCTTTGTCGCCGTTAATCCAGATAACCAGCTTACCTTCTTCAATTTTGGCGAGAGCCGGTGCGGAAATCATCATTGCTGCCAGGGCGGACAATGCGAAAACGCGTGCGCCAGTCTTGATCTTCATATCTGCCATCCTTTTTGGTGATGTGCTCGTGGATACACTGAGGTGGTTCAACGTGAGCCAGTTTCCTTATATGACATCCTCTTTCCATCCTCCTTAGGTCTACGCCCCACCCCCGCTTTGTGTGATCTGCGTTGCATAAATTTAAGTTATGAGTCATGGCGCACATAAAAACCCACTGAATTTTGCCGCCTGCATCACGAATTTACCCAGACCACGCCCGGCGCGGTGGCAGAACCGGTTCTCTCATCCTCCCGCCTCCTCCCCCATGAAAAAGGCAGGGGGTGGAGGATTTGCAGAACTTATGGATACCCCATAGTGAACTTATGTTGAATGTTTCTGTCGGTGACAGGTTGTAACGAAGGGAGAAGGGCATGGCGAGCGTACAGCTGCGGAATGTAACGAAAGCCTGGGGCGACGTAGTGGTGTCAAAAGACATCAATCTCGACATCCACGAAGGTGAATTCGTGGTGTTTGTTGGCCCATCAGGCTGCGGTAAGTCAACACTGCTGCGTATGATTGCTGGACTTGAAACGATCACCAGTGGCGATCTGTTTATCGGTGAAACCCGCATGAACGATATCCCACCCGCCGAACGCGGCGTCGGCATGGTTTTCCAGTCTTATGCGCTTTATCCCCATCTCTCCGTTGCTGAAAACATGTCCTTTGGCCTGAAGCTGGCCGGGGCGAAAAAAGATGTCATCAATCAGCGCGTCACCCAGGTGGCGGAAGTGCTGCAGCTGGCACACCTGCTCGAGCGTAAACCGAAAGCGCTCTCCGGCGGACAACGTCAGCGCGTGGCGATTGGCCGTACGCTGGTGGCGGAACCGCGCGTGTTCCTGCTTGATGAACCCCTTTCTAACCTGGACGCCGCCCTGCGCGTTCAGATGCGTATTGAAATTTCCCGCCTGCACAAACGCCTTGGCCGCACGATGGTGTACGTCACCCACGATCAGGTTGAAGCGATGACGCTCGCCGACAAAATCGTGGTGCTGGACGCCGGTCGCGTCGCGCAAGTGGGGAAACCGCTGGAGCTGTATCACTACCCGGCAGATCGCTTCGTTGCGGGCTTTATTGGCTCGCCGAAGATGAACTTCCTGCCGGTCAAAGTGACCGCAACGGCGATCGAACAGGTACAGGTGGAACTGCCGAACCGTCAGCAGATTTGGCTGCCAGTGGACAGCGCTAACGTACAGGTCGGGGCAAACATGTCCCTGGGTATTCGTCCTGAACATTTACTGCCAAGTCAGATCGCCGATGTGACGCTGGAAGGGGAAGTTCAGGTCGTCGAACAACTTGGTCACGAAACACAGATTCATATCCAGATCCCCGCCATCCGTCAGAACCTGGTTTACCGCCAGAACGACGTGGTGTTGGTAGAAGAGGGTGCCACATTCGCTATCGGTTTGCCGCCAGAGCGTTGCCATCTGTTCCGAGAGGATGGCACTGCATGTCGTCGGCTGCATAAAGAGCCAGGCGTTTAAGCATTCCAACAAAACTACACGTCATCCTTCGCGCTGCAGCCAACGAAGAGGCAGCCCGAAGAGTGAAGTGTAATAAGAAAAGCAATGATCTCAGGAGATAGAATAATGATTACTCTGCGCAAACTTCCACTGGCAATCGCCGTGACTGCAGGCATTTTGTCTGCTCACGCGGGCGCCGTCGATTTTAAAGGTTACGCCCGTTCGGGTATCGGCTGGACCGGTAGCGGCGGCGCGCAACAGTGCTTCCAGGCAACGGGTGCACAAAGTAAATATCGTCTTGGTAACGAATGTGAAACTTACGCTGAGCTGAAACTGGGCCAGGAAGTGTGGAAAGAAGGCGATAAGAGCTTCTACTTCGACACCAACGTCGCGTACTCCGTTGCACAGCAGAACGACTGGGAAGCTACTGATCCCGCGTTCCGTGAAGCCAACGTGCAGGGTAAAAACCTGATTGAATGGCTGCCAGGTTCCACCATGTGGGCGGGTAAGCGCTTCTATCAGCGTCATGACGTTCACATGATCGACTTCTACTACTGGGATATCTCTGGCCCGGGTGCAGGTCTGGAAAACGTGGATCTCGGCTTTGGTAAACTCTCCATGGCTGTGACCCGTTCGACTGAAGCGGGCGGTTCCTCTACCTTCGCCAGCAACAACATTCGTGATTACACCACCGATACCGCTAACGACGTCTTCGACGTGCGTTTAGCGCAGATGGAAATCAACCCAGGCGGTACCCTGGAACTGGGCGTTGACTACGGTCACACCAACGTAAATGACGATTACTATCTGCAGCCGAACGCCTCCAAAGATGGCTGGATGTTCACCGCAGAACATACCCAAAGCATGCTGAAAGGCTTTAACAAGTTCGTCGTTCAGTACGCAACAGACTCCATGACCTCTCAGGGTAAAGGCCTGAACCAGGGTGCTGGCATCGGTCTGGGTAATGACGATTCCGATGGCAAACTGTATGCCTACGGCATCAACAACAACGGCCACCTGCTGCGCGTTCTCGACCACGGTGCAATCTCCCTGGGCGACAGCTGGGACCTGATGTACGTCGGTATGTACCAGGACATCGACTGGGATAACGGCAATGGCACCAAATGGTACACCGTGGGTGTGCGCCCAATGTACAAATGGACGCCAATCATGAGCACCTTGCTGGAAGTGGGCTACGACAACGTCAAATCCCAGAACACCGGCGACAAAAACAACCAGTACAAAGTCACCCTGGCGCAACAATGGCAGGCTGGCGACAGCATCTGGTCCCGTCCGGCAATCCGCGTCTTCGCAACCTATGCGAAGTGGGATGAGAAATGGGGTTACGACACTTCGGGTAGCCCGATCACTACCAGCGGTAACTACAACTCCAACTTCGGTATGCAGACTGCTGGCCTTGGCCGCGGCGATAACGACGAGTGGAGCTTCGGTGCCCAGATGGAAATCTGGTGGTAATCCGCAGTTAATCTCACGTAATGGCTAAACAAAGGAGGGGCGCAAGCCCCTCTGATTTAAGCGTCGCGCGCTATTGCCTGGCCACCGCTGCGCTGAATATCTGAGGTGATAACAATGAAAATGAACAAAAGTCTCGTCGCCCTCTGCCTTTCCGCTGGCCTGCTGGCAAGCGTTCCGGCAGTCAGTTTTGCCGAGGTTAATTTCGTTCCGCAGAACACCACGGCGGCTCCCGCCATCCCGGCTTCTGCACTGCAACAACTGGTCTGGACGCCTGTCGACCAGTCTAAAACCCAAAGCACCGATCTTGCGAGCGGCGGCCAGCAGCTAAATGTGCCTGGTATTTCCGGCCCGGTCGCGGCCTGGAGCGTCCCGGCAAACATTGGTGAGCTGAACCTGACGCTGACCAGTATTGTCGACAAGCAAACCCACGTCTTTGCGCCGAACGTGCTGATTCTGGATCAGAACATGACGCCATCGGCGTTCTTCCCGAGCAGCTATTTTACCTATCAGGAACCGGGCGTGATGAGCGCCGATCGCCTGGAAGGGGTGATGCGCCTGACGCCTGCGCTTGGTCAGCAGAAAATTTATGTGCTGGTCTTCACGACGCCGCAGGATCTCGCCCAGACAACTACCCTGGTTGATCCAGCCAAAGCCTACGCCAAAGGCACGGGCAATGCGGTCCCGGATATTCCGGATCCAAAAGCGCGCCACACCACCGACGGCACGCTGAAACTGAAAGTCAGCACCTCTTCCGCCTCCAGCGTGCTGGTAGGCCCACTGTTTGGCTCCGCTGGCCCTGGCCCTGTGACCGTGGGTAACACCGCCGCACCGGCTTATGCCGCGCCTGTCGCCGCTGCCCCTGTCGCCGCTGCCCCTGCCGCTGCGCCGACACCAGCACCAGCTCCGGCGAAGAAAGCCGAGCCGATGCTGAATGACACTGAAAGTTACTTCAATCGCGCCATCAAAGAAGCAGTTGATCGCGGCGATGTAGACAAAGCGCTGAAGCTGCTGGATGAAGCTGAGCGTTTAGGTTCGACCACTGCCCGTTCCACCTTTATCAGCAGTGTAAAAGGCAAGGGGTGACCGTCTCCCCGCAGTGCTGATGTTGTCAGTAGTTTAGTGCGCCTGAGTGGGCGCACTTTTTTTTGGGCGGCGCAGGCTGTTGCACTCCTGTTGCGATAATGATCGTTAAACCGCGTTTGGCCGCCCCCAATCTGCTTTTCTGCGATACAATAGCCAGACGTTATGTATCGGAGAGTCTGGCATGTCACACCCTGCGCTAACGCAACTGCGTGCGCTGCGCTATTTTGAAAACATTCCCGCGCTTGACCCGGAGCAACTGGACTGGTTGCTGCTGGAAGATTCCATGACGAAACGCTTTGAGCAGCAGGGGAAAAAAGTCACGGTAACGCTGATTCAGGAAGGGTTCGTCTCGCCTGAGGACGTCGCCAGTGAACTGCCGCTGTTGCCAAAAGAAGATCGTTACTGGCTGCGTGAAATTTTACTCTGCGCCGATGGTGAACCCTGGCTTGCCGGGCGGACCGTGGTCCCTGAATCTACCCTGTGCGGCCCGGAGCTGGCGCTGCAACAGCTGGGTAAAACCCCGCTGGGACGCTATCTTTTTACGTCGTCTGAGCTTACCCGTGATTTTATTGAAATTGGTCGCAATGCAGACCTGTGGGGACGCCGTTCCCGCCTGCGCTTAAGCGGCAAGCCGCTCATGCTGACAGAACTCTTTTTGCCTGCATCGCCGTTGTACTAAGAGGATATGAAAATGGAGTGGAGTCTGACGCAGGATAAGCTGCTGGCTTTTCACCGCTTGATGCGTACCGATAAACCCATCGGCACCTTTTTGTTGCTGTGGCCGACGCTATGGGCGCTGTGGGTTGCCACCCCTGGTTTACCGCCGCTGTGGATCCTGGCAGTGTTTGTCGCAGGCGTCTGGCTGATGCGTGCCGCGGGCTGCGTGGTTAACGATTATGCCGACCGCAAATTTGACGGCCACGTGAAACGCACCGCCAACCGCCCGATGCCGAGCGGTCAGGTGTCGGAAAAAGAGGCCCGCACCCTGTTTGTGGTGCTGGTGCTCCTCGCGTTTCTGCTGGTTTTAACGCTCAACACCATGACGATTTTACTCTCAGTCGCAGCACTGGCGCTGGCGTGGGTGTATCCGTTTATGAAGCGCTATACCCATCTGCCGCAGGTGGTGCTGGGCGCGGCCTTTGGCTGGTCGATTCCTATGGCGTTTGCCGCCGTCAGTGAGTCTGTGCCGTTGAGCTGCTGGCTGATGTTCCTCGCTAATATCCTCTGGGCGGTGGCGTACGACACTCAGTATGCGATGGTCGACCGCGATGACGATCTGAAAATCGGCATCAAATCGACGGCGATTCTGTTTGGCCGCCACGACAAGCTGATCATCGGGATATTGCAGGTCGCGGTGTTAGGGCTGATGGTACTGATTGGTTATCTGAACGCTCTGAACTGGGAATTTTACTGGTCCGTGCTGGTGGCGGGGATGCTGTTTGCATATCAGCAAAAGCTGATTGCGAATCGCGAGCGTGAAGCCTGTTTCAAAGCGTTTTTGAACAACAACTATGTTGGGCTGGTGCTGTTTTTAGGGCTGGCGATGAGCTATTTTTCCTGAAAAAAAATGCCCGGCAGCGCTAACGCTCACCGGGCACATATCTGATGCAAATGTGTAAGCCGGGAAAGGCGAAACCGCCTCCCGGCTTTTTTATGTCACTCGTCCTGCGTTGCGCTTTCAATGGTCAAACGCACGTCCGACGTAATCAGCTCGGCCAGCATCTGATAAACCTTCATCGTCTCTTCAGGTTCCGCATCGCCGGTATCGCTGATATAGCCTTCATCGCGCAGCGTCAGTACCAGTGAGCTAAACACCGCTTTATCGAAGAATTCTGGCGCGTTAATGCCGTGCAGCACGGATAAACGCTGAGCCAGCGTGCGGCTCTCTTTTTCCAGGGTACCACGGTTGATAGACGGGTTCGCGCTCAACAGCCAGAAGGTGATCGCGTAGCGCTGTAATGTCTCACGCGCACCGGCCGCCAGCAGTTGCAGCGTGCGGGAACGTGACGGGTTGATATGCAGCTCGTCATCTTTGACGGTCAACAGACCCTGACGGAGCAGCTCAGCAGTCAGTTTTTCCAGCTCAACGGCCACTTCATCTTTGCTCCAGCTCAGGAACAGCTCTTCTTTCAGCATCGGATAGAGCGTCTCAA
>Ga0207696_1001764_pt1 | contig 11161 bp, 14 predicted proteins | sample KBSS54metaG_FD_184403 | JGI IMG/M metagenome (GOLD analysis project Ga0207696, IMG submission 184403) | Switchgrass rhizosphere microbial communities from Kellogg Biological Station, Michigan, USA - KBS S5-4 metaG (SPAdes) (version 2) | ecosystem: Host-associated > Plants > Roots > Rhizosphere >...
AAAACAACGGGCGACGCTCATGCGTCGCCCGCACACTCAAAACCTCAATCAACGACCTTCAAGCAACTCAGCCGCCTGATCCAGCAACGCCAACGGATCCTTGGCCTTGTGAATATCCACCGACAACAACTGACGGAATTTCCGCGCCCCCGGGAACCCAGTGCCCAAACCCAGCACATGCCGCGTGATGTGATGCATCGCCCCACCGGCCTGCAAATGCTCGGCTATATAAGGACGCAACTGCGCCAACGCCTCAGCCCGACTGATCACCGGCGCCGAACTGCCAAACAGCTGCTGATCCACCTCCGCCAGCAAATACGGATTGTGATAAGCCTCACGCCCCAACATCACACCGTCGAACGTCTGCAAATGCTCATGGCAAGCCTCCATCGTCTTGATCCCGCCATTCAGCACAATCTCCAACTCCGGAAAATCCGCCTTCAGCTGCGCCGCCACGTCATAGCGCAACGGCGGAATGTCACGATTCTCCTTCGGCGACAACCCCTCCAGAATCGCAATCCGCGCATGCACGGTAAAACTGGTGCACCCGGCATCGCGGACGGTGCCGACGAAATCACACAGCTCCGCGTAACTGTCCCGACCGTTGATGCCGATGCGGTGCTTTACCGTCACAGGAATCGACACCGCGTCTTGCATTGCCTTCACACAATCGGCCACCAGTTGCGGATGACCCATCAGGCACGCGCCGATCATGTTGTTTTGCACACGATCGCTTGGGCAGCCGACGTTCAGGTTGACCTCGTCGTAGCCGTGTTCCTGAGCCATGCGTGCGCAGGCTGCCAGATCCAACGGAACGCTACCGCCCAACTGCAGCGCGAGAGGGTGCTCGGCTTCGTTGTGACGGAGGAAGCGTTCGTGATCGCCGTTGAGCAGCGCACCGGTGGTGACCATTTCGGTGTAGAGCAGGGCGTTCTTCGACAGGAGGCGTAGGAAGAAACGGCAGTGGCGGTCAGTCCAATCCATCATGGGGGCGACGGAGAAGCGGCGAGAGAGTGGGGCGGGTGTGGCGGGAATAGGGGACATTAGGGGTACGGAATCGGTGTGGCTGGGAGGTGGGGGAGTTTATCAGGAATGGGAGGAGGGGGCTTGGGGGCAGGAATGGCAGAATGGGTTTGCAGCGTCGTACTTCTGGACCTGCTGAGCTTGCTCAACCTGCATAGGATTGAGCGAGACAAATCCAATGCAGGATTGATAGCATGTGGCTATCAATGTCCACATCCTTGCAGGAACGGAATCCATGTCGAAAAAAATCCATACGTTAGTGCTTTGCCTGGCCGGCCTCGTTGGCGCTATGCAGAGTGCCGTTGCAGCTGACAACCTGTTCAAGAGCTACGGCTACGACACGCCAATCACGAAATACACCGAGGCTGGCGGTTACTATGATTGCTCGGAAGAGGTGGGCGCGCCCGCCCGGTGTATTGATGACGTGGATTTCATTGATCAGAAATTCACCGCTGGCTTGGTGTTCAGCGGTGACAAGCTGATTATGGTTTCCCTTTTCGCGCCCTATGAGCGTGAACTGTTTGGGCGTGCCATCGGTGCGCTGGCCAAGTCGTTCGGTCTGGTCGCACTGGCTGACGGCAAGTCCATGCTGGATCTCGTCGATCTGGCGGCAAAAGCTAAAAACAAGGAGGAGTACACCGCTAAACTCACCAACTACGAAAGTGTTGCTCTAAACGCCAATAATCTAACCTACTCGTTTATTGAGGGTGCCGCCTCGATCAAAGGGACCCCTAGCGTTTCTGGTTTGATGGCAGCCGCGCCTGCGAATGTCAGGGGGGCTGATCTGATTGTCACGGGCGAGGGCGAGGAATCGGTCATCATGATCAAGTTTTCTTTCCCGAAACTTGACGAGAACAAGCTTGTTGAGCAGACCAAAAAACCGGTTGAATCTTTCTGAGTTTGATACTTTGGCGTTTAACACGCCTCGCTAACAGTAGAAAGGGATAGATTTGTTTGCTCATTTTTAGACGATAAATAAATCTGTCCCCATTGTTGAAAGATTCATCCGGTGATGTTTTGCAAATTGAAAGATCTAGTCTTGAGGCGTGGAGTAAACAGGCCTATTCGTTGATGGAGAAGAATAAATACCAACTCTCTGACAGAATGGATTACGCATACAGAGATCAGCTCCTAAGCGAAGCAGAAAAAGAAAACGAAAACGGCCTGTCTCCTGCTGAAGTTGATGAGGCATTGAGAAAAAGTCTTGAGGCTGGAAAGGCGCTAATTAATTATGAATACTCGATTAGAGGAAAAAATAGAGAGGCAGTTAACTGGTACATTAAGTTGCTACGGGACGCGCTCTGAGTGCTATAGAATATGCATATAGCCCCAGCATGTCTATTCGCAGTATTGAATATATTCGAGTGGCTTTTAATGTTTTTTTTGAGTGGGCGGCGGAAACCATTGCATGGTCATTTTATGGCCAAAAGGAGGCGCTCGAATGGAGACTCCCTCGAATAGTTGCACATGTCAGTTAGGGCAAATTTAGGGCATACCGTAGGCCGGAATGGGCCTTAGCATGCCGCTTGATTACCGCGTGAAAGCTCAATTTAGTGGCCTGACGCGGCCTTGAAGGAGTTAGGAGGGTGTTCGAATCCCTATCCTAGTGGCCGCAAGCTGCTTGACCAACGTTGATAGCATTCGAGCTAAAGGGCCGCGTACGCAGTGTCAGTAGGCAAAGCAACTAACGTAATCTATTGTTACTCATTATCAGATAGTCTTTCAGGGATCTCACCAGTCAAGGCTATCGTTTCGAAACACGCTAGGTAAGAAAGAGTCCCAACAATCGCTGTATAAAGAGCGACATTGGATTCTTGCTTTGATGTTTTCTTTTTGTTCGGTTTCGGAGCGAACGAAAGAAATCTCTGGATTTTTGCTTCTAATTTTTTTGGCTCCAGAGCGTGAGCTAGTTCATTTCTCAGGGAGTTTAAAGCTTCTAGCATTCCCCACACGCTATCGGTAAGAAGCAGACCGTTTGGGTGAGAGTTCCCGATTAGGGCGCGTGCGAGTTTCGCTTTCAAGAAAAATCCAATTTCAACGCCTTCAAGAGCTTCAGGGAAGCGGCATTTGGATTTAATTAGGTTCTCTAAAATTTCCTCTGCCAGAAGATGCCCTTTAAGGACCACCAATGTTGGATCATCTGACGATGGTAGGTGAGCATCAAAACGCTTGAATCGCTCTTGTACTTCTGGCGAGAGATTTTTGTTCACTGTTGTGCCTAATTTTTCAGTAGTCTGCGAGTTATAGTGTTCTGGAAAAAAGCTGAGGCGAACTATTTGAACGTCTATTAGCGCTCAGCACGCCAAGATTACGCTCCTTGCCGAAAACGGGCCAATCGTAGCCCATCCCGAATGATCGAAAGCAGACGCATAAAAATCAAATCTAGCCCAGGCTCTCTCCCTTCAGCTTGGCAAGTCCCTGCTTGATGTGCCCAGCGTTATCGCCAATCACCCACAAAGCACCCCGAATGTTGTCCCCAACCTCGGCCAAGCCTTGCTGTTCGGCACGAAGCGTAAGCTCCATCAAGGCTGCTTCTAGACTAAGCTGATTCTGGTACATCCTCTCCAGCACATCCGCTAACGAATATTCGTCTGCCAGTGCATCGACTCCTTTCGAAAAAAAACAAGCATAGTACCGATAGTGCTCTTGGTGGGCTGGAATTGCTGCATGCTTAGAAATTGCTACGAGGCTATGTGTTTTCGCGGGATTAGCAAGGCTGGCCGGGGGGCAGGCGATGGACTACGCCCAATCCATCATCGGAGCGACGGACACCGCGTAAAAAAGGAACGCAGTGCTCTCTGTGCTGTTGACTGTATTTGGATCGATCAACCTTCCCGTAAAGCCTTTCCAAACAGAAAAAACGTGTCTGTTTAAATGAAGCCTGTTGCTGCAGTCCTAAGCCTACACTCCCTTGCGCCTCCCCCTACACCTAAGACAGAATCCCCCGGCTTGTGCCTCTAGCCCGCAGGTTCTATCGTCCCTACGTCACTGAAAGCCAGTGATCGGGTTTGGTAGCCCGTCTCCGTCAGAAGCACAAGACTACTGTCTTGCGAGGGCGTTTCTCGTCTTCGTTTTATGGTGGTCATGCGCGGGGCGTCTTCGGATGCGCCGGGGTTCCTGACGACCGGTCTACCAACCTGCGTATGGCCTCCACCCTTCGTTTGGTAGCGAGAGTGATGGCTCCTTTTCGTTTATCCGTCAGGAGTTACACCATGTTCAAACCAACACCGAATCCACCAGAAACCGATCCCGCATCCCCCTACGAATCCCTCAACTCCAAAAAACTCCACGAAGCCGCCGAGCGCGCGCTCGATCACTACCTCCTTCCCGCCGGCCACATCATGGCCAGCGTCAACGAGCCCGAGCGCATGTACCTCGCCAACCCAAAGTACGATTCGGAATCCCTATTGGCCAATGCCAGTGAAACGCTGAGTTCCGCCTCGGAAATGCTCAACAACTTCGCCGCCGCTCTCGACCCCTCGCACCGCAAAACCGCGCTGGGTATTGCGCAGGTAGTGATGTTGGGCGAGTTGGCGGTGAATCAGGCGTTGGATAACGTTGAGGTGAAGGCGTAAAGCCTGTCCCGCCGTGGGCAGGTGAAATGCTCGTTCACTGATAACAAAAAGCCGTCACTTCCAGGTGACGGCTTTCGCTTACAGATCTAACCAAACTGACTCGCCGACTCAACCGCAGATTTCGGCTTCCTCAACCGCGTCAACTGGTAAGCAATCCCCAACCAGACAAACCACCCCGGCATCACCATCAACGCAATCCGCGTATCAGGCCGCAACGCCAGCAACCCCAGCACCAACCCCAAAAACGCCAACGAGAACCACGCCATCGGCACGCCGCCGGGCATCTTGTAAGCCGACTTCGCATGCAGATCCGGGCGTTTTTTGCGGTAGGCGATGTAAGACGCGAGGATGGTCGACCAAGTGAAGATCACCAGTATCGCCGACACGGTGGAGACGATGGTGAACGCGGTCATGACTTCCGGCACGATGAACAGCACCAGCACGCCGACCAGCATCAACAGCGTGGTGAATGCCAGGCTCAGCAGCGGCACGCTGTTGCTCGACAGTCGGCGGAATAGGCCGGGGGCGTTGTCCTGGTTGGCCAGCCCGAAGAGCATGCGGCTCGATGAGAACACGCCGCTGTTGGCCGAGGAGGCCGCCGAGGTGAGGACCACGAAGTTGACGATACCGGCCGCTGCGGGAAACCCGGCGACGAGGAACAGTTCCACAAACGGGCTCTTGACCGGGGAGACCTGTTGCCACGAGGTCACGGCGATAATGCAGGTCAGTGCCAGCACATAGAACAGGATGATCCGTAGCGGAATCGAGTTGATCGCTTTGGGCAGGGTCTTCTCTGGCGAGCGGGTTTCGGCGGCGGCGGTGCCGATCAGCTCGGTGCCGGCGAAGGAGAAGATAGCCATTTGAAATCCGGCGAAGAAGCCGAACAAGCCGTTGGGGAACGCCGCCTGTTTGTCCACCAGGTGACTCAGGGACGCGGTGACGCCACTGGGTGAGACGAAGGAGCTGGCGATCAGTACGGTGCTGACGCCGATCAGGGTCACGACGGCAATGATCTTGATGATTGCGAACCAGAATTCCACTTCACCGAACAGCCTGACGGTCAGCACGTTGAGGGCGAACAGGGTCGCCAGCATGCCGACGGCGGGTATCCACGCCGGGACGTCGGGGAACCAGTACTGGAAGAATCCGCCGACCACGACGGCGTCGCCGATCACCGCGACGCTCCAGCTCAGCCAGTACGACCAGCCGAGGAAGAATGCCGCGCGCGGGCCGAGGTAGGCACCGGCGAAGTCGGCGAAGGTTTTGAAGTTGAGGTTGGACAGGAGCATTTCGCCCATGGCGCGCATGACGAAAAACACGAACAGACCAATGATCATGTAGATGAGGATGATCGACGTCCCGGACAGGGCGATGATCTTTCCGGAGCCCATGAACAGGCCGGTACCGATGGCACCGCCCATGGCCATTAACTGGATGTGACGATTGCTGAGCGTGCGCTGCAGCGCGGGCTGTTCAAGCAGCCCGGAAGGGGTCGATTTCATTGCAAAACCTCTTGATTTTATGTTTTTGAGTTTTGGCAGAAAGTAGGTGTCGAGCGTTCTTGTTAGAGGTGCAGCGGCTGATCACAAGGTGAATCGCCCCCTCTGGCTTGGGGGCGGCGGTTAGCGATCAACTGACGGTGCGCAGAAGCGAGGTTTTGGCCGGTTGCGGATCGAGCAGTTGAAAGAGGTTTTTGATGTTGGCCGGCGTCGGCACCAGGTGGATGCGCTGGCCGATTTGCTGTGCCTGCGCCAGGTCTTTCAGGTAGCGCAGTGAGGAAAAGTCTTCCAGGGCAAAACCCACCGAATCGAAGACCGTCACCTGCGCATCGTTTTCGCGTCCGGTGACTTCGCCCTGCACAATCCGGAAAAACTCGATCACCGGGGAGTCGGCTGCCAGTTGCTGAATGTCGCCCTCGATGCGCGTTTGCGGCTCGAACTCGACGATGACCCGGGCGTTGCGCAGGATGTCGGCGTGCAGTTCGGTTTTACCCGGGCAGTCACCGCCGACCGCGTTGATGTGCATGCCGGGCTCGATCATTTCGGGGGTCAGAATGGTTGCGTAGGCTTTGTCGGCGGTGACCGTCGTGACGATGTCCGCGCCCTTGACTGCGTCCTTCACCGAGCTGGCCAGAATCACGTCGATGTCCGGGAACGCCGCGAGGTTGTGCTTCAACTTGAGTGAAGCGTCGCGATCGATATCGAAGATGCGGATTTCGTTGATGCCCAACATTTCATGAAAGGCCAGCGCCTGAAATTCACTCTGCGCACCGTTGCCGATGAGGGCCATCGAGGTTGCGTCGGGGCGAGCCAGCGATTGCGCGACCAGCGCGGAGGTGGCCGCCGTGCGCACGGCGGTGGTCAGGGTCAGTTCGCTGAGCAGGGTCGGATAGCCACTCTGCACATCGGCCAGCAGACCGAAGGCCATGACCGTGAGCAAGTTCTGCTGGCCGTTGTTCGGGTGGCCGTTGACGTATTTGAACGAGTACTGCTGGCCGTCGTCGGTGGGCATCAACTCGATCACGCCGTCTGCCGAGTGATTGGCCGTGCGCGGCGATTTATCAAACTGCGCCCAGCGTGCGTAATCCGCTTCGATGTAGCCGGCCATTTCGCGGATGGCGCGGCGGATACCGACTTGGGTGAACAGGCGTGCAGCATCATCGACATCAATAAAAAGCGTCATGTTCTTGTTCTCCGATCCAGTCATTGAAAGGTTGTAGAGCGGCGGGCGGCTCAGCTGCGTTTGCTCTCGAAACCGTGCAGCACGTTGACGGCGTTGATGCCGATTTCATCGACCATGTAGCCGCCCTCCATGACGAACAGGGTCGGGCAGCCGACGCTGGCGATCAGTTCGCCGATGCCAATGAAGTCCTCGCTTTCCAGCAGGAAGTGGCTGATGGGGTCGTCCTTGAACGTGTCGACACCGAGGGAAATCACCAGCACTTCAGGAGCGAACTGCTGGAGCTTTTTACAGGCGTGGAGCAGGGCGTTGCGATAGCTCTCCCAAGTGGTGTTTTTCGGCAGGGGATAGTTGAGGTTGTAACCCTCGCCTGCACCCGCGCCGACTTCATGGCTGTAGCCCGAGAAGTACGGATAGGACACCGCCGGTTCGCCGTGCAGCGACACGAATAGGACGTCGCTGCGCTGGTAAAAAATGTTCTGCGTGCCGTTGCCGTGATGGAAGTCGACGTCGAGCACCGCGACACGTTTGGCGCCCTGAGTGATGGCTTGTTGCGCGGCAATGGCGGCGTTGTTGAGGTAGCAATAACCGCCCATGTATTCGCGCGCGGCGTGATGGCCGGGCGGGCGGCACAGGGCGAAGGCGCTGTCGTGGCCTTCATCGAGCAGGGCCAGGCCGGTGAGGGCGATGTCGGCGCTGGTTTTCACCGCTTGCCAAGTCGTCGCGGTGATCGGCGATCCGGCATCCATGGCATAGAAGCCGAGCTTGCCATCGATGAACGTCGGCACCTCTTCGCCGGCCAGATCACGCACCGGCCACACCAGCGGCAAGGCGTCGTGAGTGCGACCGGTGGCGCACCATTCGCTCCAGGCAGTTTCGAGAAAACTGACGTAGCGCTCGCTGTGTGCGTTGACATAGCACGAGCGGTCAAACGCGCGCGGTTCGACGATCTGCCCGAGGCCGACCTGTTTCACGCGGTTATGCACGGTGTCGGCCCGACTCGGTTGTTCGAACGACGGTTTGAGCACGCCGTCTTTCAATTCGGTGCCATGGTGCAACCGGTGGGAATCACTGAAAACTGTAAACATTCTGCGCATCCGTTATTGTTAGCCAGTGCAAATATTCTGTTCCGGCTTGGCTGCGCTTTCTTTGCTTTGTGTTCGTGGTTTGGCGGATTATTCGGGCGTTCTTACTCAGGAATGGCGTTATGCAGAAAAAAATATCCAAACGCATCAGCCTCGACGAGACCGACCTGGCGATTCTTGAGTTGTTGCAGGAGGACGCCAGTATTTCCAACGCTGAACTCAGCGAGCGACTGTCGCTGAGCCTTACGCCGTGTTGGCGGCGGCGCAAGCGCATGGAGGAGGCGGGAGTCATCAAGGGCTATCAGGCCAACCTTGATCGGCGAATGCTCGGCCTGGATATCATGGCGTTCGTGCACATTCGTTTTTCCACCCATGCCGATCACGCGCCCGACGCCTTCGAGGCGGTGATTGCGCAATTGCCGCAGGTGGTGGCCTGTCACAAGATCACTGGCGATGCCGATTATGTGTTGCAGGTATTGGCCGAGGATCTTGATAGCTACAGCGACTTTATCGAGCAGGTGCTCAGGCGTCAGGTGGGGATTGCGTCGATCCAGTCCAGCCTGGCGTTGCGCGAGGTCAAGACCGGGAGCCGGATTGCGATTCCTAAACCGGGGAAGGATTGAACGGGCGGGCAATGCTGAACGGCCGCTGTCGATCAGCAAAGTTTCATCTTGCCGGGTGCGGCGCAGGCCTAGGATGTTCAGACAAGATCGTCGCTGTTCATCCCGAGGGGAATCGTGCCATGCGCCGGAATGTCGTCAAAGTGCTGTTGATTGCTGCTGCAGTATCGGTGTTGAGTGCCTGTTCCGGCGCGGGTGGTTTGACCACCACCAGTTGTTTCTCCAGCGACTGTCAGTCGCCGGAGGGGCGCAACGCCAATACCTTGAAGTTCGGCGGCAACAGTATCGGCAGCAGTCACAATCAGTACAGCTCCGGCATGTTGCATGACGATTGAGGATTACTGCGCGGCAGGGACGGCAATCCACTCGCTCAGGGTTTGCTGATATTTGCCGGTGACTTTGCTCAAGTGCAGCCACTGATCGACATACAGTTTCCAGCTGATGTCATCGCGCGGTAGCAAGTAAGCCTTCTCGCCGTACTGCATGTATTGATGCGGATTCACCGCGCACAAGCCCGGTTTGAGTTTCTGCTGATACAGCGCTTCCGAGGCGTCGGTGATCATCACGTCGGCCTTGTTATCGAGCAGTTGCTGGAAGATCGTCACGTTGTCGTGCAGGGCCAGTTGCGCTTTGGGCAGGAACGCGTGGACGAAGGCTTCGTTGGTGCCGCCGGCAGGTTCGACCAGACGCACGCCGGGCTGGTTGATCTGCTCGACCGTCTGGTACTTGCTGACATCGGCGCAGCGCACCAGCGGGATCTTGCCGTCGGTGTCGAGGGTGTTGCTGAAGTAGGCTTTTTTCTGCCGTTCGAGGGTCACCGAAATGCCGCCCATGCCGATGTCGCACTTGCCGGCCTGCATGTCCGGCATCAGGGTTTTCCAGGTGGTTTGCACCCATTGCACTTTGACCCCGAGGCTGTCGGCCAGCGAGCGCGCCATGGCGATGTCGATGCCTTCGAAATCGCCGTCGGGGCGTTTGAAAGTGTAGGGCTTGTAGTCGCCGGTGGTGCACACGCGCAACTGGCCTTGTTGCTGGATGCTGTCGAGGTGTGAAGTTGACGATTCTGCCTGAACATTACTGAATAGTAGTGACAAGCTCCCGAAAATCACCGCGGAGAAGATTGTTTTCATTGTTGCTGTCCAGCCTTCTTAAGTTGGTTTGTTGAACAGTTTTTTCCAGAGAATCAGTAGTGTCCCAGAAATTTAAACCTCAACAGAAAAGTAATGGTTAGAGCCATGAATAAAAGTGAGGCTGCTCCAGTGATAACTTTTTGAAAGCCCGTTTTGTTTTGTGAAAGTGCCTGCGAATATGAGTAGTTCATAAGTACCCAAAAAGCGACGCTGCCAGCGAACCATAGTAATGATTCTCTCCACTCGTTCTTGAAGATTTCTCCAGCTATACAGAATGCCAGTGCAGCATAGGCAGCGTCAGAAAAGACGCTGGAAATATAGAGAATTTTGCTATTGATATTTTTGCGTGCTTCAGTGTTTTCGATGCAGGATGGTGTTTCCAGGATGTACACCAATAGAAGGCAGAAACAACTGACTACAGCTCCCCATACTAAATTTAATGTTGTCGAGTTCGCAATTACGAATTCTTCTCCTCTGATTGCTTTGCCAATTATCAATGCAATCACGCTGATCGTGAACCAGAGAATAAATGGCGAAAAACTAACGTAAGGTTTTAGAGGGGCTTTTGAAGGGATTCTATTTAAGATGAAATGCATGGGTTTATAGCCTTCCGTGGATTAGAGAAACTCCACGAGGAGTTTACTTTAGGCTCACGCGAAAAGCTTTAAAGAGGAATAGATTCTAAAACCACATCCGCACGCCAAGGACGAGGCGCGCTTCACTGCGATCCTCGCCTTCTTCGCGGGCGTAATCGGCGGTGTTGCCGTAGGTACGGTTCCACGTCACGCCGATGTACGGCGCAAATTCGCGGCGGATTTCATAGCGCAGACGCAGGCCCGCCTCGGTGTTGGCAAGCCCGGAACCGATACCCCCGTTGCGCATCGTTTTTGCCGTAGATATTGAGTTCAGCGGTGGGCTGCAGGATCAGGCGATTGGTCAGCAGAATGTCGTAGTCACCCTCGAACCGCAGCGCGCTCTGGCCACCTTCACCGATAAACGCAGTGGCCTCGGCTTCGAAGTTGTACAGCGCCATGCCCTGCAGGCCGAAC
>Ga0207696_1001767_pt1 | contig 11140 bp, 9 predicted proteins | sample KBSS54metaG_FD_184403 | JGI IMG/M metagenome (GOLD analysis project Ga0207696, IMG submission 184403) | Switchgrass rhizosphere microbial communities from Kellogg Biological Station, Michigan, USA - KBS S5-4 metaG (SPAdes) (version 2) | ecosystem: Host-associated > Plants > Roots > Rhizosphere >...
GTGCTCGATTCCAGTGGTGTCGCGGTCGGTCAGGATTACTCGCGCTGGAACGACGTCTACCTGACCCTGCGCGGTGAGTACGGCGCCCGTTCGAGCCGCAGCGATCCGAATGACGCGAGCTCTTCAGTCATGCATGTCGGCGCGCCGATTCGCGACAACGGCCAGATCATCGGTGTGGTCACTGTGGCCAAACCCAACAGTTCATTGCAGCCCTATGTGGATCGTACCGAACGGCGTCTGCTGTTTTACGGCGCGGGTTTGATTGGTTTAGGTCTGTTGTTTGGCGCGTTGCTGTCGTGGTGGTTGAGCCGCGCGCTGCACCGTTTGACCGGTTATGCCCAAGCGGTGAGCGAAGGCCGGCGGGTGGAAGTGCCGCACTATCGCGGTGGCGAGCTGGAACAACTGGCTAACGCTGTGGAGCAGATGCGCACGCAGCTGGAAGGCAAGGCTTACGTCGAGCGCTACGTGCACACGCTGACCCATGAACTGAAAAGTCCGCTGGCGGCAATTCGTGGCGCCGCGGAGTTGCTGCAAGGGGACATGTCACCGGTTCAGCGGCTGCGCTTTGTCGGCAACATCGACAGCGAAAGTGCACGGATGCAGCAGTTGATCGAACGGTTGTTGAATCTGGCACAAGTGGAGCAACGTCAGGGTCTGGAGGAACGGGTCGCGGTGCCGTTGACGGTCTTGGTCGATGAGTTATTGCAAGGTCAGGCAGCGCGGATCGAGGGCAAGCAATTGCGTATCGAGCAGACGATTGCGGCGGATCTGCTGCTGATCGGCGAGCCGTTTCTGTTGCGCCAGGCGTTGGGTAATCTGCTGGAGAATGCGCTGGATTTCACCCCGGTTGAAGGGCTGCTGCGGTTCAGTGCCGAGCGGGTTGGCGAGCAGATCGAATTTCGATTGTTCAATGAAACGGCGCCGATTCCTGACTACGCTTTGCCGCGTCTGACCGAGCGTTTCTACTCGTTGCCGCGACCGGACAGTGGACGCAAAAGCACCGGGTTGGGGCTTAACTTCGTTGAAGAAGTGGTCAAGTTGCATGGTGGATCTATGCAGATTCGCAATGTCGAGAACGGTGTTGAAGTGATATTGCGCTTGCCTTGATACCGAGTCGCGGCCTTCGCGAGCAGGCTCGCTCCCACAGGGGAACGCATTCCAAATGTAGGAGTGAGCCTGCTCGCGATAGGGCCGGTGAATTCCCCACACAATCTCCATATTCCCCCCACATTCCCCTCATACAGCACCACCAGACTTTCCCCATCCAAACAGGGAGAGTCCCATGAACAAGAATCTGACCATCAAGCTCGGCGCCATCGCCGTGCTGATCCTGCTGTTGCTGATCCCGCTGCTGATGATCGACGGCGTCATCGACGAGCGCCAACAGTTGCGTGATGGCGTGCTCGAAGACATCGCCCGCAGTTCCAGCTACAGCCAGCAACTGAGCGGCCCGGTGATGGTGGTGCCGTATCGCAAAGTGATTCACAACTGGAAAACCAACGACAAGACCAACCAGCGTTACGACGAGCCGAGCGAAGAGCGCGGTCGTTTGTACTTCCTGCCGGAGCGTTTCGAACTCGACGGCCAAGTGCAAACCGAACTGCGTGCGCGGGGCATTTATGAGGCGCGGCTGTTCCACGCCGATAACCGCATCAACGGCCATTTCTCATTGCCGGCGCAGTTGGGCATCAAGGAAGACTTCACCGATTACCAGTTCGATGCGCCGTTTCTCGCTGTCGGTATCAGCGACATTCGCGGTATCGAAAATGCGCTGAAACTGGAACTTGATGGTCAGCGTCTGGACTTCGTGCCAGGCACTCAAGTCGGCTGGCTTGGTGAAGGCGTGCGAGTGACGTTGCCGCTGCTCGACACCAGCAAAGCCACGGAACTTGGCTTTGGCTTCGATTTGCGCCTGCAGGGCACCGGCTCGTTGCAAGTGCTGCCGGTGGGCAAGACCAGCAGTGTCAGCCTCACGGCCAACTGGCCACACCCGAGTTTTGTCGGCAACTTCCTGCCGGGCAAACGCGAGATCAACGATCAGGGTTTCAGCGCCGATTGGCAGACCACGTTCTTCTCCACCAACCTGCAAGACGCCATGAGTCGTTGCGTGAGCGGCAATGATTGCGAGGCGTTCAACGGTCGCAGCTTCGGTGTGAGCTTCATCGATCCGGTGGATCAGTACCTGAAGAGCGACCGGGCGATCAAATATGCGCTGCTGTTCATCGTCCTGACGTTCGCCGGTTTCTTCCTGTTCGAAGTGCTCAAGAGTCTTGCTGTGCACCCGGTGCAATACGCGCTGGTCGGTGTGGCGCTGGCGTTCTTTTATCTGTTGTTGCTGTCGTTGTCGGAGCACATTGGTTTTGACCTGGCGTATCTATTGTCGGCCAGCGCTTGTGTGCTGTTGATCGGGTTTTATGTCTGCCATGTGCTGCGCAGTGTGCGCCATGGTTTGAGTTTTTCGGCGGGATTGGCGGCCCTGTACGGCCTGCTCTATGGCTTGCTGAGCGCCGAGGATTACGCGTTGTTGATGGGCTCGCTGTTGCTGTTTGGCTTGCTCGGCGTGTTTATGGTGCTGACGCGCAAACTGGATTGGTACGGGATCGGGCAGAAGCCGGCCAAGCCGTTGGAGTTTGATGTGGGGGCGATGCAATGAGCGGGTTGCGTGAAGATCAGCGAGAGGTGGAGGTTTTGGTGACACTGATTTTTGCAGCGCTGCCGCCGGAACCGAGGTGGTGCATTCGCGAGCAGGCTCGCTCCCACAGGATTTGTGCTGAAACAGAGTTCTCTGCCACACCCAAAACCAATGTGGGAGCGAGCCTGCTCGCGAAGAGGCCGGAACAGGCGCCGCCGATTTAAGGCTTGGGCATCGTGGCGATCATGGACGGTCGCTGACTCACTTCAAAGAACCAGTTGGCCAATTGCGGGTTGGCCTCACGCCAACCCAGATCAGGGAAACGCAGGTCGAGGTAACCCAGCGCACATGCCACGCTGATCGCTGCCACATCGAAATGGCTGGTCAGCTCGGCAATCGCATCCTTTTCCAGTACAGCGAGGGCGCGGCGGATCTTGTCGCGCTGGGCCTCGAGCCATTCGTCCCAATGCTTTTCCGGAGCACGCAGGACCATTTCATAACGCACCATCACCGACGCATCCATGATCCCGTCGGCCATCGAGGCCAGGGTCAGACGCCGCCAGCGCGCCGAACCTTCGCGCGGGATCAGCGGGTTGCCGACGTGCTGCTGGTCGAGGTAATCGAGGATGACGCGGCTGTCATGGATGACATTGCCATCGGCCAGGCGCAGGGCAGGGATCTTGCCCAGCGGGTTGTCGACATTGAGCTCGGCGCTCGGGCTGACCGGGCTGAGTACGCAGTCTTGCAGGGCGACGCGATCCTGCTGGCCGGTTTCGTGCAGCAACACCATCACTTTGCGCACGAACGGGGAGAGCGTGTTGTGGTACAGGGTCATGCTGGGGGCGGACATTGGCAGGGTCTCGATCAGTACGATGAGGGAGCAGCATAGCCTGTCAGTGCACGAGCTCAAGCCTTGCGCCGATCCAAATGTAGGAGTGAGCCTGCTCGCGATAGCGTAATAACATTCAACAACTATGTTGACTGATCCACCGCTATCGCGAGCAGGCTCACTCCTACAAAGGTTTTTCAGCTTCGCTGCAACAATCCTCTTATGGCCAGAAATGCCGGCACACCGAGCCCGACCCAGCTCAACGCATCCCAAATCCCATCCCCCAACAACGCCGCAAACAACCCCGCTGCACTGAGCAACGCAATCACGATCGGCGTGCTGAATACCTTCCAGAAATTCGACTGACGTGGCTTCATGCAGACGCCTCCGCCGTTTCCAGCACAGGCTTGGCCGCTCTGCGCCGCACCACCCACAAATACACGCCACTGCCGAGCACAATGATCGTCAGCACATCCAGAGTGGCCCAGAGGATTTTCATTGGCATGCCGCCGTAGTCACCGAAGTGCAGCGGTTGCGACATGCCCATGGCGTCCATGTACCACGGCCGTTCGGCCACGGCGGTGACCTGCAGCGTGGTGGCATCGATCAGCACCGGCGTCAGCAGATGCGAGGTCAGGTGCGTACCGCCCTTCATGAACACCGAGTAGTGGTGTTCGCTGGAAAACCGTGTGCCGGGGAAGGCAATGAAATCCGCTTTCATGTCCGGTGCCACTTCGGCGGCGATATCGAGCAAACCCGTGGCCGGCGCCAGGTGGGTCAGCGGTGGCGCATCGCGGTAGGGTTCGATCAGCGCAGTCAGTGCATCGTTGCGCCAAGCGGCGATCAACAGGTCTGCGCAAGCGCTGATCACGCCAGTCACGCCGACCACCAGCGCCCAGGTCAGGGTGACAACGCCGATCAGGTTATGCAGGTCGAGCCAGCGCAACCTTGTGGATTTGTCCTGACGCACCGTGCCGAACTTCAAACGGCGCATGAACGGCAAATACAGCACCGTCCCGGATACGATGGCCACGACAAACAGCAGCCCCATGAACGCCAGCAGCAATTTACCCGGCAATCCGGCAAACATGTCGACGTGCAGGCGCAGGATGAACAGCATCAAGCCGCCGTTGGCCGACGGCGTTTCCAGCGCTTCACCGGTACGCGCATCGAGCATGAAGGTGTGCGACGAATTCGGCTCGGTGCCGGCAGTTTTCGCCATGATCGTCAGCACGGCATTCGGCTCATCGTCATCGAAACCGAAGTACTGCACGACTTCATCGGGGCGATGCTTTTCTGCGGCCTCGACCAGTTGCGCCAGATTCAGCCGTGGCGTGTCCGCCGGCATCTCGCGCACTTCGGGTGCGTCGCCGAGCAGGTGCTCGATCTCGTGATGGAAAATCAGTGGCAAACCGGTCAGTGCCAGCAGCAACAAAAACACGGTGCAAATCAGGCTGGTCCAGGTGTGGATGAACGACCAGCGACGAATTGTTTTACTTTTCATTTCATGACCTTCAAAAACACCAAAGCCGTCCACGAGGGACGGCCTGGTCACAGGGCCTGTTTCAGCTCAATCGCTTACCACTTGTAAGTGGCGCTGGCGACGACACTGCGCGTGTCGCCGTAGTAGCAGTAGAAGCTGTCGCAGGTGGAAATGTATTCCTTGTCGAACAGGTTGGTCGCGTTGACCGCCAGCGACGCGCCTTTGAGGCTGTTGTCCAGACGACCGAGGTCGTAATGCACCGAAGCGTCGAACACGGTGTAGGCATCCGCCTTGCCCAGCCAGGTGTTGGCCTTGTCGCCGTAGGTGTTGCCGGTGTAACGCACGCCACCGCCAATGCCGAAGCCGTCGAGGACGCCGGCGTGCCAGGTGTAATCGGTCCACAGCGACGCTTGCTGGTTCGGCATCAGTTGCAGGCGATTGCCTTTGTCGACGCCATTCTGCACTTCCGATTTGGCCAGGGTGTAGGCAGCGATGACTTTCAGGTTGTCGGTGACGTCGGAAACCGCTTCCAGCTCCAGACCTTTGACTTTCACTTCGCCGGTCTGGCTGGTGATCGACACGTTGTTGACGAAGGTGTTGACCGAAACGTTCTTCTGAGTGAGGTCGTATACGGCAGCGGTCAGCAGGGTTTTGCTGCCCGGTGGCTGGTACTTGATGCCCAGTTCCCACTGCTTGCCTTCGGTCGGTTTGAGCGAGCCGGTCGAAGTAGCGTCGGCGCCCGTGGTCGGCTGGAAGGATTCGGCGTACGACAGGTACGGCACGAAACCGTTGTCGAACACGTAGCTGAGCGCTGCGTTGCCACTGAAGGCCTTGTCGCGCTGGGTGTTGGTGGCATCACCCTTGTTGAGGAATTTGGTGCTGGTGTGTACCCAGTCTTCACGGCCGCCGAGGGTCAGGCGCCACTGGTCGAGGGCCATCTGGTCCTGGATGTACAGGCCGGTCTGGTAGGTCTTCTGGTCGTAATCGTAAAACGCCGTCGAGCGTGCCGGGCGCACGATCGGCTGACCGTAGATCGGCGTGATGACGTTGGTGGTCAGCCCGTCACCGAAGATCGAGGTGTAGTTGGTGTTGCTGCGCTGGTGATCAAGACCCAGCAGCAGGGTGTGGCGGATATCGCCAGTGGCGAAGTCGGCCTGGAAGTTGTTATCCACGGCGAACTGGCTGATGTCTTCGTCGACGCTGGTGCTGGTGCGGTTTACGTTGCCCTGATCGTCAACTTGCGCGAACGGGTAGGAACCCGGCGTCAGCGACTGGAACGACAGATCCGACTTGGTGTAGCGCAGGTTCTGCTTGAACTGCCAGACATCGTTCAGACGATGTTCGAAGGCATAGCCCAGCGCGTAGTAGGTGCGGTCGTAATATTCCCAGTCCGGATCACCCAGATTCTTGTGATGGGAGATATCGCCGAACGGTGACTTGATCTTGGTGCCCTGCACCGGCAGGAACTGGCTGGTGATGCCGGTATCGTCGCGGGTGAACTGGCTCAGCAGGGTGAGCTTGGTGTCATCGTCGATGTTCCAGGTCAGGCTCGGCGCGATGTTGTAGCGCTTGTTGTCGACGTGATCGACCTGGGTGCCGCTGTCACGTACTACGCCGCTGAGGCCATAGAGAAACTGGCCGGCGTCGTCGATCTTGCCGGTGCTGGCGAAGTTGATCTGGCGATGGTTGTCGCTGCCGTACTGCAACTGGATTTCGTTGCTGGCTTCAGCGCTTGGGCGACGGCTGACCATGTCCAGCAGGCCGCCCGGTGGCGTCTGGCCGTAAACCGAGGAGGCTGGGCCGCGCAGCAGGGCGAGGCGGTCGAGGTTCCAGGTTTCCTGTTTCGGGTTGGCGTACACGCCTTTCGGCAGGGGCAGGCCGTCGAGGAACTGGGTCGGTTCGAAACCACGCACACGCAGCCAGTCGGCGCGGGTGTCGCTGCCATAGCTGCTGGCGGTGATGCCCGGCATGTAGCGCACAGCGTCGTCGAGACTGTGCACGCTGCGGTCGTCCATTTGCTGGCGGGTAGCGACGGAGATCGAACGCGGTGCTTCGACCAGCGCGGTGTCGGTCTTGCTGCCAGCAGCGGTGCGGGTGGCGGTATAGCCTTCGACCGGGCCCCAGGCGCTTTCGAAGTTTTCCACACCGATGACGGAAGTTTCCGGCAGGGCCAGCGTCCCTTCAGGCACGGCAACCAGGGTGTAGGTGCCGGTGCTGCTTTGTTCCAGTTGCAGACCGGTGCCACGCAGGGCCGCGCGCAAGGCGCCGGTGGCGTCGTACTGGCCGTTGACCGGGGCCGAGGTCTTGCCCGCCGCCAGCGCCGGATTCAGCGACAGTGCGATGCCGCCCTGGCTGGCGATCTGGTTGAGGGTGGTCGACAGTGGCGCCGCCGGCAGGTTGTAGGCGCGCACGCTGGACGCTTGTTCAGCGGCGAGCAACGGACTGCTGATCAGCGGTGCGCTGAGCGCGATGGCGACGGCCAGCAGACTGGGGCGCAACAAGGTGTCTAGCGAACGGGACATACGGCGGCTCCTGAATGGAAATATTTCTCAATTGCCTGTGTGCCGGACGAAAAGCAAAAAGTGATAGGGCTGGATGAAAATAATTTCGATTTAGGGAAAATAGCGTTGTAGCGGATGACGCCATCGCGAGCAGGCTCACTCCTACAGGGGAACGTATTTCAACTGTAGGAGTGAGCCTGCTCGCGATAGCAATAGCTCAGCCGCCACCTCACTCAGGCTTGATATCAGCCTTCGCGACTGTGACCCAATACGGCGTATGCCGCTCGATCTGCACCGGCAAAGTCGGCAGCAATGCGCTCAGGGCCTTATCGGTGTCATGCAGCGGGAAGCTGCCGGTAATCCGTAAATCCGCCACGTCCGGCGCCACGCCCAGATGCCCGCGACGATAACGCCCTAGCTCATGCACCAGATCGCCGAGGCGCGCGTTATCCACCACCAACATGCCGCGCGTCCATGCGTCGGCGCCGGGATTGAGCGCGACAATCGAGCCTAACCCGTCACTGCGCAGCAGCACTTGCTGGCCTTCATGGAGAATGTGTTCTTCAGGATTGGATTGCGGGTGCGCCGCGACCGCCGACTGCAACACGCTCAGACGCGTGCCTTCGTCTTCACGCTTGACCAGAAACCGCGTACCCAGCGCGCGCATGCTGCCTTCGCGGGTTTCGACAATGAACGGGCGCGGATCGCCGTGACCGGTCTCGACCAGAATTTCGCCTTCCTGCAACACGATCAGTCGACGCTTCTCATCGAACCGCACATCCACCGCACTGTGGGTGTTCAGATTCAGCACGGTGCCGTCAGCCAGACGCACAGTGCGCTGCTCACCGGTCGCAGTGCGTTGATCGGCGAGCCAGTAATCCAGCGGCAAAAACCGTTCGCTGGCGAAAAGCCCCACACCGACAAGCACCACGACGCTGGCCAGCCCGCTGCCAAGTTTGCGCACTCGCCGGCGAATGCCCTCGCGTGATTGCAGCAGCGCACTGCGCGCCGGCCCTTTGGCCATGCTGAAACGGTGATCGAGCATGCCCAGTTGCCGCCACGCGCGGGCGTGTTCTTCATGGGCCGCGTGCCATTTGGCGAACTCTTCGCGCTCCAGCGGACTACTCGAGTCGAGGGTCAGTTGCCAGGCAATTGCCGCGTCCAGCACATGCGCCGGCACCGGTCTGGAACTGGCCGGACTCATGTCGGTTCCCCGTACAGGGCGATGTAGCACTGCCGAATGCCTTGCGCCAGATATTGCCGAACGCGCGGCACCGAGACGCCGAGCTTCCCGGCGATCTCGGCATGGCTGAGACCATCGAGGCGGTTATAGAGGAAAGCGGCTCGGGCCTTGGTCGACAGTTTGCCGAGCAAGCGGTCGATGGCTTTGAGGTCTTCGAGGATCATTTGCTGTTCTTCCACCGACGGTTGTTCGCCTTCGGGGATCAGCATCAGTTCGGTGAGGTAGGCCTGTTCCAGCGCCGCGCGACGGAAGTAGTCAAACAGCAAGCCTTTGGCGATCGCCACCAGAAAGGCCCGCGGCTCGCGCGGTGTCAGCATGTCGTCGCGACCGAGCAGGCGGACAAAGGTGTCCTGACTCAGGTCCTCGGCACGCTGCGGACACGCCACATTGCGCCGCAGCCAAGCCAGCAGCCAACCGCGATGGTCGCGATACATCGCACCGACGAGCTCACTGTTAGGGCTTGGGACTGACGACACCGGACATCACCGATTGGGAAATGTTAACTAACGCGAACTGTTCGCGATTGTGGCAGAGGTGGGAATGGTTAGCAATTGGCCACTGGTCAGGTGGGCGGTTAAAGGCAGACCCTCACCCTAGCCCTCTCCCAGAGGGAGAGGGGACCGATCGGGGGATATTCTTGAGGTACACCGACCTGAGCGATCTTTAGTGAATCCATAATCGACTCGATCTTTCAGGTCGATATAAAGCGTCAGACACTTCGGTCGGCTCCCTCTCCCTCTGGGAGAGGGCTGGGGTGAGGGGCTTTTGATTTAGAACGAAGGCGCCTGCTGCCGCCGCTTCCACTGACTCAACCGCTGCTGCAAATTCAACGGACTATGAATCTGCTGCCCCCGCGCCCGGCTGAACAGAATCAACGCCAACTCCGCCGTCGCCAGCGCATCGGCACTCGCGTTATGTCGCTCGAACACTTCCAGCTTGAACCAGTCGATCCACTCATCCAGCCCGGCCTCACGAATCTGCGCCTGCGGACACACCAGCGGTGCAATGTCGGCGACATCGAGAAACACCTGCTGCAACTTGTGCCCCAAATGTTCCTTCAACGCGCGACCGAGCATGTGCTGATCGAACGGCGCATGAAACGCCAATACCGGGCTGTCACCGACAAACTCCATGAACTCCAACAATGCTTCGGCCGGCTCACTGCCGGCGGCAATCGCATTCGGCCCCAATCCGTGAATCAACACGCTGGGGCTGAGCTTCAATTCGCGACATTGCAGCGTGCGTTCGAACTGCTGGCTGAAGTCGATCGCGCCGTCCTCGATCACCACCGCGCCAATCGACAGCACACGGTCTTTGCTCAGATTCAGTCCGGTAGTTTCAAGATCCAGCACCACCCAACGTTGTTCGCGCAACGTGCATTCGCGCAGTTCGGTAATCGTCGGCAACTGCGCCAGACGCTGCTGAAAATCCACCGGCACCACCGCACTCGCCGGACGCAGCCACGAAAACAGGCTCATAGCTGATACCGCAAGGTCAGGCTGCTTTGCAGGCGCTGGGCCTGGCGCAGGGATTCTCGCAGGATGCGCCGGTCGAGGTGATTGAGGCTGTCCGGGTCGACGCGGTTGGAATAGGGCAGGTTCTCCCGCGTCTGCAGTTGATGCTGCTGCATGCGCGTTTGCTGAATGAAGTGATACGCCTCTTCATACGCCGCGCCATCCAGTCGCTCGATGACTTCTTTCTCGACCAACTGACGGAAACGTTCGAGGGTGTTGTTGGCGTCGATGCCGTTGGCCAGTGCGAGCAGTCGTGCGCCATCCACGAACGGCGTCAGCCCCTGCACCTTGAGGTCCAGCGTGGCTTTCTCGCCATTCTTGCGCGCCAGCACAAACTCGCGGAAACGCCCCACCGGTGGACGGTTGCGCAGGGCGTTCTCGGCCATCATGCGCTGGAACAAACGGTTGTCGCCGACCTGATCGAGAATGCCCCGGCGCAGTTGTTCACAGCCTTGTTCATCACCCCAGACCACGCGCAGGTCGAAATAAATGCTCGACCCGAGCAGATTCTCCGGTGTCGCCTCACGAATAAAAGCCGCAAAGCGCCGTGCCCATTCCGCTCGCGACAAACACAGCTCGGGGTTGCCGGCCATGACGTTGCCCTTGCACAGAGTGAAACCGCACAGCGCCAGACTCTGGTTGATCTGCTGGGCGATCGGCAGCAGCTTGCCGCGAATTTCCGCCGCATGTGCTGCGTCTCTCGCATCGAACAAAATGCCGTTGTCCTGATCGGTGTGCAGCGTCTGCTCGCGGCGGCCTTCGCTGCCGAAACACAGCCAGCTGAACGGCACGCCGGGATCGCCCTTTTCGGCGAGGGTCAATTCGATCACCCGGCACACGGTGTGGTCGTTGAGCAAGGTGATGATGTGGGTGATCTGCGTCGAGGACGCGCCGTGAGCGAGAATGCGTTCGACCAGTTGGCCGATCTCGCCGCGCAG
>Ga0207696_1001770_pt1 | contig 11138 bp, 6 predicted proteins | sample KBSS54metaG_FD_184403 | JGI IMG/M metagenome (GOLD analysis project Ga0207696, IMG submission 184403) | Switchgrass rhizosphere microbial communities from Kellogg Biological Station, Michigan, USA - KBS S5-4 metaG (SPAdes) (version 2) | ecosystem: Host-associated > Plants > Roots > Rhizosphere >...
GCAGGCCTCACTGGTGAAAACTGTCGGTGAGGTGCGTTCTGGAGCGGAGGCGATTTATCAAGGTACCAGTGAGATTTCTGCCGGAAACACTGATTTATCGGCCCGTACTGAACAGCAAGTGGCGGCTCTGGAAGAGACTGCGGCTAGCATGGAGCAGTTAACGGCGACCGTGAAACAGAACGCGGATAACGCCCATCACGCCACCAAACTGGCTGAAGAAGCGTCGCACAAAGCCAGCGATGGCGGGCGCATTGTCTCGGGTGTGGTCAGCACCATGAACAACATCTCTACCAGTTCGAAGAAAATTTCCGAGATAACGGCGGTGATCAACAGCATTGCATTCCAGACCAATATTCTGGCGCTCAATGCGGCGGTAGAGGCGGCGCGTGCCGGTGAACAAGGGCGCGGTTTTGCGGTGGTCGCAACCGAAGTACGCACGCTGGCCCAACGCAGTGCACAAGCAGCCAAAGAAATTGAAGGGTTGATCAGTGAATCAGTGTCGTTGATTGATAGCGGTTCAAATCAGGTCGCACATGCCGGAGAAACCATGACCGGAATTGTCAGCGCAGTGCGTCGTGTCACCGATATCATGCAGGAGATCGCCGCGGCGTCTGACGAACAAAGCCGTGGCATCCAGCAAGTGGGTCTGGCGATCAACGAAATGGATAACGTCACGCAACAAAATGCTTCGTTGGTTGAAGAAGCATCGGCAGCGGCGGTGTCGCTGGAAGAACAAGCGGCGCGGTTAACCGCGGCGGTGGGGATTTTCCGTTTAAGCCATCAGCCAAATGGGGTGACAGCGAAGGCAGAAAAACCAAAAAAAGCCGCGCCAATATCGCGCACCAGCGTGGTGACTGATGACGATAATTGGGCGACCTTTTAGTTTGTGAACCCGTGGATGACGCTAACTACCCATGCCGCTTGTAGGTCGGATAAGCTTCGCGTCATCCTGCACTTACTCCATATCCAGCCGCGCACTAAGTGCGGCTATCTCGTGGCGCCATTGCTGTTGCAACGCGGGTTTCTGGTGGCCGGGCTTGCGCGCTAAATCCTGTGCAAGCTTCTCCTCCAGTTCCACTAAACGCTCCAGCCAGCCGTCGGCCTCTGTATGGCTAATCACTGGCTGAACAGATTTGGATGGTGACAACGTCACGTCAAGGCTTTCACTGGTCAGTTGCGCATACAACCCCTCCAAAGAGTGCCACTCGCTCAGCTCGCCATTATCAATCAGCCAGAAGCGGTTACAGCTCTTAGCGATTAACGTGCGGTCATGCGTCACCAGTAACACGCCGCCTTCGTAACTTTGCAGTGTTTCTGCCAGCGCCTCTTTGCCTTCCATATCCAGGTGGTTGGTCGGTTCATCGAGCAACAGCAGCGAATAACGTGCCAGAGTCAGCCCGACAAATAACAGCCTGGAACGCTCGCCACCGCTTAACGTGCTGACCGTTTGCCCGTGGCGCAACCACGCAAAACCGGCACTGATCAACGCCATTTTGCGATCGCGCTCGGTTAACGGCGCAAACGGTTCGAGTGCTTCAAGCAACGTGTCGTCATCACGCAACTGGTGCAGCGTTTGGTCGTAATAGCCCATTTCAACGCGCGGGTGCAGACGAATCGCCTCGTCATTCAGCGGTTGCTGATATTGCTGCCACAGCAGGCGCAATAGCGACGATTTGCCACAACCATTACGGCCAATTATTGCCACCCGATCACCACTTTTCAGGCGCTGCATTTGCAGGGTGAACAGTGGCGGGCAATCGGTTGCCGGGCTGACGGACAGATTTTCCATCTCCAGCAAACGGTCAGCGGGTAACGCTTCACCTTTGAGTATCAGTTGCCACAAATTCGCGGCACTCAGTTCGGTCTGGCTGTCTTTTAACTTGTCGACGCGCTTTTCCATTTGCTTAGCTTTGCGGGCGAGGTCTTCGTTATCGTAAACCTTTCCCCAAATAGCGAGGCGTTTGGCACTGGCGGCAATGCGGTCGATCTCCTTTTGCTCAGCCTGGTGACGGTGGGCATCGGTTTTATCGCGCTCATCCAGCGCCTGGCGCGCCGCCGAACAGGGCAACTGGAAGAAACTGAGCGTGTGGTCACGCAAGATCCACGTGCCGTTGGTGACGCTATCCAACAGATGTTGATCGTGGGAAACCAGCACAAAGCTGCCATTCCAGCTGCGCAAGAACTGCTCCAGCCACAGCAAGGTCGGCAAATCGAGGTGGTTACTCGGTTCATCGAGCAGCAGCAGATCGGGTTCGGTGATCAACGCCCGCGCCAGCAATAAACGCGTATGTTGCCCACCGCTCAGTGTTCCTGCGGTGAGTTGCCACGCCGTTTCATCAAAGCCCATGCTGGCGAGAAGCGCTTGCGCCCGCCAGCCATCGGTATGGCGTTGTGCATCACTTAAACGCGCCATTACTGCATCAAGCAACGTAAGAGGGTGCAATTCCGCCGGTAAATGCTGTTCGACTCGCGCCAGCAGGCAGTGATGCGCACGCGTCACGCAGCCAGAATTGGGCAAAATCGTGCCATCGAGTAATTTCAGAAGGGTACTTTTACCGCAGCCGTTATGGCCGATTAGGCCCAGGCGGTCGCCTTTTTTCAGCGTAAAAGTGATGTCAGCCAGCAGCGGGCCGAAAGCGGTATCAAGGCTAAGAGATTGTGCGGTTAATAATGTGCTCATTGTTGCTTACTCAAGAGTCAGGCGATAAAACGCCTCGTCAGAATGACGATAACCCGGTAAGCCCGAGGGAAGATTTAGTGTTGGGTTGCTTCGCTCAAGCCGGATTATCGCAGTGCGATATCGATAACGCTTGAGCTATGACGATCGCCAAAAGTCTGCGAAATAAACAACATTTCACAAAACAGCATGGGATCCTCCTTATATTCAGTTAGTTGATGAGTGGTGAAATCCTGGCAGAAATAATCAATAAATGCCAGCGGGCCAGGCGCTGGCATACACTATTTGTGACTCAAAACAGTAGTGAGCGCGGCTGCATTTGCATCGTTATCCAGCGTAACTCAGTAAACTCTCTGACGCCCGCAAGCCCACCAAAGCGCCCGTAGCCTGAATCTTTGACGCCACCAAAGGGCATCTGCGCTTCATCGTGTACCGTTGGGCTATTGATATGGCAAATGCCACTCTGAATGCGGCAGGCAATATTCCATGCCCGCGCGGTATCACGGCTGAACACGGCGGCTGAAAGCCCAAGCTCATTATCATTGGCGATAGCCACCGCTTCCTCTTCGCTTTCAGCGCGGATCACCCCTTTAACTGGCCCGAAGGATTCTTCGTGGTAAATACGCATCTCCGGGGTGACAAAATCCAGCACTGTGGCGGGCATCAATGTTGAACTGGCTTTCCCGCCGACCACAATTTTGGCCCCTTTAGCCAGCGCGTCATCAATTAAATCATTGCAGCGCAAAACGGTCTGCACATCAACAACTGAACCCAAAACCGTCGGGCCAAGGCGAGGGTCGCTACACGGTAAACTGGCGGCTTTGGCCGCAAATTTCGCGACAAATTCATCGGCAACGCGCTCATCGACAATGATCCGCTCGGTCGACATACAAATTTGCCCGGAGTTGGCAAACGCGCCGAAAGCTGCACAGTTCACCGCAAGCTCGATATCGGCGTCGTGTAACACCAGTAACGGTGCTTTGCCGCCCAGTTCTAACACCACCGGTTTGAGATAGCGCGCGCAGGTTTGTGCAATGATCCGCCCGACATGCGTCGAACCGGTGAAATTCACTCTGCGCACCGCCGGATGGGCAATCATTGTCTCGACAATGCTGGCGGCATCCTGCGGTGCGTTAGTCACAAAGTTAACCACACCGGCAGGGAAACCCGCTTCACTGAGCGCTTCGATGATTAAACCGTGGGTAGCCGGGGAAATTTCAGAGCCTTTTAGCACCACGCAGTTGCCACATGCCAGCGGAGTCGCAATCGCACGGACACCAAGGATGACAGGCGCATTCCACGGCGCGATCCCCAGCACGACGCCTGCGGGTTGGCGGATGGCCATAGCTAAATTGCCTGGCACATCAGAGGGGATGACTTCGCCGTTAATTTGTGACGTGAGGGCGGCGGCTTCACGCAAAATCCCGGCACCTAAATGTACGTTAAATTCTGCCCATTGCGCCGTGGCACCGGTTTCTGCCGCCATGGCGGCGACAAACGCGGCTTGCTTTGCTTCCAGCGCATCAGCGGCTTTCAGAAGCAAAGCGCGGCGCTGATTCGGGCCAGTTTGTGACCAACTGACAAACGCCAGGCTTGCGGCTTCGACGGCGGCACGTGCATCGTGGGTTGTGGCGGCGGGTGCGATAGTGGCGACGTGTTCATCAAGCGGGTTACGGCGTTCAAACGTGGCCTGGTTTTGTGCTTCAACCGCTAATCCATTGATGAACATAGAAATAGACACAGGGGATGTTGGTTGCATAGGACACCTCTTTTGTTATTGAAATGTTAAGGTGTCATCGAGTGTAGACAGGTTCAGGCTGTTTTCCCAGTGGTTTACCCGGCTTATGAGTGGGAGAGCAATTCAGCAATTAACTCACGAACCCAGCGATGCCCGGCATGCCCGTGGCTGCGTTCGTGCCACACCAAATTGACATCAAATTGTTCCGCAAGCCACGGAAGTTCAATCACTGAGAGTAGTTCTGATTTCACCTGCAATAAGCGTCGCGGAACCAGCGCGACAAGGTCGCTGACGGAAACAATCTGAGGCACGAACAAAAATGTGGCCGCCGACATCACGACATTACGTTTGTGGCCGAATGTCGCCAGTGCGTCATCGATGGGCGTGGTAAAGCTGCCACCGCTGGGCGAAACAATCACATGCTCCAGTTGTACAAACTCTTCGATAGAGAGATTTTCTTGAAGAGCAGGGTGATCGCGTCGGCCAATTAGCACATACGTTTCGTCAAACAAATGGCAGCTTCTTAAATGCGATTTCGCTGCATCATGCGAGGCAATAGCGATATCAAGTTCACCGCTCGCCAGCTGTTGTTCAAACTGGGCAGGATTGTAGTGACAGGCCGCGATGCGCACTCCAGGGGCCTGTTGCCGCAAAGCCAGCACCAGCGGCATCACAATCGCCGCCTGCGTGTAGTCGGTGCAGGCGATATTAACGGTCAGTTCTGCTCGTTGCGGGTAAAAATCTTTGTGGGATTGCAGCGTTTGCCGCAATTTTTCAAGAGACTCGCGTACCGGAATAATTAATTCCAGCGCCTTGGCTGTTGGCGTCATTCCGCGTCTTGCTGGGATCAGTAGTGGATCATCAAACATATCCCGCAGGCGGTTGAGTTGGGCGCTCACGGCGGGCTGGCTGAGATGAAGCCTTGCTGCTGCTTTCGTTACATTCTGTTCCGCAAGCAAGGCTTCGAGCGTCAGCAGCAGGTTTAAATCAAGACGTGTGGTATCCATTGGGTGGATTCCTTAATAAAAAAAAATCGATTTCTTTTATCCCTGAAATCTCCTGATAATTCAAGCCACACACATATGACTCATCAGGAGAAAGACCATGTCATCGAATCAAAAACCCGTTATCACTGTAGTTGGCGCACTGAGCAAACAAGGGCGCAGCGTAGTACGCACACTACTGGAAAGTCAGCGTTACCAGGTGCGAGCATTAACCCGGCGCATGGATTCCCCGCAAGCACAGGAGTTGGCAAAACTGGGTGTGGAGTTTATCAATGTGCCGCTGGAGCCAGGTCATAAACAGGATTTTATTCAGGCTTTTAAAGGCGCACACGGCGTATTTATGATGACACCGGGTATTACACCAGAAGCGGTTAACGCATCGACACATGAAACGGAATTAGGCAAAGAAATTGCCGATGCTGCCGTGGAAGCGGGCGTACAGCATCTTGTCTTCACCAGCCTGGAAAATGTCGACCGTATTACCGACGGGGCGAAATGGGTGCCACACTTTACCGACAAGGGGCGCATTGAGGACTATATCCGCACGCTGCCCATTTCCAGCTCTTTTATTATGATGGCGTTTTTCTATACCAATTTGCTTGAGTATTACCAGCCGCGCTTTGAGGGCGATACTTTAGTTTTCCCCATCTATTTACCCGAAGATTTTCACGCCCCGTTTGTGGACCCTTTAACTGCAACTGGCCCAGCGGTGCTGGAGATTTTTGATAATCAGAATAAATACACAGGCTGCGCTTTACCGGTTGTTGGCGAATTTCTTTCACCAAAAGAGATTGTTGAAACCTTTAGCCGTGTGACCGGGATAAAAGCCGCTTATCGCCCGGCGATGACGCGTGACGAAATGCTGCAATATTTCCCATCATTTGCTGATATGGGCGGGTTAGTTGCTGAGCTGGTCGGGATGTCTGACTACGCCGTTGAATATGGTTACTACAGTAAAGAGCGTGATGTGCAATGGAGTCGCCAGGTTAATCCAAACGCATTAACCTGGGAGCAATTTTTGCAAACCACGGGTTGGCAGGGGCAAGGGCATTCTTTCGGGCTTTGAGTCGCCTGTCACTGCGCCATTCAGAATAATCCCGCAAACTAAGAGGAAATGGATTTCCTCTCAGGCAAGAGCAAACATGGCATTAACGATCAGGGTATTACTGGAAAACCGGCGTGCTGACGGCGCAGATGAATTGTTGCGGGCTAAGGCAGGATTGAGTTTGTTGGTGGCGGATGAAACCACCAGCGTTTTATTCGATACCGGCCCTGATAGTAGCTTCGTGCATAACGCAGAAATGTTGGGTGTCGATCTGACAAGCTTAACCGCGACGGTACTTTCCCATGGTCATTATGATCATTGTGGCGGTGTGCCCTGGCTACCCGATAACAGCCGCATAATTTGCCATCCACAGATAGCCAATGAGCGCTACGCGATAGTGAAACTGGCGGGTTTTAGCCGAAAAATTAAAAAGTTATCGCTGGATATTGATTACTCCCGCCACCGCATGGAGTACAGCCGCACGCCTGTACAGATTAGCGATCGTTTCTTATGGTCGGGAGAGATCCCTGTTGATGAACCCCGAGCATACGGGATGATTAGTGGTAACCCTACGGCTGCGGATTACGTTATTGACGAGGGCGTTCTGATATATAAATCCGAGCATGGATTGGTGATTATCACCGGTTGCGGGCACCGGGGGATTATCAATATCGTGCGCCATTGCCAGCATATTACGGGCATCAGGAAGGTCTATGCGCTGATTGGCGGGTTCCATTTGCGCAGTGCGCCACCGTGGGAATTGTTGCGGGTCAGACGTTTTCTCCATCAACAACAAATAAACAAAGTCCTGGGGTGCCATTGTACCGGTGCATGGGGGCGATGGTGGTTGCCGGAGGTTATTGCTCCGGCGACGGGAGATATTTTTACTTTGTAATTTCCGGGGGATTGTCGGATGTCGCTAACGCTAATCCGACCTGGGGTTTTGACTCACTAAATCAATAACTCCCGCAATTGCTGGCGTTGTTGCTCGCTCACATCCAGCGGATGGCGATAACCGATGTTTTCCAGCGCGCGGGTGTACAGCGCCACTAGCCAGTCGTAAACATACAGCGTATTGCTGCGAGCAGGTTGGTCGCCCAAACGCACCAGGCGGGTGCTGGCGGTTGCCTGGGCTTGCGGGGTAAACACGGGTGAACCTTTGTTGACGCGGCTTGCCGGGCGTAATGCTGGTTCAATCTGCGCGTAGCCTAACCAACTGACAAAATCCCCCAACACCGCGCTTACACAGGTGATTTCCTGCGCCATGCTGCCATCGCCATGATGCAACGCTGTGTCGAGTTGTTCCGATAGTTTCAGGCGATAACTGGCGATGATCAGCAACTGGCACAAGGCCTGAAGCTGAATGTTATCCAGCCCGCAAAGCTCGGCAATTTCCCGGCGCGCTGCCAACTGGCGCAGATGGTTAATCCACAACAGATGCACCACGCTTGCGAAGCTGTCGATGCCCGCTGTTTGTGGGTTATGGCTCTCTTCGTCGGCGAACAGGTCGATATCCAGGCTAAAACCAGCGGGTTGTTGTTTGCGCAATTGCTGATGACTCAACCAGCTTTGTTGCAGCACATGGCGTTCTGGCAGCAGGCTGGCGAGCAGTTCACCATGGCTGGCAGCGCGAGTCTGTAGTGTCCGCACCAGATCTTCTGCCTGCGAACGTGCGCGCTCCGGCGTGAGGTTTTCGCCGTCGAGAAGATGAGCGAACAGGGCGCTGATTTCTGTGTTCAGCGCGGCCTGTAACATTTCAATGCGCAGCGTTCGTTGCGCGGGAACCAGTGCGTCCGTCAACCATCCCAGCAAACGGTGCATATTCCGGCTGTCCAGCGCTTGCAGCGTACCCCAGCGTTTGCCCGGCAGGCCGATAATACGCTGCACGCCTTCATCCAGATTTGCGCCGCTAAAACGGGCATCTCGCGGGGTAATCGCCCAAATTAAACCTGGTGTGGTGGCGTTGCTGGCCTGGGTTTTATCTACCCAACGAGCCAGCATTTTACCTGCGGCGTTCACTTCGCTGCGCTCTGATGCCGCATTGCACACCACTAATTTATCGGGTTGCAGATATTGTGCGTAATCGTCGAGTTGCAGCAGGGGAATATCCACCACATCGACGTGTGGCAACTGGGGTAAATGGTTAAGCGTCAGCGTGATTTCGGCACACAGTTGCTGCAAATCAAGCAGTGAAAGACTCACTTGCGTAGCGATTTCCTGATTGAACAGCGGGCAGACCAGCACGTCGGCATTGATTTCCACCACGTCTGGTGTGGTCGGGAACAGAAAACCTTCCACGGGAAGTAAAAAGGTATCCACCAGCAAATTGGCAGGCGCCAGCACCTGGCGGGCATAACCCAAATGATTCAGCATCTCGGCAAGATGTTGCCACTGCGCGGTGCTGGTGGCGTTGTCGCCCCATAGCGGAGCCAGCAGCGCGGCCTGATCGGCACTGTTCAGCCACGGCATCAGCTCAGCCATTTGCTGCCACAGCGCGCTGCCCAGATGATACTGGCGACGCACCACTTGATGATAAGCCTGCGCAATATCAGACAGTTGCAACTGGGTTATCGCTGGGTTAGGTTGCGCCAGGCGCTTAGTCCGCAATTCCCGAAGTCTTGCGTCGATCGCCTGAGGTTGCGCAAAACGGGCAGCTGACGTGGCGTGATACTGGCGAATCAGGCGTTGAGCCAGTTCGCTTGCATTACACAGCGTCAGCAGCAGCGGGTAATGTTCCGCAACCGGTAATTCGCGGCGGGTAAAGCGCACAGCCACACTCGCGGCATGGCCAGGGTTAATGTGCGTCAGGTAATCCAGCACTTTGCCGCCAAGCAAAATCTCAATGCGCTGGAAGTTATCGCCCAATAACGTGGTCAGCAGATGGTGTTTGCCGTCTACCGAGTGGCCATATAAACCCAAAGTTAGTGGCTGCTCCGCCTGCAAGTCAATCTGAATCTGGCGTTGCTGAAGGGCGGCCATGTTATGTAGTAGCCCATCGGCTTCGTTATCAATGAACGGAACCGACAGACGAGCCTGCTGTAGCCAATCCACTAATTGTTGCAGCGTTGAGGTTTTTGAAGTCATTTTTGGTACACGCTCCCGCTGTCAATCCAGTAATGGCTGGCACCGCTGTAGCTTCCTGCCAGAGTATTCAATTTAAAACTTAATTGGTTGAGCGGCACTTTGCTGCCGTCCTGCAACCAGGCTTCCGCCAGCACAAAAGCGTCGGCTTCGCGCGTTTGTTGCAAGCGCACGTTTAATACGCCTTCTCCGGCAATGGATTTGGCTAGTTGCGGCGAGTTGATTGCCAAAGTGTAGAGCGGCGTGGCAGGCCAGCGCGCATCGTCAAGCTGGCGGAACCCCAGGCAGGCGTTACCGCGCAATGGGAAATGCAGGCGGGTATCCAGCGTGGATTTGGGATCGTCGAGATCGATATCGCGATACCAGACATTTTTCTCGACCAGTGTGTTGTTGCCATCCAGCATCCCCAGGTAACGCACTGTGGAATAAGCCTGAATGTCGGACGCTTTAAAGTTAAAGCCAGGCAAACGTAAATCCATCGCCAGGCTGCACAACATGGCCCCTACGGCCGCGGTGGATTTCGGGTTGCCGATGCGGCCTTGCTGGCTAAACGGATACCATTCATGAGTCTGATAGTTATCCAGCCAGACGATACGGTTGACTGGCACCGGCTGCTGGTAGCGTAACAGCGCCTGCACGCCCGGCAAGCAGCCTGGTCGGCCAGTGACCAACAACACATCGCAACAGTAATGGCTGATGACTTCACACAACGCTTGCAGCGGGGTGGTCAGCGTAAACTGGCCTGCCAGCATCGCTTCTTGTAACTGGGCCAACTCAACATGTAGCGGTACGCTAAACAAATCAAATGCCGGGGCATCGGCAGGCAGGGCGTGTTGCACCGCCTGTTGAACATAGTTGATCACGTTATCGGTTGGGCGCTGGGTTAGCAGTTCGCCAAACGTCGCTTCCAGCATGGCGTGGCTGTCATCCGGGTCGCTATTTTCCCAGCACGACAACACGGCATGGCCAAGCGGGATAAACAGTTGCAGCGCCGTTTGTTGGCGCAGCGTGCCACGCGTATCCATCCGTCCGGATTCGCCAAACAGCGTAGTCATTAATCCTGCGGTATCTGCCACACCCGCCTGATGAATTTGTGTCTGAAGTGCGGGCAATACGCAACGCTGGATAACATCCAGCAGAATGTCGTCTCCCGCCACTTTGAACCCTTCACGGAACAGTAAGCGTGGCGTGATTTTGACGTTGCTGCCGACTCCTTCATCCAGATGATATTGGGTGATCGCCATGTCCGTGGTGCCGCCACCAATATCAATTGAGGCGACACGCAGCGTTTTACCCGGTAGCTCATCGGCGGCTAATTTGCGGTCTGGGCGCGCCAGGCTTTGGAAGAAGTTCCCGCTTTGCCCCGCATAGTTGACCAGCGCTTCGTTATACAACCACACCAGTTGCCCGCAGGTGGCTTCGTCCCATTCCATCTGCACATCAGGAACCGGAACCACGCTTTTCTGGAAATCACGATCGTTGCTGAAACCGTCATCCGTCGGGTGCCATTCCATTGCTTTCCACACCAGCCCAACCGCTTCCTGCATCCGCTGGCGGAAGATTTCACGCTCTTGTTTCGGCATCGCTGACGGC
>Ga0207696_1001775_pt1 | contig 11131 bp, 14 predicted proteins | sample KBSS54metaG_FD_184403 | JGI IMG/M metagenome (GOLD analysis project Ga0207696, IMG submission 184403) | Switchgrass rhizosphere microbial communities from Kellogg Biological Station, Michigan, USA - KBS S5-4 metaG (SPAdes) (version 2) | ecosystem: Host-associated > Plants > Roots > Rhizosphere >...
CGGGGGCTAACTACGTTCACTTTCCTGACTGGCTGGGGGAGTGGTTCTATGACGAACTGACCTATGAAGAAAGGGGCGCTGATGGCAAATGGACGAAGCCAGGGAAAGGGGCGAACGAAGCCTTTGATTTCATAATACCCACATTCGGCGGGATTAGATGATCTACGCATACATCATTCATCGTATTGTTTTTAAAGATATAGTTGGCAATGTGGTGTTCGGTGGCATTCGTTATGCTTCTCCCGATTTCAGTGACTGTGTATTGCAATGTGTATTGCAGTTGGGGTGTGAAATGGCTTCTAAAGACAAATTAAGTGACAAAAAACTCAAGTCACTTTTGGGTAAGGCAAAAGAGCAGCAAAGTCTGTTTGCCGATGGAAACGGATTATCAGTGAGGGTGAGTAAAAACGGCGTCATAAGTTTTGTTTTTTTCTTTCGGCTAGGTGGCCGCGAATCCTCTCCAGTCTGGATGACGTTGGGACGTTACCCAGACATGTCATTGGCAATGGCGAGAGAAAAACGTGATCAATGCAGGCGCTGGCTTGCTGATGGCCGCGATCCGCGGGTACAGAATCGTATTTCTATTGAGCAGACACTAAAGCCTGTGACTGTCAAAGATGCCCTCATGTATTGGGTAGAAAACTACGCGAAAGATCACAGGGTGCCGGAATGCGGTCATCTCTGGCGCTTTGAAAAACATATTTTTCCCTTCATCGGACACATTCCCTTGAGTGATTGTTTAGCTCCTGAGTGGATATCCTGCTTCGACAGGATTAAGAAAAAATCTCCGGTCGTTTCTGGTCACACATTTGCGGACTGCAAGCAAGCATTGCGTTTTTGCAGGATGAGACAGTATGCAAACTCAACGGCCTTAGACAGCTTGCGAAAAGTTGATATGGGGAGTGCGCCGCAAAAGCGTGACAGGGTCCTTACACCCGAAGAACTTAAGGATGTATGGACTCATCTCACCATAAAAGACCAGTGGCCTTTTGCTTCCGTATATATGAAAAGTCTTATGCTGTTATGCCTCGTGTTCGGTTGTCGACAAAGGGAAGTAAGAGAGTCGACTTGGGAAGACTGGGATTTAGAAAACTGGTTATGGAAGGTGCCAAAGGGGAAAAGTAAAAACAAAATCGAAATAGTAAGACCGGTTCCTGCTGAGTTAAGGGATTGGATTACCAACCTTCACATTGTTAACAAGGATAAGGGTTATATCCTTGGGAAGAAGGTATATCAGACAAGCGCAAGCGCCCATGCTCAGGAAACATGCCAACGATTAGGTCACTTCCACTGGACTCTTCATGATTTCAGAAGAACGTTAGCTACCCGTCTAAACGACATGGGCGTCGATTTTTACGTCGTAGAACAACTCCTCGGCCACACAATGCCCGGTGTCATGGGAATTTATAACCGCAGCCAGTATCTGGATAAAAAGCTGGATGCATTAAACATGTGGATCACCTATCTAAACTGTTTAACTGGTGTCCATGAGAACGTAACTGTTATGACAAGAAAGGCGGTTTAATATGAACACAAATATGATCAAAGAAGTGACTACAGAAGAACTCTTGTCAATGCCAGGTATCGACCGCATGATCCGTGAGAAAGAATGTCGTATGCTTAGTGGACTCTCCAATACAACCCGCTGGGAACTGGAAAAAGAGAGTCGTTTCCCTAAGCGGGTTAAGATCGGTGTAACCGCTATGGGGTGGCGATTATCTGAAGTTCAGGCGTGGATCCGCGGCGAATGGAGTGTATCTTAAATATAGGGGGATGTATGAGCTCAGAAATAATCTGCCATTACACTAATCTAGCTGGTTTTAAAGGAATAATTAATTCAGAAGGATTTTGGGCGACACAGCTTTCTTTCTTAAATGACAAGAGTGAATTAGAGCATGGATTAAAGTGTGCAATAAAGGCCCTTGACTATTTTGGGGATGATGAACTTTATAATGGATGGAAAATTGATTTCGAATTTGCAGTTGAAGAATTAAGAACTTATGAAATGAATAACTTATTTGTTATTTGCTTTTGTCGACATAAAGATTTACTGAGCCAATGGAGAGGGTATGGCGGATCACAGCAAGGTGTCTCGATAGTTTTTGATGAGGATCTGTTACTAGAAATGCTGAGGCGTAATGCTGCCTCAGGAGAATCAAGTTCAGGCTTTTTGGAGATTTATCTAGATAAGTATTCAGTAGGTGCAAAGGATGTGACTTATAAAGAAATTGAAGAAACGTTGACAATTAAAAGTCAAATCATCGAGTATTGGAAAAGTTATGGTGATTTTAAAGAAAGTCTTGATGAGGATGATAACTCTGGCAATGAAAGTAATTATTTAAAGTGGCTGGTAAAAAGCATCACTCCATTCTTTAAGCATAAAGGGTTTGAAGAGGAAGGTGAATTTAGATTTTTAATCAGGAATTATATGGGGTTAGGTTCTGTTTCATTCCGTGATAACGGAATGTTAATTATCCCTTATATGGAAATAATCAATCTTGGTCAGTTGCCGATTAAAGAGGTTATTATTGGCCCCAGTGAGGACTTTGAATCAGCACATAGAAGCCTGAAAATTTTTCTTGATGCCAAAGGATATTCATCAGTGAAAATTAGTAAATCAGAGATCCCCTTTAGAGGCCAATAATTTTAAAAAGTAATAATCTGATTAAACTGTTTTGGGTAACGCAAATAAATTTTTACTCTTTCATCATTTAGAGGGTATGCGACTTTGCCGCACACCCCAATCTCCCAGGTTTTCGGGAGATCTCCAATCCCCGAAAACTCTGCTGATACCTGATTGGCCGAGAAACTGGCTGATCAGCCTTTTGGTTCGATCCCCTGCCGCACTAACTCTGCTCGGGCTAACCCCTTCAGCCAATTACCCAGGCTTACTCCCTCGCGGCTGGCCGCTTCATTCAACTGCAGTCGCAGTTCTGGGGTAATGCGGATTTGGAAAGTAGGTGATAGACCTTCGCCTTTGGGAGTTTTATCTCTCTTGATAGTTGACATGTACGTACGTAACCTCATAGTATGGATTTTGTTATGTACGTACGTTATCACGGCGTATTTACAAAAAGCAACGCCCCGGGCTGTTCGAGCAGTACCGAGGCGTCTCACCAAACCGTTAATCGGAGTAACAGTTATGGCTGATATGCAGTCTACCCAAACTCACCCTAAATTCACATGGCGTTTTCTGGCTCTCAACGCCAGCACTTGCAATGTGATTCACATCACCGCCACTACCGAACGTGAAGCCCGTGATCAGTCACCGGCTGGCTGCGTGATGGTCTTTGCTGGCCGCCTGCCTGTTCAGGGGGTATCTCATGCCTAATTTGAAATGGTCAGATATCGATATCGAAGAAGAACTGCTGCTGATTGAAACCCTTCTGGCGGCGTCTCTCTACATGAACGACGCCAACGAGATTGAGCACGACATAGCAATCAGCCTTATTGACAGAGTTTTGCTGCGTGTCCGTGATCTGAAAAAAGCCAGTGAGGTGCGTCATGCGTGATATCTACCATGCTGTCGTGGGTAGCTCTGACCTACTCAAAAACCTCTCCCAAGAAGCGCTGACTGATTACAAAAACAACTGTGGGGACGCTGCATCAGGAATAGTTTTCGCACTTACCACCCTGGGCTGCTTGTCCATGGAAGCTTGTGATAGTGACGAATATTCAGATGAAGAATGCCGAAGAGACATGATGGGTTTAAGTAGCGCTTTGAAGCACTTGCCACGATTGATGCAGGCCCTTGATCAGAACCGTGAGAACGCCGATTACGAATTAAAACGCCGGGGAGGAACCAAATGATCAGCCCAATCAAATTTAACGAGCTGGAAAAACGTGTTGCCGCCCTTGAGCTGGCGCTTGCGGCAATGTCCCGGAAGGATGCCTGCCCAGAAGGTATGGCCCCGCTCACCACCATGGCGGCTGAGATAGGCATATCCACCAAGAAGGCTGAGGAACTGGCAAGAAACAGCGGGGTGCTGATTGTCCGTCATGGCGCCAGCTATGCGGTGCATGAAGCTAAATTCCGCGAGGCGGCGCTGATCATCATCAAAGGTGCAAAACGCCAGTGCCGCAGCAAGTACTGGTATCACCCGCTGATCGGTAAATTCACTATGACACGGAGGCCGCAGCTATGAGCATGTCTGTTTTAGAGCCGGAAATCATGTCTGATGCATTGTTCTCCTGCGTTTATCGGTGGATCAACGGCCACCCAATCGACAAGAAAGAGGCCAGCGCGGCCGCCGCCCGTCACCGCGACAAAGCCACCACTTTCGGCGCACTGGCTCAGAAGTTAAAGACCCTTGTTCCTGGTGCTGGTGCAACTTATGAATCGCTCTGTGAGAGTGGCTTGATCTTGACTGACACTGAAAAGCAGAAGAAAGCCAGGACAGAGTTGGTGGCTAAGTATCTTGGAGAAAATGACGTTAAGGCACTACTTTGTGACAGTGCGCGGATCAACCGCCTGTTCCCTGCGCCAGTCGTCAAGAAATCGAACAAAAAAGCAGAGCCATTTGTCGCTGTGGATGGTGGGACACCGACGCTTAATCAGATGGGGCCAAGCCAGCGCGGGGAAGTTTTGCTGGCGCATTTTGACGGACGGCTGGCGCTGAATGGTGATTCGGATACCGTACATCACTACAACGGCGTTATCTGGGATCCGGTTTCTGATAAAGCGCTGGCGCGGGAAATGGCCGCTATCTTCATGGAATCTCGGGTTCCGTATTCAATGCCGAGCATGAAGAACGCCGTGGACACCATGAAGTTGAGCCTGCAACTGATGGAGCCTACCGCCCGCAATCTGATTGGTTTCAGTAACGGGGTTTTTGATACCCGAGAAGGAGTATTCAGGGAACACAACCAGGCCGACTGGTTGCTGATCGCCAGTGATGTAGAGTTCATTCAGGCCGAGGAAGGCGAGAGCCTGGCCACTCATGCGCCAGCGTTCTGGAAGTGGCTCACCTGGTCAACGGCCGGAAATGAACGAAAAGCCGATAGGGTACTGGCGGCGCTATATATGGTGATGGCAAACCGTTATGACTGGCAGCTGTTCCTTGAGGTAACTGGCGCGGGTGGCAGCGGTAAAAGCGTCATGGCCGAGATTTGCACAATGCTGGCCGGGAAGGGCAACACGGTATCAGCCAGCATGAAGGCATTGGAAGAGCCGCGAGAAAGGGCGCTGATTGTCGGGTTCTCATTGATTATCATGCCGGACATGACCCGCTATGCCGGTGACGGTGCAGGAATTAAGGCCATAACCGGCGGTGACAAGGTGGCTATTGACCCAAAACACAAAGCCCCTTATTCGACCCGGATCCCGGCTGTGATTCTGGCCGTCAATAACAACGCTATGTCATTCAGCGACCGGAGCGGCGGCATATCGCGGCGGCGGGTGATATTCAATTTCTCGCAGGTTGTGCCAGAGAATGAGCGTGATCCGATGTTGCCCGAAAAGATAGAGGCTGAATTACCGGTGATAATCCGCCATTTGCTGACTCGATTTGCGGATCAGTCAGAGGCTAAGCGCCTTTTGTTCGAGCAGCAGAAATCAGAGGAGGCATTAGCCATAAAGCGTGAGGGCGATTCGCTGGTGGACTTCTGCGGTTACCTGATGGCGTCTGTACAGTGCGACGGTATGTTTATCGGCAATGCCAGCATCATTCCGTTCAGCCCGCGCAAGTATCTGTATCACGCCTATCTGGCCTATATGCAGAGTAACGGGCTTAACAGGCCGGTATCACTTACCCGGTTCGGTACGGATATGGCTGGCGCGATGGCTGAGTATGGGAAGGAATACATCAGAAAGAAAAGTACCAAGGGAAATATGCGTTCAAACATCCGGCTGGCTGAGGATGCCGAGGAGTGGCTACCTGCCGCAACAGGGGGTACAGAATAAAATTTATTAAATAAGTCTCCACCCGTCTCCACTCATTAAATTATGTGTCAAAAAACATATGCTTAATGGGTGGATACTTTGGTTTCAACTCTCCACCTACTCTCCACCTCTCCACTCATAAACCAAAAAGGTGGTGAGTTGGGGTGGTGACTTGAGGAGACTTGAAAATATACTAACCACCCATCAATACTATGATTTAAATGAAGAAAATGCCTTAGGTGGAGAGGTGGAGACTTAAAAGCATAATTTATTTTTTATCTCAATCGGTGCAGAAAACTGTCGCTTTAAACGATTTGGTTAAACAGGAAAGAGGTATGCTGCTAATCATTATCCCTGGGATAGAGGCAACTAAGTTTTTAAGGATATCTCGTGAAAATAGAACTAAAAGATGATGACAAAACCGCAGTGATCACCGTGACTTCATCTTGGTTGAACGCTACCAATGTGAACGGCGCTATAGAGATGGTGAAGTTAATTGCTGATGTTGAGGTAAAGCGGTCGGGATTGTTCATGCGCACAACGACAATAACCGGCTCGAGAGGACAGGTATTGGCTGCAGACAAAGTGCTACGACGACATATTGGTGGCGCTTAATTTTACCCTTAACTTTTATTTTCAGCGGCTAAGGCCGCTTTTTTTTATGCCTCACCATTAACGATTAGATAAATTGCTCTTTACGATAAAAATAATTGATCGTAAGATTCTTGCACCAACACTGTATGAATATCAGGGGTAAGAATGCCGACGAAAAAGAAAGGTCAGGCCGTGCATATCGACGCTGACACGATGAACAAGATTGAGGCTTATCAGGAATGGTGCCGTAAAAACCGCCCTGAAATGCCGGTACCGACTAAAGGGCAAATTGTCCGCAACAGCGTGCATTACTGGTACAACGCGTCGCTGGGGGCATGGCTATGAAAAGCTGGTTCTCCATCAAGGCTAAAGCGGCTGGCGCTGCTGAAATCAAGATTTACGACGAAATCGGCATGTGGGGCATTACCGCCCGTCAGTTCTCCGACGAGCTGGCCGCGCTGGGACAGGTAAAGCAAATCAGCCTGTTTATTCATTCCCCGGGCGGTGACGTGTTCGACGGCATCGCTATTTACAACCTTCTGAAAAAACACCCCGCCAATCTGACCGTGCATATCGATGGCCTGGCTGCGTCTATGGCTTCGGTTATCGCGATGGCCGGCGACAAAGTAGTGATGCCTGAAAATGCCATGCTCATGATTCACAAGCCCTGGGGCATCTCTGGCGGGAATGCTAAAGAGATGCGCGACTACGCCGATCTGCTGGATAAGGTTGAGGCCGTGCTCATCCCAGCCTATGCCAGTAAAACGGGCAAATCTGCCGACGAGCTGGCGCAGATGCTCGAGGGGGAGACCTGGCTCAATGGTCGTGAATGTGTCGAGCAGGGGTTTGCCGATGAACTGGAGCCAGCGGTAAACGTCATGGCTCGTCTGGAATCAAAAAGAATTGAGGAATTCGAAGCTATGCCAAATGCACTGAAGAACATGATCACCGGGCCACAGGGTTCAGTTACCCCGCAGGCAGCACCAGAGCAACAACGTATCAACGGCATTAAGGACCTGTTTGCCATGTTCGGCGGCCGCCATCAGGAATTGCAATCAACCTGTGTCGAAGACGCCTCCTGCACCATTGATCAGGCCAAAGACAAGTTATTGGCGCTGATGGGCAAAGATGCCACCCCGTCCAATAAAACCGGCAGCAATGCACACATTTACGCAGGTAACGGCAACATCACCGGCGACGGCATCCGACAGGGTCTTTATGCGCGGCTCGGACATGACCAGGCAGAGCGCGGCAACCCTTACACCATGATGTCGCTCTTTGATATGGCGAAAGCCTCTCTGACCGACCGCGGGATCAGCGTTGCGGGGTTCGGCAACCGCATGCAGATTGTGAACCTTGCGTTCACCCATACCACCAGCGACTTTTCTTCCATCCTTGCCGGTGGTGCAGAGAAGTCTGTCTTGATGGGCTGGCAGGACAGCGGCGAAACCTTCCAGAGCTGGACGAAGACAGGTTCACTCTCCAACTTTCATGAGTCTAAGCGCGTTGGCCTGAACGGGTTCACGTCGCTGGACAAGGTGCCGGAGGGTGCCGAGTACAAGTATGTGACCACCAGCGACCACGGTGTGCCAATCGCGCTGGCCACCTACGGCAATATCTTCTCCATCACGCGCCAGGCCATTATCAATGATGATCTGTCACAGCTGACGACTATCCCGCAGCTGATGGGTCGCGCCGCGTCACGCACAGTCGGCAACCTGGTCTATGCAGTGCTGACCGATAACCCTAAATACACCGACAGTAAGGCGCTGTTCCACGCTGACCATCACAACCTGATTGCTAAGGGCATGGACATGGACGGCCTGACAGAGGCGCGTAAGGCTATGCGCCTGCAGGAAGATGCAGACGGCAACCCGCTGAACGTGACCCCGGCTTATATCATTGTCCCTGCCGCGCTGGAAGGTGCAGCCATGCGGACTGTGCAATCAACATCCTCACCGTTCCAGATCGGCACGCAGACCGTGGGCAGCGATACCAATCCGGTATTCAATCAGAACGCCGGGGTAGCCAACACGGTGCAGAATATGGGTCAGGTCATTGTTGAGCCAAGACTGGATAAGAAGAACGCGCAGCAATGGTATGTGGCATCAGCCAAGGGCAGCGACACCATCGAGGTGGCTTATCTGGATGGCATGGATACGCCTTACCTGGAAGAGCAGCAGGGCTTCACGGTTGATGGCGTTGCATGGAAGGTGCGCATCGATGCAGGCGTGGCCGCGCTGGATTATCGCGGGCTGGTCAAATCGTCCGGGCAAGCGTGATTTAGTTGCAAATGAAATGATTCAAAATGAAAGGTACTCCCGGCGGGAGTGCCTGCCACGGGGCGGCGGACTCGCGGAAAACGGCTAGTTTTCGTATTTCGATCGTCATCATCATCATCAACTAGTGAGTTTAGATAAGAGGTTATATATCAATGAGATTGCGAGTTTTGAGTGAGAATGAGGTTGCGCTCGAGGTGATGAACGGCGTCCCTGTATGCAGCATCAGTGAAATTTCCCGCTTTCTGGAAATTGACCGGGCTACAGTAGCAAAAGTCATTAAGAAACATAATATTAAGCCTGCCAAACTGAGGAAAGCCCACCCGATTTACCCGCTGTCAGTTGTCGCAAGAAGGGTAATTAATAGCCGATTCTGGTGAATTTTATCGAGTCAGCATATTCCGCAGGTTGTTGTTACTGATTCTTATCAGTTTATTGCTTTTATACCTGTTGAAAGACCTGTCAGAGGTGACAAACGAAGCAAAGCAGGATTAAAAGTGGTCAGGGGGGAATTAATCAAGCTTGAGATTGGCTCCCGCATAGATCTTATGCGGGAAAATTTTCATGCTAAATTCTGAATCATTTAAATTTAATACTTATAATGTTTCACCATCGATTTTTACTATTGCATGTGAGGAAGAGTAAGGGATGATTACTTGCACCTTTTTACCTGAATCTGTAGTTACCACTATCTCCAGATAGTTAGGCGGAGCACCGACATCATCGCCGATGACCGAAGTTACTACTTCCTTTGATGTTAACGACTCATCAGCCAGAGGCCAGTAGTCACCATTAACGATCGGCAGACCAATTTTAACATTACCCATTTAATTTAACCCCACAAAGACAAAATTAATAATTTTTTGTATTAAAAACGCCGAATCAATTCCTCGTCAAAGAATATATCCCCTCTGTTTCTATGAAATCAATCACTTCGTAGAAAGATATGAAAAATTGCCAAGTACCTAATGCATAGCAGTGAATTTCATATGGTGCGAAGTGAAAAGTGAGCCCATCCCTATCGAGTGTGAAGTTGCTCAAGTCACTTGTATTAATACCATCTGTGAATGTATCAAGGTCTGACTGCGTTGGTTTTTCGCCTGTTTTCTCCCAATATTCACGTTCACAGTCGATTTTTATTCTTTCTTTTATTTTATTTACTGCAAGCTCGCTCCATCCATCTTTAAATAAATCATAGAGTTGAAATTTATATGCGTAGTCTTCGTTTGTAATGACAAAATTACTTGTTTCAAAATTACTATTTGGATGTGCCGCACCAGCGCCATACCAATGTATACCATGAAGAATGCTAATTATATTCTGGTTGCAGTGGGCTATATTGTAACCCTCATTATAAAAGCTAGTATATGAACTTTTAATTTTTTCATCAAACGGGAACTTTGCTCCCCACGGCGACGTCCGGTTTAGAAAAGTTAAATTGGATGTTCTCCCTGAGAGGTACTGAGAGATCAATTTCGCTGAGTTAGGAAGTGTTTTACTTTCAATTTTTGGATAAGATATCTCAATCTCATGTCCTGGAACACGGTCATATACCTCTTTAGTTGCTTCACTAATGAAGTTAAACGGTCCGAATGAGACCCCCTGCGTTAATTCTAAGTTCTGCTGTGACGCCGCAATCGCCAATGATTTTTCTAGTTTATCCCAACTATCAATTCTTTTAAAATCTATAAATTGCAATTTACTAGATATGAAATCAGGCACTTCACAATCATCAATTCTTAAGGGTATAATAAAAATATCATCTTGTTTATAATACCTTAACTTCTCAATGGCGTCGTTAATTTCTCGCCTGATATAACCATTCTTACTAATGCTAACATTACTCAATATTAATATTATTATGTTTGCCGCATTAAAGTTTTTTTGTATTTCGAAGTCCCAGTTTACTCCTCCTGGAATATCTTTTATATCCATCCATGGCGTATATCCAATATTTTTTAGCCTTTCGTAAATAGACTCAGTAACTGCTTCATCTTCTTTGGCATGCGCTAAAAAAATTTTCATCGTCACTCCTTAAAGTGAAAATTGCATATACGTGCATAATTTCGACAATGTATCAAAAAAGTCATTTCTAAGTGATGTATTCACTGTGTACTGCTAAGTGTATTGCAGCGTGAAAAACAATGGTAGATTTATTCAACTTAATTATTAAATATCAATAAGTTAGTTCTATTGCAAAATAAGGCCTTTGACCTGATGGTATACGCCCATGCGTTGGTGATTTTGCGCGGGTACGAGCGGATAAACTGGGAAAAACCGCCTGGCTGGGCGCTCCCCGTTGAACAGTCCGCTCCGCTTGCACCTTCTGATTCACCCGTACCGAAACCCCGCAGTAATCATCTAAAACCGAAAACAA
>Ga0207696_1001778_pt1 | contig 11128 bp, 12 predicted proteins | sample KBSS54metaG_FD_184403 | JGI IMG/M metagenome (GOLD analysis project Ga0207696, IMG submission 184403) | Switchgrass rhizosphere microbial communities from Kellogg Biological Station, Michigan, USA - KBS S5-4 metaG (SPAdes) (version 2) | ecosystem: Host-associated > Plants > Roots > Rhizosphere >...
GGTACATCTATCCAATATGTATATCTCTGATGTACAAAAGACTAACATGGCTTCTATCAATACCCAGCATGTCATTAGCCGCCATTTATGCACACAATTTTACTATTTCATCATAAAAAAATACCGTTTCAAGATACTTATCCTACAGATCTTGAAACAGTATTTATAAAGTGAAACTTTACTTAGTGGAGGATTTTTCATCCTCCATTAATATTAGCCCTCACCAATCGGGCTTTTACGGGCAGTTTATTCTCCACCTAGCTTCTTTACTTTTGTTGAAATTAAAGTGGGAATATTACTGCCCACAAATAGCAGGATAAAAATGATTCTGTATCATTTTTCATAGAGTACTACGCTATAGGCCCATGAGTTTTAATCTTCGTCTTTTACATCCATATCCTCTGGAATTGGCTCATTTAATATTTCTTCTACTAACTGTTTATATTTTTCCATTTGCTCTAAATGCGTATTGAACTGTTCTTTATTCAGCAAATATTGCTCACCGTCATACACGGCACGAATTCGTTTTTGCTGAACCAATTCTTCAATGTAAGATTCCGGAAGATTTAAATATTCTGCTGCTTCTTTTACCGTTATATACAATTGTTTCATTCCCTTATTATTTTTTATGTCTACATTATTATAAAAGATTTTTATAAATAAAATAAAAAGATTTTGTAAATACAAATCAAAAAGCAGGTAGATGCATTCCATATATTGTATAATAATATAGTAAGTATTAAAAAAATATAGATGGCATTTATCCATTTACACAAAGGAGAGTTAAACATATGGCTACTCGTCACATCATTACAATGTTAGAGCAATCATTACAAACTGAAACAACAAATACTGCTTCTCAGCTTTCTAAAGCTTTACCAAAAAGAATCATTGAACAAACAAAGGCTGCAAATGAAAGCGTAAACTATAATACAATTGGAGAATGGTATAAACATCATTTCATATTTCAACAAGACGATTTTCTTTGGGCTAAATATGCTTACTATGATGCATACTGTGAAGCGTTACAAAACCAGGGGCATCTTACAAAACGTGTACGTCACATACTAGAATCTTTGGCTAGAAAACACGGGAAACAATATATTGCCTCTGTGCAAAATAAGCACTTTCCTGATCAGTACGCACAAGGAACAGCATAATTTTCCTTGTCTATAAAAAATATAAACCCCCAAAAAAGATTTACAAGTCAAATGTTCACGTCTTTTACATGTATTCTCTTCTCAAAATACATGTAAAAGACGTGAACTGAAGAAACCGGTGTAATACAAATCAGAAAAAAGATAGTAAACAGATAAACACCCAGCCTACTTCCTTACTTAATAAAGATGGGAAAGTAACTGGGTGTTTATCTATTAAAAAGATACTTATTTCAAATCTCTCATAATTCATTTACATATTCTTCTCTATTTATTTCTTTCCACTCTTTAAACTTCTCAACACTACCCATTATTTCATCATTTGCTTAATAAGTTCTCGGTTACGTTGTTTGAAAACATCATTATGAGAAGAGACCATTCCATATTCACTCGCATCTGGTTGGATAAATTGTTTTGCTTTATTTACAGCGTTTCCAGCATCTTGGAAAGCACCAGCTATTAAGTGCAATTTGCCCTCATGCTTTAAAATATCTCCAGCAGCATATAGCCCTTCTATTGAAGATTCACTGTTCGCACTCCCGGCAATAAAATAATTATCAACGATTTCAACATTTAGTTCACTATTTTCCAATAATGTCATATCACGTTCATACCCATGATTAATAATGACTTCGTCAATAGGTAAATGAGAAACTTCACTTGTTTCATGATTCGTTAACTCAATATATTCAATTGCTTCGTGATTATCATCAGCCATCAACTTTGTAATCGACGTATTAAAGAGACAATCCACTGAACTATTCATAAGCTGAGTAACTTGTGCTTCATGACCAGCTAAGGTATCTTTTCTATATGTTAAATAAACCTTTTTCGCAATGGGCTCTAATTCATTTGCCCAATCGATCGCTGAGTTTCCTCCACCTGAAATAATTACAGTCTTATCTTTAAAACTCTTTAAAGATTTGACAGTATAATTTAAATTTGATACTTCAAACCTCTCTGCACCTTCAATTGCTAACTTTTGTGGTTTTAATATTCCACTTCCAGTAGCTACAATAACTGTTTTTGAAAAATGCTTTTGACCAGAGAAAATTGTTAGCACAAAAACTCCCTCTTCATTCCGAGTGATTGACTCTATCTTTTCATTCAACACTACTTCTGGATGAAATGTTAACCCTTGCTCCACAAGCTGCTCAATTAACTGCGCTCCAGTAACTGGCGGCAGTCCCCCGATATCCCAAATCATTTTTTCTGGATAAACGTGTATCTTTCCACCTAACTGTGGTTGAAATTCAATTATTTTTGTTTTCATCTCTCTTAGTCCACTATAAAACGCTGAATAAAGCCCTGCCGGACCTCCTCCAATCACGGTCACATCAAATAATTCTTCTGGATTCATTTATGTTCACTCCCCAGCCATCAAATATAATTGATTATCATTCTCAATAAAATATAACCTTTTTCCTTCAGGTTTTCAATCAAAATAACTATTGACAATAAAAAAATATAAAATTATATTATTAAAGAATCGATATTGATAATCATTATCGTTTTGTAAACTATTAACAAATTTGTAGGGGAAATAGCGGCTCGTTTATTTATAGCTCACTCAAGTATTTTATTATAATAAATCTCGATATCAAGATTTATAAGATTCCTTAACTACTAAGTGCACGACATCTATCCCGTTAGAAAGCTATATAAAAAAGGAGAAAGAAAAAATGAAAAAGTTATTCATTTCACTTACAGTTCTATTCGTACTCGTTATGAGTGCTTGTAGCAACGGTTCGACAGATCAGAAAAACGATTCAAATGCAAAGGGAAGCAAATCAGAAACAATTACATACCAATCTGAGAATGGTAAAGTTGAAGTTCCTGCAAATCCAAAACGCGTTGTTGTACTATCATCATTCGCAGGTAACGTAATGTCTTTAGGTGTAAACCTTGTTGGTGTAGATTCATGGTCTAAAATGAATCCGCGTTTTGAGAATAAATTAAAAGATGTTACAGAAGTATCTGATGAAAATGTTGAAAAAATTATCGAATTAAATCCAGATTTAATCATTGGTTTATCAAACATTAAAAATATCGATAAGTTAAAGAAAATCGCTCCTACTGTAACATTCACATATGGAAAAGTTGACTACTTAACACAACATTTAGAAATCGGTAAACTACTAAATAAAGAAAAAGAAGCAAAAGCTTGGGTTGATGATTTCAAAAAACGTGCTGCTGCTGCAGGAAAAGATATTAAAGCAAAAATTGGTGAAGATACAACCGTTTCTGTTATTGAAAACTTTGACAAACAAATCTATGTATTCGGCGATAACTGGGGCCGTGGAACAGAAATCCTGTATCAAGAAATGAAATTAAAAATGCCGGAAAAAGTAAAAGAAAAAGCGTTAAAAGATGGCTACTATGCATTATCTGCTGAAGTTCTACCTGAGTATGCTGGGGATTACTTAATTATAAGTAAAAACAACGATACGAATAATTCATTCCAAGAAACAGAATCGTACAAAAACATTCCAGCTGTTAAAAACAATAAAGCATTTGAAATAAACGCGAAAGAATTCTATTTTAATGATCCAATCACATTAGATTTCCAACTAGATTTCTTCAAGAAAAGCTTTCTTGGTAAATAACACAACAATGAGGAATTCTTATTTAAAGAATTCCTCTTCCTTTATTCTATGAAAAGAAAAGATGTGAAACTAATGACAAAAGACAATCTACGTTCCACTTCCTTTGTATACAAGCTCATTTTAGGAACCATTGTGTTCTTTATTATATTTATGGCTGCCATGGTATTTGGCGCAGCAGATACCACTATAAAGGATGTATGGATAGCGCTTACTTCTAATGCTAATGGAGAAAAGTTCTCCATTATCCGTGAACTTCGCTTACCACGTGAAATTGCAGCCATTTTTGTTGGAGCTGGGCTCGCTGTTTCTGGTGCGATTATGCAAGGTATAACGCGAAATCCACTCGCTGATCCAGGATTACTCGGGCTAACTGGTGGTGCCAACGCTGCCTTGGCAATTACACTTGCCCTTATTCCTTCTGTAAACTATTTTTATATAATGATTGCTTGTTTTATCGGTGCTGCTATCGGCGCCATTATGGTTTTCGGAATTGGTATGATGAAAAAAGGTGGGCTTTCTCCTCTTCGTATCGTACTTGCTGGTGCCGCGGTTTCAGCATTTTTAGTCGCGATTTCAGAAGGCATCGGGATTTATTTTAAAATCTCACAAGATGTATCCATGTGGACTGCCGGGGGCATAATCGGAACATCATGGAGCCAATTACAGGTCATTGTTCCAGTTATTTCAATCAGTATATTCATTGCAATCTTATTTTCAAAGAAATTGACGATTCTTAGCTTAAGCGAAGAAGTAGCAATAGGACTCGGTCAAAAAATCATCGTCATTAAAATCATTCTTTTTATTGTCATCATTTTACTCGCTGGTGCTTCTGTCGCACTTGTTGGAAACATGGCATTTATCGGTTTAATGATACCTCATATGGTCCGCCCTATTGTCGGACCTGACTATCGATTTGTTATACCGATGTCTGCTATTGCGGGTGCTTCTTTTATGCTATTAGCTGACACACTTGGACGCACAATTAACGCTCCTTATGAAACACCAATAGCTGCCATTGTCGCAATCGCAGGCTTACCATTCTTCCTATTCATCGTACGTAAAGGAGGAAGGTCGTTCTCATGATTCAACAAGCTAAAAAACAACGAGTAATCGTACTTGCCTTACTCCTGCTTATTGCAGCAACCATTACAATTGGAATGGGCTTAGGAGCAGCTTCATTGTCCTATGATAGACTGCTACCTACACTTTTTGGCCAAGGTACATTTAAAGAAGAATTTATTTTATTTTCTCTTCGATTACCACGAATTGTGATTACACTATTAGCTGGTATGGCACTTGCCTTATCAGGAGCTATACTACAAGGTATAACGCGTAATGATCTAGCCGAGCCTGGTATTATCGGTATTAACTCAGGGGCAGGCGTTGCAGTTGCCCTTTTCTTTTTATATTTTCCAATAGACGCAGGCTCATTTGTTTACTTCCTGCCAATTGTGGGATTTATCGGTGCCTTTCTTACAGCTTGTCTCATCTATGTATTTTCATATAGTAAAACTGCTGGGCTTCAGCCAATAAGATTGACACTAACAGGAATTGGATTTGCATTCGCACTTTCTGGAACGATGATTGTTCTCATTTCATCTGCTGAACGTGCAAAAGTAGACTTTATCGCAAAATGGATTGCCGGAAACATTTGGGGAGATGACTGGGTTTTTGTTCTCGCCCTTCTTCCATGGTTAGCTGTACTCATTCCATTTACTCTCTATAAAGCAAATCGCTTAAATCTCCTTGCTTTAAACGAGCATGTAGCAATTGGTGTTGGTGTCGCACTCGAAAAAGAACGCCGCTCACTCCTTATAGTAGCCGTTGCATTAGCAGCTTCTGCCGTTTCAGTCACAGGAGGAATTGCCTTTATCGGACTTATGGCTCCTCACATCGCAAAATCTTTAGTCGGGCCGAGGCATCAATTATTTCTTCCTGTTGCCATTTTAATTGGGGGATGGCTATTGTTACTTGCAGATACAATTGGTCGTCATATTGTAGAGCCAAGTGGAATTCCAGCGGGGATCATGGTTGCTTTGATTGGTGCTCCTTATTTTATGTATTTGTTACTTAAGAAATAAAAATAAAATCCCTTGAGAATCGATTTGTTCTCGAGGGACTTTTTCTATTTATTAATTCTATTGTTGCCCATACCCATCAAACTTCTTCGCCAATCTTGCCATCTCTTCCTCTGGCAACAATTTTGGCTCTCCAATGCACTTCGTTTGATAATAAATTTGCGCGCAAAATTCAATTTCCTCCGCAACAGTAAACGCCATTTTTATATTGTTCCCACCGGCCATTAAGCCGTGATTAGCAAGTAAAACCGCACGGCGATCAATCATTCCTTCAAAAGCCGCTTCTGCTAGTTCCTTTGTTCCGAATGTTTCATACGGCGCACAACGTACATTCGGCCCTGCGAAAGCAATTAAGTAAGATACTGCGGGAAGTTCCCATCCTAATGATGCTATTGTTTTTGCGTAAGGGGAGTGCGTGTGAACAAGTGCGTTGATGTCCTCACGCTTTCTATAATAAATAAGATGCATATCTAGTTCACTAGAAGGCTTTCTATCACCTTCCACAATTTCACCATCTAAATTCAATATAGCTACATCTTCAGGCACTGTTTCAAAATAATCTAAACCACTTGGACTTATTGCAATAAGACCTTGTTCACGATTAAAAATACTAATATTACCCCCAGTCCCCTTTGTTAATCCGCTAGCGATCATTTTCTTTCCATACGCTACAATCTCTTCTCTTTCTTTTTGTAGTAACATATATATACATCCCCCTTGGTGTGAACCTTGTGACGACTAGTTTGCTAGAATAATGGGTGTACCATATTCTTTATAGCTGTTAATACATTCTTGCTGCAGTGGTGTCAACGGTATGAGCTCATCTGTAATAATTTTTGTAATACCCTGTTTATCACAAACCTTATAGAAAGCAACCTTTCCGAGCTTCGTATGATCTGCTAAAACAATGACTTCATTCGATTTACTAAGCATCGCTTAAATATGAAACATCCACGTGCTCCCTTTGTTCAAGCATCTCAATGATTTTATTTCTTCTCTCTACCGGTGAATTAGACATGATAATCGGTCCTCTTTTTAGTTATTTTCTTATATGTCTAATATACATAAGCAATTTTCTATATAAACCCATCCTGATTTTTCAACATATAAGTCGCTACTACGAAGAACAAAAGATGATCGCTACTTGTTTTCTCTCTGTTTTCACTTGGCATGGGGCAGGAAGAGGACCTGACCGCTTCTATGCATGGACAGGCGCTCTCTCCCACCTAAAAAGAAAGGTTTTAAATCGTTTTTCCAATTTGTACTTATATAAAGTGAAATTTCCATTTCCTATCGTGTTTTTTAGGGATAACTCCTTTTTGGTTTTCACATATAAGTTACTGCTATGAAAACAACACATGATCTGCACTCGTTTTCTCTCCCTGTTTTAACTTGGTATGGGGCAGAATGAGGCTCTGGCCGCTTCTATGCATGGACGGACGCTCTCCCCCATCTAAAAAGAAAGGTTTTATATCAGTTTTTCAATTTGTACTTATATATTTCATAATTACTAAAATAACTTTCTTAAATTCTCGGTAAATGGAGCCCTAACAATTCCCTTTTCCGTAATAATTGCTGTTACATTCTCATGCGGTGTTACATCAAACGCTGGATTATATACTTTACTTTCTTTTGGAGCTGAATATTGCCCAAAGCGGTTAATCACTTCAGAAGCATCACGCTCCTCGATTGGAATCTCCTTACCTGTTGGTGTTTTTACATCAATTGTCGGAGTCGGTGCTGCAACATAAAATGGAATGTTATAATATTTCGCTAAAATGGATACACCAAGCGTTCCAATTTTATTTGCCACATCACCGTTTGCCGCTACACGATCGCAGCCAACAATAACTGCATCAATTTTTCCTTGTGACATAACCATTGCCGCCATATTATCCGTAATGACTGTTACATCAATCCCAGCTCGCTGAAGTTCTAGTGCTGTTAACGTAGATCCTTGTAATCTAGGACGTGTCTCATCAGAATAAATCTTTAAATCCCATCCCTTTTCTTTCGCTAGGTACATCGGCGCTGTTGCAGTACCATATTTCGTTGTTGCTAACGCACCTGCATTACAATGCGTTAGTACACCCATGCCATCTTGGAACAATGTTAATGCATATTCCCCAATTTGGCGGTTAATCTCTTCATCTTCTTTATGAATTCCTTTTGCTTCCTCTAATAACCTATTTTTCAAATCAGCGATAGATAAATGGGAATGTTCTTTTGCCGCATTTTCCATTCTCTCAAGTGCCCAAAATAAGTTCACCGCTGTCGGTCGAGATGTCGCTAAGTACGTGCAGACTTTATTTACTTCTTCTATAAATGACTCCACTGAATCTTCGGATGTCTCTTTTACACCTAAATACACACCGTAAGCTGCTGAAACACCAATCGCCGGTGCCCCGCGTACTTTCATTACTTGAATGGCATCCCATACACCCTCAGCTGTTGTAAAAGATTCATAGACTACCTCATTCGGTAATAGAGTTTGATCTAATAAAACTAAAGCATCATCTTTCCACTGAATTGGTATTAATTGCTCTGTCATCATCTTCTCTCCTTACTTTGCACTATGGACAGACTGCTCTTTTAACGTTTGTAAAAAACTAGCGCCTGTTTTATATTCATTTGCTCGTAAAATAAACTTCTTCGCTGCCTGTAAACAAATCCGTTCTGCTCTCGCCCGAGCTTCATCACTTGAAATCGATGTAATATCTTTCACCTTTGCTAATCCAACAATGCGGCGAATCAACTCTAAACCCGTCACAACCGCTGTATCCACTAACACAGATTGCAAATACCAACAATCAAAGCCAGTTTCCTTTGCCATAATCTCTGTTACATGCGTGCTCCACGCTTCTAAAAACTTCTTCTTAAACAAGTCGATTACATCTATAATCGTAGACTCCAGCCAACTCATATAGGTATCTTTTTCCACTCCATCAACCATCGCTACATCTGCATTCACCCAAGCAAATATTAAATTTGCCATCACATTCCCAACGTCATATCCCATCGGACCATAGAAAGCAAATTCTGGATCAATGACCTTTGTAGAATCCTTTCGTACAAACACAGAGCCAGTATGTAAATCACCATGAAGTAGTGCCTGCGCATTCGTCATAAACGAAAACTTAAGCTTCGCTACTTCCATACGAAGTGCTTCATCTCCATATATATGCTCCCGAATCCAACCTTCATTTAACGAAAACAACTCATTGCGCTTGTTATGATCTGTAAATGGCTCCGAGTACACAAGATCCTCTGTAATCTCACATAACTCTGGATTGATATAATTCTTCACAAGTTCCTTTTTCTCCTTATGATTCATCACTACATCAGATGTTAATAAAAGCGTGTTTACCATGAAAGTAGTTAAATCATCCGCAAGCTTTGGAAACATTTGATGGTTAATCAGTGCCGTCCGTAAAATTGTATGGTCTGATAAATCTTCCATCACACAGCAATTCATCATGCTATCAAATAAATATACATCTGGTACAAGCTCAGGTGCCAGCTTCCCCTCTAACTGTAAAACGTTTGATTCAATGCGAATTCGATTCGTAGACAACTTAAACTCATCTGAAATACGCGCCGTATCTCCGGCTTGCTTCACAATGACAGAAGTTCCTTTCCCCTTATCCCAAACACGAAACACATAATTTAAATTGCCATCCCCAATTTCCTTGCACTGCAAATCTTTTGCGTTTTCAAACATTGGTAACTTCTCTTTCACATACTCAATAACATTATTAGCTTCCATTAAAAAATACTCTGTGAACTTAGACATGGTTTCTCCCTCCACACTAAATGTAAGCGTTTTCTAAAAGCCGCAAAAATAATAGATTGAAAGTATTTTTTCAATCTATGTTATATGTTCTTTTTGTATCATATTTTGTTTGAACCGAACATCTAGTTTTTATTATAGCTTGTTGGGGATGGGAGTCAATGTTTTCCTATATGAAAACGAGAAGCTACTTTTGTATTTTAAGAGCTTCTTGCTTCCTTTTTATTTAATACGCTTTATCCCCTATCAATCTTACATAATGAGCAAAGTTCAAATATCCTGTACTTCATTATGTTTTATTTATGATACGATTCACCGTATTTAATTCTAAATACTCACTGACATTTACTATTTATCTTTTTACTCCTTCTAGCTTCTCAATCCATAAATCAAAAACCTCTCGTTCCCATTCCGCTCATACACCCCAGGCAATCTAACTTCCTCTTTCAATTCAAATGCCGTTTGATTCTCTAAGAAAAAGATATAATCTTCCGATGGATAATATAAAATAATCTCTATTTCTCTCTCTACTTCCTCCACCGAAAGCAATATATTATTGATTACATTCATAAACACTTGCACTGAAAATGGATTAAAGAAATAAAATCGATTGTCACGCGGATCAATCTCATATTCTTGCGCTAAGCAGCATTGAAATTGAATTTTATCTTTACTATTTCTCGATTTCTTTGCATAACGTTCTAAATTTCCCATTGCTTCTTTGTAGAACATCTCGTTCATTTCTATTCCAACAGCTGACGCACCACATGCATGATGAATATAGAAATTCAGCCGGCCTTTTCCGCATCCAAAATCAACAACTCGCTCACTGCTGCTTAGTTCATATTGATTAAATAATGTTTCCAATGCGCTATATGGCGTCGGTTCATAACGGTGGTAGTGCAACGACTTGTTGAATCCCTTTTGTTCTCCTACTGTTTTTATATTTAGTACTGCATCATAATATTGTTCGTTCATGTATTCACCCTACTCTCTACAAAAAGAATTTTGATACAATCCAGACTCTTTTCGATTTTCCGTCTTTTATTTTCTACGGAAATGTTCAAAATTACATGCGATCCAATTTTATCATATGAATCAATTTCATAATTTCCAATTCTAATATACCAAGGGTTTTGAGGACACAAAAAGGAGTACCATTCCAAATTCTTGTATAATGCGAATAACGACACCAACCAAAAACAAGAAAAGCAGTTAACTCCCTCTATGCCTATTATATGATTTAGAGCTAATAAGACGATTCCAAACGATTTTTTCTATCTTGACCATCGAACCCCCTATTGAAAGTACTTCAAAATCTTATCTTGATGGCGATGCTATGATCCTTCTAATAGTAAAAGTTATACAAAGAAAAAGCCTTATCTTAAATTGAAGTGAACCCCGAAAACGGGACACATATCAAAACACCTAAACCATCTGTTCCCTATATTCTTTAGGGGATAGGTGGTTTAATTTTTCTTGAATTCGCACACAATT